>Ga0080006_1150055_pt1 | contig 11716 bp, 5 predicted proteins | sample RS3BMetagenome_FD_69209 | JGI IMG/M metagenome (GOLD analysis project Ga0080006, IMG submission 69209) | Ferric oxide microbial mat and aquatic microbial communities from Rainbow Spring, Yellowstone National Park, USA - RS3B (SPADES... ...
TGTTGTTGGCGGGGCCGAGCCCAATCCCGAGCTGACAGAAGCGCAATCCTGGCGACTCGTCGCGAGCGGTTCGACCCTCGTGCCCGACTCCGAGGATGTGATGACCTGGACCCTCGGCGACCAATGCTTCGAGATGACGCTTTCCACCAAGGTCGCCGGACTCATTGCCGAGAACCTCCGGCGATGGCTGCAAGGGTGGCTAGGGGATCAAGGGCTGGCGATCTCCGACATCGCTTCCTGGGCGATCCATCCCGGCGGACCGAAGATTCTCGACTCGGTCGAAGAAGCCCTCGGCCTCCCTGGCTCGGCCACGGCGGTTTCCCGCGAGGTCCTGGCCGAATACGGCAACATGTCGTCGCCGACGGTTCTGTTCATTCTCGATCGGCTCCGGGCCCGACGCGCCCCTCGCCCGTGCGTCTCGCTAGGCTTCGGACCAGGCCTGGTCGTTGAGGCGGCCCTTTTCGCCTGATTGGCCCTCGGGATTTTGCCCATTCGCGACAAAAACCCGGTTAACGAACGGGTCACAATCACGATCTTATTAACAACGGCCGGCCATTCCTGATCGAGGCGGGACGCTGATCGCCTCCGAAGAGTTGCAACATGCCCACCTCGGATTATGACGTCGCCATCGCGGGAGCCGGTCTGGCCGGGGCGTCGCTGGCGCTCCGACTCGCCCGGGGCGGGGCGAAGGTCGCCTTGCTCGACGCTTCGAGCTTTCCCCGCGACAAGGTCTGCGGCGAGTTCCTCTCTCCCGAGTGCTGGGGCGTCCTCGATCGGATGGGACTGGCGGGCGAGGTCGTTGACGCGGGTTATCATGCGATTCACTTCGTCCGGATCTCGACCCCGGGTCGTCGCGAGATCGTGGCCGAGGTCGGTGGCCGGGACGGCCTGCCCGGAATCGGTCTGAGCCGATCCTGGCTCGACGCCCGGATCGTCCAGCGGGCTCGCGAGGCGGGCGCGGACGTCTTCGAGGCCAGTCGAGTGGTCGGGGCCATCATCGAGGCGGACCGGGTCGTCGGGGTTTGCGGCCGAGGTTCCGAACCGTTCGAGGTTCGAGCCTCGATCACGATCGCCGCCGACGGTCGGCATTCGGCGCTGGTGAAACAGACAGGTCGGACCCGAGGCCGGAGCTGGTCGCGTCCCCGGCTTTTTGGCCTCAAGCGGCATTATCAAACGATCGACCCTGAAGCCGCCGAGCGACCGGGAACCGTGGGGCTGCACCTCGTCCGGGGCGGCTATGGCGGCACCTGCCTGATCGAGGATCGATCGACGAACCTCTGCGCGTTGCTCCCCGAATCGATGGTCAAGGAGCGTCGGGGGGATCTCGACCGGGTGGCCCGGGAGTGCCTGGGTCGTAATCCGGTCCTGGCCCGACTGCTCGACTCGGGAGAGCCGCTGGGCGACTGGAAGACCGTGGCCAATGTCCGGGTCCAAGTTTCGACTCCGACCCTGCTGGGAATCCTCTACCTTGGCGATGCCCAGGGGACCGTCGACCCGCTGGGAGGGCAGGGGATGACCATGGCTTTTCTGGGTGCCGAGGTGCTTCACCCGATGGTCCAGGAGGCCCTTGCGGGCCATCAGACCGTGGACCCCGATTTGCAGTCGAAGGTTCAAGCCACCTGGCATCGTCGCTTCGACCGCCGAGTCCACTGGTGCCGGGCGTTCCATCACCTGCTGATCAACCCAGCTTTCATCGACCTGGGCTCGACCCTGGGGAAGATGGCCTCGACGGTCCTGGCCGGTTGCTACCGCCAGACCCGCGATCACGACTGGCTCGCCGCGACCCGATCATGACCTCTGGAAATCGAGCCCTCCCCCGCGAACCCGTTGCGGCGACGCTCGAAGGCCCACTATCCTGTTCTCAAAGGACGACGACCGGGCGAGGCTCTCGGCTCCGATCGTCCCTCCGACCCGACAACAGGACGCTTCACTCATGATCGGGACTCTGACATTCGCCCTCGCGCTGATCGCGGGGCCGATGGCCGACGCGGAACCGAGTCGGCCGTTCCTCCACCCGTTATTCTCCGACCATGTCGTCCTCCAGCGCGACGTTCCTTTGCCGGTCTGGGGATGGGCCGAGCCTGGTCAGCGGATCAAGGTCGAGTTGGCCGGTCAGTCAGTCGAGACCACCGCCGACGCCCAGGGAAAATGGGTCGCCAAGCTCGGCCCCTATCCGGCGGGAGGGCCGCACGTCATGACCATCACCGGCCCGAAGTCGGTCGAGGTGAAGGATATTCTGGTCGGCGACGTCTGGATCTGCTCGGGCCAGTCGAACATGGAGTGGACTCTCTCCAACGCCAATAACCCTGAAAAGGAGATCGCCTCGGCCAGTCACCCCCGGCTCCGGGTCTTCACCGTTCCCAAGACGATCGCCCTCGAACCCCGGACAACGACCGACGCGACCTGGCAGGTAAGCTCGCCCGAGACCGCGGGCGGATTCACCGCGGTGGGCTACTTCTTCGGCCGGGAACTCGAACGGGAGCTGAACGTCCCGATCGGCCTGATTCACACTAGCTGGGGAGGAACCATCGCCGAGGCCTGGGCCAGCGCCGGGGCTCTTTCGGCGATGCCCGACTTCGCGAAGGCTCTGGAAAACATCGAGAGCGAGAAGGCGGAACTGGGCAAGCCCAAGGCCAAGTTTGAAGAGGCGATGGCCGCCTGGTGGAAGAAGAACGACCCCGGCACCAGCGAGCAGCCCGCCTGGTCCGACCCCAATTTTGACGCCTCCGGCTGGAAGAAGATGACCCTGCCGACCCACTGGGAAGACGGCGGCCTGCCCGACTTCGACGGCCTGGTCTGGTTTCGTAAAGAAATCACGCTGCCCGAATCCATCAACGGCAAGGCGGCGACCCTGAGCCTCGGCGCGATCGACGACCGCGACACCACGTTCGTCAACGGCGTCGAGGTCGGCCAGATGAACGTCTGGAACGCCGCTCGAAACTACAAGATCCCGGCGGGGCTCCTGAAAACCGGTCGCAACGTGATCGCGGTCCGGGTGCTTGACACCAGCGGACCCGGCGGGTTCTCGGGCGAGGCCAATGAGATGAAGCTCACACCCGAAGGAGCTGACGGGTCGGGAACGATGTCGATCTCGGGCGAGTGGACCTACAAGGCGTCGACGCCGCTGGGTCAACTTTCCTCGCCGCCCGAGGCGATGTCGACCAACCCGAACAAGGTCACAGTTCTTTACAATGGGATGATCGCCCCGCTCAAGCCGTTCCCAATCAAAGGCGCGATCTGGTATCAAGGGGAATCGAACGTCGGCCGAGCCGCGCAATATCGCAAGCTCCTGCCGACGATGATCCAGGACTGGCGGAACACCTTCGGCGTTGGCGACTTTCCGTTCTACATCGTCCAGCTCGCCAACTTCCTCGAAGTCAAGAAAGAACCGGTGGACTCGGCCTGGGCCGAACTTCGCGAGGCTCAGTACCTCACGACCAGGGCGCTGCCGAACGTTGGAATCGCCCTGGCGATCGACATCGGCGACGCGGCCGACATCCATCCCAGGAACAAGCAGGACGTCGGACGACGCCTGGCCCTGAACGCCTTGGCCTCGGCCTATGGCAAGGATATCGAGTTCTCGGGACCGGTTTACAAGGCGAAGGAGATCAAGGGGAACATGATTCGCGTGACCTTCGACCACCTCGGAGGCGGGCTCGTCGCCAAGGGTGGCGAGAAGCTCGAAGGCTTCGCCATCGCCGGTGACGACGGCCATTACGTCTGGGCCGACGCGGTGATCGACGGCGATGCGATCGTCGTCTCCTCACCGAAGGTCGAGAAGCCCGCCAATGTCCGCTACGCTTGGGCGGATAATCCGATCGCCAATCTTTATAACCAGACCGGACTGCCCGCCGTGCCGTTCCGGACCGACCTGTCGAAGGATGCTCGATAAGCTATGGTCCACAAATCGAAGCCGGCGGCCGAATCTCAAGGATTCGGCCGCCGGCCCTTTGAATCGACCCTCGATCATCGGCCGTCGCCGATCAATGGGCCGAGACCTGTTCCGGCTTCAACCCCTTGGTGAACTTGTTGTTGCCGAACGGGTGGGGGTTGAACTCGCCGACGATCGAGACGTCACTCTCCGCCGGGATCTTGTCCTCGAGACCGAGTGTCCAGTAAGTCGCGTTGACCAGCATCCGACGGGTTCCCGGGCTGACCAGGTCCGTCGCCGCGCCCATCGTCGTGGTGAAGACCCGGGCCGGCTTGCCCGACTCTCCCGTGAACGTCTTGACCCAGGCCACCGGCATCATCGGGTCGTTCTTCTTGCCAGCGACGGGCTTGCCGGTCGCCGTGAGATCGTCCACCACCTGGCCGAGAACCAGGGGCTTGCTATCGCCCGGCAAGGGGAGATGCACGGTATAGACATCCGTCGGCCCGTAGATATCGCCGTCCTTGATCCCCCTGAGAATCGGGTGGCTCTCGGCCCCCGGCGCGATCAAGCCTCGGGTCCCCTCGACCCCGTGGTGGCCGTGATGGTTGACCCAGGTTTCGCCGAGGACCTGCTGTCCAAAACCACCAGGCCACACCTTGCTATTGAAAGAATACTTGGCGTACTTCTTCCCCCCCTTGATGCTGAACGCATGGGTCGCCGTCCGCATCCCGATCACCGGCCGTCCCGACTCGACATAGTCGACGATCTCCTTCATCTGGTCGTCGGGGAGGTCGCGGAAACGCGTGGCGATGATCATCAGGTCTGCCTTCCGCAAGGCTTCGAGACCCGGAATGTTGTCCTGTCGGTTGGGGTCGATCGTCCCGTCCTTGCCGACGGCGAAGAGGACCGTGCAGGTGAAGCCATGATGCTTCGTGAGGATCTTCGCCAGTTGCGGCAAAGCCTCCTCGGATCGGTATTCCTCATCGCCGCTGATCAGGACGATTGATTTTCCCTCGCCAGGCAGACCCGCGGCGAGACTGCTGGAGGCGAAGAAGACAGCGAGGGCTGGAACCATCAGAATCCGGAAAACTCGATGCATCGGGAAGTCCTTTCGAGTCGGATGGTGGGCCTCGCTACGCTCGACCCACCCTGCAAAACAACGGATCAATGACCGTGGGCGTGCTGCCCTTGAAACATGGGGGCCTTGGCATCCCCCTTGGCGATGAGGTAGGCGATCAGGTCGAGGATCTCCTCCCGGGTCAGCTTGTCGAGCAACCCCTTGGGCATGATCGAGATCGGCGACCTGGTGTCCTCCTCGATCTCGCTACGGTCGAGGATCACCGGCGGGGTCTTCGCCATCGGATTCTCGATCAGCTTGATGGTCGTGGGCGACGATTCGAGAATCATCCCGGTCACCACCTTGCCCGACTTCAGGGCGAGGACGTGCGAGGCGTATTTCTCGTCGATCTTCGCCGATGGCTCGATGAGGCTCCGGAGGATCTCGAGCCGGGTCATCTTCGGGTCAAGCTGGGTCAGGTCGGGGCCGACCTGTTCGCCGACGCCATTCATCCGGTGGCACGAGACGCAACTCGCGACCGTGAAAATCTGTTTAGCGTTGGCAAATGACCGGCCATGGTCGAGCCCTTCGACACTCGAAACGAGGTCGTCGTAGGTCCACTCTTTGCGAGGCCGGTTGTTCTTGAGCAGGTCGTCCAGGATCGGCAGAGGGTGGCTCGCCAGGTAACCAGTCGGGTCGGCGAGATAGGCGGCCAGATCCTCGACCACGTAGAAGGCTCCGTACATCCGTCGCCAGTGACCGGGATAAGTGCAGACGTACGGATAGACGCCCGGCTTGCTCGGCGCGTTGAAGCTGATCTTCTGCGACTCGCGAGGGGCCAGGAGCTTGCTGGCGACGAGGATCAGGTTTGTCGGCGGGACATACTGCCGTTCCAGGGCCCCGGGCTGGGTGCTGGTCGACTCGCCAAGCAGGCCGACTTCTTCGAGGGCACCCGGCCGGGTGACCACGAAGTTGTGCGGCATGATGTCGCCGTTCTCGAAGACGATCTCGACCGGCTTGCCCGCCTGAGCGGCGAGACGGTCCTTGTCGAAAAGCATCTGGTCGGTCACCGTACCGAGACGAATCACCCGGACACCGAGGTCGCCCAGCTCTCGACGAGCCTTCGACGCCCGCTCGGGTGGCAGGAGTCCGGCAAGCGAGTCCGCCAGTTGCAGGGCATCGAGCGCGGCCGACGAGGTCCGGTCGCTGGTCGGGATCGACTTGATCTGAGTGAGCAAAGCGTCGAGCGTCGGTCCGGCCTCGTCGACCGGCCAATCGGTGACCGGGATCCGGGAAATCGACCGGATCGCGGCGACCTGGTCCGACCCCTTTGTTCCTCGGACAAATTTTGCCAGGGCCTTGAAGGTCTCGTCCTCCTTGCCCCGGACCGATGTCAGGGCGACCATGGCGGATCGCCGGAGCGTTCCCTCAGGGCCGGTCTCGCTGACCTGGGTCAGAGTCGTCGATTTCGGGGCCGGGACGTTCTCGACCTGGAAGACGACCTCCCGGCGGCCGTCGAGAACCTTGAGGCTATAACGGTCGAGCCGCTTGAACAGGTCGCCATCAGCGCGATTGGAGACGGCGATGGACTCGATCGGGACTTCCGAGCCGAGGTCGACCTCCCACCAGGGGTTGGCCGTGTTTTCCTCGGTGTGGGTCTGGCCGCCGTCGCCGTAGGTGGTGCTCTTGTTGCCGTCGATGGCTCGTCTGGCCTCGCCCCCGTAAGCCGTGTTTTTCTGGCTGGCCTTGCCGAGCGGGGCCACGTTCCGGCCATCACTGAAGACCTCGACCTCGGCCAGGGTCAGGGTTCGTTGCCGACCCTTCAGCTCGATCCGGACATAGCGACCCTCGATCCCCCTTGCCGATCGATTTCCTCCACCGAGTTCTCTGGGCAGACCATCCAGGAGCGGGAGGACCCGAGGATACAGGGCGGCTCTCAGGCCGGGGTCGCGGATGGCGGGGATGGCATCAACCAGGTCGCGGAGTGATGCGGTCGACTTCGAGGCGAGCGTCCAGGCCGGGTCCACCCCGCCATCGGCGGCGATCAGGGAGAGATAGCCAAGCTGGCGACTGATCGGCTTGTGCCCTCCCGTCGCCAGGATCTGGAGATCGCTCCGCGAGGCCGACAGATCGGCGGAGTTGATCGCTGTCAGGACTCGACCGAGGTCGAAGGCGACCGAGTCATCACTGTCACCCGGCCGGTCATCTAAGGTACGGATTGCTTCGAGCAAAACCTTGAGCTCGGGCTTCCTGTCGATCTTCGCGAGGTCGGTCAGGGCTTCCTTGCGGACCTCGTCACGCACCCCTTTGCGAAGGAGCAACTCCAGGTCGACGCCTCGGGTCCGCTTCATCTTGAGGAGTTCTTCGGTCGAGAGCCGACCGAGGAAGAACCGGGTTCCGGCGTCGCTGGTCACCGGGATCGGCTGACCCCCGGCGATCGCCTTCCGCCAGTACGGTTCGAGGATCTTCATCGTCTCGCCCCGGGTGTAGTCGAGGGACTCGTCGGTCGGGTATTCCGCCGAGATCAGAGGGACCTCGACGGCCTCCGGGACCGGGAAGAAGCTGGCGGCCCGGATGGCTTCGAGCCTGACGCGACCGTAGGAGTCGGCCGCCAGTTTCTTGAGCCGGTCCAGAGCCCCGGGGACCCGGTCTCGCCAGTAGCAGAGGACCCGAGTGGCGGCGGCCCTCGCGTGGAAGTCGGGCGAGACCAGCACACGGTCGAGCAGCTCGATGTCGATGATGTCCTGATACTGGTGCATCCAGAGAGCTTCGGTCAGCAGGTGCTCATGATCCGGGTCGGCCTTGTCAAGCCGGGCCATCCAGACTTTGACTCCGGCAATGACCTCGTTCGGGTTTCGCGCCGAGAGCTCGACCTTGACGCGCTGGCGGACGCGGTCCTCGGAGTCCTTGAGAAGTTCGAGGAGCTTATCGATGGGTTGACCGGCGATCTTCGGCGGCGTCGAGAGCGGCCGACCTTCATAGGTCACGCGGTAGACCCGACCGTGGATCCGGTCGCGGCTGGGGTCGCGGAGGTTGTGCTGCATGTGGCCGATGATTGGGTTCTGCCAGTCGAGGAAGTAGATCGCTCCATCAGGGCCGACCTCGATATCGCTGGGCCGGAAGTTGGGGTCGCGTGAGGAGAGAATCGGCTCGAGTTCGGTGCCGACGAAGCTGGCGTCCTTGTCCTCGATCTTGTAGCGAAGGATACCCTGGAAGCCGATTACGTTGGGGACGAGCAGATTCCCCTGAAATTCGTCGGGGAAGTGGCGACTGGTGAGAAATTCAATCCCCGGGGTCGGCCGGGTCCGTTGCTGGTAGACCTGCGGCGGGCTGCCGTGCTTGCTCGGATAATCGACGTGGCCCGAGAAGAGGGTCGCATGCGTCGGGACCGACCCCGTGCCGTCGACGACGATGTCCTGTCCCCAGCGGTCGAAGGCGTGGCCGTGGGGATTGGCGAAGCCGAACGAGACATAGACGTCAAACTTCTGCGACTTCGGTTCGTATCGATAAATTCCGGCGTTCGAGCAGCGGACGGCCGGCCCGTAAGGGGTCTCGACCGAGGTCTGGTGGAAGGTTCCTTCCTGGAAGTAAAGCGCTCCGCCGGGATCAAGCTGGAAGCTGTTAGCGGCGTGGTGGGTGTCGGCCGAGTCGATCCCCGAGATGACCCGTTCGCGGACGTCGGCCACGTCGTCGCCGTTGGTGTCCTTCAGGAACATCACGTCGGGTTGATGAGCGACATAAACCCCGCCGTTGACGATCTCGAAGCCGGTTGGGCAGTGGAGCTTATCGGCAAAGACGGTCTTCTTGTCGGCCTTGCCGTCGCCGTCAGTATCCTCAAGGATCAGAATCTTGTCATTCATCTCTTCCTTGGGCTTCCAGTGCGGGTAGCTCGGCCAGCACGCGACCCAGAGGCGACCCCGAGCGTCAAAGGACATCTGCACGGGCTTGGCCAGCTCGGGAAATTCTTTCTCGGAGGCGAACAGGTTGACCTTGAGATTCCGGCCGATCGTCATCTGCCGGATCGATTCCTCGCCATCGAGGAAGAGATGCTCGCCATTGGGTCCAGCGCCCGGCTTGTTGGTCTTGACCGGGAGGAAAGGTGGCGTGTTCGAATCATCAATCACGTAAGCCTGACCTTGAGCCGCCGCCCAGATCGCCTTGTCGCGGTTAGCGGTCATGACGTCGAGGACTTCCATCTCGCGTTGGGCGACCACCCGGTTGGTCTGACCATCGGTGAAGGTCAGGTCGGCGCGACCACCGAAGATCGAGTAGCCGTCGACCGTTCGATAGCGGTTGAACCAGTGAAAGTTCTTGTCGAGGACAGCCTGATGGATCTTCTTCCATCGCTCGCGATCGACCTTCGGTGTCGAGCCAGAAAGCATGCTGTCGATCTGCAAGGCCAAGGCCACATTGCCGTCTTCGTTCGGGTGGACTCCGTTGATAGTCAGCGGCGGGCCCAAATGAAATGCTCGCGAAGTCGGCTCAAAAAGATCGACGAAGGTCGTGTCGTTCGACTTCGCGACCTCGGCCATCGTCGCTGTGTAAAGCTTGACCCGTTCGTTGACAGTCTTCGGGTCAGGAAGGTCCCGGTCTTTGGGCGGCTCCAGGGCGATCGGCGAGAACAGGACCAGCTTCGGGGCCGACTTACCGTTGTACTTCTGGGCGAGAGTATGCTTGATGAAGGCGTCGTAATCCTTCTTGAACTTGTCGAGTCCTTCCTTACCTCCCCACGACTCGTTGTAGCCGAAGAAGGCGAAGACCACGTCCGACTCGACCTTCGACAGCCATTCGTCGGGCGATCCGAACCCGGCCGATCGGAGCCGGAAGTTGACCTCGTCGCCCGGAAAGCCGAGGTTGCGGATGACCAGCTTGTGGTCGGGATATCGCGCCTGGAGCAGCGTTTCCAGCCAGCCGTCATGCTGCATCCGATCGGCCGGGGTGTTGCCGATGATTGCGATGTGATCGCCTGGCTTGATCTCGATCAGGTCGGCCTGGACCGCTGGCGTTATCGCGACCGTCGCGGCCAGGATCATGAGGCTCAGGAGGAAACGGCGCATGATATCTATCCCTGGTGTCGGATTGGTCGTGCGCCGCGAGCCTCGCCATCCGATGAACGGACGGGTCGAGATCGCTGCGCCGGACTAGCCCAGAATCATCACTTTTTCGTCTGGAGGTGCAGATCCGCGTAATGCAAAAACGTCTCCCAGTCCTCGGGAAGCAACGCGTGCTTGCCGGGCCGGATGTGGTAGGCGAGCTTATTCCCGACGAGGTGGCCGGGCGGCGGCATGGATCCCTCGCCGAGTCCTTGAACTCCCAGCAAGGTATAAACTCCGTCGGCGGCCTTGAGGACGTCGAACTGTCCCTCGGGATTGGCCCAGGTGTCGAGCGTCCCGTTGGTTAACAGGAGCGGTCGAGGAGCGGCGAGAGCCATCAGACAGTTCTGGTCGAAGGGGAGCCGGTCGACTTGCTCGTTGAACTTCTTGAACTCGCCGTCGAACCAGTGAGGGAAGCGGTCGTTGATCTGTCCGACCTGCTCGCCGATCTTTCCCCGACTCGGCGCCGAGCCGCCGCAACCGGCCTGATGACCGATCGTCAGTGCGAATCGCTCGTCGAACGCTCCGGCCAGCAGTGCAGCCTTGCCCAGTCGAGAATGGCCGACCACGGCGATCCGGTTCCGGTCGAGATCCTTGTCCTGAACGAGATAATCGACGGCTCGGGAAAGTCCCCAGGCCCAAGCCGCGACGGCTCCCCACTCGTCGAGACCCCGACTCGCCGGGTTTCCCTTGGCATAATGCGGGAACACGCCGTCGGCAAAGCCCGGATGATCGGGGGCGATGTCGCCAGAGTAAAAAGTGGCGAGGGCGTACCCTCGGTCAATCACCTTTTCGACCGACCACACGTCCTTGTCTTTCCCTCGACCGGCGTCCGTCGCCTTGTTGGCCACGACTGCTGGAGGGTTTCCAGGCATCCAGGCCGTCGGCAGGGGGATGATCGGGTCCGGCAAGGCCGTGTGGTTGCCGTTGAAATTCAGACCGAGAAAGACGGGGGCCGGGGCGGTTCGCCGGTTCGGGATGACTAGAAGAAGCTGGATCTTCGAGGCTGGGTCCTTGCCGATCGCGATGGTCACGAGCTTTCTGGTCGCCTTGTCGCCGAAGTAATGAGCGTCTTCGTGATCGACCTTCACACTGATCGGCGCGGCGGGTGGCAACCAGCCGTACATGTAATGCTGGAAGAGGGCTTTCAGCTCGGGCCTTCGCTTCTCGGACCATTCCTGGGGCGAGGACACTCGATGACCGTCGAGCATCACCAGCGGGTCGGGGAGCTCGGGACGCGAGGGAAGGGACGAGACGTCGGGGAAGTCGGCCAGGGGCATCTCCGCTCCTCCAGTCGAGGAAATTCGGACGATACCGATGATCGCCACCGCGATCCAGACGTGATGTCGCATCGGTGATTTTACTCCCGGGGTCTCGGCTGTTTCGGGGGCGTCAAAGGAGGGAGGTCAGGGTGGTTTCGACCCCGATTCTTGACATGTTACACCGATCTTTGCCGATTGCCAGACACCGGACCAGTTCTCGAAGATTCAGGCGGGTCAGGCGGAGAATCCTTGCGGTTTTTCCCGATCCGACCATCGCAGGTTCGCCAGTCTTCACGAGAAAATCCGTGTCTACCCATTCGATTCCACACAAGGATCGGTCGGGTGCCCCTCTCGATTTTGGCATGCGGTCATTTTTGCTTACAGAACGAGTTAAAATCTGGTCAGACGGCGAGGGCCCCTCATTCGTACAGCG
>Ga0080006_1193481_pt1 | contig 11716 bp, 8 predicted proteins | sample RS3BMetagenome_FD_69209 | JGI IMG/M metagenome (GOLD analysis project Ga0080006, IMG submission 69209) | Ferric oxide microbial mat and aquatic microbial communities from Rainbow Spring, Yellowstone National Park, USA - RS3B (SPADES... ...
AGGCGAACTCGCCAGGCCAGGGTCGAGGGGTCGAGCAAGCCCACGGGGGCAGTGAATTCGCGGACCAGTCGGCGGGCCAGAGCCTGGTCGCCGTCAATGCTGGAAGAATCCGGCTCGCGACCCATCGCGGACCGGGCACTGATCATGCTGCTGCCTGCCATTGGCGTCCCGATCTCCCTGGCCCGCACCTCGGACCCCTGGATTCGTCGACCTTCCTCTCGATCCAAGCCAAGAGTAGGACGCGGATTGGCTTCGGGCAAACCATCTCGAGGATTCAGGTCGCGACCTTCCCCAACGATCGATGGACATCAGCCGAGCCGGGACCTAGAGATTCGGGATAAGGACTCCATCCGGATCGCGATCCCTCTGAGCCTTGCCATCAGGAGGCCGCCTTGAGCCAACCCGACCAGAGCGACCTGTTCGTGGGCTGGAATCTCGCCCCGTCTGAGGAGATTCCGTCGCTCCGGTCGGACCGGACCCGGAACCGCCTGGTACCACCCCATGCAACACAAAGGAGAGCCCAGCCCTGGGACGAGACGCGGTCGATCGCCCGGCCTGGTTCCAGTCCGATCGATTCCGGCCTGGTTCCGCGGAGTGCCCAGACGGACGATGAGGCCGATTTCACGCTTCATCCCGATCTGGGGCCGCCGATCCGTCGCCCTTTTGCCGAGGCCGAGACGGTCGAGCCGATCGGGGATGAGTTGAAGGGGGAGGACTCGCCGATCCCGTTCCCTCGGTGCGGCGAGGCGATCGGTGGGTTTCGCCTGATCTCCGAACTGGGCCGCGGAGCGTTCGGCCGGGTCTACCTCGCCCAGGAGTCCGGCCTGGGAAACCGCCCGGTGGCCTTGAAGGTCACCCGACCCGAGGGGGACGAACCCCGACTCCTGGCCCGGCTCCAGCATACCCACATCGTGCCGATCCACTCGGTCTGCGACGACCCCGAGACCGGCCTCCGGCTGATGTGCATGCCATACTTTGGCGGGGCGAACCTCGCCAAGGTCCTCGAAGTCACCGGGAACCAGCAGACGGCCTCGACGACCGGACGGAGCCTGATCGAGGCGCTGGACAACGTCGGCAGTCCCGTCTCGAATGAGCCCCGGGTCGGCTCGATCGCCTCGCGGAAGCGGTCCGATCCGGGGTCGCTGGCGGCCCTGCGCCGGGATGCCTTCTCGCGGAATAGCCCGGCCTCGATCCTCCGGAAGATCGCCCGATGGTCGCGGCCCGCCACGGACTCGCCCGCGACGATCGAGGGATGCGACACGATCCCGATCGCCCGTCGAGTCCTCGGCGAGTCGAGCTTCACCCGGGCCTCGACCTGGATCGCCGCGCGACTGGCCGAGGGGCTCGAGCACGCGCATTCGCGGGGCTTGCTCCACCGCGACCTCAAGCCCTCGAACATCCTGATCGCCGCCGACGGCACGCCGATGCTCCTCGACTTCAACCTCGCCGCCGACGGCCTCGACCCCGAAGAGGGGGACCGGGCCATGGTCGGCGGCACCTTGCCCTACATGGCCCCCGAACACCTCGACGCCTTCAACCCCAACGGATCAACCTCGCCCGAGGCCGTCGACGAGCGATCGGATCTTTACGCCCTGGGCCTGATCCTCTTCGAGATGATCGCCGGCGAGCACCCTTTCCCCGAGCCGCCGCCCGGCCGGTCGCTGCTCGAAGTCGTCCGGATCATGACCGAGGAGCGGCGAGGCCCCGCCCCCTCGCTCCGCGACTACAACCCCGAAGTCCCCTGGGGGCTCGACGCGATCGTCCGGAAATGCCTCGACCCCGACCCGGCCCGACGCCATGCCCGCGCCGGCGACCTCGCCGAGGATCTCCGCCGATTCCTCGACGATCGACCCTTGCGGTTCACCCCCGAGCCCAGTCTGATCGAACGCGTGAGGAAATGGGCTCGACGAAACCCCAGTCTCAGCAGCGCTTCCTCGGTGGCCCTGGTCTCGCTCGTCCTGATCGCCTCGATCATCGGCTCCGCCTGGACCCTTCAGCGCCACCTCCGGCAGGTCTCGGCCCGCCTGAAGGTCCGGATGTTCGAGCAAAGCTTCATCGAATCCCAGTTTCTTCTGAATATCGACAATGGACCATCCCAGGGACTGGGCCGAGGGATCAAGCTGGCCGAGGAGGCCATCCGCCAGGCGGGAGTCGACCCCAGGGTCGTCCTTCCCGTTCCCTGGCTGACCGCCTTGACCGCCGATGAGCAAACCACCCTGCGACGCGACCTCGCCGAGCTGATCCAGCTCACGGCCCGGGCGAGGGTCCAGCAGGCCGAGCGGCTGAAGTCGGAGCCGAAGCGTCGGGAGATCCTCGAAGACGCAATCGCCCGGCTCGACCGGGCGGAGAAGCTGGATCCGAACCCCTCGCAGGCGCTCTACGCCGACCGGGCCCTCTATCACGCGGCTCTGGGCGACGCCTCGGACGCCGCCCAGGACCGTCGCCTCCGCGACGCCACCCCGCCGACCACCGGGCGCGATTTCTACCTGATCGGTACCGCCATGCTCGCGCAAGGGCATCCCGATCAGGCCGAGCCGATGCTCACCCGGGCGACCGGCCTCGACCCCCGACGGTTCTGGGCCTGGTTCGCGCTGGGCCTCTGCCACTACGACCAGAATCGGTTCGCCGAGTCGGCGGGGGACTTCGCCATCTGCGCGGTTCTGGCTCCTAAATTCTCGTGGCCCTGGATGAATCGGGGACTGGCCCTGGCGAAGGCCGGCCGACTGGTCGAGGCCCGAGCGGCGTACGACCAGGCCATCGAGGCCGACCCTCAGAACGTCGAGGCTCTGGCGAACCGGGCCCTGACGGTGCTCGACCTGGGCGACGCCAGGGCCGCGGTCGATGACCTGGAAAAAGCCGTCGGGCTGGGATTGACCGACCCGTCGATGCGGGTCGCTCTGGGAGAGGCCCTGGTCCGCGCCGGGCGTCCAGTCGACGGCCTTCGACTGCTCGGCCAGCTCATCGAGGCCGATCCCGCCGCCTCGTTGCCCCGGCTGGCCCGAGGGATGGTCCTGCTGTCGACCGATCCCGGAGCGGCCGAGGCCGATTTCCGGGCGGTCCTGGCCCGAGATCCTCGCCAGCCGATCGCCAACCTGGGCCTGGCCCGGTTGATCCGGGGGAGCGACCCCAGAGCCGCCCTGTCGATGGCCGACCTCGCCATCGAGGGGGCTCCCGACCGTCTCGACGCGCTCGAACTCCGGGCCTGGCTCCGGGGGAAGCTGGGCGACCCCCGGGCGGTCGAGGACGTGGATCGGCTCACCCGGACCCCCACCCCGCACCGGCTCTATAACGCGAGCTGCGCCCTGGCCTTGCTCGCCGGGAGTCGCGACGACCCGGCCCTGGTCGCTCGAGCCATCGACGTTCTCCGCCGGGCGATCGAATCCGGCTTTCCGAGATCCACCCTCCGCGACGACCCCGACCTGAAGTCGCTCGCGGCCGACCCCACCTTCCGCCAATGGCTCGAAGACGACGCCCGGAAGGCCCGATGAGGGTCTGACTTCCGACGGCGGGGCCGCTTGAGCTTTTGGGCCGAGTGACCGTCAGTCGAGCTCTCCTCTGCCCACTCGCGAATGGGCCATCGGCCCGGGTGGCAAGGGGTCAGGGGACTTCGTAACCCCGGGATGCGGGTCGAGACCGCCTCACGCCGGGCCAATCCGGGAGCGACGCCCCGGGGTTACGGAGTCCCGTAACCCCGGCTACCCTCAGCCCAGGTCGTGCCTCCAGGAGAAAGTGTCGGTCGGTCAGGATCAGGCCGCGAGTGGGTCGAAGGTCGCTTCCCGCGCGGCGAGGAGGACCGTCCGGGCGTCGGCGACATCGAGCCCTCGGGCGTAGGCGATCAGCAAGGCGAGGTCGGCCAGCCGGTTGAGCCGTCGAGGCAAACCCTCGGCGTACCGATGCAGCTCAACCAGCGCCGCCGGGTCGAAAAGGGGCGACGAGGCACCGGCGATCTCGAGCCGGCCGAGGACATAAGCGGCCGATTCCGTCTGGGTCAGCGGGGCGAGCAGGCATCGGGCGGTCAATCGATCGGCCAGGGCGGGCGGGACCTGGAACGCCAGCTCCGGACCGCCGACGATCAGGAGCGAGAGGTCGGGCGGGCCGGCCGTCGCGAAGTTGAGCAGGAGCCGGAGAGCCTCGAACGTCGCCGGATCGTCGATCAGGTGGGCTTCATCGACGATCAGCAGGAGTCGATCGCCCTGCCGGGCCGAGTCCGCCAGAGCCAGCCGGAGCCGTCGGATCGAGCCGGCCAGTCCGGCTTGATGATCGAGCCGAGGGGCCTCGAATTCATCGGCCAGGTAATCGACGAGGTCACTCGGAGGCATGGCGGGGAAGGTCAGATGGGCGGTCCGGGTTCCCAGCTCCTCGGCGAGAGCCCGGGCCAGCAAGGTCTTACCCGAGCCCGACGGCCCGAACAGGAGCGCTGGCCCCTGGCCGTGCTCGAGGCCGTAGCGAAGTCGTCGACGGATCGAGTCCCGGCCGGGCAGCTCGACCAGATCATCGAGACTGGCCGGGTCACCAAACGGTCGGGACCGGAGGCCGTAATGCTCCTCGTACAACGGCAAGCCTCCTGCTGCCCATGCCTCTCGGTTGAGTGGGTCAAGATGTCGCCATCATCAAACAAACGTCTCGGCCAGGCCGAGCAGGGGGATGCCGGCGGTTTCGAGAACCTCTCGGGCCCGGAGGATGGCCCGGTCGCCGGTCAGGCTCCGGTTGTGGACGAGAATGGCGGCGTCGGTCGAGCGGGGGGGCATCGGGGAACTCAGACCGGCGAAGAGAGGACCGCCGTCGACCAGGATCAGGTCATTGTCGCGGCGGAGTCGGGCGAAGGTGGTCGCCCAGGCGGTCGCGTTGAGGAATTCGCGAGGCCGGGCCACCGGCCTTCGCAAGGGGAGCACGCTCAGATGGTCGTCGGGGGCGTCCATCACCGCCTCGGCGATCGAGACCCCTTCCTCGATGACGTCGTCGAGGCCGAGCCGGGGTCTGAGCCCGAGCGACCGGGCGAGCATCGGGCCGGTCAGGTCGGCATCGACGAGCAAGGTCCGGCCGGGTCGACGAGCCAGGGCTCGGGCCAGGGTCAGGACCAGGGTCGTCCGACCCTCGGCCCGGTGGCAACTGGTGAACAGGATCACCTTGAGCTGCTGGCGGTCTCGGGCGTCGAGCAAGGCGTCGGCCAGCCGGTCGAACCGGTGACCGTGCTCCCGCTCCAGAGCCCGGACGGTCGGCGGCCACTCAAGAAACGTTGAGGCCCCGACGCTGGAACTCGGGGCCTCGACGGCGAAGTGAGGGGGGGGCGGCGAGCCGCTCGGCTCGGAGGGCCCTCGCCGGGCGTAGGCTCGGGCCAGGACCTGATCAATGTCCCCCATCGCTCGACTCCTCGGACGTGTCGGCGGGCAGAAGGTAGCCCGGCAAGATTACCGGGGCCTCCAGCTCTCGATGAACGTTGACGATCACCGGCTCGAGCGGCTCGAGCGAGATCGAACAGGTCGGCGGTCGGTTGGTCGAGGACTCGACGAGACCACCTCGCCGCTCGACGGTCAGGCCAGGAGCCCGGGGCGACCACCGATCCCCGGCCAGCGCGACCAGCGCCATCGAGACCGGCAGAATGGCGAGCAAGGCATACCCCGCCAGGCGGACTTCACGACGGAGGCGGCGGCGACGGACCTTGGGGCGAACCCCTCGGCTCGTGATCGCCAGATTCGGTATGGAAATGAGGACCGGCAGGGCCTCGAAGGCTCTCGGTCGGCTCAACGTCAGCGAGTTTGCGGTTTCGAGGGTTTGGGTCATCGCTAGAGCCCCCTTCGTTCGCCAGCTTCGGCGCGACGGGTTGGCGAAAAGTCAGAGGATTCGGGTTGGGAAAGCGGAAAGACTGACCTCGCTCGGCAGCAGGGACCGCCCAGCTTTACTAATCGACCAGGTCACCAGCGAACTTGAACGACCGTGACGGAAATTCCGAAATCGGCGACCCGGCCGGTCAGGGTATTCGAAGGGGTTGGGTTCCGAAGCTCGATGGTTCATCGACCATTCTCGATCCTGAGGACACAACCGACCCAGGCCCGACGACGCTTGGTCGAGGGGCCCGGGTCCAGTGAAATTGTCGTCGTCGCGATTCAGGATCAGCGACCGAAGATCCGGAAGAGACCACGGCGAGGCGAGGCACCCGAGGCGTCGCCCGGCTGAGTGTTGGAGTTACCCGCGGCGAAGAGAGGGGCTCGGCCGGCTTCATAGCTGGTGACGGGTCGCCAGGTCGGCGGGGTGGTCCGGGCGTATCGGGCCGAAGCCCCACCGTTGGCCAGGTCGATCGAGCGGACGTTGGCCTCGGTGATGTAGGGATTATGCCCGGCCCATCGGGTCGAGGCCACTTCGAGGATATTCAGGGGGCAATACTGAGCCTCGCCGCCGACGGAGATCCAGTCGGAGGTGTAGGGGTTGGCGACGTCCACGCGACCGTCCAGCCCGTAGACGATGATGTACTCGTACTTGTTGACCCGCGGCTTAGGGTCCTCGTTGTTGAGGTTCGAGCCGGAGTTGGCATAAAGCTCGACTTCGAGGCGGACCGATCGCTCGCCACGGCCGGGAACGGCGTGGTAAGTCGCGACGTACTTGCCGACTCCGTGATTCCAGACCTCGTTGACGGTCCCTCGGGGCGGGAAGGCCCGGAGGTTGCCCAGGAGGTTCTGCTTGCTCCCTCGAATATGGTTCTCGAGCATGTTGTGGAAGCGGGGGGCGTGGGTATCGGTCACGTCGGGGCCGGGGCGGGGCGGGCCGGGGGGGGTGTCGTTGGCGTAGTCGCCGATCTGGTGGTTGAAGTGGTTCTCGCCAAGCTCGGCGTAGAGGGACTTCAGTTCGTCCTGGGTGAAACCCGAACCCGGAGCCGGCTGGGGCTCGGCCAGCATGATCGAGGCGACGGCGCCCCCGAGGCAGTGACCAGGCCAGCGCTGGATGTCCTGGTTCTGGCTGTTGGCCGCCTCCCAGTTCCTCGCGGAGGAACCGAAAAGCTGGTCGTACTTGAGCATCGGCGAAGGAGTCGAGTAAAGCTTGCTATCGGCCCCTCGGAAAGTGAGGTCATCATAGAGGTTAGGAAACCAGGTGATGGTGTCGCCCGGGGCGGAGGGGGTTTCGAGCAAGCCGTTAGGGCCAGCCCGGATGATGTCCTGGCCCGGAGCGATGTAGCCGCCGGGGGTGGCGACCATGATGTCGTCGCCCAGAGGATACATGGTGTCAACCCGGCCGTTGCCGCCCGCCCAGGGTTCATGGATGGCGTCGGCCTTGGTGGGCCAGTAATAGAAGTTCCAGGGCTGGCGGCTGCTCAGACCCACCTGTTCGAAGGTGGTCTCGATCGTGTAAGGGGCATCCTGCTCGGGCTTGACGACCTTGAAGCGATACCAGCCCTGCTGGTCGTTGCCGACCTCCTCGCCGTTCTTCCTCGGCTTGCCGTCGGGGCCGACGATCTCCTCGACGGTCCCGGACGTGGCCTTGATCGTGAGCGTGCCGCCGAACCGGGTCGGGACATAAACCCCGAAATACCGCTCACCAACCTGGCCTGTCAACGAACCGCCGAGGGGAACGTGCTTCACCTCCTCGATGGCGGATGCCGCGAGTGCCATCGTCGCTGTCATCGCGACGATCGCGGCCCCGGCCAACGCGCCAACGAGCCTGATGCCGATACGCATGCTGCCTCCCGATAACCGAATTAATGTCACCCACCGCGTCCACCGAACCCAACCCGACCCGTCGACCAGCCCGGGCGTGGACTCATCCCTGTTGGATACTCCCAATGCTTCGGCTTCCCGCCGAGCCCTTGTAGATCGAAATTCGCCAGAGTTCTTTACCATCCTATGACACCTCGCCATTTCCCCTAAAATCCCCCAAGGTCGCCAATCCTCAATTTTCTCAATCAGACGTGAGCGCGGCGACCTGGGATGCCGATGATAAATTCGGCCACCCCTGGGGTGGAGTTGCCGGCCGGCCATGATGACCGACCGATGGCTCCCGCCACTGTCCCGAGGCCAACGTGAGACGGGTTCCCGTTGCGTGTCGGGGATCGAGCCCAGAGCCTTGCCTCTTCAACAACAAGACGCCGGGCAATGGGCCCTCGACCGGGCCGGTGGTGTTGGCAATGACAATCGGACGCAAGTCCGGGTCCGACCGAGTCAACCCACCAGGGATTCAGTCAGAGAGCCCACACGATCGATCGATCCGTCGGATTACCCTACCAATCCAAAGAGGACATCGCGATGACCAGCGCCGTTTTGATGCTCGCTTTGACCGCCCTTGGCCAGTCGGCCCAGTACCCCGGCAAGGTTCTGCCCGCCGCCCAGGCTCCGGCCAAGGTGCTGCCGGCTCCCGTGGCGCCCTCGAAGGTCGCCCCGGCCCCCGTCGCCCCGTCCAAGATCATGCCGGCCCCCCAGGCTCCGGCGAAAATCATGCCGGCGCCCCAGGCTCCGGCCAAGGTGATGCCGGCCCCCCAGGCTCCGGCGAAAATCATGCCGGCGCCCCAGGCTCCGGCCAAGGTGATGCCGGCGCCCCAGGCTCCGGCCAAGGCGATGCCCGCCTCGGTCGCGCCGTCCAAGATCATGCCGGCTCCTCAGGCTCCGGCCAAGGTGATGCCCGCTGTCGCGCCGTCGAAGATCATGCCGGCCGCTCAGTCGCCCTCCAAGGTTCTGCCCTACGCCCCGACCAGTCCGGCCAAGGCGGCTCCCCAGTCGTACTAAGTCAATCTTCAACCCGATGAGGGATCGGCCCTGGCTGGTCCTTCCCGGGTTTGACTTGCGGACAGGCAGCGCGGACCGGAAACGGGTCGTGCTGCCTTTCGGCGTTCATGGCCGATCATTTAGGGAGGTCGGCCGTTCCGGATTACCGACGCCGGAGCGTTTCCACCTCGTTGATCAACTGCTTCGTGCTCGCCCGGAGCGAGCCCGTCAGGGGGATCAGGCCATGGCGACGTGCCAGAGCCTGATGATTGACAATGCTGCGGCCTCCGACGAACACGGGCACGCCCTCGATCTTCGAGAGTTCCCGGAACCGCTTGTTGATATTCCGCGAGAGCACGAACGACACCGCCAGCGCATCGGGCCGCCAGCTCTCCACGGCCTTCTGATATTCCTCGACCGGGAGATCGACTCCCAGGGTCATCGCCCGCCATCCCGCCAGTTCCATCGCGAGACTGACCATCAAGACGCCGCCGCCGTGCTGGTCTCCCTTGACCGAACCAACCAGGACGGATCGGGTTGGGTTGCGGTTGGCCCGCCTGGCCTCGTTCAACATCCGGTCCACTCGACCGTGCAGGGCCAAGGTCGCGCCACGCTCCTGGAAGACCTGGCCTTCACCCCGGAACCAACGCTCGCCGACCTCGACCAGGGCCGGCTCGATCACCCGCTCGACCAGATCCATCATCGAGAGCCGATCGCTCAACTGGTCGAGCATGGAATCGGCCGAGATCCTGTCGCCATCGAAGAGAGAATCGACCACCGGCGAACAGGAGGATTTTTCCTCGACGGCCGCGGGGCCATCCTCGTCGGTCTTCAGCGTGCCCTCTCGATACCCGGCGATCAGATCGCCGATCGACTGGCCCGATCGGGCCAGATTTGACAGATGCCGCAACGCGGTCACCTGGTCCTTGTCATAACGGCGATGCCCCGAAGCCGAGCGATCTGGAATCGGGAAGCCATAACGACGCTCCCAGACTCGCAAGGCATGGCAGCTCACACCGGTTAGCTTGGAAACGGCCGCGATCGAATACCCGGGTTTGCTGGCGACCATGGACATGATCATTCCCTCGCCCAGTTTGTATACTATGTCGAGCGGCTCCAGACCCTGCTGGATCATCTCATCCTGGCAGGAAAGGCTACCAGATGAACAAAGGATCAGAGATGTCGTCGCGCGACCCGTCATTCACAGGTTTTGCGAAGCAGATTTGACATGGGAACGAAGTCGCGGCTGACCCCGCCGCCGATCCATCCGAAACTTAATGGTTGAGCCTAGCCGAACCGACCGCCTAATTCCAGAGTTTGTCTTATTGCATTTCAAAATTTTGACATTGATCTTCTTTTCTTGATGCCACGCATGAATCTGCTTTCTGCCTGGATCAGTCAGATTGCTGCCCGACCGATTCCGATCCCTTGATTCGCCGGAGATTGTCGCCCATGAGCCCGGATCAGTTGCCCGAATCCTGGCAGGCCGCCCTCGCCGGCGAGTTCTCCAAAGCCTACTTCCTCAAGCTCCGGTCCTTCCTGGCCGAGGAGCGAGCAAAACACCAGGTCTATCCCCCTGAAGCCGACGTCTTCAATGCCTTCCGGTACGCTCCCTATGATCAGGTCAAGGTTCTCCTGCTGGGTCAGGACCCCTACCATGACGTGGGCCAGGCGCACGGGCTTTGCTTTTCCGTCAGGCCAGGCGTCCGGACACCACCGTCGCTGGTCAACATGTTCAAGGAGCTGAAAGCGGATCTCGGTTGCCAGATCCCCAACAACGGCAACCTCGTCCCCTGGGCCAAGCAAGGGGTGATGCTCCTCAATGCCGTCTTGACCGTCCGGGCGCACGAGGCGAACTCGCACAAGAACCACGGCTGGGAGACCTTCACCGACGCCGTCATCAAGGCCCTGAACGACCGCGAAGACCCGGTCGTCTTCGTCTTCTGGGGCGCTTATGCTCAGAAGAAGGGGAAGCTCGTCGACGCGACCCGCCATCCCGTTCTGATCGCCGCGCATCCCTCGCCGCTCTCAGCCGCCAAATTTTTTGGCAGCCGGCCGTTCTCCGCAATCAACCGCGACCTGGAGAAGCTCGGCAAGGCTCCGATCAACTGGCAGTTGCCCGATCTCTGACCTCGGCTCCCCGGGTCAGTTGTTGACCAGGAAGTGGCAGATATCGCCGTCCTGCATCAGGTACGCCTTACCCTCGACCCGGAGCTTGCCCGCGGCCCGGATTTCCTTCTCGCTCTTGTAGGTTTCGAGGTCGGGCAGGGTGTAGACCTCGGCCCGGATGAAGCCTTTCTCGAAGTCGGTATGGATCACCCCGGCGGCCTGAGGGGCAGTCGCCCCGGCGGGGAAGGTCCAGGCCCGGCCCTCCATCCCGCCCGCCGTGAAGTACGAGCAGAGACCCAGAACCCGGTACGCCGCGCGAGCCAGGACGGTCAGGGCGGGCTCGGCGAGGCCCGACGATTCGAGCATCTCGGCGCGGTCGGCCTCATCCAGCTCGGCGATCTCCGATTCAAGCTTGGCACAGACCGGGACCACGGCGGCGCCGACCTTGTCGGCGAAGTCGCGGACCTTTTGCACCAGCGGTCCTTGGCCTTCCAGGTCGGACTCATCGACGTTGGCCACATAGAGGACCGGCTTGGCCGTCATCAGGCCGAAGCTGTTGATCGCCTTGGCCTCGATCTCGTCGAGCGCGAGTTTGCGAAGCGGCTCGTCCTTCTGAAGATGGTCGAGGCACTTGCGGATGACCTCGGCGCGGAGCTTGGCCTCTTTATCCCCAGACTTGGCAGCCCGCTCGGCCTTGGAGACGGCGTTGTCCAGGGTCTGGATATCGGCGAGCATCAGCTCGATCTCGATCGTCTCGATGTCCGAGACCGGGTCGACCTTGCCGGCGACGTGGACGACGTCGGGGTCCTCGAAGCAGCGGACGACCTGCAAGATCGCGTCGACCTCGCGGATGTGGCTGAGGAACTTGTTTCCCAGGCCCTCCCCCTCGCTGGCCCCCTTGACGATCCCGGCGCTATCAC
>Ga0080006_1162565_pt1 | contig 11696 bp, 10 predicted proteins | sample RS3BMetagenome_FD_69209 | JGI IMG/M metagenome (GOLD analysis project Ga0080006, IMG submission 69209) | Ferric oxide microbial mat and aquatic microbial communities from Rainbow Spring, Yellowstone National Park, USA - RS3B (SPADES... ...
TGCTATCGGCGGGAAGAATGACCACGTTGTCGACCTCAAAGGTCTGACCTACTGCCGCACAGACGGCCTTGTCGGCGTTCTTCCCGCCCCCAACCAAACCCTTGTTCAGTGCCCTCCTAGAGGCGCACCGACGACGACTACGGCGACCAACACCGGGCCAAGGTACGGTCACGCCCATGACCACCGCTGCTGTCGGCGCTCGCGATCGCCTGCTGGAAGCGGCCATGGAGCTGCGCCAGCGCGCCGAGCAGATCTGGGCCGGTCATCGAGTACAACAGCCAACTGCTCAGGGTGATGTGCCACGAGCCAGCGGCGATCGACGAGCTGTGGTCGGCGGACGCCGGGAAAAGATCCCGAGGCGGGGGTCGGTCAACCGGGACGTCTGGCGAACCGGCAGCGAGCATGGTGAGGTAGTAACTGCTCACGGCAGAAACCATCCCTGACCGACCTCATCCCAGAAGGGAGGCCCGCCTTGCTGGGTCTACCGGAAGCAGTACACGCCTGCTTGTTCGATCTCGACGGCGTGCTCACTGACACCGCAAGCGTGCACACCAAGGCCTGGAAGGCCATGTTCGATTCCTTTCTCAAGCAGCATGCCGAGGACAACGGCCAACAGTTCGTGCCGTTCGACGCGGACGAGGACTACCTGAAGTACGTCGACGGCAAAAAGCGCGAAGACGGCGTGCGTTCCTTTCTGGCCAGCCGCGACATCGAACTGCCCGAAGGCAATCCCGACGACACCGGCGACAAGAACACCATCTACGGCCTGGGCACCCGCAAAAACGACGCCTTTCAAAAGACTTTGCACGCCGACGGCGTCAAGGTCTTCGAAGGCTCGCGCCGCTACCTGGAGAAGGTGGCCGCCGCCGGCCTGGCCACCGCCGTGGTGTCGGCCAGCGCCAACGCTCGCGAGGTGCTCAAGATCGCCGGGCTCGAGAAGTACATTCAGCAACGCGTCGACGGCGTGACCCTGGGCGAGGAGCACATCGCCGGCAAGCCCGCGCCCGACTCGTATCTGCGCGCCGCGCAGCTGCTGAACGTAGAGCCGTCTGCCGCAGCGGTATTCGAGGACGCGCTGTCCGGCGTGCAGGCCGGCCGTGCCGGTAATTTCGGCTACGTCGTCGGCGTCGACCGGGTGGGCCAAGCTGACGAATTACGCAGTCACGGAGCCGATATCGTGGTAACCGACCTCGGCGATCTGATTTAGGAGGCCGTGATGATCCCAGATGGCACGCTGCCCGTCGAACCCTGGCAGATCCGCGAACCCGAGCTGAACCTCGACGTCCTGGCCCAATCCGAATCGCTGTTCGCATTATCCAACGGACACATCGGTATTCGCGGCAACCTTGACGAAGGCGAACCGCACGGTTTGCCCGGCACCTACCTCAACTCGTTCTACGAGGTGCGGCCGCTGCCCTATGCCGAAGCGGGCTACGGTTACCCAGAAGCCGGCCAGACCGTCGTCGACGTCACCAATGGCAAGATCTTGCGCCTGCTGGTCGACGACGAACCGTTCGACGTCCGCTACGGCAAGCTGATCAGCCACGAGCGGATACTCGACCTGCGGGCAGGCACGCTGACCCGCGACGCCCATTGGCAGTCCCCGGCTGGCAAGCAGGTCAGGGTGACCTCCACCCGGCTGGTGTCGCTGACTCAGCGCAGCGTTGTCGCTATCGAATACGTGGTCGAGGCGGTGGATCAATTCGTCCGTGTCACAGTGCAATCCGAGTTGGTTGCCAACGAGGACCAGCCCGCGACCTCCGGTGACCCGCGGGTATCGGCGATCCTGGATAAGCCGCTGGAGGCCGTCCAGCACGAGGGCACCGATTGCGGCGCGCTGTTGATGCACCGGACCCGTGCCAGCGCGTTGATGATGGCCGCGGCGATGGACCACGAGGTCGAGGTCGAGGGTCGCCATGAGATCAGCAACGACGCGAGCGGTGACCTCGCCCGTACCACCGTGATCTGCGGACTGCGCCCGGGCCAGACCCTGCGCATCGTGAAGTACCTGGCATACGGCTGGTCGGGCCGGCGTTCCCGGCCCGCGCTGCGCGACCAGGTCGCCGCCGCGTTGCACAGCGCGCGGTACAGCGGCTGGCGGGGTCTGCTGGATGCCCAACGCAAAGTCCTCGACGACTACTGGGACGGCGCCGATGTCGAGGTAGAGGGAGACCCGATCTGCCAGCAGGCCGTCCGGTTCGGCCTGTTCCACCTGCTGCAGGCCAGCGCGCGGGCCGAGGGCCGCGGCATCGCCAGCAAGGGTTTGACCGGCACCGGGTACGACGGCCATGTGTTCTGGGACACCGAAGGGTTCGTCCTTCCGGTACTGACCTACACCTTGCCTCACGCCGCGGCCGACGCATTACGTTGGCGCGCTTCGACATTGGATCTGGCAAAGGAGCGCGCCGCGCAGCTGGACCTCAAAGGCGCCGCCTACCCCTGGCGCACGATTCGCGGTCAGGAGTGTTCGGCCTACTGGCCGGCCGGAACCGCCGCGTGGCACATCAACGCCGACATCGCGATGGCTTTCGAACGCTATCGCGTTGCCACCGGAGACGACTCGCTGGAGAAAGACTGCGGACTCGAGGTGCTCATCGAGACCGCGCGGCTGTGGCATTCACTCGGACACCACGACCGCCACGGGGTGTGGCACCTCGACGGGGTGACCGGGCCCGACGAGTACACCGCGATCGTGCGGGACAATGTGTTCACCAACATGATGGCCGCGCACAACCTGCAGGTCGCCGCCGATGCGTGTGCACGGCATTCCGAGCGCGCCCGCGATCTGGGTGTGAGCACCGAAGAGACCGCCGCGTGGCGCGACGCCGCTGATGCCGCGCACATTCCGTTCGACGAAGAACTCGGCGTGCACCCGCAGTCCGAAGGCTTCACCACCTACGCCGAGTGGGATTTCGACACCAGAAACAAATACCCGCTGTTGCTGCACGAGCCCTACGCGTTGCTGTACTCGGCCCAAGTGGTCAAGCAAACCGACCTGGTGCTCGCCATGTATTGGCAGAGCCACAAATTCAGCGACGAGCAGAAGGCCCGCAACGTCGACTACTACGAGCGCCGCACGGTGCGTGACTCTTCGCTGTCCGCCTGCACCCAGGCGGTGATGTGCGCCAACGTCGGGCACGTGGAGTTGGCGCACGACTACACCTACGAGGCGGCCCTGGTCGACCTTCGCGATCTGCACCACAACACCAAAGACGGCCTGCACATGGCCTCGCTTGCCGGCGCATGGACCGCTCTGGTCGCCGGTTTCGGCGGCCTGCGTGACGACGAGGGAGTTCTGTCCCTCAACCCGTATCTGCCCGACGGCATCTCCCGACTGCGTTTTCGGTTGCGCTGGCGCGACTTTCGGTTGACCGTGGACGTCATCCACGACGAGGTGACCTACACGCTGCGGGACGGACCCCACACTGGTTTGACCATCCGGCACGCCGGCGAGGACGTCGAACTCAGCACCACCGAACCGACGACGATCACGTTGATCAAGCGTGAGCCGCTGCTACCTACACCGCAGCAACCACCGGGGCGCGCCCCGATGCGCCGCAACGCCTACCGATCGGTCAACCCGCCGAGCTGACCGGTTCGATCGGCAGCCAGCGCAGCGCGCCGGGCGCTGACTCCGGCACCACCGGGTGGGCCGGTGCAATCGGGTCGAGCCGACGGTAGGCCTCGCCCTGCTGGGGCCGAATGTCGTTCTCGCCCTTGTTCGGCCACAGCGCCGCGGCCCGTTCGGCCTGCGCGGTGATGGACAACGACGGGTTGACACCGAGGTTCGCCGAGATGGCAGCGCCGTCGACCACATACAAGGTGGGGTAGCCGTAGGCCCGGTGATAGGGATCGATGACGCCTGCCTCGCGGCTGTCGCCGATCGCCGCGCCACCGAGGAAGTGCGCGGTCAACGGGATGTTGAACAGCTCGCCCCAGGTACCACCGGCGACGCCGTCGATCTTTTCGGCGATCCGGCGGGTGGCCTCGTTGCCGGCCGGAATCCAGCTTGGGTTCGGCACACCGTGGCCCTGCTTGCTGACGTACCGGCGCCGGCCCAGCCTGTCGCGTTTGGTGTAGGTGGTAATCGAGTTATCCAGGTTCTGCATCACCAGCGCGATCATCGTGCGCTCACTCCAACGCCGCGGGTTCAGCAGCCGCAGAGTACCGCGAGGGTCGTTGCCGGCGTTGTCGATCAGTTGCCGCCACCGCGGTACATCGCTGCCGCCTTCGCCGGGGCCGTCGGTCATCAGCGTCTGCAGCAGACCCATTGCGTTGGAGCCCTTGCCGTAACGGCAGGGTTCGATGTGGGTGTCCGAGGTGGGATGAATCGACGAGGTGATCGCCACCCCGTGGGTCAGGTCCAGATCGGGGCTGACGTTCAATCGGCCTGCGCCGACGATGGATTCGGAGTTCGTCCGGGTCAGCTCTCCTAGTCGCTCGGACAATTCGGGCAGTTTGCCTTTGTCGCGCATCTTGAAAAGCAACCGCTGCGTTCCCCAGGTGCCCGCAGCCAGCACCAGGTGCTTGGCGGTGAAGGTGCGCTTCTTGCGACGCAGGGAGCGACCCGTGCGCGCGGTGCGGATCTCCCACAGGCCGTCGGCGCGCTGCTCGAAGCCGGTGACGGTCGTCATCGGAATGACCTCTGCGCCATTGGATTCCGCCAGCCCCAGGTAGTTCTTCACCAAGGTGTTCTTGGCGCCGAACCGGCAGCCCGTCATGCAACTGCCACATTCCAGGCAGCCGGTGCGGGCCGGGCCGGCGCCGCCGAAATACGGGTCGGGCACCGTCTGCCCGGGCGTCTTGGCGCCGTCGGGACCGAAGAACACGCCGACCGGGGTCTGCACGAAGGTGTCACCACAACCCATGTCCTCGGCGACCTCTTTGAGAATGCGGTCGGCGTCGGTGAAAGTCGGGTTGGTGACGACACCGAGCATCCGCTTGGCCTGCTCGTAGTGCGGCAGCAGTTCTTCTCGCCAGTCGGTGATGTGCGCCCACTGCCGGTCTTTGAAGAACGGCTCCGGGGGCACGTACAGCGTGTTCGCGTAGTTCAGCGATCCACCGCCGACGCCCGCGCCGGCCAGGATCATCACATTGCGCAGCAAATGGATGCGCTGGATGCCATACATACCGAATTTCGGCGCCCACAGAAATTTGCGGAGGTCCCAGGAGGTCTTGGCGAATTCCTCATCGGAGAAGCGGCGGCCGGCCTCCAGCACGCCGACCTTGTAGCCCTTCTCGATGAGCCGCAGCGCGGTGACGCTGCCGCCAAAGCCCGAACCGATGATCAGGACGTCGTAGTCAGGTTTCACGTCGCCAGCGTACGGCGAGCAGACGCAGAATCGCACAAAAGCCGCCGTGGTCATGCGCCTGTATGTCCGGTCACCGGCGCTAACTGCCGACGGTCAGGCCGACCTTCTGGAATTCCTTGAGGTCGCAGTAGCCCGATTTGGCCATCGAGCGGCGCAGCCCGCCGACCAGATTCAACGATCCGAACGGGTCGTCGGACGGACCGTTCAGAACATGGTCCAGGGACGGCCGTTCGCCGACCGCGATCTGCAACAGGGCACCGCGTGGCAGTGACGGGTGGGCGGCGGCAGACGGCCAGTACCAGCCGCCGCCCTGCGCTTCGGCGGCCTCGGCGAGCGGGGTGCCCAGAACGGCGGCGTCGGCGCCACAGGCGATGGCCTTCGCAAGATCGCCGGAGGTGTGGATGTCGCCGTCGGCGAGCACGTGCACGTAGCGGCCGCCGGTCTCGTCCAGGTACTCGCGCCGTGCCGCGGCGGCGTCGGCAATCGCGGTGGCCATCGGCACGCTGATGCCGAGCACCTCGTCGCTAGTGGTCACCCCGCTGGTCGAACCGTAGCCGACGATGACGCCCGCCGCGCCGGTGCGCATCAGGTGCAGCGCGCTGCGGTGATCGATCACGCCGCCGGCCACCACCGGGACGTCGAGCTCGGAGATGAACGTCTTGAGGTTCAATGGCTCGCCGTGGCTGTCGACCCGTTCGGCGGAGACGATGGTGCCCTGGATGACCAGCAGGTCGATGCCCGCCGACAGCAACGCCGGCGTCAGCGCCTGTGCGTTCTGCGGGCTGACCCGGACCGCGGTGGTGACCCCGGCCTCGCGGATGCGGGCCACAGCGGCGCCGAGCAGATCGGGATCCAGCGGAGCCGAGTGGAATTTCTGAAGCAACCGGATGGCCGCCGACGGCTCGGGAGCCGCCGCTGCTGCTTCAACGACCTGGGCGACCTTGGCTCCGACGTCGGCGTGGCGTCCGATCAGCCCTTCGCCGTTGAGCACACCGAGGCCGCCGACGCGACCGAGTTCGATGGCGAATTCCGGCGACACCAGCGCGTCGGTCGGATGCGCGACGATCGGGATCTCGAACCGGTAGGCGTCGAGCTGCCACGCCGTCGTGACGTCCTGCGACGAGCGGGTGCGCCGTGACGGCACGATGTTGATGTCATCGAGTTCGTATGTACGCCGGGCGGTTCGGCCCATGCCGATCTCAACCATGTCACGCATGAGCGGTCCTTAGATCAATCACCGAGCGTAGTAGTTGGGCGCTTCGGCGGTCATCGTGATGTCGTGCGGATGGCTTTCTTTCAAACCTGCCGCGGTGATGCGGACGAACTGCGCCCGCTGCAATGCCTCGATGGTCTCGGCGCCGGTGTAGCCCATCGCGGCGCGCAAGCCGCCGGTCAGTTGGTGGATCACCGACGCCAGCGGACCGCGGAACGGCACCCGGCCTTCGATGCCCTCGGGGACCAGCTTGTCCTCGGACAGCGCGTCGTCCTGGAAGTAGCGGTCCTTCGAATACGACTTGTCGTATCCCCCGGCCAGGCCCCTGCCCTGCATGGCGCCCAGCGACCCCATGCCGCGGTAGCTCTTGTACTGCTTGCCGTTGACGAAGATCAGCTCGCCAGGAGCTTCGCCGGTGCCGGCCAGCAGCGAGCCCAGCATCGCGGTGGAGGCGCCGGCCGCCAACGCCTTGGCGATGTCGCCGGAGTACTGCAGTCCGCCGTCGGCGATCACCGGCACACCATGCGGACGGCAGGCCGCTACTGCTTCCAAGATCGCGGTGATCTGCGGAGCCCCGACCCCGGCGACCACGCGGGTGGTGCAGATCGATCCGGGACCGACCCCGACCTTGACCGCATCCGCGCCGGCCTCGACCAGCGCCGCCGCCGCCGAACGGGTCGCGACGTTGCCGCCGACGATTTCCACCCGATCGCCGACCTCGCCTTTGAGCTGCCGGACCATATCGAGCACCCGCCGGTTATGGGCGTGCGCGGTGTCGACCACCAAGATGTCGGCCCCCGCGTCGGCCAGCGTCATCGCGCGCACCCAGGCGTCGTCGCCGACACCGACGGCGGCGGCGACCAGCAGGCGGCCGTCGCTGTCCTTGGTCGCCAGGGGATGCTGCTCGGTCTTGACGAAGTCTTTGACGGTGATCAGCCCGGTCAGCCGGCCATGCCCGTCGACGATCGGCAACTTCTCGATCTTGTGCCGGCGCAACAGGCCCAACGCCGCATCCGCGCTCACGCCCTCCTGGGCGGTGATCAGCGGCGCCTTGGTCATCACCTCGGCGACGTGCCTGGACTGGTCGACCTCGAAGCGCATGTCGCGGTTGGTGATGATGCCGACCAGCTGGCCGGCGTCGTCGATGACCGGCAGCCCGGAGATCCGGAACCGGGCGCACATCGCGTCCACTTCGGCCAGCGTGTGGTCCGCTTTGCAGGTGACCGGATCGGTGACCATGCCGGCTTCTGATCGCTTGACGGTCTCGACCTGTCCGGCCTGCTCGGAGATCGGTAGGTTGCGGTGCAGCACCCCGAGGCCACCGGCACGGGCCATCGCGATCGCCATCCGCGACTCGGTGACGGTGTCCATCGCGGAACTGACCAGCGGCACCTTCAACCGGATGTTCTTGGTGAGCTGACTGGACGTGTCGGCAGTGGCCGGCACCACATCGGAGGCAGCGGGCAGCAGTAGCACGTCGTCGAAGGTCAGTCCCAGCATCGCGATCTTCTGCGGATCGTCACCACCGGTCGGCACCGGATCCTCCGAGAAGCCACCGAACCGAGGATATGAGGTGACGATCAGGTCGCTATCACCTTCGAGACGGGACAAGCCAGATGACATAGCCGGGGCCTTCCCAATACGAGCGCGAGGTAATTGGCCCATCCTATCGGCTCACCCAGCGGGTACTCACGACCCGCGCCGCGGCAACAGTCGCCAGACCGCGACATGTCGGCTGGCTGCGGGGGTAAGCGCTGGCGGGATGCCTGTGGGAATGAGTACTGTGGACCCGTGCGTGATTACGTTCCGCCCGGTCTGCCGCCTGACCCATTTGCCGGCGACCCTTGCGATCCATCGGCGGCGCTGGATGCTGTCGAGCCCGGCCAGCCGCTGGACCCTCAGGAGCGGATGGCGGTCGAGGCAGATCTGGCCGACCTGGCGGTGTACGAAGCCCTGTTGGCGCACAAGGGAATCCGCGGCCTCGTGGTGTGCTGCGACGAGTGTCAGCAAGACCACTACCACGACTGGGACATGCTGCGCGCCAACTTGCTTCAGCTGCTGGTCGACGGCACAGTCCGCCCGCACGAGCCGGCCTACGATCCCGAGCCCGATGCCTACGTGACCTGGGACTACTGCCGCGGATACGCCGATGCCTCGCTGAACGAGGCGACCACGGACACCGAGGGATTCCACGGCCGTCGCTGAGCGATGATTCCGCTCACCGGAGCGCCAGGCGGACCGACCGGGCGGATTTCATTGCCGTCGCCACGTTCCGCCCCAGTGCTCGACGCGGCGCGCACAGTCGTCCCGGATGTCGCGCAACTCGGTGATCCTGCCTGGCCCGTCGCCGAGGTCGGCCAGCAGGCAGGCCAACGCCCACCGCAACGGGGTCAGCCCCAGTTCGCCGGTGCGCTCCAGCGCTTCGTCGGCGACATTACGGGCACGGTCGACGGCACCGGCGCTGCACAGTGCGGCGGCCAATACCACCTGACTTTTGGCCCGATGCCGGGCTGCAACGGCGAGGGTGGTCGCCGCCAACTCGACCGCGACCTCGGCGTTGCGGACCGCCGAGCTGCCGTCGCCGGCAGCCATCGCCAACTCCGCGGAGACCCAGGCCCAGCGCACCGCGACCCGGTGCGGCGCCCGTGCCACGACCGGTTCGGCGCGCGCCAGCAGCGTCGCCGACGCCGCCAACCGCCCGACCCCCAGCGCGTCGGCGGCCAGCCCGGTAAGCGCATCACCGACCGACTCCGGGTCGTCACCCGCTAACGCCAACGCGCGGCCGTCCCATCCGCGGGCCAGGCCGTGCCAGCCCAATTGGCGCAGAAACGATGCCCGTGCGCTCAGTGCGAGTGAGGCCAGTCGACCCGGCGGGTCGGCCCGAAGCAACACCGTGAGATCGGCGTGCGCGCTGCCGTAACGGCCCTGTCCCCCGGCGGCCACCGCGCGTAACCACAGCTGGCCGGGTGTCATGGCGGTGGGTAGCGGCCAGCTTCCGGGCAGCTCGCCGAAGGCGGCAGCCAGCAGGTCCGACTCGCGCAACGAGTCGGAAGAGATATGTATCACGGCGTTCTACACGTTAAGACTTCATGGTTTCTGAGTTACACCGGGATTAAATCCAACGATGATCGTCTTGGCGTGTTGGCCGGGCCGACCGGCCACCAGCTGCGACATTTCTACATACCGTGCGGTCAGCACGCAAACCTCGACTCAACGAAGCGCTCGCGTCGATGAACTGCAGGTAAATTCCCAAGCCGCGGTTGGGCATTCGGCGGATTACCGCATGTTGACGGGAATTCCCTAGCGCCTCTACGTTTGTCGCGACGAGTAGTCACCGATGACCCGCTCGACCAAAACATGGGCGCGTAGAGAGGGACTTCAATGCCGCAACCGGAGCAACTACCTGGCCCGAACGCAGACATCTGGGACTGGCAGCTTCAAGGTCTGTGCCGCGGCGTGGATTCGTCGGTGTTCTTCCACCCTGACGGCGAGCGTGGCCGAGCACGAGTGCAACGCGAACGTCGCGCCAAGGAGATGTGCCGCAGCTGCCCTGTGATGAACCAGTGCCGCGCACACGCGCTGGACGTGGGCGAGCCGTACGGCATCTGGGGCGGCCTGTCCGAGACCGAGCGCGAACTGCTTCTCAAGCGCGACATCGGCGGCACGCGCGGCATCCGCCGCAGCGCTTAGTTCGGCGCTGAAGGGCCGAACCAGCACATCCACCGCGGCGACGATGCCGGGCGGGTCGACTCCTAGAGGATCGATCCGTCCTGCTTGTACTGCTCGATCTTGTCCCAGTCGACCCCGGCATCCAGCAGGATTTCTTCAGTGTGCTGGCCGTGTTCGGGTGCGCCCGTCGGCTGGACGTGGTGCCCGTCGAATTGCACCGGGTTAGTCGGCAGGATGTACGGCTTTCCGTTCATCGCCGTCACCTCGGGGATGTAACCGTTGGCGATGACGGCCGGATCTTCATGCAGTTCGCCCGCCCTCTGCATCACGGCCCAAGCTCCCGACAACGGCTTGAGAATCTCGCGCCACTGATCGACGGTCTTGGACGCGAATTCGGCGTCGATAATGTCGATGAGCTCGCCACGGTTCACGAAACGGTGGTGACCGTCGGCGAATCGCTGGTCAGCGATCAGATCTGTCCGGCCGATGACCGTCATGAACTCCGGGTAGAACTTGTCGCCTTGCAACATCATCAGTGTGACGAAGCGGCCGTCTTTGGTCTGGTAATTGCCGACCAGCGGGTTGGGCATGTCGCGGTGGGCGAAGGTCGGGATCGGGTCGCCGCCGTACAGGTTCGCTGCCGTCACCTGCGGGGTCATCGCCCACGCCGCGAGGCCGAGCAGTGAGACGTCGACGATCGAGGTCTCGCCGGTCGCCTTGCGCTTGTACAGCGCGGCGGCGATGCCGCCGGCGATGGTCAGCCCACCCATCAGGTCGCCGAATGCGGGGGTCTGCATCACCGGCTCCGGCTGTTCTCGGGTCAGCGCGTCGGCGATTCCGCCGCGTGACCAGAAGGACACGCCGTCATAGCCGGGCCGGTCGGCATCGACGCCTGCCGGCCCGTACCCGGATCCACGGACGTAGATGATCTCGGGGTTGGCGGCACGAATCTGCTCGACCTCGATGCCGAGGCGTTTCCGCCGGCCGGGCAGATAACTGGTGAGGAACACGTCGCTGGTTTTCGCCAGTTCGTGGACGACCTCCTGGCCGCCCGGCGTGGTCAAGTCGATGCCGATGGATTTCTTTGCGCGGTTCGGCATTTCGATCATGTAGTTGACGGCGGTGGGTCCGCCGGGAATGAGGCCCATGGTGACCAGTCCGCGCTGAGGGTCGCCGCCTTCACGCGGCTCGACCTTGATCACGTCGGCGCCCCACTCGGCCAGCACCGCGCCGGCGGCGGGGACGAATGTCCAGGCCGCGACTTCCAGTACCCGGATGCCGCTCAGCGGTCTGACGTCAGTCATGACGAGTCCTCGTTTTTCACAGTAGTTTTCAGTCATTCAGCGAACCGACGGCATGCCGCGCGGATATCGGTGCGTGCCGGAACATGTCAAGGTCGGTGAGACAGTTTGTTATGCGGATTTGATGAGCGCTTCGGGTGTTGGTTGGTTGATCCAGGCGACGGTGGGCAGTTTCGGTGGGGTGGGCGGCTGGTGCCGGAA
>Ga0080006_1188255_pt1 | contig 11692 bp, 10 predicted proteins | sample RS3BMetagenome_FD_69209 | JGI IMG/M metagenome (GOLD analysis project Ga0080006, IMG submission 69209) | Ferric oxide microbial mat and aquatic microbial communities from Rainbow Spring, Yellowstone National Park, USA - RS3B (SPADES... ...
AATCTGCCTTTTCGAGGAAGTATTCTTTCTGTACAGACTCATCATTCAGCTCGCTCTGGCTCAGAATTTCAGAAACATTAATAGTGTAGATGTCAAAAGGCATTTCACCAATCACGCGGTCGAGCAGGAAAATGTCAGGAAACTCGACGTTCATCTGGAATGACATATCTACTGCTGCCTGGCCGACTCCAAATTTGCTTATTTCTGTCCTTATGAAATCAGAGAAATTGAGAGATCCTTGTAGGTAGTTGAGGAAGCGCTCGAATCGAATTCTCAGCATTATAGCTGTGCCTACGTTGGAAAATATGGCTTCGTTTATATCAGTAGGGTTTTGCGAGGCAACAATAAGCCCAAACATATATTTTCTACCTTCTCTAATTATAGTTACTGCGTCGCTACGCTCATCGCTTGCTATTTTCCATGCTTCGTCGAGCACAACCAAGGTCTTTAGCCCCTTAGATGCAGACCAGCCTTCCATTCTCATTTTCTCTTTTAGCGTTTGCAATATAAACAAAGCAGCAAGCGCTCTAAAGCGCTCATCAGGCAAGCCTGAAAGGTCTATATCGACAAGCCCTGATGTTGCTAGCCTGCCCAGGTCTATAGTGCTCTTTTGTGCAAAATAGTCTTCGCCCTCCCTGGCGAACTGCCTCAGCCTATATACTGCATTTTCGAGCTCTGCTGGATACTCGTAAGTGCCTTCTTGCAGCTTTTCCTCTAACAACGCAATCACGTCTTTAAGCGTAGGTGCTTCCTTCGACGGGTTAGGCAGTTCTGCAAGCTCGAAGCCGGCATTCACATAAGCCTGCTCTATCGCCTCTTCTGTGAGTCTCTTCTGCTCAGGATAGTCGCCAATATCGGTAAGTATTTCAAAAGAAGTAATTATCTGCTTTGTCCTGTCTAGCGGCTTCATGCCCGACAAGTCCATTATGTTTAAGTAATCGCCCTTTCCAAGTGAAACCACTGTTCCGCCACTCTGCTTTACCCAAGCTATGTACTCCCCGGCCCAGTCTATTATTATTGCGTTTGTATTCCACACATAGCTTGCTCTTGTTAAAAATGTTTTTACAAAAAAGCTCTTGCCTGCGCCAGTTATTCCTACAACCGCAATATGTGGATTTGTAAGGTTTGCAAAAGTCCAGCTGAAAGGCACGCTGAATATCTTTGTTATACCTATAAAAATTGAATTTGTAGGGTCGTTGAGCAGGTATTCATGTGGGGGCTCTGGAGGCCTGCTGAACACAACTCTCTTTCCCAGCTCGTTGCTCATAATATTCTGCATTCTTAAAAGGCTCATATTGCTCACATCATATTTTTATTTCTGCACCGAAAGCATAAGTTCAAGCTCTTCGCGTGGCGGTATGAAATAGTTAAGCCGAAACAGCAGCAGTGCCTCTCTGCCTACCACTCTAACTATGTTCAAATCAAATCCGCTGAACATTGTCTGTAGATGGCTGAGCTGGTTGGAAAGTATATCAAGAGCTTCTTTCTCGCTAACCCCTACAGCAGTGCTTTCAATATACATTACGGCATTAAGCGGCCTTTCACCGCTTGAAAGCCTGTCAATCCTTGCCTGTACAATGCTAATTTGCCTTTGCAGGTCTTCTATCGTAAGCTGGCTGGGTGTAGAGGCACTCATCTCTTTTGAAAGCCTGTACTCTAGCGCGCCGCGCTTTGCCTCAAGCGTTTCTCTATACTGCTGTATATCTTCGGCTGCTACAAGTATGTGGTATTTAAAAGGAAATGTTACATTGCTTACAATGCGCTCCCAGGTATTAGGCGCCTCTGACAACACAGCTTCCTCTTCCTCTTGCTGAACCTGCTCCATGGTGAATACATAGCTATATACATTGGCGGTGAGATAGCCAGTGGCATAATATATCCCATTTACGTATTTTACTACGCAATCGTTGCTCTTTGGTATATAGTAATCCTTTGCTGGAATCTGCCTTATTTTAAACATCTTGGTAAACAAACTGAAGACAAGAAAATCAGCATAATTTATTATAAATATCAACAATATTGTCAATAAGGCAAGAATTGCAATAACTATTGCAAGCGTGCCATACGCAGAGCTTGCCGCAGCTACCAATATTGCTAGCAAAGAGCAAACAGAAATATAAACTATAGTGTTTGTATCCACGCTAAACACCTATGGATGCTATTTTTTCATGCATCTGCTCGGTTATTGTTGCAAACGGAATAAGCTCCTCTGGCTCTATTAGATGCATAAACTCATTCGAAGGCATTACATATGCACTAACTCCTAAAACTGCGCTTATGCCCGCTGCAAGCTCATCTGCTTGTTGCAGTGCAATAGTTGTGGCTTCTTCTTCTGTGCCGCCTGGCGCGGTAACCATAACAAAATTGCCAAGCGCATTAGACCTTACTTTATTTATATTTTCATAAAGGTTGCGCCACATTGTAACCTCTCCTTTAGCCCTTTCTAACGCCCTTTGGTCTACCCCTTGTTGCTGGGAGTTTAGCTCATTATATCTTTCCTCTGCTACATTTAGTTTGTTCCTTATTTCGCTTAAGTACTCGTCTTTGTTTATAACATAAAGCATTGTTGTAAATCTGACAAAAGATTTACTTATTGTCAACACCCTGCTAAATGCCTTTGAAAAGTCTATGCGCTCCTCAGGGCTCATTTCAGTAGCTGACTTATAGATAGGTATTTTAATGAATGCGCTTGCGTAAACCATACCACCATATCTTACTACAATAGTATTTCCCGAAGGAGATAAGGTAAATGGGGTATCGCTATTGAGTACAACTGTTCTATTCTTCATTTTTATTAGTGGAATTAGAAGATATGAATAGTACTTTGTTGAAAATGCAATAATATCGATTAGAAGTGCGAGCACTGCAAATAGTGCCTTAATTGCTGGAAAAGAGGGAAGCAAGTAAATCAGCAGAATAAACAGAAATGAAATTATTATTGTTATTGCAAATAGATTTTTACCCGAAAAAATTGACATAGCATCAGTTTAGGCTCTCTACTTATTATGGATAATTAGGACAAATAAATTATTTATTTTATGCTTTAAGGCAGCCCCTGCACACACGCAACTCTGACTTAAATGCGCAGCACGAACACTGAATAATCACGGTCAGGGCTTTGGTATGTACGCACCGCAGTAGTTCTGTATGCTCGATTGGAATTGATAAGTGCTGTTTAGTATTGTATAGTTGTCTCCCAAAAGAATGCCTTCATATAGCGTACTAACGATTGGCATTACTGCGCTAGGAGACATGTTGAGAAGCAAAGAAACCATAGGCTGCGAGGCAACACCGCTTCGCATGACAGGCGTATAGTTTACTAAGACAAGGTCGTCTTTCAGCGGCTTTGCTGAAACCGTTATGCTTATGGGCGTTTGTGCACTTACATTTTCAAAAGAGGTTAAACCGGAAGGCTGCGTATTGAAATATTTGGCATAGGTTGCATTGTATATGCTTGCATTGCACGCTTTGTCCTTTATGTACAATGCCTTATAATTATTAAGGAGAACGCCGATTGAAGTATTTGTGTTTGCATACTGCTCTGCACTAACAAGAAGCTGATTGGTTTGGTTTATAGTAGAGGTTGTGGTTGATGTGCTAGTAGTTGTAGATACAATAATGACTTTAAGCCCTTTGCTTGCGGCTGTGCCTATACTTACAGGGCCTATAAGTGATACGCTGTTGCTTGTTTGAATGTTGTAAAAGGAGGGAATAGGAGTGATGTTAAGCATAGCACCCTTGCTACTGCTTGAAATCATTCTTATGTTTATGCTTGCACGCCTACTAGCATTTACACTTACATTTACTTCTGTTGAATTCGTCATATAAACCTTTGAAACAAAGCCGTATAGCAAAGGTAGCTTTGCAATATAAACATAAGCGCCCGACGCTGTAGAATTGACAACATATACTGCAAACACCGAAGAGCCTTGCTTAAGGTAAGAATAGCCGCCATTGCTTATGAAAACTTGAATTGGGGAAGTGAGCATACGAATGCTAGAGCTGCTTGCGAGCAGTACAGCAACCACTATGATAATAATTACGATTAACGCTATAAATGAAAAGAAGCGCTTGGGGTTTGCGATCCTATGTTTATGTGGATACTTATATCCTTCTTTGCTGCCACCTATTTTGCTGTTTTCTTTATCTAATGTTTTTGCATATTTTCTCGCCTGCATCGCCACACCGCTGTCTCGAGTAACTTATACAAGATAAAAATAATAACCTTGCTAATACTCTTTTTCGCGAAAAGAATAAATGCTTTGCATTTCATATAATAATTGCGACCAGCGGGCGAGCCAATGAAAAGCATTGAAGAAGCAGAATCTGATATAATAGCACTTATCAATGATAAGCAGGAAACAACATACAACGAGATAAAGGCTTATGCCGAAAGCCTTGGGATCGAAGAGGATATGCTCAAAAGAAGCCTTGAGGAATTAGAAAAGGCAAATGCTATTACATCGAGAAACAGCGGAGGTATACCTACTTATTACATGCTACAAGAAGAGCAGCAGATAAAGCGCGTATTTATAGTGGAAGACGATGAGAACATAAACACGCTTATGGCACTTTCAATAGGCAAGGGTTTTGATATTACTCAAATATATGATGGTAAAACAGCTATGGAGCGCATAAAAAATGAAAAGCCAGACCTAGTCATACTTGACCTTATGCTTCCAGGCATGGACGGCCTAGAAATATGCCAGAGAATAAAAACAGATCCTGTTTTGAAAGACACTGTTGTGATAATAGTAAGTGCAATGGATGCCACATCAAACAGATTCAAGGGCATAAAATATGGAGCTGATTACTACATTAAAAAGCCGTTCGACCCAAGCGAGCTTAGGAGCCTTGTAACCATATTTCTTAAAAAGAAAGGAAAGAGGTTTGATGCGTTAATAGACCTGCCAAATGAGGAAAGAATAACAAATGCTGTGGAGAATGCAATAAAGCAATCATCTGAAGAATATGTCATGGGAACATTAAAGGTAAACGGCCTTGGTGCATTTGCTGATAGGTTCGGCACAGAAGCCGGCATAACAATACTAAGGCTTGTGTCTCAGCTGCTACAAGACAAAGTAAAGGACAAAGGCATATTTGTAGGATTTTTGAACAGCAACGACTTTGTAATCGCTGGAAATGTGGATAGCGTTTACAAGGCAGTAGATACGCTAAAAGCAGAATTCAGTGCAGTGTTGCCATTCATATACCAAAGCGAAGGCTACAAGCCGATAGAGAGAGGCATTGAAAGCGATTATACATCATTAGGCTCTTCGCTCTCGCTAGATTTTAGCGTTATAGGTAAGCAGAACATTATTGAAAGAAGGGCAGAAGTGCTCAAAAACAAGGAGAGCAAAGGTATAGGCGCATATACTTATGAGGAGCTCAGGCACATACTCGGAAGCGAAGACATAGATGTTACAATAACAAGGGATCCAAGCGGGGTCAAATTATCGATAAGCAAAGGCTCCAAATCAGAAAAGGAGGAAAAGAAAGATGACACCATTGAGCTTTGACTCTTCTCTTGCTTTCGCTCATTTTGCTTTTATTTTTGAAAGCACATATTTTCTCAATTCTCTCAAATGCTTGCGCCTATCCTTCATCATCACTATGTCTGCTTCGCCAAACGTAAGCATGATGTGCGAGAAAGGAGAAGGCACAGGGGTTTCTATAATTTGATATTTTATATCGCCGTTTTTTAGATTTTTTATTATTTCCTTTGCATGGGGCATGTCCATCACATCTTCGAGTATCTCCCTGTAGGTTTCTTTTATTATAGGGAAATCGGGGCTTATCTCTTCTGCTGCACTCAGCAAAGCCTCTGAATTTACCTGCTGCTTTCTCACGCTTATTTTCTTTCCTTTATAGTTTCTCAAAACCATAAATCCGCGCACAGCACAGTGCCTAAACCTTCTCTTCATCATTTCTGTTCTCCTTACATTTCTTTTCAGCACATCCGCTATGTCCTCATTAACAACATGCTCTATTATTTCATCAATCTGCTGATTGTTGACTTTTATATCTTCGTCGAGCACAATTACAAATCCGTTGTCGTTAACCATAATACCTACTTCGCTCTCAAAATATTCAGAGAACTCAATTGCAAACAATCTAGAGAGCGCGTCATTTATGCGCCTGCCGAAGAGACTGTGAAAAACAATGTAATTTCTTTTCATACCCACGTCCTTAGTAATTTCTATAACTATGAGCTTATCGTTTGGCACAGTCTTTGCAAACAAAATCTGCTCTACAAAATAAGTATAGAGCGCCTTCTTTGCGTTCTGGTCTATGGGCATTGCATCTAGCAGAGCGCTAGAATTTGCGCCTATTGCAAGTTTGCCTTTTTTCAGCAAAGCCAGCGGGCTATGCGTTGCTATATCTTTTGCTACCTTCTCTGCAAGTTCTTTCCTAAATTTTCCAATTTCCAAAGCAAGCTCATAAGTCAGAGGCAGCTGCTCTGAGAACCAAGGCGGTATTGTAGGCATTTTGCTTGTAGCACGAGAAACATAACAGTTGAGCTGGCGAGAATATTCAAACTTGTAGAGCCTGCCGCCAAGTGTAAATACATCCCCTGGCTTAAGCCTTGCTAGAAAATCTTCTTCTATGCTGCCAATCCACTTCCTGTCTGTGGTATATACATCAACCGCTACAGTATCGGGTATTGTGCCTATGTTAAGATAGTAAATAAGCTTTGTAAAGCGGCCGCGCTTGCCTATTTCCTGCGTTTTTGGGTCGTACCATATCTTCCCATACACGTGCCTGCTCTCAAGGCCCACATAGCTTCCTGAAAGGTATTCAATCAAAGCATCGAAGTCCTTGCGGCTCAGGTTGTGATAAGGGTATGCCTGCCTTATCACGTCATAGGCTTCTTCAACGTTCCACTTCCGCGTCAGCGACATGCCAACTATGTGCTGCGCAAGCACATCAAGGGCGTTTTTAGGAGTGGTGAAAGAGTCAAGGTGCCTTTTTCTTGCGGCATCGAGCATTACAGAGCATTCTACAAGGTCGTCTCTATTTGTAACTACAATCTCTCCTGTTGCTACGTCGTAGAATTTGTGGCCGCTTCTGCCTATGCGCTGTATAGCCCTTGTCACGCTCTTAGGAGAGCCAAGCTGCACTACGTTGTCTATGCTTCCTATATCGATGCCCAGCTCAAGGCTTGTAGAAGACACTACACACTTTAGCTTGCCGCGCTTGAGCATTTCTTCTACACCAAGCCTAATCTCCCTAGAAAGAGAGCCGTGGTGAGCAGCAAGCTCTTCCTCACTGTATTTGAACCTCTGCATAAGGTTGTAGACAACACGCTCTGTACCGCTTCTTGTATTTGTAAATATCAAGGTTGTGTTGTTCGCTTTTATTATTTTGTCAAGCGTTTTGTATATCGAGCCCTCTATCTTCTTGTCGCTTGCTTCCACAAGGTTATCAACAGGAGCGATGACCTGGTAGTGCATAGGCTTTTCCCAAGTTGCATCTACTATATAGCAATCCCGCTCCTCGCCGTTTGGCTTGTAGCCTACGAGAAACCTAGCTGCTTCTTCGAGAGGATAGAGCGTGGCGCCCATGCCTATTCTTATAAAGTCATGGCCTATAAAGTTAGCAAGCCTTTCAAGCGAAAGAGAAAGATGCACACCGCGCTTGTTGTTTGCAAGCTCGTGTATTTCATCTATAACAACATATTTTACATTCTTCAAGTTTTCAGAAAACCTCTTTGCATTAAGCAATATTGCTATACTTTCAGGAGTAGTTACAAGAATGTTTGGTGGTTTTGCAAGTTGCCTTTGCCTCTCTTGTTGAAGGGTATCACCTGTTCTTATGCCAATAGTTATCCTTTTTATCTTCTTGTTCTCGGCTTCAAGTTTTGAATAAATTTCCTCGAGAGGCTCTGTTAGATTGCGGTATATGTCGTTATCGAGTGCACGCAAAGGAGAAATGTATATGCAGTAGGTCTTATCTTCGAGAGTGCCCTGCTCTGCCATATTCATTAGTTCACTCAATATAGACATAAATGCTGAAAAGGTCTTACCGCTGCCAGTCGGCGCAGTAATAAGCAGGCTTTTGCCTTCGCTTATGAGCTTGAACGAGTACCTCTGCGGTGGTGTAAGCTCCTTGTACTTGCTTGTAAACCACGCCCTGAGCTTATCGTTTAGGCAAGAGAGGCTTTCCTCATCGCTGAACGGCTTGTTATACAGGCTTATCATGATTCTTACACCGCTACAACATTATAGAAGGCGCAATATTGTATAAAAAGCAATAGCAAAATACTGCTTCTGCTGCGATAATAATTTATATGTTACATTATAAATAATCTTCCGATTCGATGGCGACAAACAAGAACAAGCTGCAGAAAAGGCTTGAGGCTTTGAAGAAAATGCAGCAGACTAACGCAATAGTCGAAGAAGGAGGCATACAAAGTCAAGCATTGCTTACAGGCGCTGGCGAACAGAGGCCTTCTGAAGATGCGCATATATTAGACCTTCTTGAACGCGCCAAGGCGCGTGCAAATGTACTTCCGAAAAAGATAGAAAAAGCAAGAACAAAACACATAACGAATAAAAAGACAACAAAGACCAAGGCAAGGCCTAAGGCAAAGCAGATTAAAAAGACAAGATCTTGACATTTATATTTTATCACTCTCGTCAAATCCATAAAATTACATCGCATACTTTATGAGATATGCGATAAGGCATGAAGATACGTGTATTGTGGCGTTGTCCAACAAATAGGCATTAGCAAACGTAGTTTACACTAAGTTTGTGTTTTTGGCTACGCAATTGTATTATAAACCAGCGCCTTTAACATCAACTCCTTTTCCTTCATTTCCTTTGTTTTTGAAAATGTATACATTTTATTGCATATTATTGCATATGCTGCAAAGATCTCCGCATTCGAGTATTGGTAAGGCCTACCTACTTTACCTTTGTTCATAACTTTTAGATTATTTTCTATGTTTTTCTACTGCGGGGAGGAGATAATTAGAAGGTCTGCCACGGTTCACCAACCTCAGGTTATATAAATTCCTGTCTCGTTTTATAATTTGCATACTGGTCGCTAAAACTAGTATGCACCCCGGGGATTTTATATTTTTCGGATTAGTTGAAGGAAGGATAAGTTAGTTAATTATTGGACAACACCCAAGAAAGGAAGTATTTAAAAATTCAACAAGCATAATATAATTGATAATATGAGATTGGACATTTATGGCTTTAAAGCCGATGTAAGTATTAGTGATAAATGGTATATTGGCGAAATAAAAGAGCTACATATAGTAGAGCAAGCAAAAACCTTAGCAAAACTTGAGAAGAGACTAAAAGATGGCGTAGAAGCTGTGCTCGATGCTATAAAAGAGAAGCCCTCAACCTATAGCAAATATATATCCGCATCTACTTTTGAAAAGCTCGGCCTCAAAGTGAAGGCTTATGCCTAGGCTTGTTATAAAGCCTCTTGTTTTGGAGAAGATCCTTGTCAAATATTATAATTTTCACCTTGAGCGGCAAAGAGGAAGCCACAGAATACTCTTAGATGAGAGTGGCCACATGGTTGTAATCCCGCTTCACGATAAAGAGCTCAAAGAAGGCACTTTGCATGCGATACTTAAGCAGGCAGGATTAACAAAAAATGACGTCAGAAAATACATATAACTTTTTATTCGCTTATTATTAGGATCCTGACCTTTATATTTTATCACTCTCGTCAAATCCATAAAATTACATCACATACTTTATGAGATATGCGATAAGGCATGAAAATACGTGTATTGTGGCGTTGTCCAACAATTAGGCATTAGCAAACATAGTTTACACTAAGTTTGCATTTTAGTTACGCAATTGTATTATAAACCAGCGCCTTTAACATCAACTCCTTTTCCTTCATTTCTTTGTTTTGAAAATGTATACATTTTATTGCATATTATTGCATATGCTGCAAAGATCTCCGCATTCGAGTATTGGTAAGGCCTACCTACTTTACCTTTGTTCATAACTTTTAGATTATTTTCTATGTTTTTCTACTGCGGGGAGGAGATAATTAGAAGGTCTGCCACGGTCTACCAACCTCAGGTTATATAAATTCCAGCCCTTTTATATTTTGCATGTTTGTAGCCAAAAACCAATACGCATCCCTAGGGATTTTATATTTTTCGAAATAGTGGAACAGAGGATTTATTATTTAGTTATTTAACAAGGTCATATTTAGTATTTTTGAATAGAATAAACGCAAATATAAGTGATAAAATGGCCGTTGAAGTCTATATGTTCGATGAAGCGGCTAAGAAGAATCTGACAAAGTACGAACTTGGCGGAAAGGGATACGGCCTTGTAGAAATGACAAAGCTAGGCTTGCCCGTACCAGATGGCATAGTTATAACAACAGGCATGTGCAACAAATTCTTTGAAAAAGGCAAGACCATATGGCCTGAGCTTAAAAATGCAATACTAGAAAAGGTTGAAGTGCTTGAGCGCAGGACGGGCAAACACTTTAATGATGAAACAAACCCGCTGCTTGTTTCTGTAAGGTCTGGTGCGCCTTTCTCAATGCCAGGAATGATGGACACTGTTTTGAACCTCGGCACTAACGACAAGATAGCAAAGGCACTAGCGAAAAAGACAGGCGACGAAAGGTTTGCATACGATACCTACAGAAGGTTCATACAGCTTTTTGGAAAGATTGTCCTCGGCATAGACGGTGCTAAGTTTGACAACATACTTGAAAAAGTTAAGGAAGAAAGACACGCAAAAAAAGACATAGACTTAGATGCTGAAGGCTGGAAAGAGGTTGTTGAAAAATATAAGAAACTTATAAAGAGTGAAACTGGCAAGGAATTGCCGCAGGATCCAAAAGAGCAATTGCTTCTTGCTGTTGCAGCAGTATTCAATTCATGGTGGAATAAGCGCGCAATAGAATATAGAAAAATATACAAAATACCTGACACACTCGGCACAGCAGTAAATATTGTCACTATGGTTTATGGTAATCTTGATGACAAATCAGGAACCGGAGTTGCATTTACAAGAGACCCTTCAACAGGAGAGAAGAAACTTTATGCTGAATTCCTTCCAAGAGCACAGGGTGAAGACGTAGTTGCAGGCATAAGAACACCTATGCCTGTAAGCAAAATGAAAAAGTCATTGCCAGAGGCATATAAAACACTTGAAAAGATTGCAGAAATACTTGAAAAGCATTTTAAGGACATGCAAGATGTTGAATTTACAGTTGAGAGCGGTAAGCTTTACATGCTGCAAACAAGGACAGGCAAGAGAACAGCAAGCGCTGCTGTAAAAATAGCGATGGATATGGTAAAGGAGAAGCTGATAAGCAAAGAAGAGGCAGTGCTTAGGATCGAGCCAGACCAGCTGCAGAGGCTGCTATATAAGCAGATAGACCCTAAGGCAAAGGCAGAGCCTATAGCGAAAGGCCTAAATGCATCGCCAGGAGCAGCAGTAGGCAAGGTAGTGTTCACTGTGGAAGACGCTCAGGCTGCTAAGGAAAGAGGAGAAAAGGTAATAATGGTAAGGCCAGAGACAACGCCAGAAGACATAGCAGGCATTGCTGCCTCTGAAGGAGTTCTTACAAGCAGGGGAGGCATGACAAGCCATGCAGCAGTGGTAACAAGAGGCATGGGCAAGCCTTGCATAGTAGGCGCTGAAGACGTAATAATAGACATGCAAAAAGGCCTGTTCACAGCAAACGGCAG
>Ga0080006_1189826_pt1 | contig 11691 bp, 12 predicted proteins | sample RS3BMetagenome_FD_69209 | JGI IMG/M metagenome (GOLD analysis project Ga0080006, IMG submission 69209) | Ferric oxide microbial mat and aquatic microbial communities from Rainbow Spring, Yellowstone National Park, USA - RS3B (SPADES... ...
CAGGCGGGCCGCCGCGTTGATGCGCTGGATCCACAGCTGGCGGAAGTCACCCTTCCGCGCCCGGCGGTCCCGGTAGGCGTACTGCATCGAGTGCATGACCTGCTCGTTGGCGGCACGGAAGGACCGGCTCTTGTTGCCGTAGTAGCCCTGTGCCTGCTCGAGGATGGCGCGGTGGTGCTTCTTGGCGTGGACGGCGCCTTTGACTCGGGCCATGGATGAACTCCTTCGTGTGAGTGGCCGGTGGTGGTCGGCCGGACGGGTGTGGTCGGTGTGCGTGCCCGGGCGACCCACGTCGGGGCCGGGCACGCCCGGTGTCGTGGACCCGGCCCGACGAGGGCGGTCCCGGCGGAGCACCGGTGGGGGTGTCGGGCGGGGCGGTCGGTTCCGCCCCGGCGCTACATGCCGAGCATCCTCTTGATCTGCTTCTCGTCGCCGGGGGCGAAGTCCGTCTCTCGGCCGAGGCGCCGCTTGCGTTCCGCCGACTTGTGCTCGAGCAGATGCGACTTGAACGCCTTGCGGCGCCGGAGCCGCCCCGACCCGGTCACCTTCACGCGCTTCTTGGCGCCGGTGTCCGTCTTCATCTTCGGCATCGTGTCTCTCCCTATCCTTCGCTCGACTCTGCGGCCGGGGACGTGACCCCCGCCGTGGCGGCTGGTGCCGCCTCCGGTGTCGGCGACTCCTCGGCCTCGACGGCCTCGGTGATCCTGTTCAGCGGGACCAATCGCCCCAGGCAATGGCGGCCCTGGTCGCGCCGGGCCCTGGTCCTCCGTCACAAGGTCTCTTGTCGACCTTGCCATCACAAAGCTTGCCCGCTGGCCGATCACCCGTGCATGGTCGGCCTGGATCCCGACCGAGTTTACCGGGCCGCCCGACGATGGTGGGCCCGGCTCCATCGCGAGGAGTCGCCCCATGTCCCGATCTGAGGTCGATGCCCCGGTCCTGGCCCCCGCGAATCCGGATCGACGACCGAGAATTCGCGAGCGACCCCCGGTCGAGCGGGCCTTGTTCTGGCTGATCGAGTACCGTCGCCAGATCGCAATCGAACGGGTTCCCGACCGCGTCACGGCCTGACGGAAATCTTCTTGTGTACAATAATTCAACTATGAGAACCGTCGACTGGCGAGGCTGGCTGGCCCTGGGCTGGGCCACCTGGTTCGCCTTGCTTTACACGCGGATGGTCCTCGAAGAGCGAGCCCCGGAGGTCCTTCGATTGATCGACCAGGCAGCCGAACCGATCAGAACATGGTGTAAATGAACGGGGCGACGCCGGTGCTGGCCAGGGCGACCAGGATGCCGAAGCCGCCGATCAGGATCAGGATCGGCAGCAGCCACCACTTCTTGTTGTCGCGGAGGAATTCATAAAACTCGGCCGCGATACTCGGCTGTTTCTGGCTGGCCAGTCGGTCGAACTTGCTGAGGTCGTCCGGTTTGGTGGGCATGGCGGGTTCCGATGGGATCAGGATTCCCGAGGGTGGCGATCGGGTCAATTCAAGGCTTCGGCCTGGTCTGCTCAATTAATTTGGCGATCGAAGCTTCGAGGCGATCCATTCGGGTTTCGATCGCGTGGTATCGATCCGCCGAGCTTTTTTCGATCGACTGGTATTTCTCCGCGGCACCCTTCTCAAGATTGTGAAGATCGGCGGTGACCGTGGCCGCCCACCAGATCCCGGTCCCGATACTCCCGATGGTCACACCCAGCGTCAGGCCGATGAACCACTTCGCGAACCGAAACTCACCCCGCATCTCGGCCAGGCTGATGGCCGTCCCGTGCCCGACATTCTTGAGTTCCTCCAGGCTGCTACGCATGTCCCTCAAGTCGGCTTTGACTTCCTTGAGGTCCTCGTTGAGAACTTCAGTCGTCGGTCCGGCCATGGAAGACCTTTGCTTTGTCGATGAATTCGGGACGGCGACCGTCGAATTCCCTTGATTCGATCTTAGTCGACGGCCTCCGCGGCCACAACGGATCATCACCGGTCTTGGTCCCCGGTCAGAACGGCCGCAGGTACCGATCGATCCCTCGATTTGGCTGATAGGGCTCCCAGTACGATTCCGCCTTGGGATCGAATTTCCGCTTCAGGGCATCGCGGCCGATCAGGCGGAAGAGGAGGGCGATCGGGGTGAAGATCGCGAAATAGAGAACGGCCAGGGCGACCCAACCGACGACCCAGCCGATCGGCCAGGTGGCCAGAGTCAGACCGAGAAAGATTGGCCGGAGCCAGTCGGGCCGGATCAGGCCGAGGATTCTCAGGGTCATGGCCGCGAGCCAGAAAGCAACCGCGACCCGGGGCTGTCCCTTGAGGTAGGCCAGCGGCGCGGCGACCATCCCCAGGACAAACATCCCGGCCTCGGCGAACTCAGCCAGGGTCTTGCGGTCGGGCGACCAGTTGATCGGAATCATGGGTGGAACGGCTCCGATCCGGGTTCAATCCAGGGGGAACTGAGCGAGGTGGGCCTCGACCTCGGCCTCGGGCAGGGCTCGCTGGTCGGCCTTCTTGACGAGGAAATGACCGATCGCCAGGACGTCGACCCCGGTGGCGAGAAAGCCTCGGTAGGCGTCGGCGGGCGACTCGACGATCGGCTCGCCCCGGACGTTGAAGCTGGTATTGATCAGGACCGGGCAGCCGGTTCGCCGCTCGAAGGCCCGGAGCAACCGGGCGAAAAGCGGGTTCCGGGCGTCGTCGACGGTCTGGACCCGCGCCGAGCCGTCAACGTGGGTCACGGCCGGGATCGTGCTTCGAGGGACCTTCAGCTTGTCGATCCCGAAGAGGTGGGCCGAGTCGGCGTCCTGGCCGATTCGCTGGTCGGCCTTCACCGGGGCGACGACCAGCATGTAGGGGCTGTCGGACCCCCGGGGCATCTCGAAATAGTCCTCGGCCCGATCGACCAGGACCGCCGGGGCGAACGGTCGGAACGACTCGCGGAACTTGATCTTGAGGTTCATTGTGGACTGCATCTCGGGGTCGCGAGGATCACCGAGCAGGCTTCGAGACCCCAGCGACCGAGGGCCGAACTCCATCCGCCCTTGAAACCAGCCGACCACTGCGCCCTCGCCCAGGTGCTCGGCCACGGCGTCGCAGAGGGCGGCGTCATCATCGCAGCGGTCGAACGAAGCTCCCACCGATTCGAGAAATCGCTGGATCTGGGCATCGGAATAGCTCGATCCGAGCAGTGAGCCATTCTGGCCGTCGGGCTGGCCGGGAGTTCTTGGATTTTCGAGAAGTTGATGGTGGATCAAGAGGGCCACACCGAGAGCCCCGCCGGCGTCCCCCGCGGCGGGCTGGACCCAGAGCCGCTCGAATGGTCCCTCGCGGAGGATCAGGCCATTGGCCACGCAGTTGAGCGCGACACCGCCGGCCAGACAGAGGTTGGAGAGGCCGGTCAGAGCATGAAGATGCCGGACCATCTTCAACAAGATGGTCTCTGTGACGACCTGGATCGACGCCGCCAGATCCATCTCGCGCTGGGTGAGCTGGCCCTCGGGCTTTCGAGGCGGCCCGCCGAAGAGGCGATGAAACTTGCCCGAGGTCATCGTCAGGCCCTGGGCATAATTAAAATAAGACTGATCCATCCGGAACGAGCCGTCGTCCTTGAGGTCGATCAGGTGATCCAGGATCAGATTCGCGAAGGTCGGCTCGCCGTAAGGGGCGAGGCCCATCAGCTTGTATTCACCGCTGTTGACCCGAAACCCGCAGTAATAGGTCAAGGCCGAGTAGAGTAGGCCGAGCGAGTGGGGAAAGCGAAGTTGATGCGACAGGTCGATCGACGCCCCTCGGCCGACGCCAAAGCTGGCGGTCGCCCACTCGCCGACCCCGTCGATCGTGAGGATCGCGGCTTCCTCGAATGGCGACGGATAAAAAGCGCTCGAGGCGTGGGTCTCGTGATGCTCGGCGAAGACAAACCGCTTCCGGTAGGAGCCGCCGAGGGCCTTGCTCATCGTCCGGGGAAGAAATAACTTCTCGCGGACCCAGAGCGGCAGGGCCTGCGCGAACGACCGGAATCCCGAGGGTGCATAAGCGAGATAGGTTTCGAGCAGGCGCTCGAACTTGAGCAGGGGTTTATCATAGAACCCGACCCAGTCGAGATCCGACGCCTTCAGGCCCGCCTCGCTCAGGCAATATTCGACGGCCCTGGAGGGAAACGCCGGGTCGTGCTTCTTGCGAGTGAAACGTTCTTCCTGGGCAGCGGCCACGACCCGGCCATCGGCGACGAGCGCCGCGGCCGAATCATGATAGAAGGCGGAAATGCCGAGGATGGCCGCCATGTTGCTTTCGAAAAAGTGGTCAGTGGTCGGTGGTCGGTGGCTCGTGAAGAAATCGGGAAAGATCTTTTCACTAGCCACCCGAGGCGTGTCAGCGGACCTCGACCGCTTCGAGCTTGAGCTTGCCGAAGATCCGGGCGACGGGCAGGAAGCTCTCGAAGGGAGCGACGCCGTCGAGGCTGGATTCGGAGAGTTTGATGTGGGCGGCGTCCACCTGGGTCTCGTCATAGGCGGAGTCGATGGCGACCCACCGGCGGTTGACGTAGACCTCATTCCACATGTGGAATCCGAAGCCGGTTTGCTGGGGGACGTAGACCAGGCCGGTCACGACCCTGGCGGGGATGCCCGCGACCCGGCACATCGCGGCGGTGAGAACGGCGTGCTCGGTGCAGTCTCCCGAGAGGGTCTGGGCGACCTCATCGGCGGGGGCGAAGGTGGTCTCGAAGTTCTTTTCCTTGAGGTTCCGGGCGACCCACTTCGTGATCGCCTGCGCCTTGGCCCAGGGGTCGGTGGCCGAGCCAATGGCTCGACGGGCGAGCGAGATCACCTTGGGGTCGTTGCTGGTGATCAAGGGATTGGCGCGGAGATATTCGGGGCCGATCGCCTCGCTGCTGGCGGCGCCGTCGTCGGGACCGGCCGTCTTGATTTCGAGCATGGCCGACATCGAGTCGGTCCCTTTGCGGACGGTCTGTCGGCGGTCGGAGGGGAAGATCTCCGCCGGCTCGCCACTGGTCAGCGTCGCCTTGTAGAGGATCGAGCGGGTGGATTCGGAATTGTTGATCGGCCGGGCCAGCTTGACGATCTGAGAGGCGATCAGGTCGACCTTCGGGCCGGTGTTGCGCAGGGCGGCTTCCTTGGTGGTCCGATAGGTGACCATCCCGCCGTTGGCGTCGGTGAAGGTCTTGAGAATCTGTCCCCCCTCGTCGACCCAGAGCGTGGAGGACATCTCTGGGGCCTTCTTGCCGTCGAGGAAGGTGATATCCTGGTCGATCCGGAGCAGGTCGCGGTTGATCCCGCCGCCCAGGGGGACCGGTTCGAGGGTCTTCGCCGACAAAGTGGCCTCGACGACCTTGTTGAGGTCGGGGACGAAGGTCCGGACCTTGCGGACCTCACCCGGCTTGATCGGTTTCCGCGACAGGCTCAGCTCGGCGCCATAGGGGCCGAAGGTATCGGGGGTCCAGGGGATCGAGAGTTCTTGCTTCTGGTCGCCGTTTTCGATCTTGAGAACCATGTTGCCGCGAATCACGTCGCCATGAACCCGCAGAACATTGCGGCTGGCCATGGTCCGGGTGTCGAGTCGAAGGACCTGGCCTTCGGGGGTCTCGATGGTCCCGTACTGGACCTCAACGGTGCTCTTGTCGTTGCCTCGCTTGAAGTCGAGGACGAAGTCGACCAGAACGCGCTGAAGCTTGCGATCGCCTTCCTCGACCGGGGCGACCCGGATCCTCATGTAACCGACCTTGCTCCCACCGAGGAAGACAGCGTCCCACGACTCCGAGTCCGCCCGAGCCCGAGGCGTGTCGATCGCGATCACGCTGAGCAGGGTCAGGACAAACGCCCCGACCCTCGCGAGTCGTCCGATTCCGATCCGTCGCATCGATGGACCCTTTCCAGATTCGAGGCAAAAACGTCGACCGAAGACCGAGCCCGTCGCGGGCTCGCTCCTCGGATGGCGTCGATCACGCCTTTACTATGATGGAAAGAGACGACCCGCTCAAGTTCAAGAGCGGGTCGGGGCGGGAGGATCGGGCGGTTCAGAGCGGTCGATCGGGTCAGCCGACGGTGATCATGGCCGAAAAGCGGTCGCCCGAGAGCAGTTCCAGGGCGCCATGCAACGCCAGCTGGCGGGTATGGTGCGAAGGAACTTGCCCACGAAGCACGACCAGCCCCTTCACTTCCTCGACGGTCAGGTTCTTGATCCGTCCGTGGGTCGATTGACGGACCCGGGTTTCGATCTGCTGGATCAAGGATGGCTGGGTGGGAGACATTCGAGCGGGCTCCTGATCGAAACGGTGGAGAGCAACGATGCCGTTCGTTCGGAGAAAATCAGGAAATGTCCGCAACCCTGAGGACGATCCCATCGTTTTCCTGCCTGACTTCTTCGCCGGCAGCACGAAACTCGGGCAACACGATTCATACGCTCGGGAACATAGAACAAGATCAAGGTGATGGAAAGTCAAAGCAACTCGGATGCGGGCTGGGCGAAAGTCCCGATCGGAGCCGCTTCCGGGTTGGGCGCCCCGGACCTGATCTCGATCGATTCTGAGAGGGATATCTCCATAAGTTGCAAATTATGCGCCAGCCGCGTTAACTCGGGAAGATCCCAGGCGGCCACGGCGTCCTTCCAGGCGTCCCAGAAAGGTTCGCGGCCCAGGCCGGTCAACTCACTGAGGCGGCCCAGGTTATAGCCAAGCTGGAGAATGGCCCGGCGGTCGCTCTGACCTTCGCTGATGATCTCGACAATCTTGGCGATGCAATGGTTCATGGGTGTCATCCAGCGAAGAAGCCGAAGTTCAATCCTGCCGAGGTCGGGCGAGCTGCACCAGAAGGCGTTCGAGGATGACCCGAGGGGGAAGCTGCGAGTCCCCTTTGAGGTCAAGGTCGGCCTGGAGCAGGAGACCAGGCAAGCGGTCGACCCGGGTCGGTCCCAGGTGCGCATGTTGTCGGCCGGTCTTCTCGGCGGCTCCTGCGTAGATTCCCGCCCGCTGACAGGCTTCCTTGAGGTCGAGACGGGCTCGACGCAACTGACCCGCGTGATGGACCTTCTGAAGCGAGTAGGTCATCCCGGCAATGATCTTGATCGGGTGATCGCCCGACCCGAGCAGGTGGTCGAGGTCAGCCAGGGCCTCACGCCCCTTGCCGGTCGTCGCGTCGTCCACGATGGCAAAAATCTTCTCGACCCGACCCGCGCCGACCATCCGGGCGACATCCTCTCGGCGAATCAGAGCTTTTTCGCCGACGTAGACCGCCAGCTTCTCCACCTCGGTGGCGAGCAATCCCACCTCGGGGCCGACCAGCTCGACGAGAAGTCGAGCGGCGTCGTCCTCGAGTTTGGCCCGGGATTGGGTCTTCGCGAGCTGGACCAGCCAGCCGGGCAGCTCGCGTTCGTCGGGAGCCTTGCAGTCGATCGCCAGCCCGGCTTTCTCGACGAGCTTGGCCAGCTTGGTGTTCCCCGGCCAGGACTTGACCGAGAGGACGAGGACTCCCGACTTCGCCGGCTTCTCGGCGTAACTTTCGAGTTCCTTGCGGTGCGCCGTGACGAACGGGTCGGCCCCTTCGACGATCACGACCCGGCACTTTGCCAGAAACGGCAGAGTTCGAAGTTCGTCGAGAACGTCGGAAAGCCGGGCTTCATCTCCATCGAATCGCGTGACCGAGAGGTCGTCGGCATCCTCTCCGAGGGCCTGGCGGGCGATCCGCTTGAGCGACTCATCCCGGAGGTAGGCGTCATCTCCCGAGACCGCGTAGATCGGCCTGGCTCCGGTGGTGGCGGACGATCGGAGGAACTCGAAGGCGTGCATGGCCGGTCCAGGGTCGGGTCGGAGAATCGCACTCTGAGTGAAATCTTACCACATTCGGGGCGAGATCGGTCAGCCTCGATCCTGACCCGAGATTGGCGATCGCGAAGACCACTCAGTCGAAAATCCAGGCGGCTCTGGGGAAGTTTCGATCTGAAAGCGATCCAGAAGGACCCGGGCGATTCGTTCGGCGGCCCAGCCGTCGCCATAGGGGTTGGCGACCCTGGCGAACTGGGCGTAGAGGGTCGGGTCGTTCGAGAGCGACTCGACCGCCCGGACGATCGCCTCGCGATGCGGGCCGACGAGCCGGACCGTCCCGGCCTCGACGGCCTCGGGTCGCTCGGTCTCGTCCCGGAGGACCAGGACTGGCTTTCCCATCGATGGCCCTTCCTCCTGGACGCCGCCGGAATCGGTCAGGATCAGGAACGAGGCCCGCATCAAGGCCACGAATTCGAGGTATCCCGCCGGCTCGATCAGACGGATTCGCGGAGTTCCTCCGAGAGCGGTCTCGACCGGGCCGCGAACCGAGGGGTTGGGATGGACCGGGAAGATCACGCTGAGGCAAGGATCACGCCGGACCAGATCACGGAGCGCGTCGCAGATTTCGAGCAAAGGGGGGCCAAAGCTCTCGCGACGGTGGGCCGTGACCAGGATCATCCGGTCGGTCTCGGGCTCGACGGGAAGCGGAACCGGACGCCGGAGGGCCAGATTGAGGGCGTCGATCCCGGGATTACCCGTGACGAAGATCGAGGCGTCGGCGATCCCTTCGCGGAGCAGGTTGAGGCGGCTTTGAGGAGTCGGCGCGAAGTGAAGATCGGCCAGATGTCCGGCGAGGACCCGATTTTTCTCCTCGGGGAAGGGGCGGCCCGGCTGACCGGTTCGCAAGCCCGCCTCGACGTGGCCGAACGGAATCCGTCGATAGTAACTGGCCAGGGCCGATGCCAGAACGGTCGTTGTATCTCCTTGAGCCAGGACGAAATCAGGTTGCTCGGCGTCGAAGACCTGGTCGAGCGCCGTGAGGGCTCGCGCGGTGACCTCGGCCAGAGTCTGCGACGGTCGCATCAAGGCGAGGTCGCGGTCGGCGACCAGGCCGAAGTCGGCCAGGGCCTGGTCGAGAAGCTCGCGATGCTGACCGGTCGAGACCAGTCGAACCCGAAGGTTCTTCGCCTGGCGAAGCCGGAGGACCACCGGCGCCATCTTGACCGCCTCGGGCCGGGTTCCGACCACGCAGACGACGACCTTTTCGGTGTCAGACATCGGCCGGACCGCTCCCGACGGCGACTTTCTCCGGCCGGACTTTCTTGGCCTTGGGCTGATGCTTCCAGCGGCGATGGAGCCAGAGATACTGCTCGGGGTCTCGCCGAATGATCGCTTCGAGGGCCGAGGTGTATCGCTGGGTCAAAAGCCGGGCATCGTCGGCCGAGCCGGTCCACTCGGTCGGGTCGATCAGCTCGGTGCAGCCGACCTCGTAACGAAATCCGGGGCCGATCCGCCGGGCGTAGCCGACCACGACCGGGGCGTTGTGCTCGATCGCCATCAGGGCGATGGCCTTGTGGGTCGAGGCGGGTCGTCCAAAAAAGTCGACGTACATCCCGCGCTCGCCGGCATCCTGATCGGCCAGGAACGAGAGGACGCCGCCGGTCCGGAGGACTTCGAGCATGTCGTCGTAGCCCCCTTTCTTGGGGATCATCTTCTGGCCGGTCCGCTCGCGGAAGGAGCGGAGGAAGCGATCGAGATAGGGGTTGTCGAGCGTCCGGGCCACCGAGTTGGGCGGGAAGCCGAAGACGCCGAACAGATAGCCGGCCATCTCCCAGTTGCCGAAGTGGCCGGTCAGCATGATCAGAGGCCCGCCCTGCAAGAGCCGGTCGAGAATCTTTTCATGACCGACCAGGGTGATCCGGTCGCGCCAGGTGGTGGGGTGAAGCTTACGGGGGATGTGGAGGATCTCCATCAGCATCATGCAGAAATGGAGATAGACCCCCCGGACGATCCGGTCGCGGTCGGCCTCGGTGTACTGGTCGCCGAACGCCTGGCGGAGGTTTTCCAGCCCGATCTTGCGGTGTCGCTTGTCGACTCGATAGAGAATCCGGGCGAGCCAGCCGGCGAAGGCGTACGACTGCTCGATGCTCATCGCCTGGGCGAACCCGACGACCACGCGGACCAGCAGGTAGATGCTGTAATTGACGAACCGGTTGGGTCGGCGTTTCAACGGCCACTCCTTTGACCGAAGGTGTCGGTGCGCGATGGCAAGCGGGTCCAGCTCGCTCAAGAACCCTGGAGAGGAAGTGAGAGTTCCGTGCCGGGATTGTAATGCTCTGTCGGGAAAGCCTCCACCCCGTTTTTCGACCCGGATCGGCGGCTGGCACGAGGTCTGCTGACGGAAGTCGGCTTCGCTTCTTCATGACCAGAGCCAGAGACGCAACCGATGAGCACTGTCGAGGGGCTGGCCGCCCCGATCCAGACCGATGTCCCCGCTCGGATGGACCGGCTCCCCTGGGGGCGCTGGCACTGGAAGGTCGTGATCGCTCTGGGGATCACCTGGATCATCGACGGTCTGGAAGTCACCCTCGTCGGCGCGATCGGTGGCGTCCTGACTCATCCGGACACGCTTCACTTCACCGAAGGACAGGTCGGTCTCCTGGGCACGGCTTACCTGATCGGCGCCGTGCTGGGGGCCCTTTTCTTTGGATATCTGACCGACAAGCTCGGCCGCAAGAAGCTGTTCACGGTCACGCTCGGGCTGTACCTGGTCGCGGCCTTTTGCACGAGCTTCTCGTGGAACTTCTGGAGCTTCGCCATCTTCCGGTTCTTCACCGGCGCGGGGATCGGCGGCGAGTACTCAGCGATCAACTCGGCCATCGACGAGCTGATCCCGGCCAGGGTCCGGGGCCGGGTCGATCTGGCGATCAACGGTAGTTACTGGATCGGCGCGGCGGTCGGATCGCTCTCGACCTTGGTCCTGCTCGACCCTCACATCTTCCCGGTCCATCTCGGGTGGCGGGTTGGCTTTGCTATTGGCGCGACACTTGGCCTGATCATCATCTTCTACCGGAATCACGTCCCGGAAAGCCCCCGGTGGCTCGTCACCCACGGCCAGGGGGACGAGGCGAACCGAGTGGTCCGCGAGATCGAGGAACAATTCGAGAAAGACGGCGTCGAGCTCGAACCGGTTCACGACACGATCAGCCTGCAACACCGGAACGACGTCGGCTTCGGCTTGATCGCGAAAACGATGGTCCAGACTTATCCGGGGCGATCTCTGCTGGGTTTGACCTTGATGGTCTCGCAGGCGTTTCTTTACAACGCAATCTTCTTCACTTACGCCCTGGTCCTGACCAAATTCTATGGGGTACCCAGCGACCGGACCGGGCTTTATCTCCTGCCGTTCGCGGTCGGCAACTTCTTCGGGCCGGTCTTGCTCGGCCCCTTGTTCGACTCGGTCGGCCGGAAGGTGATGATCTCGGCGACCTATTCGACCTCGGCGGTCTTGCTGGCGATCACCGGCTGGCTGTTCGCCCACGGGGACCTCTCGGCGACCTCGCAGACGGTCCTCTGGACGGTGATCTTCTTCTTTGCTTCAGCGGCGTCGAGTTCGGCTTACCTGACGGTGAGCGAGGTTTTTCCCCTGGAGATGCGAGGGCTGGCGATCGCCCTGTTTTACGCGCTCGGGACGACGGTCGGCGGGACGGCGGCTCCCTGGTTGTTCGGGGCCTTGGTGGAGTCAGGGTCGCGCTGGAACCTGTTTTACGGCTATCTGCTCGCCTCCGGTTTGCTGGTCGTGGCCGTGGTGGTGACGATCTTCTTTGGCGTGAATGCCGAAGGGGCGTCGCTGGAATCGGTCGCCGACCCGCTCTCGAAGGTGCCGGACGAGAAACCAGAGAACCCGGAAGCCGACGACCTGGCTGTCCTGGCCAG
>Ga0080006_1153854_pt1 | contig 11689 bp, 9 predicted proteins | sample RS3BMetagenome_FD_69209 | JGI IMG/M metagenome (GOLD analysis project Ga0080006, IMG submission 69209) | Ferric oxide microbial mat and aquatic microbial communities from Rainbow Spring, Yellowstone National Park, USA - RS3B (SPADES... ...
TCACCATTGAGCGGAATTGAACTAAGGGATGCTGTTGGCCTGATAGCCACTCTATTCTATAGCAACAATATTGATGAGAATGAAATAAAAAATGTACCTAGGATCATAAGGGAACGTCTCAATAGATCATCACTCCTTACTTTTAAAGCAATAAAGAATGAAATGGTTGATGCACCAATCAGAATCGTTTTGATTCCAATAGTTCCCGTTAAGGAAAACATGTTTGACAGGGAAAGAATGGAGATGGAAATGAACGGAAAGATTTTCGATTTCTCCTGGGAAAATTCAATTGATTAAAATTAATAGAATTTATTTTTATCTTTTTATTTATAACTTATTAGTTTCGAAAATGAATATTTTTTATTGTTTTTTAGAATTACATAGCTCTTTCAAAATAATTTATTATTGTTTTGCAATTCTAAATATTTTCATTGCTATAAAGACCTTTAAGTCCTATAATTGAACTATAGTGTTTTGCATTAAACTATAATTCTTATTAATTCAAACATTTCTTTACTTTAAGGTCATTCTAATGAAATTCCAATTAATATCTTCAATAAGTGGTTAAGCCATTCATCAATATTTATCACATCAATTTATACGGAAGTTAAAGGGATGGATACAAGCCAGTTTATGAATCAAATACAATAGGAAAGTGCTTTGTTGAATAATTATTGAAAAGTATTTGAAGCACGTATTTTTAAAATTTAATTTATAGATATAAAGAAAGTCATCGTAATACTGTGATACACTAATTTTTGAATGATAATCTTGATAGAATTATTCAACAAAGCAATAGGAAAGATATTCTTTAAATGAATATTAATTTCAGTTCCTCAGAGAATAATTTCAAAAGATCTATCTGTTTGAATATTGCCACATAATATTAAAATATTAGAAAATTATAAGAAGCTAGATATAAAGCTTGAATTATGTCTCAAAATTATAAGCTCTTTCCACACTATATAGTACTTCTTAAACAGTTTTAATATCATCATCTACAACAGCAACAACAAACTTTCCACACTATATAGTACTTCTTAAACTGCAAATGGTTATTCTACATATTTCCAGCTTGCATACTTTCCACACTATATAGTACTTCTTAAACATGCTCAATTCTTTCAGAAAAATCATGTTGGCATGATAACTTTCCACACTATATAGTACTTCTTAAACGTTCTCCAAAGGGCTTTGATATTTTTGCTCGATATAAACACTTTCCACACTATATAGTACTTCTTAAACTATATTCCATCCTGACTTATCTCTACCTCGTCTAATATCTTTCCACACTATATAGTACTTCTTAAACTGTTTTGTTTTAGAAATTCTTTAAACTCTTCATTTTCCTTTCCACACTATATAGTACTTCTTAAACCTGAATAATTATTTTTCCTGATATTGCTTTAGCATCTCTCTTTCCACACTATATAGTACTTCTTAAACTATAATTTTGTGTGTAATATAACTCTTGGTTGGGGTGCTTTCCACACTATATAGTACTTCTTAAACCAGAAGAACCTTGCCATATCATATACATTAGGCTCAAATACTTTCCACACTATATAGTACTTCTTAAACTTTTTAATAAGGAGGGAGAACTAACTGAAATAGAACCCTTTCCACACTATATAGTACTTCTTAAACCGAGATTTTTTTATATTCTAAATATAGTTCTTATAATCATTTATATTTTTAATATTTTTGTTAAACTTAAGTCATGTATTAATACGCTTCTTAGTATTTAAAACCTGACCGAAATTGAAAAAAAATATAATTTTAAAGTATCCTAGATATGGGACTTTTATCTATCCCTATTACCTCCATATCCATGCCCTTTCTTGATGGAAATTTGTATATTAAAATTGAATCAATGTTTTCATCTATTATATTTTTTAATTTTATTTTAATTTTCTCAAGCTGTGATTCTGAAACCTCTCCTTCAAAAACTGAATTTTGTTTCCATTCTAAATAACTTTTCAAAAATTTATTTATTTTTGAAACTTTTTTAATATCTACATCATATACAATAATTATATACATCTTTTATCACCTTCAATTACCACCACATTTTTAAAGAATTGTATTTTTTATCTTCTAAAAAATGCTTGATAAGTTTGTAACATTCAAGTCTGATTAAATATCTATAAGAAACATTTCTTTTAAGATCTGGGTGGTAAAGTGTTGTGTTTAATTTATCAATATATTCTTGAATAAATAATTTTTTTCCTTGGCTGTTTAAGAAAACTCCAATATTTTTTTCAAAATGCTTTTCAGAAATTATTTTATTATTTATAAGAGTAAAAATAACTCTTTCCACAATAATTGGTTTAAAAATGTCAGCAATATCTAAGGCCAGTGAAAATCTTCTTTCTGAAGGTTCATGGAGGAAACTTATTGACGGATGGAGATATGTATTATAAATTTCACTCAAGGTTGTTGAATAAAGTAAAGAATTGCCGAAAGAAATTAGTGAATTCATTTCATTTGTTGGTGGTCTAATTTCCCTATTTTTCATTTCAAAATAATTTAAGATTTCATTGAAACTCTTGTAATATTCTGCCCATATTCTTCCTTCTGCACTCATAACTGTTGCAATATCTCCAGTGGGATTCTCTTTTTCAATTGCTTTAATATATGAATCTACATCTTTCTTCTTCTTTTTATAATATTTTAAAGTTTGGAGAATATTATGTTTTATCCCATTTACCATTTCTATTGCTATTTCTGCCCTTTTATTGCGATCGAGGTAATATTCAGCTTGTTTAATTAACAATAGCCCAGAATTTAATACCATTCTTGGATATAGGGAACCCATATAATATCCATATTTATTAAAAAAATGCACCGGAATTCCGTGCTCCATGAGAAGATATTCACCACCTGATTTCATAGATACTTTCCCATAACAATATATATCACTTATATTTTCAATAGGCAAAGGTTTTTTACCATTTTCCTCATTCATAAAATATAGCGTATTTGCTTCACGAAATAAAATTCCTTCCGAAGTTATAAATATTGGTTCTTTCATATTTATCACCTATATATTACAAAGCTCATAATATGAGCAGTTTTTGCAATAAGGTTTTTTCAAAATAGGAGGAGGCTTTTCTAAAGATACTATTTCTTTAATCTTTATAATTATATTTTCAATCTCTTTTTCAATATCTTCCGTTAGGATTATTTCTTCTCTTTTCCTTTCTCTCGGATAAACCAAAATACCTGTAAGGTTTACTCCGTTCCTTTTTGCATACCATAAATAATAGTACAACTGGTATTTAGCTGGTTCTATTAACTTACTGCTCTTTTTTATCTCTATTATTGCTTCTCTTTTACCTGTGACAATTATATCAAAACTGATATTACCAAATTGGATGTCTTTTCTATACCCTTTAAATGATTCCTCATGTATTAATTTTCCAATTTTTACATTTTCATCATTATAATTCATATTAATCTGATGAGCATAAAACCATAATTCGCGGGGACAGGATTTGTAATATTGAACCATTACTCCAGTTATATTAAGGTTCATCATAATATTACTGCGCTTCTTTCGTTTGGAATCACACCAATTTCTGGTGAATAGCTCGCTTTAACAAAAATTAATCCAAATAATTCTTTAAGTTTAGAATCTTCGATCTTAATTTGGTTAACAGAATATAATGGAAGTTCAATTACTTTTTTCAATATTTCTGCTTTTATATTTACTTTTTCTTTATCATTATATTGGTTCCAATTTTCAAGAATTTTATTAATCTTATAATAATATTCCAGGTTCGAACCTGCAATAATTACTGGTACTGTTATAAAGGATGAATCACGCGTTATCATTGATTCACCAAAGTCATTTCTATTTATATTTCTAAAAAAATCTTCTAACGGATTTATTTGAAATTCTTTTTCATAATTATTTCTCATCTTCTCATAATAAGAATTATTTGTCTTTAGAAATTCAATTTCGGTATCTAATGTATTATTTAACATTTCAGAGGTTATTTCAATTTGTAGATCGTCATAAGGCAAACTATTTTCTGTTCTAAAAACATATACTACGCAACTCTGTTTTCTTCCCGCCCTATTAATCCTTCCAAACCTTTGAATGAGAGAATCAAAAGGTGCAATTTCAGTGTACAAAACATCAAAATCTATATCTAATGATACTTCAACAACCTGAGTTGATATTAAGACGCACGGATTTACATCTTTTTTTATTTTTTCTATTAAGTCCATCTTATTTTTTTTATCTTCTTGAGTAAATCTACTGTGTATTAAATAAACATTTATATTATTTTCAGACAGGGCTTCTTTTATTAATTTATAAAATGCTTTTGCTTTGTCAACAGTGTTTAAAACAACCAATACTTTCTTCCTATTTTTCATAACTAAATTTTTAATTTCATCAATGTAATTTGAAGAATATTCTTCTAAACCATCCTTTTTAATAAGATAATCATTACTTTTGAAAATTACATTAACTCTTTTTTTCCTTGAGTATCCCTCTTCCATTTTATTTTCAGGTAAAATAGGTAATGCATTTATTCTGCTCTTCAGTTGTTCTTTAATTAAATCTGGAAGAGTGGCTGACATTACCAATATTTTTGCATTATGGAATTTTTTTATATATTCTAAAGCATTTAATATTAGTGATAGTGTGCGGGGGGTATAGCTGTGAATCTCATCTACAATCAAATAAGAATTATTCAAAGAAAGTTCAAGCAATGGGTAATGTTTCCAATTCATCAGAGAAAGTAAAATCCTATCTATTGTAGTTATAATTATCTTGTTTAGATTATATTCATGTAAAATCCTTTTGTCTAATTCTCCTTCTTCATATAAACTTAAAAATAAAAGATGGTGTGAATAAGATATATTTTCTTTACCAAAATAGTTTTCAAATCTGTGCCTCATAGATTCTACTGTTGTAACAGTTGGAAGTGTGTATATTATTTTATTTATATGCTCTACGGGGGTTAATAAAGCCGTTTCTGTTTTCCCATCACCAGTAGGCAAAAACAAGTAGCCGCTAGTAAAATCATGATTCCTTACATATTCTTGGTAACTTCTAATACTCCAATTATTTTTGTTAATGTAATTTAAAATAAATTCTTGAATTTCATTTGGTAATTTTAAAAATCCATTTTCTATAGAAATATTTCCACTTGCAAACCAGTCCGACATCCTTAATACACCATTAAAAATGGAGTAAAGATATCTCCACTTTTTTTTCTCTGGTAGATTTGTTATATATTCATATGCATCCTGTAATAGATTATAAGGGGGCGTTTTTATAGACATTGTAAGGCCATCATATTCTGGGATTTCACTTCTAAAACGTGAATACAGATTATTACTGTAATCACTATGATGTGTGGCGATTGATAAAATTGAAATATTCAAAAGAACTTTTTTAATTTTTTCATCTATGTTTGATTTTTCATTTAATTTTCTTTTTATTATTTCATTAGCAAGAGGAAGAGAGAATAATGGATGGGGGCTTTCAGATTTTTGATTTGGATTTTGTTTTTTATCCTGTTGAAATTTTTTGTCTGCCTTTCCTAAATCGTGAAGATAAGATTGAAGTATAATCATTTCTTTTATCAATCTCTCATCTATTGATTTGGTTATTTCTTCTGATATATATATCCTATTTACTATGTATTCACTGTTTTTACCAACATCTATAAGATGTGAATAAAGATCCTTATCTTCCTTACCAAATAATTTTTTCAATTTTGATGATTCTTCTTCAGAAAAGATAGAGTTCGGATCCATTGAAATCCCAAACATTGGCTTCAACTTTATCCTTCATATTGATCTCAATACCTGAATAAAACACTACATTTATGCCAATAAATCTTCTTTTATTTCCGGATCCAGTGAAATCAATTGGCATTTTTGCCTCTTTTGGAGGTATAATATTGTCATCTATTTTTTTATAATTTTGGTAATATTTATCGTATATTTCCTTTGGCAAAATACAACGAAAATTATCACTAGAAGATTTAGTTATATCCATAATTTCTAAAAACTTTCTATCTTTTGGGAAGAATAGGTTTTCTGAATCGCCTAAAGAAATTACATATTTAGGATCCTGCAAAGTAGAATATATTTTTTCTACCTTATCAATTTCTTCAGAGGCAATAAATACCTCATATTCGGGTTTGTAAATCATTTTCTTAGTTATGGGATATATAGGTGCATCTTTATTCTTGTATATTTGGGCAGTCTCATGAAACAATTCACCTGGATTTTTTATGATTACTCCGTACAAAATATTTTTTAAGTTTCTAAGGAATTCATTTTCATTCCATCCAGCTGCAGCTCCAAGCATTCCCACTACTGTTGTTTTAGGTGGAAAGAGAAATGTATCCATTAATAGAGAATTATAGGGAATCCTAAAAAAAGAAAAAATTCCCGTTATCTGAATTTTTAAACCTTTCATACTTCTCATTTAATAATATATTCTCTCTTTGGCAATTGTATCTTTAAGATCTTTTATTGAAAACACTATTATTTTTTCGTTTTGCATACTTTCAATATTGTCCAAATTTGCAAATTTCTCCTTTAGAATCCCAATGTAAATCTTATTAATGTATTCACTGAATGTCTCATAAACCTCCTTTAATAATTTTGTATCCAGAATATACTTACCGTCAACATAATCCTGTTTAAAACGCAGGTTATCACCTATAACAGGTATCTTACGGTTAAGAAATACTAATACCATTATTTCTGGGTAAGCTTTCGTAAAAAATCTTGATAACTTAGCGCCACCATAATATATTTGTATAGCAGAAAGTAGAGCTTTTACCCTTTTTTCTCTATCTTCATTAGACATTTGGAAATTTTCATCATATTCTTCACTTGTAAATACCCCTACGCGATCCAATTCTATGAAAAAGTTACCTCTCATAATGTTCGTTGCAATTTCTGTTTCATAAATGTTATGCTGGTCACCAGTAGGATCATATCTTACACCGAAATCTCTATCCTCCTGATATGGGAAAATTGATATCATTCCATTCGTTCTAACAGGGGCGGTCCTTTTTTTGGTTATGTTTCTGTTATTTTCCTTTTTGGCAATCATATAACCAAACAAGTCATCATCAATGTAATTTTTGGGATCACCTTTTGAAACAATTACTTTTTCACCGCTTTCTTGTCTTGATATTACTGGAGACAATTCCCAGTTTAAAGACTTTAAAATTTCTTTTAATTGATATTTTACTGATTGACCAGATATACGAATGTATTCTTTAAGATCAACAGGATCCCTTACCTTTTTTAGAACGCTTATAACACCCTCATTCCCATTGGAGTTCAGATTTGCACCCTCTATTTTAGTTAATACTACTATCTCTAGCCCTTTATTCATATTATTTGTCATCTTCTCTACCTCCATAAATAGCATTTAAAATCCCATTTATAAGTATAGATTTTGCCTCGCGCCAGTTCTTTTCATATTCATTTATTGGCCTAAGATCAATAGATTTTTTTAATTTCCCTTGTAATTCTACTAACGCTTGGTAAAACTGTTCTATACCCCTAGATCTAAATATGTCCCAAACATAGTTTTCGAGATTTGTCCCTTTCATATTCATACCCAGGCTATACCCTAGATTGTTTATTTTTTCAAATTTTTCTTTTTCCAAATTGTTCACCTCCAAAAATATTTTTATTACTTCTTTATAGTAAAATGGTACTACTACCTTTTCTTTCATTTTATTTCTTTCCATAATTATTTCATTCAATGTTATAAAATCTACCTTTAGATTTAATAATTCTGATATGAATTTCTCACGCAATCTGTTATTTTCCTCCAATTTTCCTTTATTTATTGATAAATTATTAAAAAATCCCTTGAAAAACAGATTTTCTGGTGATTCTTTTATCTTATCGTTTTTTGTATTTTTCAAAAATTCCCTACCTTCAGATATTAATCTAATATAAAATTCTATAATTTTCTCTAATACATTTCCCTCGATAAAATAATATTTATATAACTGGCCTTCGGCTGAACTTGATGCAATATACAATCTAACATCATTTAGAAATGTTTTGTAGTCATTTATTAGATTGTGTTCTTCTAAATACTTAGCAAATTCAAACATAATAGTGAAGATTGTTTCATTTGTATAATAAGTATTCAAAGCTAGTTTCCCTTTAATTCTATTTAACTTACTCGGATCCCTTAATTCGCTTTTTATTGGGATGCTCATTTTTTCAATATTATACAGATTTTCTGAATCAAAGAAAAATAATAAATTATTTTTAGCATATAAATAGCCCATTGCTGAATAAAGTGTAAAACCACATTTTTTACAAAATCTCAATCTATTTTCTTCTTTCTGTATTGAATCTATTTTTCTTTCAAATGGAAATATATAGGCTCTGTTTGAAAAAACATCAGTGTCTTGATTACATACTGAACATTTTCCATTCTTCGTATTAAAAAATGATGTTGAAATATTATTACTTCTCCCAGATACTTCAAAAAATTTTTTAAGGATATTTTTTAATATATCACTTTCTGTTGAATTATCACCAACATTCGCACTACCTGCAAATTCTTTTATGGGTTCTCTAAGATTATTCCTAATATAATTATCATCTATATTTAAATTATTAAAATCAAAATTTGATAGAAAATCTTTAAACTCCAATAATTCATCCATCTGTTTTTTATGTTCAAGCTTAGCAAGAAATAGTTTACCATTTCTGAAATAAGCGTCAATCAATTACCTCACCGGATTAATAAATCCATATCCCAAACTGTTCTTTTCCCCCAACCCACAATCCATAAGAAACTCATAGAAATTATATAGATGATCAGGTATATGAAATTTTTCTAATAATTTCCATACACTACCTATAATAATAAATTCTTTTCCTGATTTAAAGTCTTTAATGACAACTTCTTTTTTAAATTTCATTTTATCGAATATTGGTTCATTTAATATTATAGATTCTCCAAAATATGTATTGTATTTTTTAATTGCATTTTCCTTTATTCTTTCTAAAAAAAAATTTAAATCATTATGCTTGTCAAATGAAAAATATTCATTGGATTTATTATCTTTATATAATACAATAGGACTTCCTGAAATAAATCTATTCGTTAAATTTAATTTTATTTTTTTAACACTTATTATATTAAAATTTAAATTCTTAATTTTAACTGTCCTATATCTTAAAATAGAATTATATAGCTCGTTTACCAGTTCGTTTGAAGGTGAGGAAAAAAGTAAAGTTTTCTTGAATCCAGGTTTAAAATCGGATATAGGGAAAATGTCTGAAAATGTAAAATATTTAAATTTTGTAGATGAATGGAGATTATCAAAAGAAGTATCTTTTAATAAATAATAAATTAGACCTTGAATAGCATGTTTATTTAAATAATTATATGGAATTTCAGAAAGTGGTTCTAATTCAATGACTAACCTCATATTGTATTTATTTATGAGTTTTATGTATATAAATATTTTTTATTTCAATTTTTTAAAATTTTATATAATGTCTATAAATTTGATAAGGGTCGAGGATACCTCATATCAAAGGTCTTCATTATATTATCCTTACGTATATTAAATCCAAGGATGGCCCTTCCATTGAATTCATTATTTCCTTCTATCTAAAAAATTTTTATTTTATAAAATCTTTTAAAATAACATGGAAAATTTACTAACATAGCAGATTTAATGTATTCACTTAAATTAATAAGTGAAAACTAGCTAATTCTATATAAAACATAAATGGAAAGATGCATCAAGATATTTGTTAAGGGGAAAATTTCAAGACAATATTCAATACTATGAAGGATGCTCTAAATAAATATATTTACTATGAAAAAAGGGTGTTAAGGTATTGAGGAACTCATATGAAAATTTTTGATTTTTATATCTATAAAAATATTAAATAAAATAATATTCTACAAAATAATTTTTCTTATTTACAACCTTAACTCCGATTTTTAGGGAATATATTGGATCCTAATTTTTCATCCAGTTCTCTTACTTTTCTTGGAACTTCTGTCATTATCTCTTTTCCATCCCCTTCTATCATATATACGGTTGAATATTCCTTTACAATATCCATTGGTGATTTCTTATCAAGCAGGGATTTTTCTCTTAACATATTTTCTATTTTGCAATATCCATAAAGAGATAGAAATGATACAAATATATGGCCAAATACTGAATAATCATCCCTCAGATACATTACGTCTGATCTCAACATGTTTTTCGCTATGTCAAAGTGCTTCTCAACTATATCCCTGCTCTTGTACATCTCGAATATTTCTTCTGGATTCTTATTTAGATTGGAGATTATTAAAATTCTGCCAGCTCTGCTCAGCCGTTCCCTGAACTCATTGTATTCTATTTTATTTTCATCTTTCTCTTTGTAGAGAATTCTTTCCTCTTCATTTTTTAGATCATTATCCTCATATACATATAGATAGAATACACTCCACCTCTTTTTTGAACATTTTATTAATCTTTCACGATAGAAAAAATGTTCATTCATTGTCTTCTTTATCTTTTCATAAAGAAAACTGTTCTTTCTTGTCGGAATTACAAAATTTATCCCCTTCTTATACATTTCTTTGACATTCTCCTCTGAAAAGAATCCTCTGTCCATTATGAACGTTATTTTATCTATTCCAAGATCTTCTATGCTTGTTCTTAGCGTTTCCACATCCTTTATACTTCCTGGGATGATCCTTACCATTGCTGGAAGATTTGTTTCTGTGGATGAGATCAAAATTAATTCAATCTGCGGAATGTTTTCCATTTCCTTATTGTATCCAAGATCAGATATATTTATGGACGATCTTGTGAACATTGCTGTTATGTCATAAGCATATTTATCAGATCCATTTAACAATGATCTGAATACACTGTTCTGTGCCCTTTTATCACTTCCAAGTGCATTTAAAATTTCAGACAGATGTTTAGGATCAAGATTCGGTTTTATTTTTAATGGATTGTACATCTTCTCCCATTCCAATTTCACCCTCTTTAAAGGTACATATCCTGTGATCCTTACCAATGCCAGTGCATATATGTCTTCCCAGTAATCATAATTCTCCTTCAGTATGGGAATTAAATTCTCCATTGCCATATTAAGGATCATGGCATCCCCATATGTTTTCACAGTCCTGGGATAAATTCTTGAAACAAATTTACGTGATGATTCTATCAACCCCTTTTCCTTATCCAACCTGCCTATATATTTTGATCTTTTTCTAATCTTTTTCAGCTTCTTATCCCAGTACGTAGTGCTTCTGTACACATAGTAATTATTGTTAAGGTATTTTATTTCAAGGCCTTTTATTCCATATTTCCTCTGATTATTTAACCAATCAATTACCCATTGTTCGAGATTCATATAATCCCTATAGGGATTACACACATATAAATTTATTGGCTAAAATACCATAGTACTGCACGAAAGAAACCAATAAAACAAAACTATTCTATACCCTAAAATTTACGGATTTAAGGCTATAAATTAAATTTTAAAAATACGTGCTTCAAATACTTTTCAATAATTATTCAACAATGCAAAATAATTCTGCTGTGTTGAATAAATCTGACTAATGTCCTATTTTTGTCATTTATTTTTTATACTTCTTATTATTTTCATTTTTTATGAGTAGTTCAAATAATAAAAGATGGGG
>Ga0080006_1140419_pt1 | contig 11666 bp, 5 predicted proteins | sample RS3BMetagenome_FD_69209 | JGI IMG/M metagenome (GOLD analysis project Ga0080006, IMG submission 69209) | Ferric oxide microbial mat and aquatic microbial communities from Rainbow Spring, Yellowstone National Park, USA - RS3B (SPADES... ...
GGGGGGGGGGGGGGGGGGGGGGGGGGGGGGGGGGGGGGGGGGGGGGGGGCGGGGGCGGGGGGGGGGGGGGGGGGGGGGGGGGGGCGGGTTTTGAGGCGCGACATACCAATTCCGCGGTTGAAAACTGACGGGACACGTCACGGTCGTAATTTCCGGAAATCCGGTTTTGCCGCCGCCAATCGCGGCCACGCCGAGTACAAAGAAGAAATGATTCGGCAGCGGTTAAGATCAATAGCTGCTTCCCGTTTGCCTGACCAACACCCCATAGTTGTAGACTATTCTACTTGTGGGAACAGGTTGCTGCGATTGCGTCTGGGGGACCCGTAACGAAAACAGAGGCGACTGCGAAGCAACGCGTACCGCCCCAGGCGCAGGAGCGTGCGCCCTCCATCGTTTCTGTGTTCCTGTTGATTCATTTCGCTCGCCGCCATCGGGAATCTATACTGATTCCACCAGCCCAACGCAGCCTTCGGCAAGCTCGGGCGCAACACTAACGTTTACCCCGCTGATCGCGGGCTATTGGCAAGTTTCAGCTTTTTGCGGAGTAACTGTTACGGATACCAAGACCAACCAACGTTGAAGCGCATGGGCCAAAGGGTAGTCGGTGGAAGCTGAAGGGGCGAGCCGTTAAACTCTGCGCATGATGCAGAGCCTTATTATTATGGAGTGGCAGGAATGAAATCCACGGTAGAAGAAATCCGCCAGCGGTTTGATAACGATGTTGAACGCTTCAGCAATCTGGAAACGGGGCAATCCGCGACTATGGATGCTCCGCTTTGTCTGGAGTTAGTTACCAGTGCGGCCGCGGTGGTTACTCCGCAGGCCCAGAGTGTATTGGATATTGGATGCGGTGCAGGAAATTACACCCTTAAACTTTTACAAAAAATCCCCAATCTTCATTGCACGTTGATGGATTTAAGCCAACCCATGCTGGACCGTGCCCGGCAGCGCGTCAGCGCCGCGACCAGCGGCCTGATAACAACACTGCAGTCAGATGTGCGGACTGCTGACTTTCCTGCGGAAAGTTTTGATATTGTTCTCGCAGCCGCCGTGTTGCACCATTTGCGCACGGATCAGGAATGGCGCGATACGTTCGCCGCCGTGCTCCGGTGGCTTCGTCCCGGCGGATCGTTCTGGATTTTTGATTACCTCGATCAGTCAACGCCGGAGGTGCAACAATTAATGCGATTACGCCACGGGCAATATTTAAGTGATCTCAAAGGCGGCGGTGAGGTCGGTGAGAAATACCGCGATTCGGTGTTTACCTATATTGAAGCTGAGGATACTCCCAAGCCGCTGCTCTGGCAGATTAGCGTGTTGTCGGAAGCTGGTTTTATCACTCCGGAAATACTGCATAAAAATGGCCCGTTCGCTGCTTTTGGCGCGCGTAAAGCCCCGTTGGAGGCGCTGTGAGCTGGCGGCACATTCAATGTGCCGGCTAACATCAGTAATGGGCTCGACTGGAAAAATTGCCATGTCGCTATCGGCTAATCTTCGAACAATCAAAGGCTCAGTTGGCGGTGGCGTTGAGGCAATTGCTTTGTGCGGCTAGAATTCTTCCCATGAAGACAATTGCGTATCAGCAGTGTATTAATCCCGATTGTGCCGCCACCTTTGATGTGGGGCAGACGCTTACGGCTTGCAGCACGTGCGGAGAACTGCTGGACATAAACTACCATTGGCAACAGGGCGCAATTCCCAAAACCCTGCGGGAGTTTCAGACGCGCTGGCAAAATCGGCGGTTTCCACTGGATTATTCCGGTGTTTGGCGATTTCGTGATCTGCTGCCCTTTGCATCAGATGCCATGGTGTGCACCGTTGGTGAAGGTCAGACGTTTTTACAAAATGCGGTCTGTTTGGGACGACATTTAGGAATGTGGCCGGGGCAGCTTTGGCTGCAATATGAGGGAATGAATCCCTCCGGCAGTTTCAAAGATAACGGCATGACCGCAGCGTTTACGCACGCCCGCCTCGTCGGAGCGCAAAGGGTTGCCTGCGCCAGTACCGGCAATACTTCCGCATCGCTGGCGCTTTTCGCCGCAATGAACGGCTTTCAGGGAATTGTGTTCATCGGATCAGGAAAAATTGCCTTCGGCAAACTCTCACAGGCACTCGATTATGGTGCCCGCACTTTACAAATTGAAGGCGATTTCGACACCTGTCTGGCCCGCGTGCGGCAGGTCAGCGGGCAATTGGGGCTATATCTGATGAACAGCGTTAATCCCTTTCGCCTTGAGGGGCAGAAAACCATCATGTACCGCATTTTAGAGGCGTTGAACTGGGAATCGCCGGATTGGATTATCGTGCCGGGCGGAAATCTGGGAAATTGCTCCGCCTTCGGCAAAGCCTTTTTTGAATTGCGGGAATTGGGGCTTATTAAACGCATTCCGCGCCTGGCTGTAATCAATGCCACGGGTGCCAACACGCTGCATGAACTTGTGGCGGGGGGGCTGACCTGGAACGGCGGACGCGTGAATCAGGCGGCTATTACCGAACATTACAAACGTATGGAGCGTGAAGGAATTCACGCCCATACCGTGGCCTCCGCCATTGAAATTGGCCATCCGGTGAATCTCAAAAAAGCTCTGAGAGCCTTACACACCATGAATGGTGTCGTAGCGCAAGTGACGGATGAGGAAATTCTGGAATCCAAAGCCATGATCGGACGCTTTGGCTTTGGCTGCGAACCTGCCAGCGCCGCCACTATTGCCGGACTGCGGCAATTGCTGGCCCGCAATATTATTTCCCGCCATGAACGCGTTGCCTGCGTGTTGACCGGCCACGGTCTGAAAGATCCCGACGCCACGGTCTATTACCACACCGGGGTGAACACCAAGCAGGCCAAGCAACCTGAAGCGCAGGAAACGTGGGGGCACATGAGCAACAAGCCGGTAAAAGTCGCGGACGATCTTGATGCCATTGTCCAAGCTCTTGGACTGGATAAAAATACGCTCAACAACAGCCGCAGCATCGGCTATGTGCCAACCGCAGCCGAATTGCCCTTTGTGGAGTATTAAACCCAAGACCGAAAAACTTCTCCGAAAATGGGTCAGGCCATTCGATTGATATCGCGGCATCTACGCTTCGAGTTCCGGCCTAACGTAATGTGATAAACCGTCGATGCTCGTATTGCATCGCAACGCTCGCTGCCGCCCGGAAAAGAAAGCATCGCCGAATAGAAGTTGCAGCGTGTTGTTACTTTGGCCGGAGTTAAACATGCCATCGGTCAGGGATTTTCACAGGGGACAAAATTGGCGGTGTCTTTGAGCGTGACGAAAACATCAAGAAATTCGCCGTCAATACCCAGATTGCGGTTGCGGATAATAAAATTGCTGGTCCGGTAGCCGGACCACTGCTGGATAAGATCATCAAAATCCGCACCATAATCAAAAGTAACCAAACTGCGTCCGTCACCAATCGGGTTTCCATGGTATGAAGCTTCCAGAAGGTGCTCAATGATGCCATTGTTCAACCTTGCGCGGCGGACCGACTTCAATAATGTTTTATGTTTGGGGGCGGTGAAAATATGAATGCCGCCCGGGCGCAACACGCGCATGATTTCCTGCATCGCCCGATCAGGGTTAAACACATGCTCAAAAACATCCTGAGTAATGAAAACATCAAACGATTCGGACTCTATGGTCATATGTTCAAGATTTTCGCAGCGAAACCCCTCGCGATATGCACCGGGCGGTATATCCTCAAAGTACTGCGAGGCTCGATACCCGGGGCATTGCTTAAAAAAAAAGCCGATCGATGGGGAACTTTCGTGAATATCCAGTGTCCGCCACTTAGGACGAACGTTGGTCAGCACTTCAACCAGCGCACGCTGACGGGGAATCGTGCGGCACCGCTGACAGAAATAGTAATCACGCAGCCATATCTGCTCGGCAACAAACGTTGTTTCTTCCATGCAGATATTGCAGAATCCCGGATTACTCCAAAGCGGCATCATTTACACTCCGATACAGCCGGTGGGAGATATTATCGCCGTTGCCCCGGCGCCTGGCGTCGTTGTTTCAGCAGCAGTCCCACAGCACCGAGTGCCAAAAGCGCCAGCGTAGCGGGTTCGGGGGTGGGGACGGCCTGTATGGCATTGGCGGTCATAAAGCGCGTGGCGGAAAGTCGAATGGAATTCTTTGCCAGCAAGGGTCCGGCGGTCGAACCGGATCCCATCACGCTGCTGCCGAAGATAAAACCGGTCTGGAACGTGGCACTGGCGTCGGTGGTAAAGAAATACATGTCAAACTGGAGGCTTAAGGTATTGCTGGAACTTACCAGACTGGCGATGCTGCCAAGATCAAAGGTGGTGTCGGAGGTCGCTGTATCCGCCAGGGCCAAGGTGCCATAACCATTATTAAGTAACAGCGTATTGTTGTTCTCCAGATTGGTGACTTGAATGATAACCGATCCGGTGCCTGTGGATGTCCCGCCCAGAAAACTCATGACCGCATCATGCGCATTGCTGAGATTGACATTGGGGGTGGTGATGGTCAGAGAACTGTGGTATTGCGCGTTACTGGACGATGTTCCCGCCGAGATAAATGACTCCTGATTGTAATCCATGACATTGCTGGTGGGTTGTGATGTATTGGCGCCACCGATGTTCCAGTTCTGTGCGGCCTGCGGATTGCCTGCCAGCAGACTGGTGGATTCGGCAGTGGTCGGATCCTGTGTCAGGAGCGTGGCAACATTGGCACCTGCAGCGCTGGAAAGCGCACGCGGAGTCTGTGCAACGTTGATATACGATTCGGTATGCAACTGGGCACCATTGATGGCAATTGGAAAATTGGACTGAATGCTGGCACTTTGACCGTTGTAGGTATCGGTCATACTGGCCTGGGCATTGATGGCACCGGCAGAAGCGCTATTGGCATAAGCGTCCGCCAAGGCAGTGGCTGTATTGTACACAACCGCACTGCCGTTGCCGGGAGTGCCACCTACCGCCTGCGCATAAGAGTTGGCATAACCGCCGTTGAGATTGGCTGTGGCCTTGGCAAAGGCACTTCCACCGCTGGCGTTGCTGGCAGTAGCTGCCGTCCCTCCACCATTACCCCCGACGGCATAACCGATGGCGGTCACCGCCGCGACTGAAGTGGTGCTGGATGTGGCATTGGCATATGCGCCGCCGCCGATACCGCTGGCAGCTCCGTTCACGCCGAGACCCCCGATGCCGGCAATGGAATATGCCGCCACACCAGAAGAGCCGGTGTTGTTGGTTCCATTTCCTATTGAGGTTGCCGCGCCACCGGCCGAGGCGGTGCCTGGTGATGACGCGCCGAGCGTGTCATAGTATCCGCCGGTACCGCCGGAGGCATAAGCTTCAATGCCGGCGTTACTGACTGAACCGCTGGTGATGCTGCTGGTAAAGGAAGAATAACCGATTCCCGCCGTCCCGGCTGTACCCGTACCTGACCCTCCGCCACCGGCACCGCCTTCGGCAATTTGTATGAGTTCAGAATGTCCGGACGTGGTGCCGCTGACGGCGTTGGTCAAGCCCGAGCTGGAGCCATTACCGCCAGTGACGCTGCCGCCACCGTGGGAAAAGCCGCCCCCAGCCCCACCGATTTGTGCGCCTTCGACGAAAACATACCCACCGTTGGAACTCGCTGAAACGCTTCCCAGGGAACCCGCCCCTCCGCTGCCACCGGTGCCATTGCCGTTGGAACCGGCAAACGTACCGCCCGAACCGCCGTAGGAAATACCGTACACTTGTGCCGTTCCACTGCCCGCCGCAGTAGCGCTGGCCGACGCTTGGGAACTGCCACCCAGTCCGCCATTGGCCGGCGGGGTGAAAATCGAATCGAAAAATCCGCCATTGCCACCGAGTGCAACCGCTGTGGCGTACGCGCCATTGGCACCAGCAGTGTCCGCGGTAGCACTGGTATTACTCGAACCACCATTACCACCGTTGGCTGCTGATACATTCGACGGACCGTAGCTGGCCGATCCGGCACCACCCTGGGCGTAGCCAGTGGCAGTGGCCTTGCCGGCATTATTGCTGGTATTTGAAGAGCTTACCGCCGAAGCACCAGTGTTGCTGGCATCAATGCCGGCTCTGCCGCCGAGCGAAACCGTGTACGACGCTGCACCGGTTGCGAAACTGCCGCTGCTGCCGTCGGTGGCCGTAGCGTGCGCGTAACCACCCGCGCCGGTGTTGTAGCCGCCGCCACCGAAAGCGTGGGCGGTATGATTAGCATCGGTTGGAGTATTGGCGACGGCGATGGCTTGTGCGCCGCTGGGATTTGTGCTTGTACCAGCAGCGCCATTAACCGTTACGGAATTAGCGCGGCTCACTCCGGATTGGGCACCGACACTTAATGCACCGGCGGCAGCCAGAATTAAGACCATACGGCAAGACTTGGATTTTCCGATTGGATACAATGCAGGCGCGCGAAAAATCATGATGACCCCACTTCAATATAACAAGGCGCAAAGGCTCCTCGAATCCGGCACAACAAGCGCCTACTAAATTCGAAATGCATTACGCCCCAGAAGTATGGTAAACGTTTGGCGAATAAATGTCAAGAAAACCGCAGCAAAAATTTGACTTATGCCGGATGATCTGGTTAAAATAAAGATGTAGCCGGAAGGCGAATGATGGGGCCAAGTGGAAATTTCAGTCGGCAGCGACAAGGAGCATCTTTCCGCTTTGTTGATCCATAATTTGCTTCCGTGCATGAGAGCATTGCGGCGCACGCTTGCCAAGATAACAGCGTGTGAAAGTGGGTTCTTAAAGCGGGGACATGCAGATGCGTAATACTCAAAAACGATCATTTAATGCGTTGACGGATGCGGACTGGGCTTATCTTTCCTTTGGCTCGTTTGTTTCATACCAATATCTATTGCATTATGTGGCCACTCCCAAGGTGGCCTGCACATCGCTGAAATGGTGGTTTGCTGAACTCAGTGCGCCGGAATTTGCCGCGTATGACGCTTTGCGCAGTTACGAAACCGATCCAAGCCTCACCATCCATGACACGTTTCATCTGGGCTCTCCGAAAACCACCGGCCTTAACCGGGCGGACTTGGAAAAGATACTGCTGTCCGATGACTTCTTTCGCTTTGCGCTGGTGCGTAATCCGTTCACGAGATTGTTTTCCGCCTGGCAATCGAAAATACTTCTGCGTGAGCCTTTGCAGGCTGACGCCTTTATCGACACTGATTTTTATAATCAGGAAGTTCGATCCCTTGAGGATATTACGCGAAATGTGCAGAGCTTTCTGGAATATCTCAATGACAGGCAATGGCCTGATATTGCTGATCCGCACTGGGCACCGCAGAGCGAAGTTCTCCGGATTGACCAATTAAGTTACTCACAAATTGCCAGGATGGAAGAACCCGAGAGCCTCTGGAAAAGTCTCGCTGACCGCATCGGTTCTCATGCCTTTAAGAATCCGGCGCAGCATAAGTACAATGAAAGTCTTCTGCCTTATACGCCACAATTCTTCACCGATCGCAGTATTCAACTTGTTCGCAAATTGTACGCCGCTGATTTTATGGCCTTCGACTATTCCCTTTTGCCACCTGCCGGCAAAGCGGACATTCAGCACGCCGGGATTGATACCGCACTTAAAGCGGCTGGTATGATCCGTGGACGAAATCGGCGGTTTATCGAGGTGCGACGAGCCTTGGATACTTCCGATGCGCAGGCCACCTATTTCAGACTTGAGCTTTCCCAGCGTGATCGATCCATTGAGAATATCGCCGCTGGTTTAACCGAACGTGACGCCAGGCTTTCCACGCTGGAAACGCAGTTGACGCAAAACGCCGCACAATTAGCACAGAACGATGAGGTAATCACCACATTCAAGGCTGCGGTCTCAGATGGCAACCAGAGAAATGCCATACTCACCGCCGATTTAGCCAAATCTAACACTGACAATTCCATAATACGAAGCGAGCTTTCCGACAGCACCGCAAAGTTGGCCACGGCCAATGACACAATTGGCCGAGTTACCGCAGCCTTGGCTGACGCGCAACAGGAGATTGCTGAGATGATCCGCGCTCGGGAAGCCCGCACATGGCGTGGACGGTTCAAGGCACTGCGGAAAATGACCAGACCGATTCGGTATTTTGTCATGGGAAAATCTCTGACCGCGACACGCACAGAAAACCGTGATGAACGCAACGGCGTTCATCCGCGAAAAAACAAATCTCTGGCCGAGTCACTAAAGCTGCTGCGGAAGAAAACGCGGCCTTTTCGATATTGGATTATGAGAAAAAAACTCCCGCCAACACCCCTGCCTCAATCCACATCAGGTCAATCGCTTGCTTACCAGAATCCCATATCTCTCGCCTCCACGAACGGTTCAGAAGCAAGTCCATACGTCAAGGCAAGTCAATGGATGGCCATTGATACACGCATCAAGGCCATCGCATTCTATTTGCCGCAATTTCACCCCATTCACGAAAATGATGTCTGGTGGGGAAAGGGTTTTACCGAATGGAGCAACGTTTCCAAAGCCGAGCCGCAGTTTGAGGGGCATTATCAGCCCCACTGGCCGGCGGATATGGGATTTTATGATCTGCGTATTTCCGACGTGCAAAAGCGCCAAATTGACATGGCGCGGCAATACGGGATTTATGGATTTTGTTATTACTACTATTGGTTTAACGGTCGCAAATTATTGGATGCCCCATTGCGGCAAGTGCTGGCAAATCAGGAATTGGACTTTCCATTTTGCGTCTGTTGGGCCAATGAATCCTGGACGCGCCGCTGGGATGGCAAAGACAATGATGTTCTCATCGCGCAGCGCCATAGCCCCGAAGATGATCTGGCTTTTATCCGGGAAGTCAGCAGGCTCTTTTCTGATCCGCGTTATATCCATATTGCCGGCCGGCCACTACTGGTGATTTATCGTCCATCGCTGATGCCCGATGCGGCTGCCACCGCACTGCGCTGGCGGCAGTATTGCCGCGATTACGGTATTGGTGAAATACTCCTCGCCTATACACAATCCTTTGATCGGATTGATCCGGCATCCATAGGCTTTGATTATGCCATTGAATTTCCTCCCAACAATATTGATACGCGGATTATCACATCCGAGGTCCATCGCCTGAATCCGGATTATGCCGGAACCGTCTACGACTACTCCAGTCTGGTGCAAAAATGTCAGGAACTTCTCAAGCCCAACTACCGCCTGTTCCGCGGGGTATGTCCGGGATGGGATAACGAGGCCCGGAAACCGGGCCATGGCGTAACCTACGCAGGCGCCACACCCGCCCTCTACCGCCAATGGCTCAATAGTGCGTGCCAGTATACGGCCCAAAACCATTCGGCCGAGGAACAGGTCCTCTTTATTAATGCATGGAACGAGTGGGCGGAAGGAGCGCATCTGGAGCCGGATCGGCGCTATGGTTATGCGTGGTTGCAGGCGACGGCGGATGCGTTGCGGCAATTTCCCGCCGGCCCACTGCCGCGCAAAGTCGTGATCGTAACGCATGACTGTCACATGCACGGATCACAGCTCATTATTCTAAATGTATGCCGAAGTCTTTGTGAACAGTTTGGCTGCACGCTTGCGATTATCATGCTTGGCCAAGGCGAACTGGAAGACCAGTTCGCCAGGTGCGGCGAAACCTACCGATGGTGGCAACTTTCAGCCGCGCAGCGCGACACGCTGTTGTCAGACTTACGAACCCAAGGCTTTTTTGGGGCCTTGTGCAATACGGTCGTGTCCGGGGACGTTGCCTGCGAATTAAAACGCCACGGTTTTAATGTGCTCTGGCTGGTTCATGAAATGGCGGGGGTGATCCGGCAGTTCGGTCTGGAAAAGAATATAGCCATAACGGCCCAATCTGTGGATCACGTTGTTTTCGCATCCACAATTGTTCGCGACTCGTTTGTATCCCTTGCGGAAATAAAACCGGCAAAAATTCTTATTCGACCGCAGGGAATGTATATGCCGAATGCATTTCTAAAGAATCGGAACGCCATTCGTCAGCAAGTGCGGGAAGAATTGGGCATTGCCGAAAATGCGTCGCTGGTACTGGCGGCCGGGTTCGGAGATCATCGGAAAGGTCCGGATTTATTCATTCAGGCCGGTAACGTGGCGGCGGCGAGAAATCCCGACGTTCATTTCCTCTGGGTGGGAGATCTGCATCAGGATTTCGCACACAGCGTTAAAGAGCTTCTCCAGCAATCCGTATGGCGCGAGCGTTTTCACTTTGTGCCCCGCACCCGCGAAGTAAGCCGATATTTTGCCGCCGCGGACCTGTACCTGCTTACATCGCGTGAAGATCCTTTCCCCAGTGTGGTACTGGAAGCGTTTCATGCCGGGTTGCCGGTGATTGGTTTTTCTTCCGCGGGCGGGTTCGCACAAATTGTTACGCCGGATTTAGGAAGCCTTGTTCCCTTTGAAAATACTGTCGCCATGGGCAACGCGATATTTGACTGGCTCAGTGATACCGCGGCGTTGCGCCACGCCTCGCAGGCAGGTCCGCGTTTAATCCAACAGCGCTTTGACCACAATACATACGCCCGCAATTTGGCTGAGGACCTGGGCTGTGAGTTTCCGGCGGTCAGTGTTGTGATTCCCAATCACAATTATGCCCGTTATCTGCCGCAGAGACTGCAAAGCATTCTTCATCAGACCTACCAGCCGAAGGAAATTATTTTTCTCGACGACGCCTCTGACGACAACAGCGTCGAAGTGGCGCAGGAAATTCTTTCATCCTGTACTGTGCCATTTCGCATCATAAAAAATCTCCAGAATCGCGGTGTCTCTGAGCAATGGTTGCGCGGAATTGATGAAAGCTCGGCAGAGTTAATCTGGATCGCGGAAGCGGACGATTCATGTGAGCCAACACTCCTGGCGCGCCTGGTGGATGGATTCCGTCATCCCGGCGTGGCCATCAGCTACGCGCAATCCCGGATGATCGACGAGCATGGCGCACGATTGGCCGATGATTATCTTCAATACACCCGCGAGATCGACGAGGATAAATGGGAAGCGGCGTATTTACGCCCTGGCTTGTTGGAAATCATGGATTCCTTAATCATCAAAAATACCATTCCCAATGCCAGTGCGGTGCTTTTCCGCAAACCACAGACTGCCGCGCTGCGTCCGTTGCTGAAAGACCTCAAACATGCCGGAGATTGGATGTTCTATCTCTATCTGCTGAAGGATGGGTGGATTTGCTTTGTGCCCGACTCCCTGAATGATCATCGGCGCCATAGCCAAAGCATCACGCTGGGCGCCAAATCGCTGAATCTGTTTCGTGAAATTCTTCGTGTACAAATGTTCTGGATGCAGAAAATTTCCGTTGACGCGCAAACGGAATCAGTCATTGAGCAGGTTCGCCAGTCTACCTATATGACGCTGGGCCTGCATACTGATTCGCCTGCCGATTATCGCGATCACCCCGGACTTGTCGATATCCTTGGCCCAAAGCGTTTGCGATATGTGGACAATCTCCCGGCGGAGGCGGTTTTCGGCCCGCGCTTGAAGTCCGGAACGATTTAATTGTTGATTGTGATAGAGCACGAGCCGGTTCTGGTACGGTTAAGGCGTATGGGGTTAATGCGCGACCGTTTCAACGGATGTTCCAGAGCCATTTTTACATAACTACTTTATTTGGCATAGTTTATGTATGTTTTTCGCTTTTGCGTGTAGCCACTACAATTCGCGTATGTGTTTAATATTATGCTTGCTTTGTGC
>Ga0080006_1117780_pt1 | contig 11664 bp, 10 predicted proteins | sample RS3BMetagenome_FD_69209 | JGI IMG/M metagenome (GOLD analysis project Ga0080006, IMG submission 69209) | Ferric oxide microbial mat and aquatic microbial communities from Rainbow Spring, Yellowstone National Park, USA - RS3B (SPADES... ...
CAGGCGGCGCCGCCGGCTCCTTTCGGGCGGCCAGGGGCCCGCCGCGGGGACGCCGTCGATCGGCTGGCCGGTCAGCCAGACCACTCCATCGAGGTCGAGCACCCACGTACCGCCCGGCGCAGGCGGCCACCCGGGCCGGTTCGTCGCGTACATGGTGCCTCCGTGGCCGAGGTTACCGGCGGAGGGTCCGCCGCCCCGCTACCGTGGCCGCCGTGGCGATCCCGGCGGCAACCTGAAGAGCCGACCGCGGGCATGGCACAGATCGTCTACGACCACGTCACCAAGCGCTACGGCGACGTCGTGGCGGTCGACGACCTCGCGCTGAGAGTCGACGACGGCGAGCTGTTGGTCCTCCTCGGCCCGTCGGGCTGCGGGAAGACCACCGCCCTGCGCTTGGTGGCCGGCCTGGAGGAGGTCGACGCCGGCACCGTGTCGATCGGCGACGACGTGGTCAACGACGTCGAGCCGAAGGACCGCGACGTCGCCATGGTCTTCCAGAGCTACGCCCTCTACCCGCACCTGACGGTGGCCAAGAACCTCGAGTTCCCACTCCGTCAGCGCGGCATCGACAAGGAGGAGCGCCGGCGCCGGGTCACCGAGGTGGCGCGCACCTTGGGGCTCGAGGAGCTCCTCGACCGCAAGCCCGGGCAGCTCTCCGGAGGGCAGCGCCAGCGGGTCGCGCTGGGACGGGCCATCGTGCGGAGCCCCAAGGCCTTCTTGATGGACGAGCCGCTCTCCAACCTCGACGCCGCCTTGAGGGTGCAGACCCGGGCCGACATCGTGGCGCTGCAGCAGCGCCTCGCCACGACGACCGTCTACGTCACCCACGACCAGGTCGAGGCCATGACGATGGGCCACCGGATCGCCGTCATGGACCACGGAAGGCTCCAGCAGGTGGCACCGCCCCAGGAGCTCTACGATCGCCCGGCCAACGCGTTCGTGGCCGCCTTCTTGGGCAGCCCCGGCATGAACCTCGTCGAGGGAGAGGTGGTGACCGCACCGGCCGGTGGATGGTCCGTCCGCACCGCCGGCGGTGACGTCGAGCTCGACGCCCACCTGCCCGCGCCGCCGGAGAGCACCGAGCGCAAGGTCGTGCTCGGTGTCCGGCCCGAGCACCTGCGGCTGGCGCCCGACGGCTCGCTGTCCGCCCGGGTGCTGCTGGTCGAGCTGCTGGGCGCCGAGTCACAGGTCATCTGCGAGCTCCCCGATCATGCGCACGTGGTGGTCCGCCAGGTGGGCGACCAGCCGAGGCCGGCGCTCGGTGAGGCGGTGCGGATCGCCGTCGACCCGGCGGGGGTGCACCTCTTCGCGATCGACGGGACCCGGCTCGAGGGCGGGCGGTGAGCCCGGAGGGGATCGTCAGCCGCCGCCCCCGGCGGGTCCAAGAGGCCCTGCTCGGCTACCTCCTGCTGGTCCCGGCGCTGCTCGTCTTCGGAGTCTTCGTCTTCTATCCGTTCCTCCGGAACTTCAAGCTGGCGCTGTACCAGACGCCGCCGTTCCCCGGCCTCCCGAGCCACTACGTCGGCCTCCACCAGGTCGGCGAGGTGCTCACGTCGAGCAACTTCCTCCAGAGCCTGCTGACCACGATCCTCTTCGTCGTGATGGTGGTCCCCGCCGGGCTGCTGCTCGGGCTGTTCCTGGCGGTGGCCGCCCACCGCCACCTCCGCGGGATCGCCGTCTACCGGATCATCTTCTCGTCGACCGTCGTGAGCTCGGTGGCCGTCGCCGCTCTGGTCTTCGGAACGCTGATGAACCCGGTGGTCGGCTTCCTCCCGTGGCTCGGCATCAACCCGCACCCGCCGATCCTCGAGAACACCACCTGGGCGTTGCCGGCGGTCGCCGTCATGGCGACCTGGCAGTTCCTCGGTCTGTCGTTCATCATCATGTCGGCCGGCCTGAGCTCCATCCCCGAAGAGGTCCTCGAGGCGGCGAAGGTGGACGGCGCCACGTCGTGGAGCGCCTTCTGGCGGGTCACCGTGCCGTTGCTCTCCCCCACCCTCTTCTTCGGGGTGGTGGTGGCGACGATCTACGCCTTCCAGACGTTCGGCCAGATCGACATCCTCATCGGCAGCCAGAACGCTGCCTACGAGCACGTCAACGTGCTCATCTACAACGTCTACACCACGCTGCAGATCAACGGGAACCCGGGACGGGCGGCGGTGCTCTCGATCGCCCTCTTCCTGCTCACCCTCACCCTCACCTTGTTGCAGCTGAGGTTCCTCGAACGGCGGGTGAGCTATGGAATCTGACAGCAGGGCGCGAGCCGAGGGGCGAGCCGCCCGGCGGCGGCGTCGGCTCCGGATGGCCGTCCGCTACCTCCTCCTGACCGTCGGCGCGCTGATCGTCCTCCTGCCCCTCTACCTGACGGTCGTCAACTCGCTGCTCCCCGAGCCGGCACTGGCCCACCAGCCCCCGTACCTGTACCCGCCGCACCCCCAATGGGTCGACTACTCGACCGCCTGGGCCGGCGGGAGCCTGTCGATCTACCTCCGGAACTCGGCCGTGCAGACCGCCATCATCGTCGTCGGTCAGCTCGTCACCTCGATCCTCGCCGCCTACAGCTTCGCCTTCCTCCGGTTCCCGTTCCGCCGCACGCTGTTCGTCGTCTTCCTGTCGACGCTGATGATCCCCTTCGAGGTCACACTCATCACCAACCTGGACACGATCACCTCGCTCGGCTGGTACAACTCCTTCGCCGGCCTCACCGTCCCGTTCCTCGCCTCTGGGTTCGGCACCTTCCTCCTCCGCCAGGCCTTTCTCCAGATACCGAGGGACCTGAGAGAGGCGGCCGCACTCGACGGCTACGGCCACTGGCGTTTCATGACGAGGGTGGCGGTCCCGCTCGCCCGGCCGTCGGTGGCGGCACTGGCCGTCTTCTCGTTCCTCGGCGCCTGGAACCAGTACCTCTGGCCACTCGTGGTCACCGGGAACAACAACGCCGTCCGCACGGTGCAGATCGGCCTCAAGCTGCTGGTCGGCAACAACGTCAGCTCGGTCGACGTCACCCTGGCCGGCACCGTGATCGCCGTGGCGCCCCTGCTCCTCCTGCTGGTCGTCTTCCAAAAGCAGCTGGTGCGCAGCCTGACTGCGGGGGCGGTGAAGTGAGGACTTCGCCGGCTCTGTCCAGCGGGCTTCTCCGGGCTCGTTAGGGCCGAACGGCCCTGGGCCGGGAGGTCGCCGGGGGTTACCGTGTCGCTCGACCGAGACGCCCACGCGGCCTGGCGCGGCGGAGGGGATGGTAGGAACAGATGATGCCAACAAGTCGCAGGTCGAGTGCCGGTGTGCTGCGTGCTCTGGCGGCGGGTCTGACCGTCGTGGGGTCGCTGGTCGCCTGGGGGGCGGCCGGTGCGCAGGTGGCCGCCGCTGCCGGCCTCCCGCCGTGTCCCATGTCGGCCCTCAAGAAGGCCAAGGGGCCGGTCCAGATCAGCTTCTGGGAGTCGATGAGCCCCACCGACGCCAACGGCAAGACGCTCGAGTCGCTCGCCGCGAAGTTCAACGCCTCACAGTCCAAGGTCCATGTGAACCTGGTCAACCAGGCCAGCTACGACGACACCTGGCAGAAGTACCAGGCCGGCCTCAGCAACGGGCAGCTCCCCGACGTCGTCCAGCTGGAGGACATCGATCAGCAGGGGGTGATCGACAGCCGCTCGATCCTGCCGGTGCAGTCGTGCATCAACGCCACCCACTACTCGACGTCGGACTTCGTGCAGCGGGCACTGGCCTACTGGCACACCGACGGGGCGCAGCAGGCGATGCCGTTCTCGGTCTCGAACCCGATCGTGTACTACAACAAGCAGTCGTTCACCAAAGCCGGGCTCAACCCGAACGACCCGCCGACCACCCTCCCCCAGCTGATGAAAGACGCTGCCGCGCTCAAGGCGAGCGGCAGCGGCATGGGCTTCAAGCTCGACCCGTGGCACCTCGAGACGTGGCTGGCCACCGCCAACCAGCTCTTCGTCAACAACGGCAACGGTCGGAGCTCCCGGGCGACCAAGGCGGTCTTCGACACCAAGACGGCGAAGACCATCTGGACCGACCTCGACCAGCTCGTCCGCAGCGGCGACGCCACCACCAACCCGTCGACCGGCACCGACGAGTTCGACAACCTGCTCGGGATGGGCAGCGGCAAGTACGGGATGACCATCGACAGCTCGGCCGACCTCGGCACGGTGACCTCGCTGCTCCACGGCTACCCGAACGTCACCCTAGGGATCGGTCCCTTCCCGGTCCTCAGCGCCACGATCAAGGGGGGTGTCGAACCCGGCGGCTCGGCCCTCTACATCTGCAGCAAGGCGCCCAAGGTCCAGCAGGCCGCCGCCTGGCAGTTCATCCAGTTCCTCGACAGCACCCAGAGCCAGGCCACCTGGGCGGCCGGCACCGGCTATGTCCCGATCCGCAGGTCGGCGACGACCACCGCCACCATCAAGAACCTCTGGGCCGCGACGCCGGGCTTCAAGGTGGCCTACCAGCAACTGGTGAACGGGGCCACCACCAAGGCCACCGCCGGCGCCGTGATCGGGCCGTTCCCACAGGTGCGCACCGACGTGCTCAACGCAGAGGAGAGCATGTACCAGCAAGGCGTCTCACCGGCCACGGCGCTCAAGAACGCCGCCAGCGCGGTGAACGCCACGATCAGCCAGTACAACCAGAGCCTCGGCGTCGGCTGATCCTTGCCGGGCGCTGCCGGCCGAAGGGCGGCGCTCAGTCGCTCCGTCGGCCCCAGTCGGGGTCGAGCTGGCGGAGGAACAGGGCGCAGCGAGTCGCCTCGTCCTCCTCACCGATGGCAGCGGCCGAGGCCCGGAGTGCCTCGAGCGACCGGAGGAACCCGCGGTTCGACGGATGGCGCCAGCGCACGGCGCCCGAGCCGCGCCAGCCGGCGGCGCGGAGGGCGTCGAGCCCGCGGTGGTAGCCGACGCGGGCGAAGGCGTACCGTTCGACCGGGTCGTCGGCCAGCTCGGCCAGCAGCGCCCAGGCGTCGAGGCAGCTCGGCCAGCGTGCGGCCACCCCGGCGGCGGCCCGTGGCTGCTCCTGGGTCGGGAGCCGGGCGACCGAGGCCAGCGCCGAGGTCACCTCGGGGTCCAGCGGATCGAGCACGGTCTCTGGGGACCCGCGGGTGAGCTGCACGTCGTGTCCGTCGGCCATGTGAGGATTCTGCCCGGTGGGCGGGGACGCCAGGGGGCCGGGCCTAAGCTCGCCCGGATGGCCGTGCTCAGCGCCGAGGAGGCCCGGGTCCTCGGCTCCCTGATCGAGAAGCAGCTCACGACCCCCCAGCAGTACCCGCTGTCCCTCAACGCCCTGGTGCTGGCGTGCAACCAGGCGTCGAACCGTCAGCCGGTGGTCGACTACGCCGACGCGGCCGTCGCCGAGGCGCTCGACCGGCTGAAGGAGCAGCGGCTGGTCCGCTTCGTGCTGCCGTCCCACGGACGGTCGGTGACCCGCTACCGCCATGTCGCCGACGAGACCCTCGGTCTCGACAGTCGACAGCTCTCCCTCCTGGCGGTGCTGCTGCTCCGGGGACCCCAGACGGTCGGCGAGCTGCGTTCGAGGACCGACCGGATGGCCACCTTCGACGACCTCGGGCAGGTCGAGCACGACCTTCGCACGCTCGCCGCGCTCGAGGAGCCACTGGTCGACCGGCTCCCGCGCCTCCCGGGGCAGAAGGAGGAGCGGTGGCGGCAGGTGCTGGCCGACGAGGCGGCCCCCGAGACGCCGCCGGCCGGCGGGCGCTGGGCCGAGGCGGCGGGGGGCGACGCCGGCGGGGGGCTGCGCACCGTCCGCGAGGAGGTGGCGGCCCTGCGTCGCGAGCTCGAGGAGGTGCGCGCCGCCGTGGCCGACCTGCGAGCCAGCCTCGGCGGCTGAGCGACCGATGGCCGGCCGACCAGCCCCGATCGGCAACGGATGGCCGGTGGATCGCCGACGGAGGTCGTTCGGCGCCATCGGGTGGTTGGCCGCCCGGGCGCAGCCGTGGGAGCTGGTCCCCGAGGTCGACGGGGCGGTATCGCTCCGCCGCCCGGCGGTCCTCGGTCTCCTGGCCGGCTGCACGGTGGTGGTGGCGGCCACCCAGGCCGGGCAGGCCTTCGTCTCCCACCTGCCGGGTGCCTGGTACTTCGGGACCCCCGGTGGCCCGCTCGGGTCGCTCGCCCACTCGGGTCGGCGGGCCCCGCTCCCCGATCTCGTGGCCGTCTACGGGGGCCTGGCCGCGCTGGCCTGGGTCTGGGTCGGCACCTGCCGGGCGCTCGGACAGCGGGCCGTGGCCGTCCGCCGGGTCATGGTCGTGGTCGGCCTGTGGGCGCTCCCCTTCCTCGTGGGACCGCCGCTGTTCAGCCGCGACATCTTCAGCTACGCCGGGCAGGGGGAGATGGTGAGCCACCACCTCGACCCCTACCTCTACGGCACCGGCGTGCTCGGCTACACCCGCTTCAACGTGCTGGCCGGGCCGCTGTGGGCCAACACGCCGTCCCCCTACGGTCCCACCTTCCTCTGGCTCGACGGTCTGGCTGCCCAGCTGTCGGGGCACGCCGCCCTGCCGGCGGTGGTGCTGCTCCGTCTGCTGGCGGTGGGCGGCGTCCTGCTCGCCGCCGCCGGTCTGCCGGTTCTGGCTCGGGCAGCCGGAAGGGACCCCGGCCAGGCGGTCCTCTTCGGGGTCGGGAGCCCGCTGGTGCTCACCACGCTCCTCGGCGGCGGCCACAACGACGCCTTGATGGTCGGCCTTCTCGTCGCCGGCCTGGCGGTGGCCCGGCGGGTGGGACCCGGCCCCGGCATCGCCCTTTGCGCCCTCGCCGGTGGCGTGAAGGCCCCGGCCCTGCTGGCGGTGGTCTTCCTCGGCTGGAACTGGTGGCCGCGCGGGGGGATACCCCGGCGAGCGGCCGGGGTGCTGGCGGGCACCGGGATCGCCATCGCCACCCTCGGCGCGCTGTCGTGGCTCAGCGGGGTCGGATGGGGGTGGGTCCGGACGGTCGGGGCGCCCGGGAAGGTGTCGACCGGCGTCACGCCGGTCGACGGGCTGTCGGAGGTGATCACCGGCGCCGCCCACCTCGCCCACCTCCCGCTCTTGCGCGCCGACGTCCGGGAGGTGGTGGCCGCGGCGGCGCTGGCGCTGTGTGCGGTCGCCGGGTGCTGGCTGCTGTGGCACTCCGGCGAGCGCGGCACGGTCCGCTCGCTGGGGTTGGCTCTCCTGGCGCTCGCCCTCCTCAGCCCGATCCTGTGGCCCTGGTACCTCAGCTGGGGCCTCGTGCCGTTGGCGGCCGTGGCCCGTGGCCCGGTGCGCCGGGTGATCACCGGCCTGACGGTGGGCGGGACGCTGGTCGGTGCCGGCTCGGTGCGCCACCTTCTTTCGACCCTGCTGCACGGCGGCGCCCCCGGCTCGGCGCTCCTGGTGGTGGGCGTGGTCGCCATCGCCGCGGCCACCCTGGCGTGGGTGCACCGGCCTGGCGAGATGGCGGCGAGCGGCTACTGCTCGGCCAAGATCGCCGCCAGCTCGGCCAGCGGGTCACGCACCACCGGACCGCGGGTCTCGACCGTCGCCTCGAGGATCAGCCCGTTGAAACAAAACGGTGCCCGGTAGCCGTCGCCGATCGCCGGTCCCCACTCGTAGCCGCAGGTGAGCCCGGCGCCGACCCCGTTGAAGCCCGACGGGGTGAAGCGCGGGATCACGCCACTGGCGACCACCTCGCCGTCGCAGCGCAGCTCGGCCGGACCGCCGAGCCCGTCGTCCTTGGTGAAGACGTACTCGAGCAGGTGGCGGCCCGGCCCGACCGGCCGCTCAGCCGCCAGGACGTGGCGCTCCTTGCCGTAGAGGTTGTGCACGTAGCGGAGCCGGCCGCCGAGGAGGTGGAGCGACCAGCCGCCGAGGGCAGAGCCGAGGGCCACCAGGGCGCCCTCGGGAACCGTCCCCTCTGGCACCTCGACCCGTACCAGCAGGGCGTGCGAGCGGTTGCGGACGTTGGCCGCCACCGCCTCGGGCACCTGCGCCCCACCGGCGAAGTACCGGTAGCGGTCGGTCGGCGCCCGGTGGTCCGGCTTGGGATGGGCCAGCGTCCAGAGCACCCGGTTGTCGAGCGGCAGGACCTGGTTGCGGGCGGCCTCCTCCCACCACCGTTGCACCATGGCGGCCAGCCGTTCCGGCTCGGCCGCCGCCAGGTCGCGGGTCTCGGAGAGATCCTCGGCCACGTGGTAGAGCTCCCAGACGTCGTCGTCGAACGGGGCGTTCGGATCGAGCCCGTCACCGTAGATCGGGCCGACCGGGTGGAAGGTCACCGCCTTCCAGCCGTCGTGGTAGAGGGCGCGTGACCCGAACATCTCGAAGTGTTGGGTCTCGTGACGCCCCGGCTCGCTCGCGCCGTCCACGCCGAGCAGGTAGGCGAAGCTCGTGCCGTCGATCGGCGACTGGTCGACCGAGTCGATCACCGCCGGTGGCTCGATGCCGGCGAGCTCGAGGACGGTCGGCAGCACGTCGATGGCGTGGGCGAACTGATGACGGACGGCACCGGCGTCCCACCCGGCGCCCGGCCAGGCGACGATGCACGGATCGGCGATGCCGCCCTCGTGGACCTCGCGCTTCCAGCGCTTGAACGGGGTGTTGCCGGCCATCGTCCAACCCCACGGGTAGTTGTTGTGGCTGAGCGGGCCCCCGATCTCGTCGAGCCGGGCGTGCATCTCCTCGATCCCCGCCGGGTCGAGGTTGGAGAGCCGCACGTCGTTGATCGACCCCTCCGCCCCGCCCTCGGCGCTCGCCCCGTTGTCCGAGACGAGCACGACGAGCGTGCGCTCGGTCTCGCCGAGGTCGTCGACGAAGCCCAGCAGCCGCCCGAGCTGCTCGTCGGTGTGCGACAGGAAGCCGGCGAAGCACTCCATGAACCGGGCGGCCACCGCGCGCTCCTCCTCGCCGAGGTCGGCCCAGGCGGGAACCCAGGGCGGGCGGGGCGAGAGGGCGGTGCCCGGCGGCAGGAGGCCCATCTCGAGTTGGCGGGCGAACGTGCGCTCCCGCCAGGCGTCCCAGCCGTCGTCGAACCGGCCGCGATAGCGCTCGATCCACCGGTGCGGCGCCTGGTGCGGGGAATGGCAGGCCCCGGTGGCGAAATAGAGGAAGAACTGCTGGTGCCGGTCGACGGCCCGGAGGTCACCGAGGAACTCGACGGCCCGGTCGACCAGATCCTCGGTCAGGTGGTAGCCGTCGTCGATCTCCTTCGGCGGCCGCACCGAGTGGTTGTCGTGATAGAGGGCGGGGACGAACTGGTGGGTCTCGCCCCCGTGGAAGCCGTACCACCGGTCGAACCCCCGCCCGAGCGGCCACGTCGAGCGCGGGGCCGCCATGTGCGTCTCGTCCTCCGGGGTGAGGTGCCACTTGCCCACGGCATAGCTGGCGTACCCGCGGTGGCGGAGCACCTCGGAGAGGAAGCCGTTCTCCCGAGGCGGTCGGCCCCAGTAACCGGGGAAGCCGACCGCCAGGTCAGCCACCCGGCCCATCCCGTTGCGGTGGTGGTTGCGCCCGGTCAACAGGCACGCCCTGGTCGGCGAGCACAGCGCGGTCGTGTGGAAGTTGGCCAGCCGCACCCCGCCGGCGGCCAGCCGGTCGATCACCGGCGTCGCGATGTCGGAGCCGTAGCAGCCGAGCTGGGCGAACCCGACGTCGTCGAGCACGACGAGCAGGACGTTGGGGGCGTCCTGCGGCGGTTTCGGCACCGGTGGCCACCACGGCTCCGAGTCGCGCCAGTCGCGGCCGATCCGCCCACCGAACTCAGTCTCTGCCACCGGCTCCCCTTCCCTGGCAGGTGGGGCCCTCTGATCCGACCGCCACGCCCAGCGCGCCGCCAGCATGCCATTGCGGCGACCACCCCGGCGTGCTGTGGCCGGGCTCCTTTCGGCGGCACATCGCTGCCTCGGGGGGTAGAACGTGTCCATGCGGACGCGAACCCTCGGCAAGGAGCTGGTCGTCTCGGCACAGGGCCTCGGGTGCATGGGCATGTCCGAGTTCTACGGCACCGGCGACGACGGCGAGTCGATCGCCGTCATACACCTCGCTCTCGATCGGGGGGTGACCTTCCTCGACACCGCGGACATGTATGGGCCGTTCACCAACGAGCAGCTCGTCGGGCGGGCGATCGCCGGGCGCCGTGACGAGGTCGTGCTGGCGACCAAGTTCGGCAACGAGCGGCGGCCCGACGGCTCCAGGGTCGGGGTGAACGGGCGGCCCGAGTACGTGCGCCGCGCCTGCGACGCCTCGTTGCAGCGCCTCGGGGTCGATCACATCGATCTCTACTACCAGCACCGGGTCGACCCAAAGACCCCGGTCCAGGAGACGGTCGGGGCCATGTCGGAACTGGTCGAGGCGGGCAAGGTCCGCTATCTCGGGCTGTCGGAGGCGGCCCCGGCGACCATCCGCAAGGCCCACGCCGTGCACCCGATCACCGCCCTGCAGACCGAGTGGTCTCTGTGGACCCGAGACCCCGAGACCAACGGCGTGCTCGACACCGTGCGGGAGCTCGGGATCGGGTTCGTGGCCTACTCACCTCTCGGCCGCGGCTTCCTGTCGGGCTCGATCCGCTCGGTCGACGACCTCGCCGAGGACGACTTCCGCCGCCACAACCCCCGGTTCAGCGAGGACAACTTCGCCAAGAACCTGGCGCTGGTCGACAAGGTGCGCGAGCTGGCCGCCGCCCGGGAGGTCACCCCGTCCCAGCTGGCGCTGGCGTGGGTGCTCGCCCGCGGCGACGACGTCGTCCCGATCCCGGGCACCAAGCGTCGGCGTTACCTCGAGGAGAACGTCGCCGCCGACGACCTGGCGCTCTCCGACGACGACCTGGCGCAGCTCGACGAGGTCTTCCCGCCCGGAGCCGCCGCCGGCGACCGCTACCCGGACATGAGCCTCGTCCACCGATGAGCCCGCCGACGACCCGGAGGGGTGCCGATGGCGCCACGCCATAGGCGCCACCGCCTGCGTCGGGGTCGCCGCACCGTCTCGGTGGCGATCGTCGTGGTGGTCGCCGTCATGGCGGTCACCCTCGCCTTCTCACTGCGCGGCGGCGGCCGGCGGCCGGCGAGGGGACCGCAGCTGACGTCGTCGATCACGACCGCCAGGGTCCGGACGTGGGCCGACACGACCGGTGCGGCGGTGACCGGGGCCCTCGCCGCCGACTACCAGGCACTGATCTCTCAGGGGTCCGGCGGAAGTGGCGCCGAGGCGTGCTCGGCGCTCGGCGTGGAGGCGGGGTACGCCCGGGTGATGGCGGGTCCGCCGGCGGCCGCTTTGCGGCGGGCGTGGTCCTCCGACCTCCGGCAGGTCTCTTCGGGATCGGCCGGTTGCCGGGAGCAGGTCGGTGCCAACGACCAGCGGACCGGCAGCGGTCCGGTCGAGAAGGTTGCCCAGGGCGTCGGGCAGCTGCTGGCCCTCGAACAGGCGGCACGCCACGGGCGCTCGGCGGTCGGCCCGTGACCGCCGTCCGGGGTCGCCTCGGGCTCCGTTGCCGTCGAGCGTGTTTCGGTGGCACGCTCATGCGGCACCCCTTTCGGGGTTCGTCCCCGGGGTGTCCCCCGGTTCGGTTCTGGCCTCGCCGCCCGGTTACAGCGACCCGGGCCCGACATCGCGCTTCGCGCAGCCCAACGCCTTGAGCGCCCGGTTGCGGGCACCACGACGACCGTACAGCCGTGCGCAGAACGACGTGAGCA
>Ga0080006_1139533_pt1 | contig 11657 bp, 15 predicted proteins | sample RS3BMetagenome_FD_69209 | JGI IMG/M metagenome (GOLD analysis project Ga0080006, IMG submission 69209) | Ferric oxide microbial mat and aquatic microbial communities from Rainbow Spring, Yellowstone National Park, USA - RS3B (SPADES... ...
CGCCAGATCTATGACACCCTCGGTATCAGTGACCCCTTACCCAGGAGAGCCAAGGTGGTTGCCGGTTTGTAGTGCCCTATCCACATAGACCAACTCGTTGAACTGGGAGTTGTTGGGTGGGGATCGAAAGATGGGTCAGGGTTGTCTCATTGGCATCCGCCATTGTTACTCAGCGTTCTATGCGCCGTAGTGGTAACGAGCCTGCAAGACGATCAAGGCCTCGCCGTCTACAAAATAAACCAGCCGATGCTCTTCGTTGATCCGCCGTGACCAGCATCCGGCGAGCAGATGGCGCAACGACTCCGGCTTGCCAATGCCCGCTGTCGGATCGCGTAGAGCATCGTCGACAAGGCGATTGATCCGCTCCAGGGTTGCGCGGTCATTTGCCTGCCACCAAACGTAGTCCTTCCACCCGCGAGGAGTGAAGACAAGGCGCACCTAGCTCCGATCGAGGCTGTGCTCTTCCCGTAGCCCGGCGCGGGCTTGGGCCAAGCTCTCGATCAACCATTGGGCATTGGCAGGCACTCGCAGCAGCATGGCCGTCTCGTTCAGCGCGTCCCAGTCGGCTCGCGACACGAGCACAGCGTCGCCCCGACGAGAGGTGATTTCGATCGGCTGGCGGTCATCGTTGACTTGCTCGATGAGTGGAAATAGATTCTTGCGAGCCTCGCTGGCGGTGATGGTCACGATTGCCCTCTCCTCGTTGTTAGTACAAGTCATTGTACCACTTGCCGAGGGGCTTGTCGGCCGCAGAACTACGTCTATGCACACAGTTTCGATTGCCGATGGGTGCGAGTTCCCATGTCGAGCGGCGTGCAGTCGGGGGATCTGGTCTTTGGGACACTCCACCGAGGCCGTGACTTCGCTCATATCTATGGATCGGTAGTTCGCGTAACTTAGGAAGGTCAATTGAGTCATACCTGGCCCAGTGACCTAACCTCGACCATCGACGCTTACCTAAAGGGTGACGGGCGGTCGTAGCTCTGAGTCTTGGACTCGCTAGCTTGGAGCAGGGATGCGGTTGACAAATTCATCTACCGTTGCCCTCCCAGTAAGCAAGGTGGTCGCCTCGTCGCCGATGACGATTGTCGCATTTGATCCAGCCGTAGCAGCGGAGCATGGATTTCGGATCGTCACGATGCCGGACGGACGTCAAGCCACAGTTGCTGACGCGGCGGTAAGCGATTCATAAGTATCTCCTGATGGTGAGGTTGGAGGCGATTGTGGTGTCTCCTATGTCACCATTGCTTCTGCTGCCCCTGGATCTTTCAGCTTGCTCAAGGGGTTTCATCTCGATACGGCGGCGAGCGACTATGGTTGGCATGTAAACGTCGACGAGACGGATCTTAACTATGAACACGTCTTCTTGTGGGGAGGATCCTTAGCGTTGAGAACGCGCTGGTATGGTCGCGACAGTGCGGTTGATGTTCCAAGTGGTGATTATATGGCAGTAGTTTCTGATACGTCGAGTTGCGCTAGTCTATGGGACGGTATAGTGTGTCACTCGGGCGGGCCAGAGTCATCAACCGAGGTTGGTTAAGCGTCATCACTGATCAAGTTTATGTTTTCGGATCATTGGAAAACAATACCATAAGGTGGTCGGCCCAAGGCGCGTCAGTGTTGCAGGAGGTAGGTCATGAATTATTTCGGTAAAATACCTGAATTTCACCATGAAGAGAATATACGAAGGATAGCCGCGCTGATGTTGGATTCTCAGCTACCAATATTTGGAGTCATGGTAAACGAAGACATGCCAAGAGTCTTGGGCGGACGTCCCCACAAGCGTTCGGCTCGAAATGGACGGGTGGAGAGAGATGCAGTCGGGGTACGCGTCAGATTCGGTTACCCAAAGGACCCATGGAAACCCCAGCTAACGGTTACTACTTGGAGGGGGTGGATGCTCGCAGATAATCCCCTCTCGGAGCAGTTCTCTGACATGCTCTACGGCGAAGTTGAGTCACAACTGCAGGCGAGTTCCGACGAGGAACATCTTGAAGCGGCAAGACAAGCAGATAACCTCGTGACCGATGCGCATGACTCTTCGGTATCGATCATAGTGGATGGCAGCAGTAGAAGTTTTCAGACCTTAGAGTCGCAAGCCTACGTGATTGCTCAGTGCGACTGCGAGGAGTACTCAATCGTTATCAAGGGACGCAACTGGGCCTCGCTGGAAGGATTGGAGCTAGTGCGAATCGAAGATTTAGAACCCTTCATCATGGGATACTTCAATTTGTTCGATGGTCCTGATTGATCCTGTGGAGCGTGAAGCTAACCATATGCGTTTAGCATCACAGAGGATCTCGTCAAGAGACGTAACAGGCAATTATTGCTGTGGGAATGAAAGGGCTAAGTCGAGCTAAGAGAAGTCCTGGTCCGTTGAGGCAGTTGATCATCGTCCGTGGCTATTGCAATCAATGATCTCTAAGTCAAGGTTGACGGAGCATTTACCGGGCGGATATCGACTAACAAGGCGTCGCCATTGCGTAGATGTGGAAAATAGGACCGAGGTGCAATGCATTTCTTACTTCCGCAATCAATCACCACGACGGTCAGAATGAGTCAAACGACCACCAGCTGGACGGCCCCACATCGCAGTTGAGGTCCTACCCTGGTCGTAATCTTGCCATCCCCGTCGTCATAGCAGTGCCTCTGAAGAAGGCTACGAACGACATTCGTGAGACAGGTTGTAGCACCCGGCGAGGTTGGAAAACCATCGCAACGATGGTTTGCTGAGCTAGAAAGGCAGTTCAATCGGGAAATTATGAAAGGGACATGCAACGCGCTCTAAGGAGGTCTTTGACACCACACTCGGATGGCGTTGTATAAGCACTCGCATGCGCGATGAGCTTGGTGTCGACTCGATGGGGAATACCGCAGTGAACGTTGACAAGGAGGTTTCGGTATCTCGACATGATCAGGACGCCTTTGCTGTGCGTTCACAGGAGAGAGCCTCCGAAGCACAGGGAAACTTCGCCTCTGGCGAGGTTGTCTCGGTCGAGGTACGGAGCAGACGCGAAACGACGGTTGTCGATCGTGATGAGCATCCTCGGTTGAGCTCGTTGGATAAGCTCTCTGGGCTTAAACCTGCTTTTCGAAACGGTGATACTGTGACGGCCGGAAATGGGAGTGGACTGAACGATGGTGACGCTGCTTTGTTGGTCGCAAGTGAATGGGCTGTAGAGCGCTAATCGTCGGCTCCAATAGCGGAGGTAGTGGTGGGCAACCGCTGGCGTCCCACCTCGAATCATGGACATAGGGCCTGTGCCTGCCTCAAGAAGGGTTATGGATCGTCTGGAGCTCCGGATCATCGATTTCGGCGTCATAGAGCTCATCGAAGCCTTCGCTGCTCAGTCGCTCGCCTACCTTCGCCAACGTGGTCTTCCAGATGATGCCAACTTTGTCAACCCCAACGGTGGTGCCATTGCCTTGGGACATCCTCTTGTGGCGTGCGGTGCTTGTCTGGCGCTGACCGCTACGACGAAGCTTGGCGAGCGTGACTTCGATCTTGCACTTGTAACGATGTGTATTGGGGTTGGTCAAGGCCTAGCCACTGTGTTCATGAGGTGCACTAGGTCACCTCTTGATCGACAGGCGGCCTCAACCACCCAGACAGGCGCTTGGTATCGGTAGCTCGATCACGTTCTCTCTGCTGGTCTGAGTCATCACAAACAGGTGAGAGCCCCCGACGGTTAGCAGTTGATCGGTGGGTGCGAGCGGAAGTTTCGCGACGATGTTGCCGTTGCTGGGATCTAGACACGCGTTACGTGTGCCACCACCAGCAACCTGTGAAAGGAAGATCAGCTGATGCGACGCATCGACTTGAAGCCCGTTGGAGCCCAGAATGCAGGTTGGGCTTTCGACTAGGTCCGGGGGGCAACCAGCGACGGTTGGGGTGAGTTCGCTGATGCGATAGCGGCTGACGTAACCCATGTTGCCGGTCGCTTCACTTATCCATATGTTTTTACCGATAGCTGCTGCCCGCGGAGCGGTAACTCCAATGAGCGCTGCGCTTGTGCCGATGAGATTGGCGTTGGCGTCTGAACGAATCTCGATCCGTCCCTGACCGCCAGCGTTGGCGATAGCCACCACTAACAGGTGATCTTGAGTGTCGGTGGACACGGTGGCTGAGAAGGCACCTGGGAGTTGGACTTGCATGCGGTTCTTGGCATCGCGGCGGTCGATCCGGAGTAGCTGGTCACCTTCAGAGACCCAGAGGTAGTCGCTAGTGGTCACCATCGAGGTTCCCGGATCTGTCCCGATAAGGGGTATCGTTCCCGTTACGGTTAGGTTGCTGGCGTTGAATTCATGAAGGATGGCCTTCCCTGGAGCGTTAGAAGACGTGATCCAGAGATGCCGGTTGGTCGCGACTCCGGCTTCGATGCTGCCGGCGACTACGTTGGTTGCGACTACTTTGGCGTTCGCTCGGTCGATTCGTACGAGGGCCGATCTGCTTTGTGCACTACCCGGGTGCGAGAAGACCCACCCAAGGTAGGTGCCAGACGAGGCGTCTATGACGATTGGATCAAAGACGTTGTGAAATACCCTTGTGTCCTTTGGGCCAGTGGTCACCACCAAGAGTGGTGGTGCAGCCTTCGAGCCTTGTTTTGTACCTGTGCCCCCAGATTGGCTGGCTTTAGCGGTGGAGCAGGCACTGAGCATAACTGTACAAGCGATCAGTGATAGCAACCAGCGTTTGGGGGAACGAGTGTGACATTGTTTGGATCGGCGGGTGGGGTGTGATAGCGAACTCAGGGATGTGCACAGAGACCTGCTATCGCTAGCCACTTGCCCTATGCGGCGGCTAGTTAGGTGGTGGTATGTCATAGTGGGTCCCAATCGGTTGACTCGATCGAGTCGGTGACCCCGAGGATGAGCTCGGACACCGTCATTCCTATCGGTATTCCACGGTCGGTTTGGCGGAAAATCGCCAAACGAGGGCCGGTATCTGGATCGGTGCTGAGATCATTCGATGATGGGGTCGAGTCTCGAGGAAGTGGATGCATCACGATCGTCGAGGAGTCGCCGACATGATCGACGAAGGCGGTGTTGAAATGGAAGTCATGGCTATAGCCCTCGATCTGTTGCCGCAGGAGCCGTTCTCGTTGAATCCGGGAGGCATAGATCGCGTCTACACGCTCGGGTTCGCTGGGCATACTGTCGTATCATACCACCTTGTGGCTGGGTGACTCGACCAGCTCGGCAATTGAGGTGGGCGTGGAAAAGATGTTGGGGACCTATCCTTTGGTCCAGCAACTTTGTGAGCGGCGTAGCTACATGGTACGGCTCTCTTGCCCGCCCTCCCAGTTCAACAAATCGGTCGTTCGAACTAGCAAAGAAGTTTGTAACAAGACGCTCGGACTCACGATCTTGTGGGTTGCGCTCTTGGGTATCACCCTGGAACTGTCGACAACTCACTCTCGGAATTTGCGCCTACCAGGAGGCTCCTCCCGACACCTTGCACACAAGCGTGCTTACGGCAGCGTTTTCATGCCAGGCGAGCGTTCATCGATACCGAACCTCGCATACTGTTATTCCGCCGATCGTCTCTTGCTTTGTACCCTGGTCCACGGCCCATCCGCTGGTCTCATAGAACCTGCGAGCTCTGTTGTTGGCGTCCAAGACCCAGAGAGTGGCTTCACGGAAACCACAAGTAACTAGCGCATCGACGCTACTTAACATGAGGTCGCGTCCAATGCCTTCGCCCCAGTGCTCCGGGGTCACATAAAGACACCTCAATTCTCCGACTCCGTTGGCATCTCGTGACCGACCAACGCTTGCAAAGCCGAGGACATTGTTGGGTTGAACTTTAGCTACGAAAACGGACTCGTCGTGTGGGAGGGGTCCGTTCAGGTAGCGTCTCCAGTTTTCTCCACGTTGAGCCGGATCAAGGGAATCGAGGTAGTCTTGTGCAAGAACGCCTCGATAAGCAGCTTGCCAGGATACGACATGAACTGTTCCGATGCCGAGTGCGTCGTCGGGGTCGGCGAGTCGTACAGGCATATTAGCGTAACTCCTCGTCTCTTTGCGGCACCGGTGCACCCACCTTCTAGCCATGCCGCCAAGTGCCTCATTCTAGCCATCCCAAATCTCATAACCCCTGACCACCAGGGACAGTAGGCAGTGAGTCTCGTTGAAACCTGACGCTTCGACAAGAGGTTTTCCAGGTGCTGGTTCAATAAGAGACCAAACTGGATGACTGCTCTCATGTCTATGGACGAGTAGTTTGCGGATCTTGGGACTATCAGTTCGCATACCCTTGGACCGGTCAATTCGCGTAATGTAGGACCACCCGCTGATAGCTATCTAACAGTCTCCTTGGTGTTAAGGAGTAGTGTCTCCCACTTTAGCAGTAGCTGTTACTTCGCCCGGCGTAAGCGGACGTCAACGATATTCGTGAACGAAGCCGTCAAGGAATATATTCGAGTAGCAAATGCGCTAGCGATATTCCTCGGCTAGTATAGCGGCGACTTCTGGGCGAGAGAATTCGGCCGGGAGCGTATCCCCTGCAGCGAGCATAGAGCGAACCTTGGTGCCAGATAAGGCAAGATGTTGGCTCGCGTCATGCGGACAGGTCCGCTTTGAAGCCACATGCTCACACCTGGTGCAGTAGAAGCTGTGCTCGAAGCGAATAATTTCGATTCCAAGCTCGTCTGGATCTATTTTATCAAAGAGCTCTTGGGCAGCATAGGTGCCGTAAAAGTCTCCGACTCCAGCATGATCTCGACCAACTATGAAGTGAGTACAGCCGTAGTTCTTGCGCGAAAGCGCGTGGAGGAGGGCTTCACGCGGACCCGCGTATCGCATGGCGGCCGGGTACACGGCTAGGAGTACGCGCTCCTGAGGGTAGTAGTTGTCTAGCAAGGCCTTGTAAGCCCGCATTCGAACTTCTGCCGAGATATCGTCGCTCTTGGTCTCACCCACCAAGGGATGAAGAAGCATACCGTCGAAGAGCTCAAGCGCCACCTTGTGTAGGTATTCATGCGCTCGGTGCACTGGGTTCCTGGTCTGGAAGCCCACCACGGTTCGCCAACCTCTCTGCTCGGTAGCGAGCCTAGTCTCAAAGGGCGTCAAGTATTCGGGCCCGGCGAAGGAGCGCGGCAACGTATGAAAACTCAATGGCCCACTCACCACCAAATCGCCCGCCTTGTATAAGGCAGCTACTCCAGGATGCTCATGTGATGACGTAGCGTAGACCATCTCCGCCTCTCGCTGCAGATCGGGAGCGAAGCGCTCTGCCACCGTTAGCGTGGCGATATGGCGACCATGGCTCATCAGTCGGATCTCACCTATCGATGCAGGAACAGCACTGGCAGACACCTGCAGCGTGATAGGAATTGGCCATAAAGTTCCGTCCGCGAGCCGCATCGACTCGACACAACTCCTCCAATCGTCTTGACCCATAAAGGTCATTACCGGTGCATACGCACCGGTTGCAAGCATCTCCAAGTCAGCCAGCTGACGGGTGGAGCACTCCACCGCTAGGGAATGTGGCCCGATCTCACCAGGGGGCTCAAGTGTAATGCTTTTATCGACGTGGTTTGAATTAAGTGCGTGAGACATGGATGTCAACGGCCTTTCGTAGATCATGAGGATGGATCACCGATTTGAAGTGAAGGCTCATGCCTTTTTTACATCGAGCCAGATTCCACACTCGCTTCGCCCCTGCCCCATAAATCTTCCTGATCTCGGATCCTGGCCTGGCTTAACCGGTCCCGTGCACGGCCAGCATCCCATGGATAGGTAACCCTCTCGATAGAGCGAATGGTGCGGTATCTCTCGATCTTCGAGGTAGTGCTCCAAGTCCTCGTAGGACCACTCAATCAGGGGATTGATGCGCACTCGTTTCCCGTGCTCCACCACTGAGAGATCGCGTCGGCCGGGCGAACTGACCCTGGTCCTGGCGTTCAGGACGGCAGAGACTTGATGCTCCTGGAGATAGTCCTCTAGGGGCGCCACCTTGTTTAACGAACAGCACAACTCGGGATCACGGCTGAATAAGGTGTCCGGCGAGTTATCAGCGCTAAGGGTCACAAAGTTCATCTTTGGGTAGCGATCTTGGAGCTCCTCCCAAAGAGAGAGGGTCTGAGGAAAGTGGTATCCGGTATCTACAAAGAGGACGGCACCAGAGAAGTTAGATCGCGAGACGAGATCAAGCAGCACTGACCCTGAGATATTGAGCCCAGTGGTAACGGCGAGGTCTGGATAGGTACCGATCGCCTCCTCGATCACGGTCATTGATCCATTCAGGTCAGCCAATGCGGGCCTCCTGTGGAGTGAGTACCAAGAGCACTTTGGTGACTGCCTCGTCAATCGTCATAGATGACGTATCGATGCGCAGATCCGGATCCAACGGCGACTCATAAGGATCGTCTACGCCAGTAAGACCCTGCAACGATCCTTCTCTCGCCCGCCGATACAATCCTTTGGTGTCGCGAGCTTCTAGAACCGGCAACGGTGCATCAACGTGAACCAAGACGCTGCGTTGGCACATTTCGAGTGCCCGCTTTCGACTCTCCTCATAGGGGCTGATCGCAGAGACGATCGTTACGACGCCATTCCGGGCCAAGAGTGAGGCGATATAGCCAAGGCGAGTAACTTGGAGGTCGCGGTCGGCTCGAGTGAAGCCCAAATCGGGAGAGAGGATAGAGCGAACCGCATCGCCATCGAGCCACTCGAGCCCAACCCCACTTTCGCGAAGTTCGTCAGCGAGGCGCTTCGCGATCGTGGACTTGCCAGCCCCGGATAGGCCAGTAAACCAGACGACAGGTGCAGGTGATGAGTCAGACAATCTCTTCTTCTCCAATCAAATTTGAATACGCAAATCTATAACGGCACTTATAGAGATATCTCAATACAAATATAGTAGCCCACGTTACTCTTGACGCACATATGGCTCAAAGTGTTAAAGCTGCGCTCGTCGGGCCTCCTGTAGCCGCGACTGACGGGTCTCGAGTTCGAGTTGAACCCAGTTCAGTGAACTCGGCGACTGACCCTGCTGTCGTAGCTGTTGGCGAATCTGTTTCAATACTTCATAGGTATGGCAGTCGTCGTCGGTGACCGCTTTGGCCAGGCGTGTCGCCAGCGAAGACGCAAACGCCGGCGAATGACCGTTTGTTGATACTCCAAGTTCGATATCCGGATGGGGTCGTCGAATCGCGACATGGTAGTAATCGCAGTACTCAGGAACGTCGAGCGTGTTCAGCAAAAATCGATAACGCAGAGCTTTGGATGACAGCCATGCGTTGATTGCAGCATCACGATCGGTAGCAACCACCAAGGCAGCTCGTTTTAGATCCTTGCGACGAGGACGCTTCGCGTAACGGTAGCTTAAGGACGAGTCATCTCGGACCGAGATCAGCGATGTCCAACCACGTGCCGGAGTACCCACAAGCAGTACGCGAGCGCCTTGACTCACAAAGGAGTTAGCTCGTTGAACCGCTTCATCCGACGCCCCTATAACCACAACCATCCGGTTCTGGAGGCGCAGCTTTACCATCATGATTTGCTCGTCACGCGAGATCGCCGTTGGCGCGATGCAGGTCTCAGCGATGCGATATCCTCGTCATTGAGCCTGCAATAGAAGTCACCAAAGCTCTCGCCACCTCGGCGTTGATCACGATATCGTCGGACCAAAGGTTCGATTCCCGAGACAAGCGCACTCCGATCCACATCTCGGGCGAACAGGGTGTTGAGGCGAGTTCCGTGCCGATCAGCACCTATGAAGATATCGTAGGAGCGCTTCGAACGACCAACGATACCGATCTCGCCCAGGTATGGTCGAGCACATCCGTTCGGGCAGCCAGTCATTCGCACCTCGAAGGACTCTTCTGACATCGATAGCCCAGCAAGCATGGCGTGGAACTCATCTAGAAACTCTGGGAGATAACGCTCCGACTCCGCGAGCGCCAATCCACAAGTTGGTAACGCGACGCATGCAAACGACGCCCGATGTAGTGGACTCAACTCTTCAGGCGCATCAATGCCGTGTACCTCCAAGAGCTCAAGAAGTCGATCGCGCTGGTTCACCGCGACACCTTTGACGATGAGATCACCGCGAGCAGTGATGGCAAGTTCTGGATTGAACTCACCGACGATGGCGGCTACTCCGTCTAGATATCGTCCGTTCTCGCGGTTCACGATCCGTCCACTAGGTAGCTTGACACCGAAATCAAAGTGGTCGTTGTCGGTTGCCAACTCGCCTAAATGATCATCCTCGAGTTCGAAAGCATCGGGGGTAGCAGCAGGGATGGTCACTCCACTGCGCCGCTCAACCTCGCTTCGCACCCAGGAGACTCCTCTCGCTGCGACCAGATACTTGAGTCGGGCATGACTCCGATCTTCCCTGTTGCCCTCATCGCGATGTAGCGCCACGATCGCGGTGATCACATCTAGAACCTGAGCTCGATCTACCTCGCCGAGTAGGTCGCCGAGACGGGCAAAAGTTGTATCGTCGGTGCCGCTGCGACCAAGACCACCACCGGCATAGATCCTCACTCTGCGAGGATGGTTAATGTCGACCACGAGTCCCACATCGCACGAGAATACATCGACACAATTATCGCGAGAGGTTGTCAGGCCGATCTTGAATTTTCTAGGAAGCATGGTGGGCCCGTACACGGATTCGGCGACGGGAGCCGCTCCAAGCACCTCGTTCGGCACTCGTGTTCCGTCTATCCAAAGTTCATAGTAGGCATCCGATGGAGCCTTGAACTGAAGGGAGATGATCTGGGCCAACTCATCTAGTTCAAGTCGCTTCACCCCCTCATCTGAGGAGGGACAGGCCGTCACGTTTCTAACCACATCTCCACAACCACCCCAGGTCGTGAGGAGCGTCTCGTTGATCAGGTTCATCAGCTCTCCAAGATCAGCTTTGGCGACAAAGTGAAACTGAATTCCCTGCCGGGTGGTAAGACGCAAGCTGCTGCTTCCCAACCTTCTTGTTAGTGCATCTAGTGCGAGATACTGGTCTGCGCTCAGTCTTCCTCCCGGAATCGCGACGCGAATCATACACCGATGGTCAAGCTCGACCTTGGCGCGGATACGCTCAGTTCGCGTATCGCGGTTGTCCTGGACGTAGACACCGTGGAACTTAAGAATCTGGGCGGTGTCGGCTTCAAAGCTCGTTGAATCAGCCTGCAGCTCTTGAGCAACGTTCCCACGCAACCAACTCGAGGCCGCTTTGACCTCCTCTACTGTCAGCGTTTTCGACTTATCTGTCATCATCTGCCCCTCATGCTGGATAATTCCGACTAATTTAGTCATATTAGTTGGAATACAGATCAGCCGTCGCAGTTGGGTCGCTGCATTGACAGCATCCACGGTCATGACACCGCACATAGCCTGATCACGATAAGCTGGTCAGATAGCTTTTCCAAGGTATAAATTCTGCTCCACGTAAGCCTGTAATTATCTTGCATGCACCTCTGGGGCTTTCAATAGAGCTGGCTGCGTGCACCTCGAATGCCAACGCCGCACTAGCGGAATGTTCGGGCACAACGAGAGTAGGCCAGAGCATCGACCCTCACGAGGCTCCGTAAGGACAGGTTGCGAGACTGCCATGATCCTCTACAGTTGTGAGCCTTCGGAGAGACCGGAGACCATCAGCACGTGTGTTGGTATTTGCCGAGCTTCTCCTGGATAGTATCGTTCCCGGTGCT
>Ga0080006_1143300_pt1 | contig 11651 bp, 12 predicted proteins | sample RS3BMetagenome_FD_69209 | JGI IMG/M metagenome (GOLD analysis project Ga0080006, IMG submission 69209) | Ferric oxide microbial mat and aquatic microbial communities from Rainbow Spring, Yellowstone National Park, USA - RS3B (SPADES... ...
TTTCGCTCCGGCTGGCTCGTGGTCGATTTCGGCACCGCGACCACTTTCGACTACGTCACAGCACGAGGCGAGTACGCGGGCGGTGCGATCGCGCCCGGCCTTGGGGTTTCGATGGAAGCGCTGGCGGCTCATGCAGCGCGCCTGTTTCAGGTCGAGCTTGCCCGTCCCCCTGAGGCGATAGGCCGGACGACGGTCCACGCTCTCCAATCCGGCCTGATCTTCGGCTACACCGGGCTCGTCGACGGTCTGGTCGAGCGCATCCAGAAGGAACGGGGCGAACACGCGCGTGTAATGGCGACTGGCGGCAGAGCCGCGCTTATCGCTCGCGAATCGGCGACAATCGAGGAAGTTGACGAATTTCTCACCCTCAAGGGGCTGCGCCTGGTCTTCGAGCGCAACCGCCGCGCAGACGGCCCACCGTAGGGCGGGCGCGATAGGAGAGCCGTGATGGGTAGCGCAGGCCGCGTTGTTAGCGACTCAATGATCGGACTTAGGCTTCCCGACTACGCACGGTGCTCCGCGTGCGTGATCACCGTCCTCGGTCAGAATCCCGGACCCTTTACCGGCCCCGGCACAAACACTTACCTAGTTGGCAGCGGAAAGCGCCGCCTGCTGCTCGACGCCGGCCAAGGCGTACCTGCATACGGAGACCTGTTGGAAAAGACGCTGCGCGAGCTTGGCGCGGGAGCCGTGATCGATGCCATCATTTTGACTCACGCTCACATCGACCACATCGGCGGGGTTTCTCAGGTGCGCGCTCGATTCGGACAGGCCGAGGTGCGCAAGATGCCGTGGCCTGAGAACGACCGTGTTGCCGGGGTTGCGATTACGCGGCTTGACGATGGCGCGGTCATCGAGGTCGAGGGCGCGAGGCTCAGGGCGATTCATACGCCGGGCCACTCGCCGGACCACCTCTGCTACTACCTTGAAGCGGAACAGGCACTGTTCAGCGGCGACGTCGTGCTCGGCGCGGGGACCGCGGTAATTCCCGATGACTCGGGAGACCTTGCGCAGTATATGGAGTCGCTGCGAAAGCTTTTGCGTTTGGATCTTAAGACCATCTACCCAGGACACGGGCCGGTGGTCCGCAATCCTCACGAAAAGATTCGCCAGTACATAGAGCATCGGGAGCTTCGCGAAAAACAGATATTGGGAGCGCTCGGAGACGGCCCGCGTACCGTGGCCGAGATCGTCAAGTTGATTTACACCGACGTGCCTGAAAGCCTTCACTTGGCAGCTGCGAGCTCGGTGCGTGCGCATTTAAAAAAACTCAAGTATGAGCGGATAGCATTGGAAAGAGAAGATGACGGCCGGTGGAGTCTACGCTAGACGCGCGCTCGCTCAATGCTATCGCGCTCGGTCCACAGCGTTCGCAATGGCTGTCGCTATGCTGTGGGCGCAGACGCCAGTTCTAGCAACGGCTGCGCGATGCGAGAAATTGCGCGCCGAGCAGACCTTGGCCGACTGCCTGAGCGCTGAGCGAGGCAAAGCGTTGAGTCCAGAGGGCGTCAAGCTTGCCTTCGACAGTGCAGCGGCCGCGCCTTCGATACCGGCACCCGATCCCGCAGCCGCGATCGAGATTCCGCAAGCGTATACGCCGCCACCCGCGCCCCCGGTCGAGCCGGCGGCGCAACAGCCCGCCGAACTGCCAACGGAAGAGCTGGCTCCGGTTAATCTGCCTCCCGTGGCTACGCTCAATGAATTCCTGATGAACGGCGACTACACCTCGCTGCTCGGAGTCCGCGTGCGCGAGGCCAGCGCTCCTCTTAGGAACGGCGGCGAGGTCGAAGGGCTCGCCGTCGAAGCGGTGATCCCGGGCAGTCCCGCTGCGCGCGCGGGAATCCAGCCATACCGAGCAACTACGCACTACGTCATCGACGGCGTATTCGCGGCCGCGTCGTTCGTCTTTCCGCCAGCGATGCTTTTGCTGGTGGTGGCTGACCAAAGCCGCGTTGGGACGTCGTTCGACCTGATCATTGGCGTGGACGGCGTGCGGGTCACGAATATTTTGGAGTTCGATGATCAGGTGCGAAACAGCAAGCCTGGGGATATCGTGTATCTCAACGTCGTGCGCAAGGGAAAGCGCGTGCAAATACCGGTGGAGATGCCGCGCGCTACGATCGCCGCGAGCAAGTAGCGAGGCCGCGCTTTACTGTGCCGTCGACTCCGGACTAAACTTTAGAATCGCGCCGCAAGCCTAGAACCTTTGTTCAGGCGAATGCGGCTGTAAGGTTGACAGGCGGGCTTTGCCGAGAAGCCCGCAAGAAGGCTTATCAGGCTGCCTGGATCCGGCAGGACCGGGACCGCCCACCGATGAACGCGCCAGTCTGCGCGCGGTTGGGGTTTTCCGACGGGGCTGCCGGTGCTACGGCGGCCCCGTTTGCTTTTCGATGGAGAGCGCGATGACAGATAAAGTTCGCGTCCCGGATCTGCTGCGGATGAAGGCCCAGGGGCGCCGGATCACGATGCTGACCGCTTATGATTATCCGTTCGCGCGTATCTTCGACGCGGCCGGGGTTGACGCTCTGCTGGTCGGCGACAGCCTGGGAATGACTGTGCAGGGTCAGCACAGCACGCTGCCGGTGACTGTGGAGCAGGTGATCTATCACGCGCAGATGGTGGCGCGCGGCAGCCGGCGAGCTCTAGTGGTCGCAGACATGCCGTTTTTGTCGTATCAGGCGAGCGTCGAGCAGGCTTTGCTCAACGCCGGAAGGCTCATCAAGGAAGGTGGCGCCGAGGCGGTAAAAGTTGAAGGCGGCGAAGCGATCGCCCCAACCGTTCGCCGTCTCGCGGAGATTGACGTACCCGTGATGGGCCATATCGGCCTCACTCCCCAGTCGGTGCATCGAATGGGCGGCTTCCGCGTGCAGGGGCGGGCGGGGAGACCAGGGGTCAGATCGCGAGAGATGTTGCTCAAGGACGCCGCCGCGCTCGAAGAGGCCGGGGCCTTCGCGATCGTGCTCGAGGCGATTCCCGCGCCGCTCGCTGCCGAAATAACTGCTCAGGTGCATGTGCCAACTATCGGCATCGGTGCCGGCCCGGCGTGCGACGGTCAGGTCTTGGTCATGCACGATTTGCTCGGCCTAAGTGCATGTGAGCCACCCAGATTCGCCAAGTCTTACGCCACGCTGTGGCGCGAAGTCAGCGAAGCCGTGGCACGCTACCTTGCCGACGTGCGCGAAGGCCGCTTCCCCGACGCGCAACATTCTTATCAGGAATAGCGGCCTTACCAAGAACAGCGGCTGGCGCGGGTCGTAAGGCGCTGCGCGACGCGCAGATGTTTTAGGCCTTTCATCGCGCGGCGCATCCTGTTGGCGCAAAGCATGGAGGACGATGCATGGAAATAATCCACGAGGTAGCTCGGATGCAGCGATGGGCGGATAACGCCCGCATCACCGGTGAGAAAATCGCATGCGTGCCGACGATGGGATATCTGCACGAAGGTCATCTCAGTCTGATGCGTGAGGGGCGCCGACGGGCGAGCAAGCTGGTCGTATCGATCTTCGTCAATCCGACGCAATTCGGCCCGGCCGAAGACCTCAATTCCTATCCGCGTGATTTTGACCGGGACCGTACGCTGATGAAAACGATACCGGTCGACGCGGTTTTTGCTCCGGAGCCGGCCGAGATGTACCCACCCGGCTTTCAAACCTGGGTTGAAGCCACGGAGGTGACTCAAGGCCTTTGCGGTGCGTACCGCCCAGGTCATTTTCGCGGCGTGACGACCGTGGTAGCCAAGCTCTTCAATATTATCAAGCCGCATATCGCGCTCTTTGGCGAGAAAGACTTCCAACAGCTTCGCGCGATCGAGCAGATGGTGCGCGACCTGAATTTTGACGTGGAGATTATCGGGATGCCGATCGTGCGCGAGACGGACGGGCTCGCGATGAGCTCGCGCAACGCCTATCTGTCGGCCGAACAGCGCGTCTGGGCGCTTGCGCTAAGCCGCGCGCTCAAGGCCGCTGAGCAGCGGTTGGCGAAGGGCGCCGTACGAACGGAAGAGCTGCGCGAAGCGGCCCGTGCGGTGCTCGGTGAGGCGCGCGAACTCAAGGTCCAGTATGTCGAAGTGGTCGACGCTCGCACGCTGAAGCCCGTGGACCTAATTCAAGCGCCGGTTGTGGTCGCAGTCGCGGCCTTTGCCGGCCGCACCCGCCTTATGGTATCGCCCAAGAATTAATCATGTTGCAGAAACGGGTTTGGCGGTACTCCCCAAACGTCGTGTTGCTAGCTTTTTACCCCGGTAATGACGTATTCGACCTTGGCCCGCCGATGCAGCAGTACGCCGACGCTAACCGACTCTATCTTCACGGCTATCCAACGGCGATCCCCGGCTACGGTCACTGGAATGCCATCGGGTGGCTGGCGGCTTGATTGCCCGACACCTGTGCGCCTTGCTCACCGCCCGTGGTGGCGAGTGAACTCGGCCGCGAGCGACGGTTAGCTTTTGCAGGCGTGGTGAATCGCCACAGCGCCAAGCCCGCAAAGACGATAATTAACCTGCGCGAAGCCTGCGCGGCTAATCATCTGGCTCAGATGCCGCGCATCAGGGTAAGGTTTAAGCGAATTCCCTAGATAGCGGTAAGCAGCGAAATCGCCGCTCACCGCAGCCCCCAGGAGCGGGACAATTCTGTCGCGATAAAAGGCCATCGGCAGCTTTAACAATGCCGGTGGATGGGTCAGATCGAGACACACCAAGTGCCCGCCGGAGCGTAAAACGCGGTGAAATTCGCCAAGCACGCTCCTGAGATCGGCTACATTGCGCAGGAGAAAAGCGTTTACTACCAGGTCGAAAGTGTTCGCCCTGAAGGGCAGGGCTAGCGCGTCGCCGGCGGTAAGAACAATTCTTTTTGATTCCCCTTGTGCGCCGATCTTACGCGCCGCTGCCGCCAGCATCTCGGGGCAAAAATCGAGCGCGACGATATGTTGCCACCCTTGGCGGGCGAGTCCAAGCGCTAGGTCGCCGGTCCCGGTGGCGGCGTCAAGCGCAAGCCCGCGCCGGGGTCCGGCAAGGGCCACTGCGACCGCGCGCCAGCGCTGGTCTAGTCCTAGAGTCATCAGTCGGTTCATGAGGTCGTAGCGCGCCACAATCCGCGCGAACATCGACCGAACCCGTGCCGCCCGATCGCGCTCCGCCACGGTCATCGGTGGTCTCTGCGCCGGGCCGCAAGCGTCCATCTGCGAGCGCGGCAGCTCGGTCGCTTATGCCAGCCCCGTGGATAATTGACGCGGCCGTAGACAGCGACGCCCGATGGCGAACGGTGCCCGCAGTGCGCGGGGTTTCCCCGAATTACCACCACGTCACGTCTCAGACGGCGTCGCATTTTCGACACTGGCCGGCAGCCAAACTCTGACGGTTGTGCCTTCGCGCAACTGACTCTCGATCGCAAGCTGCCCCTGATGAAGCTGGACGATATGCTTAACGATCGCAAGCCCAAGGCCAGTTCCGCCCATCTCGCGCGAGCGAGCTCGGTCGACCCGGTAGAAGCGTTCGGTGAGCCGCGGCAGATGCTCGGGGGCGATTCCCTCACCAGTGTCACGTACGACAAGTTCGACGCCGGGTTTGCCGGATTTTTCAGCCGGCCGCGCTTCAGCCGCAACCTCGCCTCCGCGCGGTGTGTACTTTAGCGCGTTATCGAGTAGGTTGATCAACACCTGATGGAGCCGGTCGCGGTCACCGAGAACGGTTGGCAACTGCGCCTCGAATTTGATTTTAAGCTCAAGCCCGCGTCGTTGAGCGCGGTCGCGCACCAGCTCGATTGCCTCTTCGACCAACCGCTCCGGCCTAAGTTTTTGAATTCTAAGCGGAGCGAATCCCCGCTCCAGGTTGGAAAGCTCGACCAAGTCGTCGATAAGGCGGGCTAAACGGTCCGACTGACGCTCGATGATGGTTAGAAACCGACGCTGCGTCGCATGATCGTCCACGCCCTTGAGCAAAGTCTCTGCGTACCCGCGCAGCGCGCTCAGCGGGGTGCGAATTTCATGGGTCAAGTTGGCGATGAATTCCGTGCGCACGCTTTCGTAGGCCTTGAGCTGCGTCAGGTCGTGAAACACCAGCACGCACCACGGTTTGCGTTGCTCTTTGCGCGCCAGGGCCGCGGCGCTGGCGCGCAAATGGCGCGTGCCGGAAATATAGACGGCGAATTCAGCGCTGATTACTTCCGACCCGGCATTCGATATCGCCTGGGCTATGAACTTTTGTACCGCGGGATCGCGGCACAGCTCAACCAAATTGCGTCCGCGGTAGTCGGCCTGCGGACTTAATTCGAACAAGCGTCTTGCGGCCGCGTTAAGGAGCATCACCTGGCCGTCGGCAGTAGTGACGACCACCGCCTCGGTCATGCCGCGTAAGATGGCCTCGAACTCGTCGCGTTGTTCAGCTAGCGATGCCAGCTCGGCAAGCAGCGACTGTGCCGCTGCTATCAGTTCCCGCTCGGCGTCGCCAAGCGGGCCGTGCTCGTCGACCAAGAGGCTGGTCGGGCGCCGACGCGCTCGAAGCTCTTGCGCAGCAAGCACAAAGCTCCGAGCGCGCCGCGCATTGGCCCTCCAGCCGAGCCTGGCCGCTACCACGGCGACCGACACGCCGCCGACGAGCGTGGTTGCTACCAGCCAGCGCGCGACCTTGCTTTGAGCGGCAAGTATCACCAGCAGCGCCGCAGCGGGCGCCATAGCGAAAAGCGCCGCGAGAGCAACGCGCCGGTCGAACAGCTTAGTCAAGCGCTTCGGGGTTAAAGCGATAGCCTACGCTACGCACAGTAAGGATGAGCTCCGGTTCCGCATCATTGCGTTCGATTTGCTGGCGCAGCCTGCGTACGTGGACGTCAACGGTGCGCGGCTCGACAAAGGTATCGCGTCCCCATACCAGGTCGAGAAGCTGCTCACGGCTGTAGACGTGCATCGGATGGCGCACGAAAAAGCGCAGCAACTCGAACTCGCGCAGGCTCAGCTCACGGCTTTGGCCGTCGACAAAAACCTCGTAAGTCGCGAAATTAATCCGCAAACGGCCGCGTTCGTACACTTGCGGGGCTTCAGCTTCGTGGCGATGGGCCCGGCGAAGAAGCGCCTTGATTCGGGCCACGAGCTCACGCGGGCTGAAGGGCTTGACCACATAATCATCGGCGCCCATCTCGAGGCCCAGCACCCGGTCAACCTCAGCACCTTTAGCGGTCACCACTAAAATCGGCAACGCTGCCGTTGCCGGTTCGGTGCGCAACACGCGGCACAATTCAAGCCCGGTCATACCGGGAAGCATCAGGTCGAGCACGAGCAGGTCAGGCGCGCGCCGGCGTATCCGCTCGATCGCTTCGGTGCCGTCCTGCGCCTCCTCGACCGCCAAGCCTTCCTGGGCGAGGTTGTAGCGCAAGAGTTCTCTTATATCGGGGTCGTCTTCGACCACCAGAATCTTTCGCCCTCGCGCCGTCTCCGAAGTCTGCGTCGCTAAATTCATCGTTGAGCCTTGTCCATGTGGCGGATAGTCTTGCCCTTCACCATAAAAACCACCATCTCGGCGATCGCGGTCGCATGGTCGGCGATCCGTTCGAGATAGCGCGAGACGAACAGGATGCGCGTGCCGCGCCCAATCGTGCGCGCGTCCTCGGCCATATAGCTGAGCAGTTCACGAAAGATTTGATAGTTGAGCTGATCGACTTGGTCGTCGCGTCGAATAACGTCTTCCGCCAGCGCGCAGTCTTCGCGCGTGAAGGCGTCCAAACTGTCCTTAACCATCGATTGCGCCAAGGTGGCCATACGCGGAATATCGAGAAACGGCTTCACCATGGGCTCTTGGTTGAGCTCCAACGCGCGTTCAGCGATGTTTACAGCCAAATCACCGATGCGCTCTAGGTCAACGTTAATCTTAAGCCCGGTGGTGATAAAACGCAGATCGCGGGCCGCGGGTTGACGCAAAGCGAGCAACTTGATGCACAGCTCCTCAACCTCGATGTCCATACGGTTGACTTCGGCGTCGGCCGCGATCACGCGTTGCGCCATCGCCGAGTCGCGATTGACGGTGGCCTGGACCGCGTCAGCGATCTGGCGCTCGACCGTGCCGCCCATCTTGAGCAAATTGTTGCGCAGCTTGCGCAACTCTTCCTCGTATTGGCGGTTGGTATGTTGCAGCTGTGAGGTTTCCACTTTTGCCCCCGCGCTTAGCCAAGAACAGCCCTCAGCCGAAGCGGCCGGTAATATAGTCCTCGGTCTCTTGTTGCTCGGGGTTGGTGAAGATTTGCTTGGTGTCCCCGAACTCGATGAGGACCCCGCCGAGCACGAAGGCGGTAAAATCGGAGACGCGCGCGGCTTGTTGCATATTATGTGTTACGATCACGATTGTATATTGCGACTTGAGCTCAAGCACTAGCTCCTCGATGTGAGCGGTAGAGATAGGGTCCAGCGCCGAGCACGGTTCGTCCATTAGCAGCACCTCCGGCTCGACCGCTAGCGCTCGGGCTATACATAGCCTCTGCTGCTGCCCGCCTGACAAACTGGTGCCTGGTTTGCCCAATTCGTCTTTGACTTCGTCCCACAAGGCGGCGCGACGCAAACTGCGCTCCACTATCTCGGCGCGTTCGGCGCGGTTGCGCACCAGACCGTTGAGTTTCAGCCCGGCGGCGACGTTGTCTTCGATCGACATCGTGGGGAACGGGGCCGGCTTCTGAAATACCATCCCCACGCGCCAGCGAATCTGCACCGGGTCCACGCCGGGAGCGTAGATGTTCTCGCCGTCTAGCAGTACTTCACCCTCAACCCGCGCGTCTTTGACTGTTTCGTGCATGCGATTCAAGCAGCGCACCAGGGTCGACTTGCCACATCCCGATGGACCAATCACCGCGGTGACGTTGAACTCAGGTATGTCGAGATTTATTTCCTTTAGTGCCTGCGTCCGGCCGAAGTAGGCCGACAGACGCACCAAACGCATCTTCGCCATCACAACTCTATCTCGGCACGCGAAGTCTGCGCCCCGACAAAAGCCTCACCAACGCCTCCACCAGCAGCACCATCGCGGTGAGTACAAGCGCCCCGGCCCAAGCCTGGCGATGCCAATCCTCGAAGGGTGAGATAGCGTAGGTGTAAACCTGAACGGTGAGCGCCGCAATCGGCTGCTTTAACGAGGTTGACCAGTATTGATTGCCGAAGGCCGTGAAGAGCAACGGCGCGGTCTCTCCGGCGATACGCGCCAGAGCTAGGAGCACTCCGGTGGCAATCCCGCGCGCCGCGGTGCGCGCCACAACCGATACGGAGGTTCGCCAGCGGGGGATGCCAAGCGCGAGCGCGGATTCGCGCAGTTCGGCCGGAACCAGTCTTAGCGCTTCCTCCGCAGTGCGCGCGACCAAGGGCGTCATCATCGTGGCCAGCGCGAACGCGCCGGCCAGAGCGGAAAAACCGCCCATTGGACGCACTACCACGCCGTAAGCGAAGATCCCAACTACTATCGACGGCACACCCATCAGCACGTCAGCGGCAAACCTCACCACGTTGGTGGCGGTACCGTTGTGCCCGGGCTCGCTCAGATAGATCCCGGTGCCGATGCCCAGGGGCACCGCGAGAATGCTGGCGAGCCCTACCAACTCGATCGTGCCGAGCACGGCGTTGCCCATCCCGCCGCCCATTTCTCCGACGGGACGGGGCAGACGGGTGAAAAATGCCCAGTTGATTCCGAAAAGACCTTGCTTAACCAGATAACTCAGCACTAGGAATAACGGAACCAGAGTGGCCAGGGTCGCGGCTACCGTGGCGCCCATCATGGTCGCGTTCTTGAACTTACGCCAGGTGCGATGCCTGTCAGTTTGAAACGCGATGGTCCTCATTGAGAAAAACGCTGGGTGGTCAATTTGTAGATCATAAGCCGCGCGATCGCGTTGATAAGCAGCGATACCAAAATAAGCACCAACCCAAGTTCGATCAGCGCGGAGACGTAGATGTCCGATGTCGCCTCAGTGAACTCGTTGGCGATCGCGCTGGCCAACGTCGTCGATGGCATGAACAGCGATGCGGAAATCACCGGCCTGTTGCCGATCACCATCGCTACCGCGATTGTCTCGCCCAAGGCTCGGCCCAATCCAAGGATGATTGCGCCGACGATGCCGGAGATACTATAAGGAAGCACTGCCAGCCGCACCACCTCCCAACGCGTCGCGCCCAGCGCGAAAGCGGCTTCGCGCAGACCTGCCGGCACCGCGGAAAACACGTCTCGACATACGGCAGATATGTAGGGCACCACCATGACCGCTAAAATCGCTCCGGCGCTTAACATGCTCACGCCCACTCGCGGACCTTGAAACAACGGCAACAAGCCAAGGTAGTGCCCAAGCACCGGCTCCACCACGTCGCGCAAAAAAGGTCCCAGCACAAAAATGCCCCACAATCCGTAAACCACGCTCGGGATCGCGGCCAAAAGCTCAACCAAAAACCCCAGAATATCGCTTAACCAAAATGGCGTCATCTCGCTTAAGCAAAGCGCCACCCCAATGCCTAAGGGCGCGGCTACCATCAGGGCTAAAAACGAAGATACGACGGTCCCGTAGATGAAAGGCAGAGCGCCGAATTGCTCGCTGACCGGATCCCACTCGGTGCTGATTAGAAATCCGGCCTTGAAGCGCACCAACGCGGGCGCAGCCTCGATTGCCAGCACCGCCGAAATCGCCAGCACCAAAGACAACGTAATCAGTGCGGTGATTGTCGTAAAGCCGTCAAAGAAGAGCTGACCCAACGGCAGGCCGCTCTTAAGGCGCTTCCAAGCTACCCTGGTCTCCCCCTGCGCAGGCAAGGAAGTGGCCTGAAACCTACCCCCACTGGGCAAGATTAGCTCTTTCTCGGCCGGTTTAGGCACCATAGGCAGAGTTGTACGCGTGCGACACGCGCCAGCACTTAGATGGCCACTCAGCTCGGCCAGCGCGCGCAGGCGTTCCCAAGGCCAAGCATGGCATCAAAGCAAACCAGAACAGCGCGTTGTGTCTTTGTTTGCGCACGAAGGCATCAGCATCCAAACCTTATTTTGCGCAGTTTGCCGCAGTGTTAAGCAAGCAAAAACTCGCGATTAAACAGGCCAAATTCGGCGATCGACTCACGAACGGATCACTTCCAGACCGTCCATGTAAGCCCGTAGCACCCTGGGGACAGTCACGCTGCCGTCCTGGTTCTGGTAATTTTCTAGCACCGCGATGAGCGTGCGCGGCAAGCCTAAACCTGACCCGTTTAAAGTGTGCACGAACTCGGGTTTGTCTCCCGGCGCGCGCCGGAAGCGAATCCGCGCTCGGCGTGCCTGAAAGTCGGCGCAATTCGAGCACGAGCTGACCTCCAGCCATTCGCCGCATCCGGGAGCCCACATCTCCACATCGTACTTGGCGGCGGCGGTGAAGCCGAGGTCGCCGGTGCACATTTGAACAACGCGAAAAGGGATTTCCAGCCGCCGGCAGATTTCGCACGCGTTGTCGACCAGCGTTTCCAGCTCGCTATCGGACGTTTCGGGAGTTACAATTTTTACCATTTCGACCTTGTCGAACTGGTGGCCGCGCTTGATACCGCGCACGTCGCGCCCAGCGGACATCTTCTCGCGCCTGAAGCATGGAGTGTAAGCGGTGAGATAGATCGGCAGCCGGCTCGCTTCGAGAATCTCGCCCGCGTAAAAGTTGGTCAGCGGCACCTCGGGCGTTGGGGTG
>Ga0080006_1133696_pt1 | contig 11641 bp, 13 predicted proteins | sample RS3BMetagenome_FD_69209 | JGI IMG/M metagenome (GOLD analysis project Ga0080006, IMG submission 69209) | Ferric oxide microbial mat and aquatic microbial communities from Rainbow Spring, Yellowstone National Park, USA - RS3B (SPADES... ...
TATTCCCCGCCGGCGAGACCGTGCAGACACCCGGAGGACCTGTTCCGCTCCAGGTGCTCATGGTGGCCATTGCCGGGGCAGAGAACCACTGGGGCACCGGTCCCGGAGATCCGCTATCCGCCTACCCTGACGGAGGCGCCTCGGAGCAGGCATGGTCCTGTGGGGGATACGCCTCCTTTGGCTGTTTTCAGGTAAATCTTCCAGCCAACCACGGATACGTGGCGCGGCTCTCGGGTCTCTCCGACCCCTGCGACATGGCGGGATGGCTCGCTGACTACACGAACGCCGCCCAGGTGGCCTGGCTCATATACCAGAGTCAGGGTCCGTGGGCGTGGACGACCTTCAAGACAGGGGCTTATACCCAGTACCTTGACCAGGCGGCTCAGGCGGTGGCGGTGGCCAGCGGAGCATCGCCGCCAGCGCCGCCGGGGCCAGCGCCGCCGGGTCAGTCTCCGTCACCCAGTCCCGTGCCAGGCCGCGTAGGGCTTTCGGTCGGCCAAAAGGTGGCCGTCGGCGCTGGGGTGGCTCTCCTCATCGGAGGTGGCCTGGGCCTCGTGTGGTGGCTTTTCGCTTCCCCTCAACGTGAGTTCCCTAGTGAGTCCCCCAACGAGCGCGGGGGTACGGCACTCCGTCCGCAGGGTCCCGTCGTTGGTTCGCCTCCACCCCGAGGCGCCTTCTTCGACGTGGACACCCGGGTTCCCGAGGAGATTGCCCGAGCTTATCTGGAGGAGCTGCCCGTTGAGGAGGTCCGCCAGCTTCTCGGAGCCACTCCGGACACTGAGCGCGCTTTCACGAACCTTCTGCGGTTCCAGGCGGCCCGTCGCGTGCCGACCCGGTTGGAGGAGTTCCCCCCCATCCTGGAGGACGGACGGGTGGTGGGAACAATCCTGGGGGCATACCTGCCGCAACCGGGCAACGAGGTTGTGTGGCTCGGCCCCCAGGTACTAGCCGAAGACCCACGGGCGCTGGACACCGAGATAGAGGAGGTCGCCCACAGCCTCCTGCACAGCCCTGCCTGTGACATTTACGGGGAGACAATGCTGGCGTACCAGGAGATGCCGCAGGAGGTTGAGGCAAAGACGGCGGGAATGCTCGCCCGGTTGAGGACCGGCATCCCCTTTGAGACCGACACTGGGCGGCGGATTGACCCGGCTACGGTGCGGGCGCGGGTGGACCGGATCGAGGCAGACATGGGGGCACTCACGCGTCAGCGGGTGGAGTGGGCAGCCGATGTTACCGCCCGGGCTATTCGAGGGGATATCGCTGGCGCTGCAGCGGCATCTTCCGTGTGCCCCAAAACCACCAGAATAGCGTAGTGGTATAATCAGGTTGACCCAATAAGGCCAACCGAGCCTGAGTGAGGAGGTGTACGTAGTGACCGAGCATCAGACCGCCATCGTCGCGTCCATCGTGGCCGCACTGGTGGGCGTGGCCAACGCTGTCTTCGGGCTGCATCTTTCGGCGCCTGACCTTCTGGGTATCATTCTTCCCCTGATCGGCCTGGCCCTCGCCGAGGCCCACATTGCCCACGGGCAGGCCGAACACGTGAACATCACAGCCACCCTGACGGAAGTGCTGGAAGCCGCGCTCAAGGCAATCCAGGACGCACAGGGCACCACCGGGTCAGGGTCGACGGGCGGATGAGCTACACCGGCGCCTACAGGGCCCTGGCGCAGGGCCTGACGGCAGTCATGCCCAATCCGCCGAAGTGGCTGGCCTACGCTTCCACCGGGGCGGCCATGGTGGCTCAGGCTGCGGACCTGGCCAACAACTGGTATAGACGGGACATCCAGGAACCGGAGCCCGTCGAGGATCGGCTGATCCGCTTCTACCAGGAGAAGGCTGAAGCCCTGCGAAAGCAGCAGGCGTCCTCAGTGCAGCAGGCGTCCTCGGTGCAGCAGGCGTCCCCGAAAGCCTTACAGCAGGAAGGGGCGCGGACCAGCCGCTATCTGCGGGAGGAGGGGCACTCGGTGGACACCGACTGCTTCTCCTGCGCCAGCAGCCACCTCGCCGGCCAGGCTGCGGCCCTGCGCCAGGCAGCCGATGAAGCAGCCAGGGAGGAGGGCTGCGGCCCACGCTGTCAGCAGTGGGTGGCCTGGGCGGTGACCGAGCCCTCGGCACTCTTCGCCCGTGACTGGACTCCCGAGCGTGCTCAGGCGTGGCCAGCCGACCAGCGAGCGGTGGTGGAGCGGTTCTCCCCCCGCATCCGCGATCTCCAGCGCAAGGTCTTGGACGGACCCCACGCCGAGCAGAGGGCGGCCCTGGTGGAGGCGGACGCTTTGCTCAACGAGTCAGTCCGGTTCGTCCAGTCCGGGGACCCGCTGGACCATCCAGAAGTGGACACCCGGATCCGCAGCGCCGAGCAGAACCTGGTCCTGGCGGAGCGGGCCGATGTCTCCGCCTTCGACCCCGAGACGGCCACCGAACTGCGCCACCTGCGCCAGGACGTGGGCTCCCGGATCACGACTCCCGCAGAGCTAATCGAGGCCTCTGTGCGGGCCAGGCAGCTCAACGAACAAGTCAACCTCCCCGTCTACGCCGCCCTGACACCAGACCGGCTGGAGGCTGTGGCCGACGAGGCGCAGCGGATCTACGACGAGTTCAAGGATGAGCGTGTGCGCTACGAGCGGGCGCGGAAGGGAGCGGCAGCATGAATCCGCCGAGGGGGCGGCAGCGTGATTTCACTGTGGCCGGCAAACGGTGATCCCTGGGCTTCAGCCACCGACATCCGTGCCGCCCAAGCCTACGCCGAGGCAGCGGTCCACCCCAACCTGCCCTGGTCAGCTGGAGCGGCTGCCGCGAACCTACAGGCAGCGGTATCGCTCCTGGCTCATGCCCATGACTACTACACGGATGCTGGCCTCACGGACATGGCGTCAGAGTGCGCTGAGGTGGCGGCGAACCTTCAATCGCTCATGGGGTTGCCATCGGCCGACCTCTACAATGTGGTCTGGGGTGAACCCGTCGTCCGTGGAACCCTGGCGCACCTGGCACGACGGAGCGAATCCCTGATAGCTCCGTTTCCCACCTGGCTTGCCTGGACAGGGCTTGGCCTCACGGTGGTTGGGACCGCCAGTGCTCTTTATCTACTGTTCAGGAAGGACTGACCGACGTGGAGGGGAAGGAGAAGTCGGTGGCGGAACTCTCCGAGGCGGGCGAGCGGTTCGGGCGCGCGTTCTGCGTCGGCGAGGAGAGGATGGCAACCCCCCTCAATGAGCTGACACCGGAAGAAAAAGCCTGCATCGAGCGCGTCGGGCTCAATTGGCAGGAACGGGTGGAGCGGGCCTTTGGGTTCCAGGGCTTGCCCGGGCAGGGTTTCTATGCGGTTCACTTTGTCGACGGCCGGCCACGGTTCGTCCTCTCCCACGGCCATGAGGCGCGGCGCTGATGGCCATAAAGCGCGGCGCGGACAGCCATGAAGTACGGCTCTGAGGCGTGCCTGCTCTGCCTTGGGACTATCAGCGAAGCTGCGGCCCGCTGGAACGGCTCCTTCTGCGCGCTCAAGGAACGCTATTGCACCGACCCGATGTATGACGAGGGCCAGGTCCTGGCCGAGCTGGCGCGGATGGTGACTCCAGAGCAGCGGCGAGAACTGGCGGATGCCATGGTGCGCCGGGGACTCGGTACACGCTGACAGCGCGCCGGGGACTCGGCACACGCTGACGGCGCGCCGGGGACTCGATACACGCTGACGGCGCTTGTGGTATAGTAGAGGCAACCGAGCAACGCTGCCGGGAAGACTTCGGCAGCTTTATTTTTCGAGGAGGTGTGCAGCAATGGCGCAGGCCGATTATGCTGCGCAGAAGTACGACCGGAACACGCAGGGCAAGGGCAGTTACTGGAAGGCGCGGACCACTTCGCAGATTCCGGCCTACTGCGAGGGCATAGCCGATTTCCTCGGGATCTCGGCAAGTCAGTGCCAGTCCTCGGGTCCTGGTCGGGACTTCTCCGCCGGCGTACAGGCGACTCCGCCTGCCGCCTATGACCAGGGCGTTCAGGGGAAGGGCCAGAAGTGGCTTGCCCGCATGCGGGCCAAGTTCGCGAGCTGAGATAGACGCGGACTGAGATAGACAATTCACCCCGCCTCTCCTGCCTCCCGCGCAGCCCATCCATGCCCGGGTGGGCTGCGCGTGCTTGGGGGTGCGAAGGTTGGCGCAGCTCACGTCAGGCGCGGCCGTAGTCGGCTTCTCCGTGCTGGATCCCGCCACCGGGACCGGCGGTGAGGGAATTGCCCGAGTGGACTCCGGGGCGGATCGCTCCCTCATCGACACCGGCCTGATCGCCAGCGCTGGCCTCGCCCCCAGCGGGACGCTGACCATCGTCGGCATCGACGGCCAGCCGCAGGATCTGCCGGTCTATGTCCTCGACCTGGACCTGGGCACCCACGGCGTGGTGAAGGGCGTCCAGTTTGTGGGCGACAACTTGCAGAAGATCCTAGGCTACGACGCACTGATTGGTGTCGATGTGCTGAAGACCGGGCTCTTTGTGTACGAGGGTTACATGAACACGTTTGAGTTGCAGGCCGGGATGGTCGGCTACGCGACTCCAGCCGTTCCCACCTGGCCCCTCTATGTGGGACTAGGGCTCGTCATCGCTGGCGGCGTTGGGATAGTTGCGGCCCTGGCCAGGAGTACCGCCCCCAGGTCCTGACCAGGGCCGTGCCTAACCCTCAGTAAACTTCTGCCAGGCGCGCCGGGCGATGCGGTTGCCGGCCGCCCGGACGCCGGCCGTGTCCAGGTGCTCTTCTTGTGCCAGCCACCGCAGTGCCCCAGCCATGCAGGCGGCCGCGTGTTCCTCCACCTGGCGCCCGTCTTCGCAATGAATCGTCACCTTCGCCCGGCCGGCGAAGGCAGGGTCGGAGGCCGAAGCGATGTAGGCTCCGGCCTCCCGGGTGCGGGCCAGGTCGTTGATAAAGACCCGAACAGTGGGCGTGTCGGTCGTCGCCAAAACCTCTATTCTCCTTCCATGTCGTTGTCGTTGTGCGTGGTGTCTGCCGCCTCTGTATCGGTCAACTACCGTCGGCTGAAGCCGACGGCTTGTCCAGCCGGATCGCTGGACGTTAGGCCGGTTGACGGCGGCCCGCCAGTCCCACATATAGCGAGGCTGGCAAGGTAGTTAGCTCGAATGTTCCTGGCCGCATTGAGGTCCGCATGGAGGGAGAAGCCGCATTGCTTACAGCGGAATTCGCCCCGGCTCGGGCGGTTGGCCCTCTCTCGATGCCCGCAACGGCTGCACTTCTGGCTGGTGTAGCGGGGGTCGACCGTGGCCACCGCTACACCCGCCATGGCAGCCTTGTAGCGGACGAAGCCGAGCAGGCGGGCGAAGGACCACAAGTGCAGGCGCCGGCGCTGCTGCTTGCGTCCCCTCATGCGGTCACGGATGTCGGTCAGGTCCTCGAAGACCAACGTAGCACCGGGCTCCACGGACTGAACCAGGCGCTTGGAGAGCACATGATCACAGTCCCGGCGGAAACGTTCCTGGCGGCCGGACACCTTACGCAGGTGCCTTTTGGCCGACCGTGTGCCTTTCGCCTGGAGCGCACGGCGCAGTCGAAACGAGCGGGCCTCGACCTCTCGCCAGTGGCGAGAACCAAGGAACTTTGCCTCGGAAGTTACGGAGGGACATACAACACCAATATCAACGCCGACCACCTCGCCAGTCTGGCGGGTTTCTGGTTCGGGAGCCTGGACAACGACATGGAGCCACAGCCGACCCCTACGGTCTACGCAGAGGTCGGACGAGCGGACGGGAAAACCGATGCGTCCGACGTGGTGGGATGGGATACTAAGCGATACCCGTTGCCGACCGGCGACCGTCGCCAGCGTGGCGTAACCTTTGGCGAGGTTAACCTTGGCCGAACGGGCATCGTACCGGATGCTGGTGCGGCTGGAGCGTGGGCACGAAACCTTCTTGCCTTTTCTGGCTCGTGTCCGGCAGGACGCAAGGGCTTCGGTGGCTTTCACGCGGGCGCTGCAGACCAGTTGCGCCGGAAGAGTGGTCGCCGCACGCTCGGATGCGTAGGTAGCGTGGTGGAGTTCGACGCCATTGAGACGGGGCATGTCCCATCCCACAGCGCAGACGCGGTTGAAGGATGCGGTGTACTGGGCGATGGTCTCGCGCAGCGCCACTTCGCTCCCCGCATCCACTACGACCCGCAACCGAAGCGTCAGGTCCATGCTCATATATTACCACCGATGCTGTGTTTGTGCAACGGAAGGGAGGGAGCTACGATTCCTCCGCCGTCTAAAGGCGGCGGTCTCCTCGCGGCGTGTTTATGAACTATACCGACGCGCTAGTTCCCGTCCGTGAGCGCGCGGGCGCCACCCCTCCCCCTCCCCCCTACCCTGTCCTGGAGCGTCAATGGCTGGCAGCCCTGGCGCCTGGTACCCAGTCAGCCTACACGCGCGAGCTGCACCGGTTCTTGCGCTGGTGGCAGGAGACCGGTCATGCGGAGCCGCCTTTTACCGCCAGCGTCGGCGACGCCCGAGCGTATCAGGCAGCGCGCATGGCGGAGGCGGGACCCGCTGGCGTCGCGCGGTCCATGGCTGCCATGTCTTCTCTCTGGCGCTCGGCAGCCGTGGAACTCGCCGCATGGGGGATTGACCTGTCCAACCCCTGGACCCCCAAGGCCACCCGCAGGCCGCACCCGGCCCGGAAGGTCGACCAGCGCATCCTGCCCGAGGAGGCGGATGTCCAGACTCTCCTGCGTGCCTGTCAGACGGGCCACGAGCGGGCCCTGGTTCTCGGGCTCTACCACACCGGAGCCCGGGTGGAGGAGCTTTTGGGCTGCCACTGGTCGGACATCCACCCGTCGCCTCAGGGGTGGCTCCTGACCATCGAGCCTACGCCGGAGCGGACCGTGAAGGGGAAGCAGGCCCGGACGGTTGGCATCAGCCTAGCCGCCCTGGAGGCTCTGCGGGCGATCCGCCGGGTCGACAGTGACTGGCTTTTCCCCTGGGGAGACGGCCGGTGGCCCTACCACACCGCATGGCGGGCCTTCAAACGCCTGGCGGCCCGAGCTGGCATGCCCTACGTCACGCCGCACTGGCTGCGGCACTCGGCGGCGTCACACGCGCACAACAACGGGGCGGACCTCGCCACTATACGGGACCAGCTGGGGCACAGCAGCCTGGCCGTGACCAGCGTCTACGTCCACGCTCGGCCTGGACGGACCCTAGCCGACTTCCTGCCAGGCGGGGACCGTGGGGCGCCCTCCCAGCACTCAGGCTACTACGAGACGGTACCGGATCCCCCGCGCTCAGGTCACCGTAAAGGTTCCCGGCGCTCAGGTTGATGCCGGCTCTTCGATCCGCGGCGCCAGGACATCCGCCAGCTCGCCCAGCGTGACGCGAAAGGGCACTATCCGCCCACTCGCCGGGTGCGGGGGAATCGTTATCTCCATATCCTTGTGGAGCTGTATCCCAACCCGCAGCACCGTCCCGGCAACGGCCGGCGCGACTCCCCGGACCATTTCCTCAGGTGGCACCTTGGCCAGCAGGTCACGCAGGTAGCCGCCGGCCTCACCTGTGGCCTCAAGCGTCATGTCCCGGTAGAGCTCGGCCCAACGCTTCCCCTCGACAGCCTCCGCCAGCTCCGCCCGAGCCTTGGTCAGCTCCTGGTCGAGCTGGACAACCTGCTGACGCAAGATGTCGACACCCTGAAGGAGCCGCCGCCGCTCCGCCTCCAGTTCACCGATCTGCCGACGCAGACTGACCTTGTCCTCCTCCGCAGCCTTGGTCATGTTCTGCAACAAGGCCACAAGACCGCCCAGCTCCTCGAACCGGCGCTCCAGCTGACTGACGTCGATACCAGCCTTCCGGATGACCTGGGCAACGCCCAACAACTCGCCTTTACCGATCCCGCTGCTCAGACAGCTTTCAAAGAGTTCTATGGCGTCAAACGGCAGGCCCCTATGCGCCGCGAACTCCTTAAGAAGCTGCTCGGCTTTTGCCAGTGCCTGTTCGGCCTGACTGTTTTTTGTGGCTGCCTGGTCGAGATGTTGCTGAGCCAACTTCCGCTGTCGGTCTAAGTCCTGCTGGCCAGCAACGAGCCTATCCCAGGCGGACAGAAGTGCGGCGACCGCTTCACCAGGAGATGAAAACTTTTCCTCAGAGCAAAACTGACTGAGCTGTTCCCAGGTGTTGGCTGGAAGACCAACCTTGTGCTGTTCGCTGGTTGCCTTGGTCTTGTCCACGGAACGCACCTCCGCCTCCAGCCTACCATAGGGGAGGATTAAGTGGGGATTGTGGCGTCCTCGGTTCTTGTGCTTCGGTTCGTGGACCGTATGCCATCCCGGCTGGAATGACACGACCACGGGCCGCGCCACACGGCCACTACTCCCCTTAATGGGAGATATCTGGAATGCACGCTCGTAGATGTTCAGCGCGCCGTTCACGTCCGCCTGGACCGTCCACCCGCATTGGCAGCGGTACAACCCGCGATGAATCCGATTTGCTGCCCGCACTTTCCCACAGATATGGCAGGTGCGGGAGGTGTCCCGTTCGTCCACGTCGTCGCGCACGATGATCCCCGCAAGCTCCGCCTTGTACCTGAGCATCTCGACGATCTTGTGGTAAGCCCAGCTGCGCAGACGCTGGTTCATCCGGGCGCCGCAATTGATCTTCCGGTGGATGCCAGTCAGGTCACCGATGGCGATTTCCTTAACCCCGCGCCGGAGACACTCACGGACGAAGTGCAAGGTGACCATGTGCAGCAGGTGTTCGACCTGCCGGCGTTCTTTGTGGGCAATTGCTCTGTACCGTCGGGACATGCAGAAGTGCTCCCGCAATGGCGGCCTCACCTTCGCCCGTACCTTCTGCCAGTACCGCCGAACCGCCTTGATAAGGCGGCCAGAGTAGAGAAGCGCCGCGCCGTTCTCAAAGACGGCAGCAAGGAGCACCGTTTCACCCAGATCTACCGCCACGCGACCCATGCTGTGGTTCTCACGCGGATCGACCTCCACCACCAGGCGGGCTTCCAGACGCCCGGTCAGCTTGTCGTAGATGATGGAGACCTCACGCACCCGCTCGTATTCCACATAGGGCCGGCGGCTGATCCGGAACGTGACGGAACGGACGCCATCCTCCCTGCTCGTGCCTAGGGAGAGGGTGACTCGGTCGGCATCCGCCTTGAAGCCGCTCTGCACATACTTCAGCGATGAAAGCATGGTCTTGGGCCGGAACCCGGGCGCATGGTGTTCCGTGTGGCCGTTTCTCCGAAGGGCGAAGAAGGACCGCCACGCTTGCCGTACTTCGTCACGGGTGAGCTGCGCGGACAAGGAGTAATAGCCCTTGGCCCTCGGCAGCGTCGCCCGAATGCGATTGAGGGTGGACCGGCGCACATCAACCTGGCCGGTCTCCTCCTGCTGGCGGCGGAGATGCCACATCAGCCCGTTGTAGACCTTTGTGGCGCAGAACATGGCGTCCCGCAAGACCTGTTCGGTCTCAGGATCAGCGTGGATCTGCGCCTTGATGGTCAACAACGGCATCGGTCTTCTGCTCCTCGATAGTGCTTGACCAGGATTCCAACCCACTCCAGCCAGGATTCTAACTCACTCTAGCCAGGATTCTAACCCACTCCAGCCAGGATTCCAACCCACTCCAGCCAGGATTCTAACTCACTCCAGCCAGGATTCTAACCCACTCCAGCCAGAATTCCAACCCACTCCAGCCAGGATTCTAACCCACTGCTGCCTGAAGACAGCAGTCCCCGCGCCGCGTACTTTAGAAAGGGGGGGTCGATTCGCTAGTAGCATCGGTTGTGCTAGAATGGTGCCGGTGACCCGACCATAGCGGCGGGGCCTTTAGGGCCTTGCCGCTTTTTCCGAGGAGGACGAGGAGGACATCGTGGAGGACGAAGGGCGACGCGCCCCGGCCTACTGGCAGTGCGGTGACTGCGGCGAGCAGTTCCGCACGGCCGACTACGGGAACAATCCTCGCTCGGCGAGAGGCAAGGCGCTGCAGCACTCAATTCAGTCTAATCACCGCATCCTCGGGGCCTTCGACGCCGCCGGAACGCTGATTGCGCAGGGATTAGCTACTTCTAGCCTCCTGGGCTTTGAGACTTACAAGAAGCGGGGTCGGAATCAGAATCAGGGCCAGAGCACCCAGACAGATCCCCCCCAGGAGGAAGAAGGGTTCGAGGAAGATCGAGAACTCAGGAATCGGAATGGAAACGGAAAAACCCCTCGGTCGATGTTGCGGGGCCGTGGGCTGGGATTCTACCTCGACCTCGATGCGCCGGCCCTGATCAACCTGCACGCCCGCCACGGCGCCGACGACTATCCGCCAAAATCGGACTACTCGCACATCAGCGACATGCTGTGGGACATCCTCGCCCACTATGAGCGGATCCACAGTGTACCCTGGGAGGTTGTCCGGACATACTATGATAGGCACCCTATGGAGTGGCTGGTCCTGCCGTATGTAGGATTCAGCGAGGGGAGGGGCAGCAATGAAGCCAGCAATTCCGAGTTTCGGGGATACGGGTCTTCTGGGGACAGGGTTGACGGAGAAGGTGAACACTCTCCTGGACAACGCGAACCGGGCGGTGGAGGCCTCGGCGGCGGAGAAGGTCCTGCGGGGGCTCGGTATCGGGGGCACTTCCACGAGTGGCATCCCGGAGGGGACGGATAAGCTCCTTTCCAGCACCGCCGACGCCTTCAGCAAGGTGACTGACCTGGCCCTGAAGATGGCCGACCGCAAGGACGGAGGCGGAGAGACGCAAACCGTGGCCCTGGTGGTCAACCTTATGAATGGGTTCCAGCAGGCCATGACAACCCTGCTGCGAGAGATGCAAGAAGCCAGCGAGAAGCGCTGGGCCGCCCTGGTCGAGCAGGAGCGCAACCACTGGCAGGCCCGCTATGAGGATCTGCAACAGCGCTCCAGTCCCTCGAACCTGGACAGCCTCGTCCACGGCAACCTGCTCCCGTCATTGCTTCAGGGGTGGGCTGAGGACTGGCGGACGCGCCTCTCGGAGCGCAACCGCGATCCCCTGGAGTACATCGCCGAGCAGGCCGAGCGGCTGGAGAAGGCGCAGGGGGCGTTGCAGAAGCTTGCGCCCAAGCCCGCCAGCGAGTGGACTCCTGAACGACTCCAGGCCCGCGCCTACGACATTGAGGAAAAGAAGATCGAAAAAGGCTACCAGAAGGAGAAGGAGCAGCGGGAGCACAGGGCTGAGATGCCCATGCGGTACGCGGAGGCTATAGAAAAAGCGGCTGCTGCCGTCGGTCAGTCCCTGGTGAGCCTCTTCGGCGGTACTGGCTGGGTGCCAGCAAACGGCGTTCCCGCTGGCGCGGAGCAGGCTGCCCGGCGTGTTTTTGACGCCGGAGGGAAGACCGGAAACGCTGAAAATGCGGACAGCTGACGGGGCGGCTCGTAGCATCTCCGGCCTCCAGGTCCTGGCCGCGAACTGGGCGGCCCGAGCCCTGACGGGCTGGCTTCAGCAGGTGCCGCCGGAACAGCTCCGGGACTGGATCCGGGGAGATGTTGACCTCTCTGCCGAACTGCCCATCGGCTTCCAGATCCCGAACTTTGGGCTGACCCGTGCCGCCATGGCCAGGTTTCTGGAGGGGGTCGGGCAACCGATGTATGAGGCGATCCGGTTGCGGCTCGCGGCCCGCCCGCCTCCGCACGCGGGCCCG
>Ga0080006_1239542_pt1 | contig 11641 bp, 9 predicted proteins | sample RS3BMetagenome_FD_69209 | JGI IMG/M metagenome (GOLD analysis project Ga0080006, IMG submission 69209) | Ferric oxide microbial mat and aquatic microbial communities from Rainbow Spring, Yellowstone National Park, USA - RS3B (SPADES... ...
TGGGCCGGGTTCAGGCCATCAAGCAGGTGGGAGACATCCATGCCCCCATTTTACGGCATCGCCGTCGCGGCTCCTGCGACCACCTGGGTGGCCAGTGCCTGCGCCTGCTGACGCAGTTCAGGCACCGCCAGGCTTTCCCACAGGCTGCCGATGCGCAGGCTGCCGAGTACGCCCAGCCGCGCCTGCGGCTGGCCACCGGCGGCACGCAGGCGGTCGCCCGGCACTGTGCTGTCCAGGCCCAGCCCGTGCGGGCCGGGGCGGGCCAGGCCATCGCTCTGCAGCTGTTGCAGCAAGGGATTGCGCAGCGCGCTGGCGCGGGTTTCCACGCCGGTGGCGTTGATCACGCCGCCGATTGTCCAGTGCTGTTCATTGCCAGACGGAGCGCGGCCAGAAAGCCGCAGCGCTTCGCCTTCGCGGCCGACGCGTTGCAGGCGGGACCGGTGAATACGCAGTTGGCCGCTTTCGATCAGCGCCTGCAGCTGTGCGTCGACCTCTTCGGCGATGCGGTGGCGATTAATCCCGGCGAGGTGCCGGTCTTCTGGGCCTGCGGAGTGACGTTTCAGAGTGTGCTAATGGCCTCGCGCCCGCGCTTTGCGATCACGCATGCCCCCGGCCACATGTTCATCTCGGACATCGAGGACGCAGCTCTGGCCGCCTTCTGAGAGAAACTCGTTTTCCGCTTGCTTTTTCACTCGCGCCCGCCAAAGCCAAAGCTCACGTGTCAAACCGCGCCTTGGCCAGGGTCGCTTTGCGGGCAAAGGTTGCGCGCCGGTGCCGGCTCCCCCCGCGCAACCGGCAGCCCGCAGAAGCTTACGCCCGAGATGGATGGCGGCGGTGGCTGCTGACCCCGTACGGGCTAAGCCATCCTAACCCTTCGATTGTGCCGGCGCGCGGCCGGTATTCGCATCCGATCCACCCGTCGTAGCCCGCGGCGTCGATCGCCGCGAACAGAAACGGGTAGTTGATCTCCTGCTCAGCGTCGGGTTCGTATCGGCCGGGAACCCCGGCAACTTGTATGTGGCGGATGAGAGCGCGATTGGCGCGAAAGGTCTCGACGAGGAACCCTTCAGAAATCTGCGCGTGATAGACATCGTACTGCAGAAAAAGGTTGTCCTCACCGACGGCTTCGATTATCCGGCGGGCTTGGTCGGTTCGCGTAAGGAAATATCCCGGCATGTCGCGCGTGTTGATCGGCTCGATCATAACCTCGACACCTGCTGCGCGGGCCGCACGAGCAGCAAAGCGCAGGTTTTCCACGTAAACCTCTTCACAAGCCGCGCGTTCGGCTCCCGCGGGGACGATTCCCGCCATCGCGTGCATGCGCGGGCACCCCAGCGCTTGCGCGTACTCCAGCGCCGCGGCCACGCCTTTTCGAAACTCCGCTTGCCGCCCAGGCAGTGCGCCGAGTCCGCGCTCACCGCCATCCCAGTCCCCGGGCGGCAGATTGAACAGCACCTGCGCCAGACCCGCCTCGCGCAACCGCGCGCGCAGCTCGCTCTTGGAGAAAGCGTAAGGAAAAAGGAACTCGACGGCTGCGAAGCCGGATTCGGCGGCGGCAGCGAAGCGGTCTAAAAAGTCAACCTCGTTGAACATCATAGTGAGGTTGGCGGCAAATCTCGGCATGCGTCGCCTCGTTGTCTTTCCCGGTTTACGGCTGGGGATAGCGCCGGCGCAGTTCTTCGATCTGTTTTGCGTCGAGCGCGCTAAAGTTTTCTTTGCGCAGCAAGAGAAAAAGCCGCGCTGTCTCTTCCAGCTCCTCCGCCGCGTACACAGCCGCTTCCAAGGAGCCTGCCGATACGAGTGGGCCATGATTGGCGAGCAACATCGCGCCGTGCTCTGCCGCCAAGCTCCGCACCGCCTGCGCCAGAGCCATATCGCCGGGCGGATAGTACGGTATCAACGGCAGCCGCCCTATTCGCATCACGTAATAAGCGGTGATCGGCGGAATTACGTTGCGCGGGTCGACGTCCGCCAAACATGAAACTGCCACCGCGTGAGTGCAGTGCAAATGAACCACGGCGCCGGCCGACGGCCGTTCATGGTATAAGCCGAGGTGCAGAAAGCTCTCCCTGGTCGGCGCATCTCCTGAAAGGAGGCGGCCTTCGCGGTCCACGAGCGATAGGCGATGCTCGTCGAGCGCGCCCAAGCTAGCATTGGTCGGAGTCATCAAATAGCGCTCCCCCAATCGGGCGCTCAAATTCCCCGAGCTGCCATAGGTCAAGCCGCGCTCGAACAGCGAGCGGCCGAAGCGAACGATCTGTTGGCGCAACTCTGCCTCGTTCATTGCAGCATCCTAAAAGCCTTGACGAAAAAATCGACCGAGCCGAAATTGCCTGATTTAAGCGCTAGGAAAACCGCGGGTTCGCCGAGACTCTTGGTCCATGGAACACCCGGATCGATCGAAGCGCCGATTCTCAAAGCGCGCACCCCGAGCGCCTGCACAACCGCGCCCGCCGTCTCGCCGCCTGCCACCAGCATACGGCGCACGCCGGCATCGACCAGGCGGCGCGCGATTCGCGCCATCACTTGCTCGACCATAAGCCCGGCGCGCTCGCGCCCCAGTGCTTCCTGGACCCGCGCCACCTGCGCGGCGTGCGCGCTCGCGTAAATCATCACCGGCGCTTGGCCAAGCCTGGGCAGCGCCCAGCGTATCGCGGCTTCGGCAACGTCCTCGCGTGGAATACGCAGTGGGTCGAGCGCGAAGCTGGCGGCGCCCGTCCGTTGCATATAGTTTATCTGCTCCAGCGTCGCGCTTGAGCAACTGCCGGCTAAAATCGCCGCGAACCCACCCGCTCTCCCGAGCGAAGGGGGCTTTGCGGCCGCACTCAGCAGCCCCCGCGCGCGAAAATTGTTCGGCAGACCAATCGCCATACCCGAAGCTCCCGTCACCAGGCGCAGTTCAGCGCAGGCGGCGCCGATCGCTAGGAGATGACGGTCGCAGAGCGCATCTAAAATCGCATAGCGGACGCCTTGAGCGCGCAGCTCAGCAAATCGCAGACTTATCGCTTCAGCCCCCTGCTCGACGATTTCGTACGGCACCAGGCCAACGCTCTCTCTGACCTGGCGCCCCAGCACGCGAAGCAAGTTCGAATCAGTCATCGGATTAAGCGGATGACGCTCCATGCCGGACTCGGACAAAAGCGCATCGCCCACGAAAAGATGGCCGCGGTAGACGGTGCGGCGGTTGGCCGGAAACGCGGGACAAGCGACCGTGAAACGCTCGCCGAGCCGTTCGAGCAGGGCGTGCGCTACCGGTCCAATATTGCCCTGGTCCGTCGAGTCGAAGGTCGAGCAGTACTTGAAGAAGATCTGCCGTGCGCCGGCGCTCAACAGCCAGTCGAGCGCTCGACACGATTGCTCGACGGCCCAGGCAGCAGGCGCCGCACGAGACTTGAGCGCCACCACCGCGGCGTCGACGTCGCCTAGCCACCGTTCGCCCTCGGGCAAGCCGATGACCTGAATCGTGCGCATCCCGCGGTCGGCGAGGGTGCTCGCCAGATCGGTAGCCCCGGTAAAGTCGTCGGCGATACAGCCGAGCAATATGGGTTGGGCCCCGATGTCGGCACGATGTGCTTGGGTCACGGCGACCCTGCGCCTGCCGGCCGCCCGGCCGGGTAATCCTCAACGTAAGCCTGTACGATCTCGTCGATCCCGCGGTCAGCAACGAACCCCATATGTTGTTCTCGCGTGGTGTCGAACCGCGACGGCCATGTGCACACGATCTGTTCAATCGCCGGGTCGCGCTCGAAGCGGACCAGATTCGGGTCGCCTCCGGCGCGCGCCAGTGCCTGAAGCATTTCCTCGACGGTAACTGTAATTCCGGGCAAATTCGCGATGCGAGAATGGCCCCACTGCTCGACCGCGCTCTCGTGCGGGTGAATCAAACCTGCTACGGCAGCACGCGGCGAAGCGATCCATAACGCAGTGTCGCGCGCGACCGGACACACTGCCCCGCGGCCCGACAACGGCTCGCGCAGGATGGAGCTGGCAAAGGATGACGCCGCCTTGTTCGGCTTGCCCGGGCGCACGACGATGGTTGGCAACCGCACGACACGACTGTCGATAAAGCCCCTGCGGCTGGCATCGTTGATCAGAAGTTCTGCCATGGCCTTTTGCGTCCCGTAAGAGGAAAGCGGCAGGGCGGCGGTGGCGCGGGTGACCACCGCGGGGAGTTCCGCGCCAAAGACAGCGAGCGAGCTGGGGAATATCAAACGTGAAGTCCTACCACCTGCGCGAAGCCGTTCGATCAGCGCGCGGGTGGCGTCGAAGTTAACCCGCATCCCGAGGTCGAAGTCCGCCTCAGCCGCGGCGCTCACCACCGCTGCGAGGTGAAAGACGCTGTCCGCGCCAGGGCCAACTGCGGCATCCAGAAACCCGGGGTCAGTCAGATCTCCGGTCAGGTAGGTCGCCCCTTTGACGGCCTCAACCGCGGGCTCACTATCCACCAGGACGAGTTGGTCGATCTCTTCGAGCGAGCCTGACCGACCGCGCAAAAGCCCGCGCGTGGCCAAAGTCTGGGCTAGTCGCAAGCCTAGAAACCCATTGCCGCCAGTGATAAGGACGCGCATTTTTGACGCTTGGTCACCCTGTCTCGGTGCGCTCGATCCAGCCGTCGCGGCCGTCTGCACGCGCTAGATGCTAGCCCGCAACGCCCCATGTCCACCTCGCGCTGACCCGGGCCGGACGCCGCGCAAGCTCTTGCCTCTTTACCTTGGTTAACTCAGTTCGGCGCGCCCGGTCAAGGCGCGCTTTTGCACATTCGCCATACTCGGCGCCGGCTTAACGCCGCGCTCTGCTCGCTAATCTTTGCTCAAGCTGGTGCGACCGCTACGCTCAGATAAAGACCGTCGCGCTTCGACAGAGCAACGCTGGCTCGGCCTGCTGCTTAAAGGGCCTTTGTGCGCAAACACGTTGAGGCGCGCGACAAGCGGCTTAGGCCTAATGGCCTTGCCGGGGAGAAAATCATGAAAGCCGATAGCGAAATACGCCGAGTTGCGGTGCTGGGAACTGGACTGATGGGCTCGTTGATTGCGCTGGTTTACGCGCGGGCCGGCTTGCACGTCACCATGTACGACATAAGCGAGGCTGGTCTTGAGCAAGCCATCACACGGGCAAAGCAAGCTCTCGGCCAGTTGCGTGAGGGGGGACTCGAGACGCCGGAGGATAGCGGCGCTTTGGCGCGCATAGCTAGCAGCAAAAGCCTCGCAGAAGCGGTGGCCGGAGCCGAGCTCGTGGTCGAAGCGGTAACCGAAGACGTCGGCGCTAAAGCCGACCTTTACCAAAAGGTGGAGGCGCTGTGCGCGCCAGGGGTGTTGGTCACCAGCAACACTTCAGGTCTTCAGCCGAGTGTGCTAAGCGCGCGAATGACCCATCCCGAGCGCTTCATGGTTACGCACTTCTGGAGCCCGCCCCATCTAATTCCCCTGGTCGAGGTCGTACCTAGTCCGAAAACCGACCGTGGCGCCCTGGACATCGTATTCGCTCTTCTCAAGCGCGTGGGACATCGCCCGGTGCTGGTGCGCCGCGAGGTGGCTGGCTTCATTGGCAACCGCCTTCAGTACGCGCTTTTACGCGAGGCCCTGGCCTTGGTGCAAAGCGGCGTTGCCACGGTGGAAGAAGTCGATGACGTAGTTACCTCCTCATTCGGCCGGCGTTTGGCAACTGTCGGGCCGATAAAGACCGCTGACCTCGGCGGGCTGCACACGTTCGCCGCAATCTCGCGCCAGCTTTTCCCGCAACTCGCTTGCGGGACTGAGCCGCTACGGCTATTGACCGAGCGGCTTGAGCGCAACGAGCTTGGTCCCTCAACCGGGCGGGGTTTTTACGCTTGGCCGCCCGAGCGTTTGTCGGCGACGATCGCTGAGCGCGATGGCGTTTTACTCGATTTGCTACGCCGCGAAAAAGAAAAGCTCAGACCCTCTTAGTCGCCTTGCTCACAGATGCAGCGCGAACGAATATTGACGCGCTAGCACTCGCGGTTGACAAAGGCCAAAAAGCTCAAACGAAGTATGCGAAACTTCAGGACATCTAGGCGCCCTGATGGCGCCCTGATTTTGAGCGGCGGTCAGTGAGCGAGAAAGGCAGCTCTCACCCCGGATCTCGCCACGCTGGCCGCAGAGGCATACGCCCCCCCGGCCATCTCGAGGTAAGGGCGGGGATAAACGCCAATAATGATGGTGGCGACGATTGCAAACGTCAGTGCTATCGCGAGCCCCGGCCTGCGCGCGGCAAGCCGATGTTCGATACCCTCGTTGACGTACATGGCAACGATAACCCGGGCGTAGTAGTACGTAGAGACCACGCTGTTTAGCGCGGCCACGACCACCAGCCAGACGTAGCCCGACTGTAACGCCGCGGAAAAGACGTAGAACTTGCCGACGAAACCCGCCAGCGGCGGCAAACCCATCAGCGAAAGCATGAACAACGCCATCGCCGCCGCTACCATCGGCTTTTGCCTGGCCAGCCCGCCTAAGTCGGCCAGCGTCGTGCCCGACTCTCCCACTTGCTCCACCCAGACCAAAACTGCGAACGCGCCTAGATTGGCGAAGGCGTAGCCGAGCAAATAATAGAGCACTGAGGCGCCAGCCGCGCCGCGTGCGGCAGTCATCCCGACCAGAATATAACCGGCGTGCGCGATAGCCGAGTATGCGAGCATCCGCTTGAGGTTGTTCTGCGCCAGCGCGACCAGGTTCCCCACGCTCATGGTAAGCACGGCTAAAACCCACAATGCCCAGGCCCACTGGGCATGGAGCGCCGCCAGATAGACCAGCAGCAGCCGCAGAAAGGCGGCAAAAGCCGCCGACTTCACCCCTACCGCCATCAGGGCAGTAACCGGCGTTGGTGCGCCTTCGTACGCATCCGGCGTCCAGGCGTGAAACGGCACCGCGGCAATCTTGAAGCCGAAGCCGACGAGCAGCATTGCCAGCCCCAGCAAAACCAACGGACTTGTCGGAAGTACCGAGTTCTGCAAAGCGCGTGAAATCACCTCGAGCTTGATAGAACCCGTCGCCCCGTAGAGCAGCGCAACGCCGTACAACAAAAACCCCGTGGAGAACGCACCGAGAATGAAGTACTTAAGACCGGCCTCGGTCGAGCGCGGATCGCGCCGCGCGATCGCCGCCATCACATATACCGACAGCGACATCATTTCGAGGCCAATAAACAAGACGATTAGGTCTCCGGCCGCCGCCATCAGCATCATCCCAACCGTGGCCCCCAACAGCAAGGCGTAGTATTCGGTGCTCGGCAGCCCGAGCGCGGGCACATAGTCCAGCGAGAGAAGAACAACCGTCGCCGCACATATGGCGATCAAGCCATAGAAGAACGCGGTGTAATCATCGAGGATCAAAGCGCCGGCAAACGTCGGCGCGTGGTGGCCAACGGCAAATAGCGCGCATACCGCCGCTAGCAGAAGGCCGCCGAACGCAAGCCAGCCCAAACCCTCGCTCTCTTCCTCGTCCAGTCGGCTGCCGACCAGCATCACAACCGCGGCGGTCACCGCAACCACCGCGGGCGCAAGAACCGGTCTCCACGAAGGGTCGAGCGCGATCGCAACAGAATTCCGAATCATCGGTCTGCGCGAAGCCCGGCAACTAGTTGCGAGTTGGGGCTCTCCAGGGAAAGAGCGCGTGCCGGCTCGTGCGCCCGGGCTAGAAAGGCTACCACTGAGGGTTCGATTCTGCGCAGCAGGGGACGCGGATATAGTCCGAGAACAAAGAACAAGGCTATCAGCGGGGCGATCACTGCTACTTCTGGCGCGGTGAGGTCGCTTATCGCGCGGTCATCGGACTTGCGCAGCGGCCCGAACATCACGCGTTCATAAGCCCACAGCATGTACAGCACGCCGAGAATCAGGCCGCTCACGGCCAGGGCCGCCACCTGCCAACTGACGAAGTAGGCGCCGAGCAGTACGAGGAACTCGCCAACAAAACCGTCAAGGCCCGGCAGCCCTACCGCTGACAACATTACTACCATCAAAACCGCACCTAAGATCGGCGCTGGGCGCCAAAGGCCGCCCAATTCATGGATCGCGCGCGTGTGCCGCCTAAAGTAGATCATGCCGATCGCCATGAACAGCGCCGTGGTCGACAGGCCGTGAGTGATAAGCTGATAAACCGCGCCTTCGACGCTAAACCGGTCGAGGGCGAATACACCTAGCACGACAAAGCCCACGTGACTAACCGCGGCGTAAGCTACCAGCCGCTTAAGGTCGGACTGCGCTAGCGCCAGCAACGCGCCATATATGATTCCCACTACCCCCAGGGCCATAAAGAGCGGCGCCGCCTGGCGCGCCACTTCAGGGAAAAGCGGAATCACGAAGCGCAAGAAGCCGTATACTCCCATCTGAAACATCGCGCCGCCGAGCAACATCGAGCCCGCCGTTGGCGCCTCCTCGTACGCGTCGGGCAGCCACGAATGCAGCGGCCAAATCGGAACTTTAACCGCGAAGCCGAGCGCAAGAGCGGCAAATAGCCAACGCGTCTGCGTATGGCTTAACGGGATGCGATAAACGTCGGTCAGATCGAAGGTGGCTACCCCGAGATACGCGCGCGCCTGCAAAACCAGATAGATCAATGCCACCAGCATTAGCAGCGAGCCGAGCATCGTGTACAGGATAAACTTGAACGCCGCATACACTCTGCGCTCGGAGCCCCAGATGCCGACGATAAAGTAGATGGGGATAAGCGTCAGCTCCCAAAAAACGTAGAAAAGGAATAGATCGACCGCCAGCAGCACCCCGAACAGTCCGGTCTCAAGGACTAAAGCGAAAAAACAAAACTCACGAGGGCGGCGATCGATGTCCCCGCGGCTCGCGTAGAGCAGCGTCAGCGACACGAGCACCGCTACAAGCGGCACCAAAAAAAGGCTTATGCCGTCAACACCGACGTGGTAGGAGACACCAAAATCCGCGATCCAAGGGCGGCGCTCCACAAACTGATAGCCGTTGTCGTGAGGATTAAAGGCGATCAGAAGGTAGACGCTCAGAGCGCACGGAAGAAGTGAAAAGATGAACGCGGCCGGCCATACCGTGCGCTCATCCGCGAATAACGCCACCACCACCGCTCCGATAAGCGGGACGAAAATTATCAGGGTTAAAAGGTTAGCGCTCATCCGTGCCTTATGGAGTAGTAAAGGCAATAGGCTAGCACCGCCAGCGCCCCACACAGGTAGGTCAAGGCATAGTGCTGTACGTTGCCGGTTTCCACGCGCCGCACGGCGCCGGCGCCGGTGCGAGCCGCCGCGCCCGCGCCGTCAACCAGGCCCTCGATAGCATAGGAGTCGACCACGCGGCCCAAGGCAAAGTCGGCAAGGAAAAACAGCGGGCGCGTGACGAGCAAATCGTAGAGTTCATCAACGTAGTACTTATCGCGCAAGATACGATAAAGCGCCGCAAAGCGAGCGGCGATAAGGGCCGGCAGACCGGGGGCGGCGACGTAGAATACCAAGGCAAGTGCGAGTCCGATCACGGCCGCGATCGATGCAATCGCCGAGAGCATCAGCGCTTGAGCCCCGGGCGCGGCCTTGGCCTGACCGACGATCGGGCGTAAAAATTCACCAATTCGATCACCCCAGAGCAAGCCCGCAGGCAACCCGATCCATCCTCCTGCGAGCGACAACAGCGCCAGAATGACCAGCGGAACCGTCATCACGGCAGGAGACTCATGCAAGCCGGGCAGTCGCGATGCCTCGACTCGCGAAGTTCCGTAAAACGTGAGAAAGAAAAGCCGGAACATGTAAAGACCGGTCAGACCGGCTGTGAATACCGCTAAGGCCCATAGCCAATAATGGCCGGACACATAGGCCGCTTCGAGAATCTGGTCCTTGGAAAAAAATCCGGAGAATCCGGGTATCGCGGTGATTGCCAGCGTTGCCACAAGCATGGTCGCGTGCGTTACCGGCAGCTTGCGGCGCAGCCCGCCCATGCGACTCATCTCCTGCTCCCCGCCCAAGGCGTGCATCACAGAGCCTGCGCCCAGGAACAACAGCGCTTTGAAGAAAGCATGGGTCGTGATATGAAACACCGCCGCGCCGAATGCGCCAACTCCGGCACCGAGAAACATGTAGCCAATCTGGCTGATAGTTGAATAGGCGAGCACACGCTTGATATCGGACTGGGCCAGGGCCACGGTGGCGGCGAAAAAGGCCGTAAGCCCTCCAATCGCAGCAACCGCTTCCATGGCCGCGGGAGTCGTCTGATAGAGAAAGCCGAGTCGAGCTACCATATAGACGCCCGCTGTAACCATCGTCGCCGCGTGGATTAGAGCACTGACCGGCGTCGGACCAACCATCGCGTCGGGCAGCCAGACATAAAGCGGAATCTGGGCTGATTTGCCGGTTGCCCCCAAAAAAAGCAGCAGCGCGGCGACGGTTGCAACAACCGGGCTGACCCCACCGACATGCTCGCGCATGGTTGCGAAGTCAAGCGTCCACACGCCTTGGGAAGCAAACGATGCCACAAGCGCGAAAATCCCCAACAAGAATCCCGCGTCCCCAATCCGGTTTACTACGAAAGCCTTGCGCCCGTTGTAAGCAAACTGCGCATTGTCGTACCAAAAGGCGATTAGCACGTAGGAGCAGAACCCCACGCCTTCCCAGCCGATGAACATGAAAAGCATGTTGTCCGCCAGCACCAGAACCAACATCGAGAGCGTGAACAGGTTCATGTAAGCGAAAAAGCGCGCGTAGTCTGAGTCCTTGCCCATGTAGCCGCAGGAGTAGAGATGAATGAGAGAACCCACGCCCGACACTACCAGGGTCATCACCGCGGCCAGAGCGTCGAAGCGAAGCCCCAGGTCGATCTTCAACCGACCGACATATATCCATGACCACAGCGTGGTCTTAAGAGCGCTGCCAGCGGGCAGCGTGAGCAGCTCGTAAAACGCCCACAGGCCCACCAAAAAGGCCGCCGCAACCACGGCGACGCTGACCATATTGACCAGAGCGCGACCGGCGTGCCCTCCCAGGAAAAGGTTGAAGACCACACCCAAGGCCGGCAGCAAGAGCATGAGCGTCAGAGCAGGAAATTCCACCATCACGACGTTCACCACCGCATTAGGTTGAGCTCATCGGCATTAACGGTGTGCCGGCTGCGAAAAGCGGCCAAAATGATGGCAAGCCCAACGGCCGCTTCCGCAGCTGCGACCGTCATCACGAAAAACACCATCACCTGACCGTCGGTCGAGCCAAGAGCGCGTCCCAGCGCGACGAGCGTCAGGTTGACCGCGTTGAGCATCACCTCGATCGACATAAAAATGACGATCAGATTACGCCGGATTAGAACCCCGGCAACCCCGATCCCGAACAGGACTGCTCCCAGCGCCAGGTAATAGCTAACAGGCGTCATGCGCGGCCCGCTCGGTCAAGCTTGACGTCCGCAGATTGTTGCCTTCCCGAAAGACGCGCATCGTCCCCGGGCCAGCGCCGCGCCACCGCCACAGCGCCGACTACCGCCACCAAGAGCAGCAGCGAGGCAGCCTCGAATGCCACCAAGTAATCACTGAAAATCAGATCGCTCAGTCGGTTGATCGACCCGTATCCCGCGGGCGCCGGCGCCGGTCCAACTGGGGTGCGCACGAAAAAGGCGAAAAGTTCGGCTGCTAGAGCCGCAACCGCCAGCGTGCCGAAAAATTTCGCCGCTAGA
>Ga0080006_1141230_pt1 | contig 11638 bp, 12 predicted proteins | sample RS3BMetagenome_FD_69209 | JGI IMG/M metagenome (GOLD analysis project Ga0080006, IMG submission 69209) | Ferric oxide microbial mat and aquatic microbial communities from Rainbow Spring, Yellowstone National Park, USA - RS3B (SPADES... ...
GAACTAAAAGCAGGATTGACCAGAACCAATTTCTTTCCGTACTTCTCCATCTGGTACCGTATCGTCTCTTTTAGCTCGTGAAATGTGACGTCATGAAGCCTCATCCTTCGAAGAGACTTACAGAAAGGGGGGTTGAGGGGGCGGAAAGCCTCGCCCTTTAGGGCGGGGAGGAAGTCAGACATATTCTGGGGGGACCAGGCTTCTACCAGAAATGTCCCACTATTAGCTCAGTTAATAGTAAATAATTCATATGAGGATAAGTAGATTTTCCAAGTTCTAGTATTACCAAAACCTGATCCAAGACTTTAGCAATGCGTAATTAGTATTAAGAAAAAGATAAAAATTTCTTTATCTCCTTCTTGTCAGAATTAGATATATTACAACAGCTACCACAATTATTATCGCTATTATAATAGGTATTGTGACCTGAAGACTTGAGCTTGACACTGTGGCAAAACACTTCAACGGGTTCGCCAATCCAGTCTCCGTTAAGGCCCTGTAGAGCTCACCTGAACCGTCGTTCACGTCCCAGTAGATCCACACTATCAACACCCTCGGTTCATAGCCCGCTGGGAGGGGCCTGATTCCATATCCCCCGCGCTCCAGTATCGGAGCCGGCAGCCACCTCACTCCAGTGCAGTACGCGGTGACGCTGGACGCATTCCAGACACCTGTAGTCAAGTACTGGTTCGGGAGCCAGTCGTACCAGCTATTGATCGCGGGCAGCGTATACTCCTCGGTTACCACTGGCACGTCCAACCCCTTGAGCAGCTCCCCCACACTACACGCGTTGACGTAACTGTCGTAGGGCATGTCGATCCACACGGCATACTTCGCCTTGACCTGTGAAGGCAGGGAGTCGAAGTAAGGACTGAACACCGACGTGTTGCACCAGTAGCTCAAGGGCGGGCCGCGCGGTGGCGGAGCCCACCCGTACCAAACGGCTACCTTGTACGTGTCGCTCAGGGAGACCAAGTAGTCCAAGAGCTCCGTGAGCTTCGCGTGAACCGTGGTATTTGGGTGCAGGTAATCCCACTCTGGCCCGAACTGCCACTTGGGGAAGATGGCCCACATGACCTCCAAGTGGTACAGATACGCCAGTCTGTTGACGATGTTGAGGTTCCGGTAGTAGTTGGGGTAGGAGGAGGAGTTGTCGGCCAAGGGGATCACGACCACGACGAAGCTGTACCCCGCGTCCCGTATGGTCTTGAAGTCCGCGGATATGGAGGACTCGTAGGCAGTCAAGTTCGCGTAAACGTAGAAGAAGACCCTGTCCCCGTATACAGTGGCCCAGTACGGCGTGGAGTTGCGTGAGGGCAATATGTAGACTATGCCGTCGAAAGACGAGTTGACCGCAGGGACGCTCAGTTGGGTCAACGTATTAGGATTTAGGAACCATTTCAGGAAACCTACCTGAGTCCACGCGCCTACTGACGCGAGGAGGACCAAGGAGATCGAGAGGACTCTCGTCCACACTTAAGCCACCATTTTAGTCTAACCCCCCGTTCTACAGTGTATTTCTCCTAGTGGACTCCACGACTCCGCCTTATTACGCTCAATGTCTGTATCCTCGGCGAGAATTGGGAAAGCCTCTCCACTGAGGGGCTGCCCTTCCCTCAGGTTCAGGGGATCGGTGACCACATTAGGTTTCCTCAAGTAGGTAATACCGTCAGGCATGTAGATGATCGCCAACACCACCCTAGGCTCGTCCGTAATGTTTGGGCTGTTCCCATGGATCGTCAGTCCATGGTGAAATGTGCACCCCCCAACCCTGATCTTAGCTACGTAAGGTTCCCTGCCCTTGAGCTGCGGAGCATACTTGAAGACGTCATCCATACGCGCTAGGTCGATGGGGGGAGTCTGCCCACCCTATGGGAACCCGGAATGAACATTATTGTCCCGTTCCTTTCATCCACATCCTGTAAGGGGATCCAACAACTCAGGGCCCCTTCCTCCCTCATGGGCCAATAGGGGAGGTCTTGGTGCCAAGTAGTTGGCTTACTGTCCTTAGGGGGCTTGATCAGGAGATGGTCATGCCATAGCCTAACCGCTCTGCTCCGGGAGAGGAGTCTGGCGGCCTCCGCCAGGCGAGGGTTGAAGACGTGTCTCCTGAAGTCCTCACTCTCGCGCCAGACATTTACCACTTGGTGGAATACCTTATCGTACTCGGGGTTCCTCCCATATTGGACTATCGCCCTCTTGAACCCTGACTTCACGTACCTCTCGACGAGATTCCTCAGATCCTCCACGTCCTCGCTTGTGAGGCATTCCTCCAGTCGTAGGAAACCGTTCTCTTCGTAGAAACGAATTTTCTCCTGATCCACTAAAGGACTTTTAGCTGCGTTCATTATGGAGCGTTAGATATGAGTATTATAAATAGGTTGATCCATAACTCATTAGGTTGTGTCCAACGAACTCTCCTCTCACCTCACTGGTAAAATGTTATAGATCTAGGAATGCCCTCATCCACCTCTCGGTGGTGTCGCCTTAATACTCCTCCGTAAGTAGTGTAAGTCCACGATAGCTAACTCCGCCCCAAACTCCACCAGGTTTCTCGTTCCGAAGGTTGGCCCGCCCGTGATCCAAGCCCAGCTAAGCGTGTTGTGTAAAGGGTCCACAGCCGTGGATTACCCTAGCCACCGGTTGTTCCCTTAAGGAGTAGTGGGATCACGTTCAACTCGAGTCTCGGCCAGCTCTAGGACGATGATCCAGTCGTTATCTGAGTCCCTGACCGGGAGGAGTAGCTCGCTCCTTTCACTACCCTTACTTCGGTTTAGTCCATCGCATACTTTCCAGAACCCTCTGGGAAAGTGAGTGTAGACAGCTTGGCCTAGTGGTAGTGAAGCGTCGATCTGGGTGGAGTAGTCCCTAGACCCCACCAAGGAGCCGAGGCCTTGGAGACCTGCTCCTGGAGTACTTCCTACCAGAATTTCACGGGGAGGAGATCCCCTATGAGGAGGGAGAGGACCTCAGCCCTAGTCTTCACGTCCTCTCTTAGGTAATCTCCCTCCTTGTTATTCCGCTGAGTTTAAATCATTGGATATACTCAGAGCTGTCAATTACGAGATAAACTCTAGTATGAGTCACCTCTCGTGTAAGTAGAGGACTAGAGAGTTTCCAGTTGACGACCTTGGTCGCCCTCTTGAATCTAACTGCCCGTCCCTGATGGACGAGTGGGTTGACTTAGTGTGATTGACAAGGGAGATAACCCTATGACGCCTCAGGGAAGAATGTATAATAGTGCTCACAGACCCTTCCTCAGGTAGGTGCCTCAAGATCTCCCTGAAAGCCGCCCTTATCCATGTTACCTATCGAGAAGACTAGGTAGAGTCCCCAGTGCAGTGTAGACGAAGCAAATTATACTTCTTTGGACTTTAAAGGTCAGGGTTTTTATCTATGTGGGTAATACTAACACATGCCAAAGTCTAAGATGCACGGAATAGGGCTCAACGAGAGGCAGGAGGAGGATCAACGCAGTCAAGGACGTGAAAGGAGGGATGAGGATAAGGGGCGAGGCCAGGAAGTGCGACGTCTCGGTGTACGCGGTACAATGCTGAGGGACGAGGACCTGAAGGGTGAGCCCAGGGGTGGGGCGAAGAAGTTGAGGGACGAGGTGTTCGTGGAGGTCCTGTTCTGAACGCTGAGGCCCGTGGCCCACGTGGTGGAGACGGGAGTGGAGTACAACCTGGCGAGCCTGAGCCCCAGGGGGTTCAAGAGGGGGACCTACGCCAGGGACGAGGGGGCAGTGGAGGGATGGGTGAGGGAGGTGGGAGGGGTACTTTTAAAAAGTGAGGGAGGGCTACCGGGTACACGTGTTCGACTAGTCCTACATCCCCCGTTTCAACAAGGGGTCGAATGAGCGTCGGAGGGGGAGTCAGGGTCGACCCCAGGGAGGGTCACAGTGGTGAAGAGATGACTCTCAGCAGGGAGGGCCTGTCCTTCTCTCACTCCTGTGTGGGAAGCCTCCCTGAACTCCAGGGACGTGATACTCCACCTGAGGTGATCGCGGGGAAAGTCGTTGGTGGTCGTGGACGACGCTGGGATCCGCGGTGGAGAGGTGAGGTAGTTCCTCGGGAGGAGGGCGTGTAGTTCGCCTACCTCCAGCCCTACTCCCCGGACAAGGGCCCCGCAGAGGGGCCATGCTCAAGAACGGGTTGTACTCCAGGATCTACCGACCTCGGGGAGTTGACCAAGGACGCCAGGAGGTTCCTCCAGTCCACATCCAAGAGGGTGAAGGACCTAGTCTACAGCATTGGGGGTGCGGCGAACCTTGGACGTCATTACTGAGGGAGATCGCCTTGTCCTTTAAAGTCTAAGGAAGTATAATTACGCAGTTTGATAGTGGGCTTTTTCTTAATTCTATCTGAGGCTTCAAGAATGCGTAGTCCCAATACCTTGGTCACGCTCTTGAAGGTGGAAGTCGCATCCATGGCAATAATCGAGGTGAGCTTAGTTAATAGTAAAAATCTACCTTAAAAGGGATAAAAAATTTTAGCTTAGGCTTTCATCTCCTTCTTGTAAGAACCAAGTATACTGCTATAGCTAGTATAATGATTACCACTATTATAACTCCTATAATTGGGAGGCTCAAACCAGAGATTGTCTTAGTCATGGTAGAGGTTGAGGTAGTAACGCTGGTGGATGTGGAGGTTGAGGTGATAGTTGTTGCTATGGTAGAGGTTGAGGTAGTAACGCTGGTGGATGTGGAGGTTGAGGTGACAGGAGTATATGTGGTATGGAAGTAATTAGCCACAGCTTGCTGAACTGCAGTTATACCTGAAAAGCTAGGAACTACTACTACACCATTATAGCCAACTAGTTTCGCTGGCGCTGTGAACATTGCGGGACCAAATCTAGGGAGATCTTGGTTCGTTAAGCCTAAGAATAGTGCAATTTGAGGATATTCGGTCCATAGGGAGCCATTAAGTATGGCCTGAGCCATTGGCGGTATAATGCCTTCTGGAGCTCCGAAGCCGAATAGTATAGCTGGGAATGGACCACCGCTACCTAAATTAACGTAGACTGAGGTGGGAACAGCTTGCGCTAAAACTATAGGCATACTATAATATGCCCAGTCAAAGTCAATTACTGTTTTCCAGTGCGCCCCACCAAATGGGACCCAACCCACGCTAGTTCCCTCTACTTGAGGTGCGAAGTACTCCCACCAAGCAGTAAATATCTTATATGCCTGCTCAAATTCAGGACTACCGAGTGGTGATGCCTGCATCATATTCTCCCAGTTTGTTAAATTGATATGGCCATATGTCGAATTTACACATGTAATAATTGTATTATTAGGTAGATTTAGTGAGGCAGGGGCGGTATAAGGCTGACAATACCAGTTATTAAGATGGTAGTTAGTAACATTAGGCCAGGCAAAAGGCCAAGCTTTTGTTAAGTTATAAACGGAGAATATAGGGAGATTAAATACAGTATCAACGAAACTAATACTAGACATCTCGTAACTAAAGATATTACATGTATAAAAGCTATATACCGCTTGATATTGTCCGCTCGGTAAAATACTACCGGAAAGCGTACTTGGATCGATAGCTATAACCTTAGCGGATATACCAAATTCAGATAACTCTAATGCTGCTAAGTTCGCTTCCTCTTCCATATCGACTAAGTTTGATGGTACGTATATCGTTAAAGTTAATTGAGTCCCATTGGGCAGATACCAGTAACCTCCTTTATTCACTAGACCCACCGACTTTAACATCTCAGTAGCTTGGGTATAGTTCACGGTATAATTGATTATAAGCTCGTCAATACTTTTCGGCATGTAAGGAATCAACCAATCACCGAACCATAGGTTATGATTAGTGGGGAAGTAAGAGGGTGTGAATACTAATGGTATGGCCGTCTTATTTAATACGTAATTCAAGGCTTGCCTTGCAATAGGATTATTCCATGGATATACATTTGGATTAAGCCACAATCCTTTGGTATTACAGTGATCATAATATGGAGTCCCTACGTCTATTTGTCCTGTAGAATTAAGTGTTTGCATCTGTTTAGTGGTTAATGCAGCCCAGATCCAATCCACTTGATGACTAATTAACAGAGTATATTGAGTAGAATAGCTGGGAGTCCATATGATAGTTATATTTGGATAATATCTAAAACTATTTATTGGAAATATTTTCTCCCACTGACTAAGTAAAGCAGGCGGTTCTAACTCATATGTCAGTGACGGAGCAGTGGTTATCGAACTTACATAATAAGGACCTAGACCCCAATATGGCACTACAATTGTCGTTATATTCGAAGAAAATGACCTAGCTTCCGTATAATTCATTGTTTTTAGCTTATCAATAACCGGCTTCCACACCCAATATGGTACGGCAGGCTGAACTGTCTGTGCTAAAATAAGGTATTCCACAGAGGGCGCCCATCTCTGGAAAACCAATCTCACAGTATAGTTATTTACTACACTTACATCTCTGTCCACGTAACTTGAGTTAACCCAAGGCTGTAACGCGCCGAAAGCTTTTTCCTCGATGTAGAAATATGCATATACATCCCATGCTGTAAACGGTTTTGCAACAGAACCGTTAAACCAACTCATATTGGGTCTCAGATAAATTGTGAGAACTGCACTTCTATTGGGAAAAGTAGCTATACTCCAGTTCTCAGCCAAAACCGGGTAAAGCTCTGCTGTTGAATAATCTATGCCGGCCAGCCTATCTACCGTAATTGGCGAGTCCCAACCTGCGATACTGCCATAAAGCGTATTAAACGGATTCCATACAGGCGAGCCCGGAACATAACTAAAGCTACCAGAATACGCTATTCTGATGTTATAGGTTGGAGTAGTAGCAGAGCTTACAGTAGGCAAATTTATAATAAAAATACTTAGAAGTAAGAATATCAAACTTAAAAGTGCATTGACATAACTAACCTGAAGGGATATGGCTCTAACGAAGGTTTTCTTATTCCATATCACATTACTTCACTAAAGTTGTTGATGTTTACTTGTTATTAATGAGTTATCCATACAAGTATGATGGTACTATATGTTAGATTTCCTGTTGAAGTTATCGATAGTGTCGACACTAAGCTACAAAGTTTTCTTCTACCGAATGAGGATGGTTTACGAAGGGTGAATGACGCCATACTCTACAAAGAGAATGTCCTAAACCCTATGATTTGTAGCTTAATATCGACACTCTCAAGTTGTCTCACACATTTATGGAAATCTCACTAATATATAGATATTACCTTAATTTAATCTATAGTAATTATAACTACCGAGCGTTTAGTTCGCCTTAACTATTCTTCCTAATATCCCGTATAGTCCATACGAGAAGTGATATTAGGAAGAGCATTGCAACTATTGCAACATAAAAACTCAGTTCATTAGGATTTAGATATGCAAAGGATATAAAAAGCATTATCATCAGACTGAGAATTAAACTATAAATCGCTTTCCCTACTTCTGGATCCATAAGCTTTACCCTAATAAAGCCAGCATGCCACTTGGACGTCGCCCACCCTCTTTAGTTGAGGTCTGCTTTCGTGACATTGATTAATTACGAAAGGACATCTATCACTGAACTTACATCCCTTAGGCACTTTTAAGGGATTAGGAGGTTCACTATTTCTAAGCTGTATCGGTCTCTTACTTCTAGTCCTTTCAGGATCTGGTTCTGGTATGGCTGATAGTAGCGCCTGCGTATAAGGATGGAGAGGCTTATTGAGAATTTTGTCAGCTGGTCCATATTCTACTATTGATCCTAGGTACATCACCGCTATTTCACCAGAATCACCTCCTACATAGTAGGCTATCCCGAGGTCGTGAGTTATAAATAACATGCCTAGACCTACTCTCTTCTGAATATCTAAAAGTAAGTCCAGAATATCGAGTCTGAGAGAGGCATCTAACATAGTGACAGGTTCATCTGCAACTATGAATTCGGGCTTGACGATTAATGTTCTTGCGATAGAAACTCTCTGTCTTTCTCCCCCAGATAACTCAAAAGGATATTTGCTTGAGTAAACTTGAGGATTTAGACCTACCTCTTCTAGTGCTTTATTGACAACTTCCCTTTCCTCAGTCGTATCTCGAACTAGTCTTTTCGCTTTGAGCGGAACAGCTAAAATATGATAAACTGTTTTATAAGGGTTCAAACTGGAATAAGGATCTTGATGGACGTATTGGCACTTTAATCTATACTTCATGTATTCTTCCTTATTCATCTTAGATACGTCCTTACCACGAAAATAAACGGAGCCTTCCACCGGCTTATATATTCCGACTAATGTCTTCCCTAAAGTTGTTTTACCACTTCCTGATTCCCCAACTAAAGCTAGAGTCCGTCCTTCAGGGATAGAGAGATCAACGTGATCTACTGCGAACATCACGCTTTTCGAAAGAATACTCCCCACTTTGAATGCCACTGTAATCCCTTTGGCAGCTATTACATGGTTAACTCCCTTTTCATTCATTACTTTCCCCTCTATTCATCATCTCGGTTTCAGCCTTTACACATGAGGAAAAGTGACCTCCCCTGATCTCCTTAAGGATCATATCCGCCTCAAAACACTCAGTTGATGTATAAGGACATCTCCCTACTAAGGGGCAACCTCTACTCTTTAAAGCTGGACTATTAGATAAAATTTGAGAAGCTTTTAATCTAGTTACTCTCTTTCCAATAGAAGGGAAGGAGTTAATTAGTATCAGAGTGTATGGCGAATATGGTTTGCGATATATAGAATATGTATCACCGAATTCCATAGGATACCCCCTATATATCACCAACACCTTATCGGCTACATCAGCTACTACAGAAAGATCATGGGTGATCATTATTATACCTATATCAAGTCGTTTTCGTAAGTCCTTTATTAGTTCCAGGATTTGACGCTGAGTTAGAGTGTCTAAAGCCGTGGTAGGTTCATCTAATATTATCACGTCAGGGCTTAAGAGTAAAGCTAGGGCTATCATCACTCGTTGTTTCATACCCCCTGAAAGTTGATGTGGATAAGAGTTTAATACCCTACTAGGTTGTAAACGTACAGCTTCTAACAACTGTTCGGCTAACTCGATCGTCCGAGTCTTTGAGATACCATGAGCTTTTCCTGTGTCAATGAAGTGATCCTTTACTTTAAGTAAAGGATTGAGCGAGTTCATAGCTCCCTGAAAAACTATAGAAATTTTGCCCCATCTATATCCAGTTCTCCTAAGATCCTCCTCTGAAAGTTCCAGAACATTTTGGATTGTATTGCCATCTTTACCTGAAAACCGGATCTTACCCTTAATTGTTATGTTAGTTGGAAGTAATCTCATTAAAGCTAGAGCTATTGTGGTCTTACCACTTCCTGATTCCCCAACTAAAGCTAGTATCTCACCCCTATTGACCTCAAAGGAAACGTTTCGAACTGCATTGACATCGAAGGTAGTTGCCCTATATGTTACGCTCAGGTCCTTCACGCTTAAAACTGTAGACATGTTATTCACCTGCTTTCTTCTCTGATAGCAAGTTTTATCTCAACCTGTCTTCTGGCTCTAGGATCAAAGACGTTAACTGAAGCATTAGCGAAATAGATCAGACCTAAGAGTATTATTGACTCTATAATCACTAATATTAACACAGGTACTGTACCAGACAGGGAGAATATTGCTGCGTCCTGATAGAACGCTGCGTTCAATATTGCACCCCAATTTATGTTACTAAAAGGAATTAAGCCTAGGAAAGCTAGACCCATAGCACCATAAAAACCACTAACTATACTTAACACGAAGTTCATGACTATGTAAGGAAGTATGGCTGGTATAACATCGCTTACTATCACAGACAAGGGACTCAACCCTAATAGTCTTGAGGCTTCAACGTAGTCTCTATTTTTAACACCTATGGTAGCGGCCCTTATGGACCTAGCCAATCCTGCCCAACTGAGAATACCTAGAATGATCCCCAGTATTATTGGGCTCCCTGATCGGAATATCACTGCTAGAACCAACCAAAGAGCGAAAGTGGGTATAGTTAGGACCAAGTTAAATGCGAAATTTAATGTCCTATCTATAATTCCTCCTAGGTACCCACTTAACAAACCCAATAATGTCCCAACCGAGATCGTTAAAGCGCCCGCGATTATACCTATTTCTAGGAAATATCTAAGCCCCCAGATCACATCTAAAACTAGAGGTATACCTAAATAATCTGTACCTAAAATGTACCACAAGGAAGGTGAAGTGGAGGGAAGTGCGAATTGTAAAGTTGGGTTCGACCATTTGGGACCTGGATAAGGAAATAACGGAGCACATAATGCTATTAGAACAGTAAATAGAGTAATAATGAAACCCATCTTCCCCTGTGCTGTACTGGTAAGGATTGCAATTGAAACGTAGAATTTCCTAAATAGAGTTATGAGCCAGTTCATACTTTCAGATCCCCTTGTAATTGTCATGCTCTTCTCACCCTGGGATCTATCAATGAATATGATACGTCCGCTATGAAATTACCAACAACTACTGCTATGATCACCACTAGGAAAGCACCAATAGTTAGAAGGTAATCTCTTGCGGATGAGGCATAGCCTAACAAATATCCTAGACCTGGTATGCCAAATATAGACTCTATGAATATGCTACTCCCAAACAGTATGCCGTATGAATAAAGTAAAGCAGTAAGTTGAGGAAGAAGTGAGTTTTTACCGATATAGGATAAGATTACCTTTCTTTCTGGGAGATTCCTGGCTTTAGCCACCAAAACATAGTCCTCTTTACTGACACTGATTGCGATACTTCTAGTGCCGAACACCCAACCTGGAAATATAACTAAGTAGTATGTGAGCAGAGGTAACGTTAAGTGTAGCGCTACATCTTCCACGAATTTTATTGTGAAACTAGGCTTCACTCCTGCCGAGTATGCCCCAGAAATGGGAACAACTTTAAGTAGAACTCCAAATATTATAATTAATATTAGTGCCATTACGTAAGGGGGAATGGAGTTTAAAAAAGACAGCAGCCCATTGATCATAGTATCTATTGCGCCGCCTTTAGCTGCGGCATAAAGTCCAATTATATAACCTGTTACAAATGCCAATGTTAGAGATATAGAGACTAATAATATAGTCCATGGTATCGAAACAGCTATAACTTTGGAGACTGGAGCTCTATAAATTAGAGAGTAACCGAGATTTCCATGAAAGAAATTCCACATATAGCTTAGCCAGCTTAGAAACAGGTTCGTATTAGGATTATATCCTGTTAAGGAAATTGCCTCAAGTTTAGCCTGCTCATATGGTATACCTTGCTGTATAAGATTCTGAAGCATTATTAAATATGGATTCCCTGGCATAGCGTGTATAAGGAAGAAAGATATCGACAAAGCAAATACTATTCCAGCAACTACAGATGCTATACTCTTTATAACCCAAATTAATACATTGAGGATATCAGCTTTATACATAGAACGACCTTTATAACAGTAATATATAACGATTTTACCATAGCCGTATGGGTTACACACGTTAATTTTTGCACTTAAAAAGCTACTATGCTAGCCAAGGGAGTGTGTCCAACAATTTTTGTTTTTGTATAATATTTTAGTAGGGCGGTGAGGTTGTATATTTGGTGAGGAATATGATACTAATTAGAACGCCTCACCGCCCTTATGTTAAGTTATGTTTT
>Ga0080006_1158541_pt1 | contig 11635 bp, 8 predicted proteins | sample RS3BMetagenome_FD_69209 | JGI IMG/M metagenome (GOLD analysis project Ga0080006, IMG submission 69209) | Ferric oxide microbial mat and aquatic microbial communities from Rainbow Spring, Yellowstone National Park, USA - RS3B (SPADES... ...
CCTGAGATCGCCTTTTTTGAATGTTGCCACGAGCTCAAACTTATAGTCGACCTGATTTACGAGGGTGGCTTGGAGCGCATGCGCTACTCGATCAGCAACACGGCAGAGTACGGCGATTATACCGCTGGACCTCGGATCGTGACGGATGAGACGAAAAAGGCGATGAAGGAGATTTTGAGCGATATCCAGAAGGGGATTTTCGCGCGCAACTGGATTCTGGAGAATCAAGCCGGCTGGCCGTCGTTCTCTGCGACCCGCCGTCTTGAAGCCGGGCATCAACTGGAGCAAGTCGGCAAAGAGTTGCGTGGCATGATGTCGTTCATCAAGCGATAGGGAGAGCGATCATGGGACAATCTATTCGTGTGGCGCTTCTTCCCGGGGACGGCATCGGACCCGACGTGATCGCCGCGGGGGTGCGCGTGCTGGATGCAGTCGCCCGACAGGATCGAATTTCGATCGAGTATTCTACCAACCTGCTTGGCGGCGCGGCGATTGACGTGACGGGGGAACCGTTTCCGGCGCAGACACGGGACGCCGTGACGAAAGCGGACGCCGTGCTTTTGGGTGCAGTAGGCGGTCCCAAGTGGGATCGGGGTCCTGGCCACCTGCGGCCTGAAGCGGGTTTGCTTGCACTGCGCAAGGCGCTGGGCGTATACGCCAATCTGCGTCCCGTGCGCGCCTTTCCAGCCCTTCTTGGCGCCTCGCCGCTACGAGAAGAGGTCGCGCGCGGCGTTGACGTCATGATCGTTCGCGAACTGACTGGCGGTGTCTACTTCGGAGAACGTGAAACCGGTCAGCTGCAAGACGGTGAGCGGTTTGCCCGCGACACGATGTACTATACGGAGTCGGAGATACGGCGAGTGCTGGTGAAAGGCTTTGAAGCCGCTCGGCTGCGCAAGAAGCGCCTCACTTCAGTGGATAAGGCGAACGTCCTCGACAGTTCGCGCTTGTGGCGCGCGGTAGTCGACGAGATGAAGTCGGAGTATCCTGATGTGAGCGTGGAGCACGCTTTGGTCGACTCCTGTGCGATGCATTTGGTGACGCGCCCCCATGCATTTGATGTGATCGTGACCGAAAACCTGTTCGGCGACATCTTGAGCGATGAGGCGGCGGTTCTGACGGGATCGATCGGTGTCCTGCCGTCGGCAAGTATCGGCAACGGCCCCGGCCTTTATGAGCCGATTCACGGGTCAGCGCCGGATATCGCCGGGCAAAACGTGGCGAATCCACTCGGCACCATCCTGTCGGTCGCTCTGATGCTACGCTATTCGTTGGGACTTCCGGAGGCGGCGGATCGAATTGAGGCGGCCGTCGGTGAGGCCATCGCGAGGGGTGCGCGGACCCGAGACCTGGCCGCCGGAGCGGCCACGTTCCTCCACACGGATGAGATGACGCAGGCAGTCTTGGCGCATTTGGCGTAGGGCAGGGGCCCACGGCTGCACTCGATTAGCAAACAATGCTTGTGTATGCGCCTGTGAAGGAGTGATATACTCGACTTCACAGGCGCTCTTGCGTGTGTTGCCGTTATTCTGGATCGACGGTAGCATGGCGCTGTCGCGCCACCGTCTGCGGGAAGAATAAGCGGCTACGCCGTTATTCTGGATCGACGGTAAGATGGCGCTGTCGCGCCACCGTCTACGGGAAGAATAAGCGGCTACGCCGTTATTCTGGGACGGTAGCATGGCGCTGTCGCGCCACCGTCTGCGGGAAGAATAAGCGGCTACGCCGTTATTCCGGATAAAAGGGGCAGTGTCGTTTTATGGATGGACAGGGTCTGCCTGTGGTGGTGCAAATGGATGGCACGCTTTTGCTCGATGTACATCATCCGGATGCGGATGCGGCCCGTTTGTTCCTTTTGTGCTTCGCCGAACTTGAGAAGAGTCCCGATCACTTTCACACCTATCGCGTGACCCCGCTTTCGCTGTGGAACGCAGCAGCAGCTGGTCTGGCTGCTGCCGACATTATAGGGCAGTTGCGAAGCGTAAGCCGCTATCAAGTGCCGCAAGCCATCTTGCGGATGATCGAGGAGGCGATGGATCGCTATGGGATCCTGGAGCTTCGTCTGGACGACGGGCATTTGGTGCTCGCCTCACGCGATGAGTGGGTCTTGACGGAAGTGACCAGGCATAAGTCTATCGCCCCGTTGATCGTCGCAGTCCGCTCGGAACTGGAGGTCGAAGTCCCGTTATTGTCTCGTGGGACGATCAAGGTGGGACTTACGCGGCTCGGGTATCCTGTGCGTGATCTCGCGGGGTATGCGGCCGGTGAGCCCCTTAGTTTCGCTCTACATGACACGAATCCGGATGGGTCCGCGTTCTCTTTGCGCGATTACCAAGTGCGCGCTGCGGATGCTTTCCATCAAGGCGGCGGCTTGGCCGGCGGCTCGGGTGTGCTGACCTTGCCATGCGGAGCGGGCAAGACGCTGATTGGCCTGCGCGCCATGGAACTGCTTCAGACCTCCACCCTGATCCTGGCTGCTAACATTACGGCGGCGAGGCAGTGGATCCGCGAGTGTCTGGCGCGGACCACGCTGTCAGAGGAACAGGTGGCGGAGTACAGCGGGGAGTTCAAGGAAACCGCTCCGGTGACGGTCGCCACGTACCAGATTCTCAGCTACCATTCGCGCGGACGCGATGAGTTCCCGCACCTGTCGTTGCTCGCTCGGCGCAACTGGGGCCTGATCATCTATGATGAGGTACATTTGCTGCCGGCGCCCGTGTTTCGCGTCACGGCCGAGATTCAGGCGCGTCGTCGGTTGGGACTGACGGCGACGCTCGTGCGCGAGGATGGCAAGGAGCATGAGGTCTTTTCGTTGATTGGGCCGAAAAAATACGATGCCCCGTGGCGAGAGCTCGCGGCCCAGGGCTGGATTGCGTCGGCCGTGTGCACTGAGGTTCGCGTCGAGTTGACTGCGCAAGAGCGGCGCGTCTACGCATTCGCGACGGTTCGCGAGAAAGTTCGTATTGCCGCCGAAGCGAGCGCCAAGGAGGCTGCGGTCACGGAGATCTTGGCGGCTCATCCAGGCGAACCGACGTTGGTGATCGGTCAGTACCTGGAACAACTTGAGCGTATCGCGGAGCGTCTCAGGGCTCCACTCATTACGGGTTCTATGCGGTCGCGTGACAGGGATGCACTGTATAAGGACTTTCGGGAGGGGCGGGTGAGCGTCCTCGTGGTCTCCAAGGTCGCCAACTTTTCGATTGACCTGCCCGATGCCAGCGTGGCAGTGCAAGTATCTGGCGCTTTCGGGTCGCGTCAGGAAGAGGCTCAGCGTTTGGGGCGGATCATGCGACCGAAGGCGTCCAATGCGTCGGCTCATTTCTATACAATCGTCTCCAAAGACACCCGGGATCAGGAATTTGCGCACAGTCGCCAGGGGTTTTTAGCAGAACAGGGCTATGAATATCGAATTGTGGATGTCGAGGAGTTGCAAGGGAAACGGGTGACCATACCATGACGTCACTCAGCCACTGCTTGATGGCGTTGTCACGAAAAGGGCAGGAAGAATTGGCGAAGCGTCTCGGAGTCGACCCGTCGCACAAGTCTGCCAGTCTGGTCCAGATCCTGACTGAAGTCTATGCCAGCCGGGAAGGGTTCGGACGGGTTTGGGCGAGTCTCTCACCCCAAGAACAGCAAGTCTACCGAGAAGCGCTCGTACAGATGCACAGTGATGGATATCTGCTGGGGGTCTCGCGCGCGCACGTGTTACTGGGTCTGGAATATAGCGGGTTGACGGAGGCCGACGTCACGGCACTGCTTAACCGGCTAACGACCATTGGGCTCCTGCAGTACACGCAGATTTGGTACATCGGCGATGGCTATGAAGTACCGCAGGAACTCGTGCAACCCGCGATCGATACGTGCCTGTCGGCAGCGCTGGATCCTGTCGCCGTGGCAGCAGACGAGGTGAACGTGACCTTCAGCTATGGGCACATGTTTCGAGGTGACGTGGTCCGACTCGCCGCCCGCGTGGTGAAAGAACCCTTGGCAGTCACGCAAAGACGAGTGGTCTACAAACGGGATGTTGCGCGTGTCCTTACTTGTCTGCGCGTGACGGACGTCGCGGGATTGAAGATGATCGGCGATCTGAAGGACACGCCATTTGGTCTGTTTCTGGCGCTGAGGGTGCTGGAGGCAGCTGGCGCCATCGCCTATCTGGACGGAAGTGTCGTGGTTGTCAAAGAGGGGCTTCTGCGCTTGATCGGGGCGGATGATACAGCCTGGGGGGCCATGGTGGGAGTAGCGACAACCTCGCTCGAACAGATGGGCCATCGGTTTGTGATCGCGGCGTATCGGGAGTGTGTTGACAAACTGGAGATGGATCGTTGGTATGCCCTCGATGGAGCCTTTCAAAGGCTTGTCGGACTGACAGGGGACGGTCCGGTTCCTACGTGGTTCGAGGGCCTTCGTCTGTTCGGACGTTTGCTGGCTGTCATCGGTAAAGTCGAGATTGGTGTTCACCCAGTCCACGGTGACGTGATTCGACGTCATCAGTATGCACCGGCGCACGGCGCTTCTGCGTGGGTCGTTCAGCCCAATCTGGAGATGTTAGTGCCAGAGTCGGCGCCGGCCCTTCTTCACGTGCTGGCAGGGCAGTTGGGGGAGATGGTACGCGCGGACGAGATGTCCATCTACCGGTTGACCAAATCGGGTATCTTGCAACTGTGTGACCGGGGTTGGACGTTCGCGGATATAGCTGACGTGTTGTCTCGCTTTAGCCACGCTCCCGTTGCGCCAGGCGTCTTGCGAACACTGCGGGACTGGGCGCAGGAGTACAATCGAGCCGTGCTGTGGGATGTACTGCTACTGCGCTTTGAGACGAAAGAGCTCCTGGCACGATTTCTTGACGACCCACGAGGTCAAAGTGCGGTCTGTGAGCAAGTGGGACCCTTGGCCGTGAGCATTTTGCGCCAGTCAGAGCGGCGGGTCCGCGAATTGCTTGCCGAGATGGGGGCACCTGCGCCGACAAGGGTGCGTTACCCAAGTGGAGAAGACCCCGCCTCAACGATGGTCGCGGGCACTGGAAGGAAAGGGTCGAGTCGAAACTGGATGACTTCCTCCTTGAGTGCGGCTGACTTGCTCTCGCTGGTGCGGGAATGCAGGCAAGAAGAGACGGCAGACAAGGCCACCAGTTAAGCCTGGCGGTATGAAGTCACTCGATCCGGCACATGGTAGAGGAAACAACTCGTTTGAGGGGTGTTTCCTTTGGATCATTCGGCAAATGTCCGTCCCGCTGCGAGGCGACGATCACGCGCGCGGTTAACGGCGTGCCTCTCATTATGGGCCGGAGTGAGTCTTTTCATCGCAGGTCCCGCTGAGGGTACAGTCACTGTCGCAAAGGCCCTGACCTTGCCGTGGTATCGTCCTGAGCCTCCCGTAAGAGTCCCTGAATCAGCGCCGCAAAAGGTGCCGCGATCCATTGTCATCGATCCGGGACATGGGGGCGTGGATGGGGGAACCTCAGGAGGGGGACTGCTCGAGAAACAGATTGCCCTCGACATCGCCTTGCGCCTGCGCGATCACCTGGCTCGTCTCGGCTTTGAGACGCCCATGACTCGTGTGACGGATACGGACGTGTCACGGCTGTATCCATCTGGGTTGGCCAGCCGTCACAAGCGGGACCTGCAAAATCGCCTGGACTTGATTCGCAAGACCCGATCGGTTGGCGCCATCAGCATTCACGTGAACAGTTCTGCGAATCCCCGGGATCGGGGACCGCTCGTTTTTTACGCAATTCAGTCGGAAGCAGGCAAGGCGTTGGCTGCCCATGTCCAGGCCGCCGTGAACAGCGTATCGGGTTCCACTCAGCGTCCCTTGCCGCGCAAAAACCTCTTTATCATTCGGCATTCACCGTGCCCCGCCATCCTCGTAGAGGTTGGGTTCGTCACGAATGCGGATGATGCCGCCCGTCTCGCAAGACCCGCCTACCGACAAAGAATGGCTGATGCGATCGCGGTGGCGGCAAACCGATCCTTGCGCGAAGCCCCGATCCCGCCGCCCTATCAAAAGGGGAGTGCGCGAGTCGACTGGACGCTTGCGCCTTGAAGGTGATCGCCAGGTTCTGATTAGGATCGTCCAGTCCCTCAGTTTGATCGTGCGCACAGAGAACTGAGGGTCTCTATGGTACAATACCCCACGAGAGAGCGATCAGGGGGACGGAACGATGCGGTTTGCACAGTCTGACGAGGACGGCTTTTCAGAGGCCGTAGAGCAGTCTCTGTCACATATTCTCCGGCTCGTCTCCTTACCGAGTCCGACGGGTTTTGCGGGGAAGGCGATTGACTACTGTTACCAAGCGGTGGCGCAGTTGGGGTTGCCGGTGAGTCGTACGTATAAAGGCGGCTTGGTCATTGATGTGCCGGGAGAAACAGCGCGTACGCGGGTACTGGCAGCCCATGTGGATACGCTGGGGGCGATGGTGAAAGAAGTGTTGCCGAGCGGTCGTCTCCGTTTCGCCCGCATCGGGGGATTCCCTTGCAACGTGATTGAGGGCGAGTATTGTCGGGTGCATACGCTAGAGGGTGTGGCGTATACGGGAACCATCGTGGCGCACAAGGCATCGACTCACGTCTACAAAGATGTGGAGGAACGGCGGGAGGACACCATGGAGGTGCGGCTCGACGAAGTGGTGACGAGCGTTGAAGGAGTGTGTGGGCTCGGGATTCGCGTGGGCGATTTTGTTTCGTTTGAGCCGCGGGCGCAGTTGCTCCCGAGCGGTCACCTGAAATCGCGGCACCTGGACGACAAGGCGAGTGTCGGCATCCTTTTGTCGTTGCTCGAAGTGATTCAAACGCAGCGTTTGTCACTTCCGTACTCTCTGACCATTCTGATCAGTACGGACGAGGAAATTGGTTACGGAGGCAACTCCAATATCCCCGACACAGCGGTGGAGTATCTGGCCGTCGATATGGGTGCCATCGGCGAGGGGCTCCAGACGACCGAGCACGTCGTGTCGATCTGCGCCAAAGACAGTAGTGGCCCGTACGATTACGAATTGCGAAAACGTCTGATCGGTTTGGCTGAGTATCATCACGTTGCCCATGCCATCGATCTCTATCCATTTTACGCATCTGACGCCAGCGCGGCGCGCAGGGCGGGTTACGACTTGGCGACGGCGCTGATTGGGCCGGGTATTGACTCTTCCCACGCCTATGAGAGAACCCATCGAGACGCCATAGCGGCAACCCTGCGATTGCTCCTTCTTTACATACAGCAATAGCGCACGTGCACTCCCGATCCGATCCGTGCGACGGCTAGCGCTCAAGTGGGCAACCGCTGACACCATGGAAATAGAACAGCCGATGGCGGTGAGCCATCGGCTGTTCTTATGACGTGCCATACTGACGAATAAAATAAGAGCGGACATCCATAGCGAATCTCATACTGTGACCTTATCATACCGGAAATCGTGGGGATTCGTCAAGGTTCGACGAAAAGTTTTTTTCAACACAAAGGTGTCAATGCCCGCCTGTGCGTTTTGGTGGGAGCGAATGCCTAGACCCCTAGACGCCTGGATACCTGAACGCTTGCATACCCGGGCGCCTCGTACAGAGACTATGGCGCGGGCTCCCTCAGGCACTCACTTTCAAGACGCGCCAGATGCGCCAGTGCGAACGGAAAGATCGTTGTTCAGCACGATGTTCTTGTGTGTCCCATACTCGTTCGTACGCAGTTCCTCGCGAATGAAATTGCCCCGGTGAAGCAAGTCGATCACTTGGCTGGCCGTGTTGCTTGGGATCGAAAGGGAATCGGCCAAGCCGTCGCGCAACCACTTCGGCCCCAGGTTTTTCGACTTGTTGGCTGGCTGTGAGTGCCATTCGCCAATGTAGCGCATCGCCTCTTCCACATAGTCGGCGGGGTTTTTCGGGCTGATGTCCACCCGCAAGAACTGTAGCAGATCATGGCTCTCATGGGCATAATTGCGAATATCCGTGTGCTTGGCGATGGCGTCTTCAACGTAGAACAGCTCCACGTACTTCCCGCGGTAGAGCATCCGACTCATAATCGGAATCATGTCGCTGTCAGCCGTTACAAAGACGTAGCACGATATGTTGGGATCGGAATACGACGTCTCCATAGCGTCAATCGACAGCTCGATGTCGGAGGCGTTTTTGGCCTTGTCTTCGTTCTTGCCGTTGGCATACACGTGTCGAATCTGAACCCGCTTTTTCTGCAGACTGGTCAGGTTGGCATCCACCTGTTCAAAATCGGCATAGGCTTTGAACATTCGTATATTATCCAGCCCGTACTCTTCCCACAGACGATCAAATAGGTTGCGTTGCGGGTCTTCGTGATCCGGATCATGGCGATATCGGTTCATGAGCGTCCAGTAGACGTTATCATAGTCCACAAACACCGCGACATTGCTCTTGGCGCCACGTGAGGTTCCTGTGGCCATGGCTTCCTTGACAGCAGACGTGATCACCTGACTGAAGGTGCGCAGGGCAGAGTCGTTGCTGCTGTTCTGATTGCGGGTCTCCTCGTCCAATCGTCGTCTTTGTGCGTGGGCCATACGATCGTCACTCATGATAAACCTCCTCGATATAGGGGCGCGATATGGACGCGGATGAATCGCCTCGCAGCGTCGCAGCGTACGGTGTCTGTACATGTATATGCATCGGATAGCCTGAATCGCGCCGGGGTCCAGTCGATTTGCCGTCGCGGCGTTGGTGAGCCGGTCGTCAGTCGGAGTCGGCGGTTGCGATGCGTGGTGCGACCGCTGCTTTGGTCAGCCACCACGGGCAGACCAGTCCGAAGGGAATGGGCAACCAAAAAGACGACAGACGGTATAGTATAGTCCCTGCAATCGCGACAGGCAGGGGAACACCGAACCAGCTGAGTGCTGTGGTCATCGCCACCTCGACGACGCCAAGTGTCGTCGGGACGAGCGACACCACGGACACCAACAGGGTCAGCGAGTAGACATACATGGCCACATCGATTCCGAGCGGGTGACCAACGGCTGCAAAACACAACTTGACCATCAACACTCGGACCGCGTAGATGGCCACGAGCAAAACCGTCGCCATGGCGAGTGGAACGGGATGAGATCCAGTCTTACTCCATTCTTTACTCAGCTCGGATTGCGTATACGAGAAAGCCTCAGTCTTCATACGCGACAAACCCGAACGCCAGCCCTTTTTCACATAGTAGCCTAAATGCGGGGTGTTTGTCATGTCTTTTGCGGCCGCAGGTTCCAAATCCGCTTCATCCGTCGACGGTTTTGAAAAATGACGCCAGACCCAAAAGGACAAGGCGATCAGGGCCAGGAAAGCCAGAGCCAATTCGAGTGTCCCCAAGACGATTCGGGCGTCCGTCTTTGGCAGCAGCCACAGTGTTCTGGCGCATACGACCACCACGGGGATGAGCGCAATATAACTGAGAATCGTCATCCAGATGTTGACCGCGATCGAGTCGCGCAACCCATACCCTAGCCGGTCACCCCAATACACAAAGCTCGCCGTTCCTGAAACGCCGGAGGTCGGCAGGACTTCGTTGACCATCGTGGCATGGAACAGGACGGCTGTCAGTTTCGGCACACTTACGCGACGATCGTAAAGTCCATAAAGCAACCGAGCGCTAAGCGCCTGCAAAGCGAAAAAGAGCACCTCACATAAACCGGTTACGAGCAAGACAGCGTAATCTGCACGCTGAAGTATAGGCAACGCCTGTACGACCTGGTGGCGTTCAACGATGATCAGTCCTGTAGTCAGTCCGATGATGAGAATGGCCCAGAGCAGTGACCAGCGTATACGCCAGCGCTTCTTTCCAGTCGTGGCGACGTTCACGCGGGTAGCTCCTTTCCTTAGCGGACAACCCCGCATCAACCTCCATCTTACCACAAACTGCCTCGGATACGGGGAGATATCGAGCCGATACTACATGTCACCTCGTCAAAAGGCAAGACCTGTTCTGCGTTGTGAGCGAGAGTCCATGACAAGGGATGACGCAAGCGTGATCAAGAGTGAGTCGCAGCCAGAATGCAGGAAGACGTGCGAAGTGGTGCACGCTCTGCCGGGGCGTTTGCGTGTGCGCGTCTATGGGTTGGTGAATGACGACGATCTCGCCACGAAACTTTCAGCATTGGCCACGGTGTTTTCGTGGCGAGTTAAAGCGGATGCCAGGACCGGTCGAGTGCTGATTGAATATGAGCCTTGCTTCGGCCGATATGCGGAACAGGTTCAAGAAATTTTGAGAGAGATTCAGCGCTGTCAGTTCGCGCACGAAGTGGCCATCGCGGACAGGACAGGGGAGGCCGGGTCGGTTCCAGCGCCAACGTCCGGTCCAGGGGAGTTATGCCCCGGAGAGTCCGTCCCTGACAGGGATTTCCCTAGAACGTCGGCTGAGAAGAGTGGCGGGCGGACTGACCTTTCCCGGGGCTTGACGACGGCGCAGGCCAAGGAGCGTCTGCTCACCTGTGGTGCCAACGTCTTGCCGTTGCCTGAGCGCCCGGCTTGGTACAAGGCGGTCATCACCCAATTGCGAGACCCCATGACGGTTGCCTTTTGCACGATCGCCGGTGTCTCGTTTGCGCTCAGGCGCGCTGTCGATGGATTGACCATGCTGGCTGTCGTCGCCCTCAGCGCTTCCGTGTCGCTGCTACAGGAACGCCGCCTCTCACAAGAGACTCGTGGTGTGGCCGAGATGACCGCCGAGACCGTGATGGTGGTTCGGGATGGATCTGAGCAACGAATCGAGGCTCACGATGTCGTGCCAGGTGACATTGTCTTGTTGGCAGCAGGCGATCGCGTGGCGGCGGACGGTACGGTGATGTTGTCCAGCCATCTGGAGGTCGATGAGTCCTGTATGACAGGCGAAAGTGTCCCGGTTTCAAAGAAACCACCGGACGAAGTCAGTTTGGGGACGCTCGTCACGAGGGGACGGGCGCGCGTGTTGGTCACGCGTACGGGCGGTCGTACACAAATGGGACATCTGACGAGTAGTCTCGGTCAACACGAGGTGATCCTGACGCCGCTTCAAATCAGGCTGCGCGAGCTCGGTCGGTTGTTGGTTGTGGGAATCGCAGTGACAGTGGGTCTGGTTGTGGCCATTGGCATCTTGCGCGGACGGGAAGCGGGCGTCATGTGGATGACCGGATTGACGTTGGCGGCATCGGCCATTCCGGAAGGTCTTCCCGTGCTCATCACGATCGGTCTGACGGCCGGGGTGCGCCGAGTGGCGAGTCGGCGGGCGTTGGTACGCAAGCTGTCTGCGCTTGAGACCTTGGGACGGGCTACAGTGATCTGCACGGACAAGACGGGGACGCTGACCCAAAACCAGATGACGGTGCGGTCCGTCTGTGTGGGCGACAGTGTCATTGCGGTGTCCGAGGATATCGCGTCGTCCGTCGATGGGGGGGCGCTGGTGTTGCAGGATGCGAAGTTGGCACGTCCGCTGGCTACTCTGGCGGACGTGCGCAAACTCTGCCACTACAGTGTGCTATGTAGCGATGTGCCTTGGCCGACAGAGGGCACGGGAAATGGGGAGAGCGACCACAGCGGCACGGGAAGTGGCGGCAGTGGCGGCACTGGCTTCACTGGCGGGAGTGGGGGGGGGGGGGGGGGGGGGGGGGGGGGGGGGGGGGGGGGGGGGGGGGGGGGGGGGGGGGGGGGGGGGGGGGGGGGGCGCCGGGGTC
>Ga0080006_1110866_pt1 | contig 11634 bp, 13 predicted proteins | sample RS3BMetagenome_FD_69209 | JGI IMG/M metagenome (GOLD analysis project Ga0080006, IMG submission 69209) | Ferric oxide microbial mat and aquatic microbial communities from Rainbow Spring, Yellowstone National Park, USA - RS3B (SPADES... ...
ACCTAGCGCTCGTCCCCTTTTTAGTGTTACTGATGTAGGATCAATTAAGTCACTTTCATTCTATAGAAACAAATAGAAATCGCAATGGAGACCTGAATCGCCCGGGAAGAATGAACAATAGATAGCGATAACGCGGTAATGTAAAAATTACGAGTGCAAGGAAATATAAAAAAGTTCGGAGTTTTTTAATGTGTATATCGCGTCATAAAGGTTAAGTAGCTTTTTCTGATATCCTCCCTTTAGAGGTATCTCAATATTCCTGAATAACGCTCTTAATACTCCTACTCTATTAACTCCTACTTCGTATCGCTACATATATATATAATGATAGTTATGAATGATAATATCCCTGAAATTGATGCGGAAATTATGGGTGATGTGAGACTTGTGAGAAATAAGGGAACCAACATGCCAGTTGGGTTCAACTTGTTCACCTCATCTGAGAAGAATTGTGTGATTATAATTCAGTTCATTTTTAACATGTGTTAACGTTATCGCTATAAAGAGCGGTATAGCGTCTTTTACTATCTCAGTCGGAAATGATGCATTTAGAGGCTTCACGACTAAAGCAAGAAGTATTATTTCACCTACTACGTAGGGTATGACGTAGAATTTGTTTTCGTCGTAAAGTTTGCGATATTTGAACACCTTTCCGAAGACCAAAACAAACGATACTAAGGTTAATGCTGAAAAAACAGAATTTTGTGGTAGTATTCCCAAGTTGTAATATTTTAAGGTTTCAAATACCGTGTTGATTATACTAGAAATAGTAATTGCTTTCACTAGATCTATTCCTTTATCCATCACTCCATATCTAACGTAATAAAGCACCTTTCGGGCAGTGTCGATAACTTTGTTATAATCCACTTCTTTTCATCTGATTATACCATTCATAGATACAAATAACATAAACGTCTTTCTACAAAGTTTCTGGTAATACCTAAGACAATATGCTGAATTTGTACTGCTATACTCCTAAAGTAGATTTTATTAGCTAAAATGATTTGCTCCTATGCATATTATGAAGTTAGCCAAGGTCGTTTCTATTATATTCATAATCGCCGTAATTTTCTTAGTAATAATTTACATAATTAACCTTGAAAATTTATTTAATGCGTATACATACACACAGAATTCTATAATGAAATATTTCTTATCGCCTCAACAAATAAAACCAAATGATAAATCAATAACAGTGAACGATACGGCATCCGAGCTTATGTATTATAATGTTTCTGAAAGTGAGTTAACTGAGTTAATACACAATACTATTACTTTAACTAACGATATTAGCTATTTGTTAGCGTCGATTGCAGGGTTAATAATACTCTATATACTATATATTTTCCTTTATTTTAGGGTTTTTATTAGAGATTTATTGCCAAGCTCACTTTTCCATATTTCATTTCTTATTGCTGTTGAAGTTTCCATTATTACACTCATACCTTTATCTCTAAGACCTATTTTCCTTAGTGCGATTTTCCCTATCCTCTTGACTTTTCTTTATGCATTAGACCATTTGCTACCTCTAGGCTCTGCTTATTCAATGATAGATTCACTGATCTTTGGTTTAGATATCTTTTTATTTGTGGTAGAGTTTTTAATTGAACGGGTTACCGAGAACGAAATTGCATCAATTCCTACTACAATCGATAAAGCAGTGAAACCGTTTCATTCCATTAATGTAATATTGGAACTTGTTATTAACATATTGAAATTAGTAATTAAAATTTTAGTTATAATTACATTTACTATCTCAATAGCTATAACTTTTTTGGCTTATTTTAATATCGCATATCTAATAGAAGACCTTCTTTTTGTATTTTTTACAATGTCAAACATTACCGTTCTGGTATTGTTCGTTTTAATTACCGAATTCCTAGTCAATATAAGCTTTAAAGGAGTGAGTTATATAGATAGGTAAATTTATACATCTAAGACGAGAAAGAGTGAAAACGGTAATAATAAAATCTAGCTAGGCTTGGTAGCCTACTAGTGCTTTTTTATATTCTAGTTTTCTATACGTTCTAAGTAGAATAAAACTTTCGCAGAGATGAAGTCTCAGCTTTCCCATAATAAGTCGACTTACTAAAACTGAATCTACGTCTAAGAAAGCTAAATTATTTATAATTAACATAACTATCGTTACAGTGTGGAGATAGTGTCGTCGTTAAGCTACAAATTCTGGGACTAACCTTCTCTCCCATAAGACTAGGGCTACGGAGTACATCGTGGTGCGAATGCTCTTATTTACTGCCTTCCTTGCTCTCTTGAATCTGATTAGCCTATCCCTTAATGAGGAATGAAAGGACTCGTTCGGGTTAACTGGCGAGACAACCGTGTGGTCTTTCAACCAGAAGTACAAGTTATAATCATCGCACACCCCTCGTCGGGCAAATACTTTTTGACCTCAAGGAAAGTACTCTCATCCCTATCCCCCAAAATGAGGTAAACTCCCAGCTTCGTGTACACGTAACAAGTGAAAACCCACTTGTAAAAAGCCCTAGCGTTCTTGTACAAGTGAGTCCACATCTCATCAACAACCTTAGCGACAACCTTACCCTCGACCAGCTCCTTAGCCCTACCCCACAACTCAACCAACTTCTCATACTTCTGCCCACCATAACGCTTAATCCAAGTGAAAACAGTACCAAGAGGTACGTTAAGCCTAAAAATGGCCCTCATACCATTAGCATACATTCTCAAAGCCTCCTCCCTCAACTTCCTAGAATGATGGTAAGTAGCATCACCCAAGAAGTACTTACCACAATCCCTACACAAAAACTTCTGCCTACCCAAAGGCCTACCGCACTTAACAACACGATGACTACCACAAGAGGGACAAGAAACGTCTTGTCTAACTACAGCCTTCCTACCCATGAGTAATATCGTTATACAAATATAAATAACTTAACGACGATACTATCGCGCTACCTAAGGAAAAATCCCACAACTGCTGTAAGAGTAATTGATCCTACACTTCAGGTAACACTAATAAGGGACGAGCATGAGGTAATATCATGGAGTTCCTGACTTCCTCAATATAGAACACATTAGTCAGATCTATATTACGCAGATCTGACTGGAGTGTAGACCTTGAACGGCCTCGCACTCCCTCAGGACATTGACAGGACCTTGCAGGAGTTTATAAAGAGGCTTGGTGACCTCTATGTGATTCTTTATCTTCCTTTCCCACTGCTGCACGAGGAGGATGACCAAGACCTGCCGTACATTTTCTACTATGCTGTGATTAAGATCCTCGCATCAAAGAAGCCGAGCATCTACTACCCCTCGTCGTCCTCTGATGACGGAAGGAGGGAGGCGGTGAGAGAGTTCCTTAAGGACTTCTTGAGGGTCCTGAATGACCTTGGAAACCGTGATCCTTTGGAAGTCCTGAAGAGTCTTCTAGACTTCATGTTACGCTACAAGAGTTACAGTCTTCCTGTTTCCGCTCCTGTCCCTCCAGTGACACTGTAGAGTTACGATATGATAAGATTCCAGGGACGCAGTAAAGGTTCATCTCCTGCAAAGTCCTGGGTTCACCCCATCATGTCCCTGAGTCCTCTCCCCTCAGCTTCGAACATCCCGAAGCCCTGGCTGTTCTTGACTCCCAGGCCTGCGTAATATCCCACCTCAAGGGCCGTCTTAGGTCCGTCGACACTGAACTTCCCCATTACCCCAACCACCGGATTTCCCTTGTAGACGGTCAATACTCTCCTCCACTTCACAAACCTCACCAGGATCGGGCTCCTCAACTGGCGTCCCTTGACCGCCCTCACCTTCCTCTTTAGGTTCAGCTCCAACAGCATCCCGAATTCTTCGTGGTGAGGCATCAGGTACTTGGTCCTATCGGTCCTCTTGGTCACGACGATTGGGGAGAGAGTGTAGAACTCCCTGGACTCCTCAGGGAACTCCACGACCTTCAGGCTGTCCACAGCGAACGTCGCCCTCCCTATTCTGACTTCACTGTCCTGCAGTAGACTCCTGGCCAAGTACTTCATCTCCACCCTGAAGATTGAGGAGACGCACAGGTAGGCGAAGTCCTTAAACTTTAGCTGGTCCCCGACCCTAGCGAAGTCCCCGTACAACCTGGAGAACGTAAATAACTTGAACCTCCTGGGTCCCTCCTCCACTCCCCTGTCGTGTATCAGTCTCCCCGACTTGGGGGGAAACCTCCTGTAGAGGAAGGATTGGACTAGGTAGTTGTAGTGCACAGGCACAGTGCCCGACGTCACTTTGAGCTTCAGGCAAATCCTCACAGGAACGCTATCACCCTGTCCCCACAGAGGGCTCCCCGGAACTTCCCTCTGACCTGATACGTCGTCCCTCCCACTGAGAAGTAGTAGTTAGCCAGCTTCCCGGGTACCCTTCCCACTTCGAACGTAGTGGGGACTCCGTCCTCCAAGGTCAGTTGGATCCCCTCGCTGAACTCAACCCTCACCGACGAGGGGACAGCCCCCTCAACCCTTCTCGTCTGCTCCGAATCGTCCTCCCCGACTTCAGTGCACTCGAGTTCCTCTATCGCCTCAGTCCAGGTAAGCATGTTCGCCGTACCCAGGGAGAGGGGGAACGCAGGGTTCTTGAACGCCTGAACCATCTCACTGGAGTAGGGGTGAAGGTAAATCGAGTAACCCAAGAAGTTCTCCCTGTAGGGTAGTATCAGCTCCTTGGTGGTGGGTACCCTGTTGCTCAACCCCCTGAGCTTGGTCGTATTGGGGGTGTCTGTGTCCAGTATGTCCTCCCCCACGGTGAGTTTCCTCAGGGGGGTGACAGCAGATACCCCGACGTTTAACTGGTTCAACTTGTCGTAGTAGCTGTCCCTGGGCAACCCCAGTGCCGCAGCCACTATCCCCAACACCGTGGTCCTGGGGGGAAAGTAATAGGACAGGGACGTGGAGTTGCTGTAGACCTTCCTGAAGTGGGCCATCCTCCCCCTCAATACGACCCTCAGTACCTTGATCAATGAGGATCACACAGTCACGCCGCTGTGGGGTAACCCTGTGAACTGGGTTGTGTTCTTGAGTTTGTCACACAGGGAGGCCATCTGTTCAGAACACCTGGCATAAACCTTGTTACCCTTAACCCTCTCTAACAACGCCGAGAAGTCCAGCTCCAGGTCGTCCAAGCTCCTGATGGCTTCCTTCTTCTCCTTGACCTTGATGAACCTCCTCAGATCTCCCTCGAACTTGTCCTTGTCTGACCACTCTACCCTCAGGTAGAGGTGGGGGAAGTGACCTATCTTACTCCTGGTCACGCTCTGGCTAAGCAGGGCATCCCAGAGGAAGTTGTCGAATACCTTAAGGTCGTTGACCGTCGCACCGGTCGTCTGGGCTCTCCTCCAACTGAACGCCCCGTAGAAGGCCAGGAGCGAGTAGTATACCCTGTAGTCCTTGCCTATGTTACCCGACCCTGTCTCCCTGCCTGAGAAGATCGAGGTTATACTCCTAGTGTCCATCATGTCGACCCTGTGAAGCGAGTGGCCCCAGGTGAGCTGTAGGGGGCCCGTGAAGGAAATGCTCTCGCCCTTGGACTGCTTGCCAGACGCCTTCTTGGGTATCGTGGCACCGAAGAGCCTGGCGTCAACGCACTTCTTAAGCACATCCTCCTCGTCAGTGTATTTACTCAACTTGGTCGTCGCGTCAACGTTTGTTCCATCGACCTTGGATACCCACACCTTCATCTCCCCGTACCTCTCTATGACGTAGTCCCTGAAGAACCTCTTCAATCTCACGTCTGTGACGATGTTGGTCTTGGTCTTGGGATCCATCCTGGGCCTGTTCTCATCGTCTGGGTCCCCGTTAGGGTTGGCCATCTTGACTTCGTAAATAATGAGGATCTCCGAATTAGAATCCGGCTTGAAACTCAAGTCCTAGACCTCAGGTGATTTACATTACTTAAGTATATAAGGTTTCAGTAATCGAAGGAGGTATAACCAGGGATCGGTAAGGGAGATCTGAGTGCGGTTTATAGACCGTCAGCAGGGTCTACGCTGAGCCTCTTTGAGCGGTCTAATGTTTCCTAACTCCTGTTACAGCAGTTATGGGACTTTAACGTAACTTAAAGATTTTCATCAGCCCCGGCGGTCCGCCTAAATGACGCTCGAGAACCTCAGGAACGCCTCCACGCTCCTCAGGTTCGGCTCCCCCACTAGCTCCCTGACGACGTTGTTGACGGTGAAGATCGTGAGGTAGCCCTGAAGCGTCTCCCTCCTCCAAGATGAGGAGTCCCAGGGCCTTGACGTCCCTTTGAGGTCCTCGATCTCCGGCCAGGCAGGCCTCCTCCCCGCTGAGCGAGAGGTCGGTCGTGTAGAGGTACCTGACGTGTGTCCCGGAGTCGTGTTTCCGGAGCAACTTCACCGTAATCACTCGGCCTCCCAGGGTCAGGTCGGCGTAGTAGACTCCGGGGGTATCCCACTGGGAAGCGCCCCCGAGGGTCCCCTGGGCCGACCCTGAGTTCGGTTGGACTTGAGCCTTGACACCACGTTGTCCGTCACGAGCTTCTCGGACAGTACTGGGGTCGAAGACGACCCTGGCTACCGGAGGCGCTCCTTGAGCACGTCCAACATCTGGCCACGTCGATCTTGGCCTTGAACTCGGTGACCCTCACAAATCCAACATCTTCCTCACGACGTAGGGAAAACCGTGAACGTCCTGCCCGAGGTCCACTATCACGACCGTGAGGAGCTTGGCCCTCTCGAACCTCCCGTGGGTGTGGCAGTAGGTCCAGTAGTTCTCATGGGCTCACGTTCTCCCGAGCGTCGTGGTCCACGGTGTCGTCCACGATGACGACCTGACCCTTCAAAGTCTGACAGGACCTCCACGCGTCGTCGAGTTCTCTCAGCGTCCCATCAATTGACGTTCCAACCCGAACGTCTCTGCCCTGTTCCTCACGCTGGCCCTCCCACCAGGACCATGAGGATCAGGCCAGTTGACCTTCCTGCTCCTCCCCTTCCCCCTGACCACTCCCAGCCTGTTGACCTCCCTGATCTGCCTCTCCCTAGTCAACTCGATCAGTCCTTCCGCACCTTTTCAGTAAGACGACGTCGAAATACTTCTCACAATACCGACTTCCCCGTATTACCTCCCTAAGATTCCCATAACTGCTGTAAAGGGACTACTCTTCAGATTCAGTTATGTGGAGTATACTCCAAGAGTGTACTCCATAAGTTAATCGGAAGAGTTTTGGAGTATACTCCAAAAGTTTAAAAATGCAAAAAACTCCTATTATGCGTGAACGTTGAGGAAATAAAAAGCGTTCTGAAGGAACAAAGAGAGGACGCAGAAAACTTAATGAGTAGGGCAATACCCAGAGATGTGCCTAAGGAGGAGTTGTTAGCAAACCTATCAATCCCAAACGTTTTAGCAATACTGGGGGTCAGGAGAAGTGGGAAATCTACTCTATCACTCCTATTATTAAAAGACAAAAACTTCGCTTATGTTGACTTTGATGACGAGAGGTTGAGAAATTTAAAATCCGAGGATCTGCATATGGTTGAACAAGCAATTTACGAACTTTACGGTAACGTGGATTACATCCTGTTTGACGAAATACAGAACATTCAAGGTTGGGAACCCTTCGTGAGCAGGCTGAGGAAGACTAAAAGGATAATATTAACAGGGAGTAATTCTAACTTACTTTCCGGCGAGCTGGCCACAAGCCTAACCGGGAGGCATGTGGACTTCACGCTCTTCCCCTTTTCCTTCAAGGAGTTTCTAAGGTTTAAGGGAGTTAATTACTCCGAACCTCCTACGACAAGGGAGAGGGCCGAGGTCAAGAACTACTTAAGGGAGTACATGAGCATAGGAGGTTTTCCTGAAGCGTTGCTGCTAAACAGTAGGCAAATAGTAAACAGCATTTATAACGATATACTGTTCAAAGACGTAGTACAGAGGCTTAAGATAAGGAGGATATCCAAGTTTAAGGACTTTTCCTCAGCAGTAATTTCCCTTTACTCTTCTGAAGTTTCTCTAAATAGAATTGCTAGAATGCTCAGAATTGATTATAAAACTGTTGACGAGTGGTTTCACGGTCTGACTTCGAGTTACTTAATTTACTCCGTGGAAAGGTATACCGGAAAGTTGAGCAGAATTGCAGAAAACAAGAAGGTTTACGTAGTTGACATGGGTATTATTCAAGAAGTCTCTATAAAAAAGGATATGGGGAGATTAATGGAGAATTTAGTCGCAATATATTTGCTTAGGAAAAACCAGAACAAGGGAGTTTATTTCGTTAAAGGAGAGGACTACGAAGTAGACTTTTTAGATGAGAAAAATGGGGAGTTAATACAGGTAACTTATGATGAGGAGGGGATAAAGGAGAGGGAGTTAAGTGCTTTAACTAAAGCCTCCTCATCATTGGGTTTCAAACCTAAAATCGTAACGTGGGACGTGGAGGAAACAATGGATTATAACGGTAAGAAAATCGAGTTAGAGCCCTTGTGGAAGTTTTTATTGACAGCAGTTATGGGAATCTAAGGGAGGTAATAGGGGAAGTCGGTGTTGGTGAGAAGTTTTTCCGACGTCGTCCTGATGAAAAGGTACAGAAAGAGACACAGGAGTTACTAGAATTTGCCTTGACTTCAAGGCTACACCTAACGAGAAATCCCATAACTGCTGGAGACAAATCGAGTTCGCTAGGGAGAGGGGGCACCTCCCAGTGGAATACCCCCTGGAGTCTACTATGCCGACCTGACCCTGGGAGGCCGAGTGATCACGGTGAAGTTGCTCCGGAAACACGACTCCAGGACACACGTCAGGTACCTCTACACCACCGACCTCTCGCTCAGCGGGGAGGAGGCCTTTCGGGTGGGAGATCGAGGACCTCAAAGGGACGTCAAGGCCCACTCCTCATCCTGGGGGGCTTCAGGGCTACCTCACGATCTTCACCATCAACAACGTCGTCAGGGAGCTGGTGGGGGCTCTTAACCTGAGGAGCGTGGAGGCGTTCCTCAGGTCCGTTGAACGTAATTTAGGCGGACCGCCTGGGCTGATGAAAACCTTTAAGTTACGTTACGTTCCATAACTGCTGTACATGTCTTACATATTCGTAAATCTTATAATTTACGCCTCTCATCATTGATTGTGCCAACAATAAGTACAAGGATTGATGAAAAGTTAAAGAGGAAAATGGATGAGCTAAGCTACATAAACTGGAGCGAAGTAATAAGGAGAAAAATAGAGGAAGTAGTTGAGGAAGAGGAAAAGAAAAGGAGAGAAGAGGGAAAGAAAAAGAAGGACCTTAAAAGGATTAACGATGCTTCATTGAGGTCTTATGAGTTCTTCCTTAATTACGGGGCTAAAAAATCTGAAGAGACCATTAGGGAATGGCGTGACAAGAATTGGCAGTAGTTGACGCTTCAGTCGTTATAAAATGGTTTGCTAATGAGCAAAACAGTGAAGAAGCTTTATTGCTCAAAGAGGCTTACGCAAAAGGTCTAGAAGATTTATCAGCACCGTGTATTTTACCTTTCGAGGTATTGAATGGACTGAAGTACACATACAATCTGGGGGAGAAGGAACTTAAAGAAGTAAGTAAAATACTTTCTGACTTCCAGATAACACTTTACGATATCGAAAGTATGCAAGATGAAATTGTGACGATTTCTCAAACTTACGGTATTTCAATCTACGATTCAGCTTACGTAGCTTTAGGTAAGGTATTAGGAGATAAAGTTTACACAGCTGATGAGAAACTACTGAGGAAAGTCAGGGAATTACCTTTTGTACTTCACATAAGGGATTTCAAGATACCAGTGAAATCGTAGTTCGAGTTGTTAAGCATCTGCCATAATATATCAATTCTCTAAATTCACTGTGATAGCGAATGAATTCATTTATTAGTATGCTAGCTTGAAAATCTTTTAACATAGTTTTTGAGCTTCGTCATCAAAATAATTTTGTTTTTAAACCCTTACAGAGGATTTTCCGAAAGATATTTTGGTTAGTTTTTGTAACAAACTAATGACAATATGCAATAGGAGAGGTGAGGAGACGATATAACTGAAGAGTATACCGTTATATTCACTTTGGTTCTCGCCGATGAGAATAAACACTTTAATATTAACGTTTGGGCGATTCACGGATCCATTGCGATTTCAATTTGTTTCCCTAAAAATAGATAGAGCAGCAGTTATCAGATTTTACCTTGATTACAGGACGCTACCGATACTGTCGTCACTTGCTTATTTATATTTCTATAATTTTTAGACTTTATATAATATTCGAATTCATTGTTAATTCTTTATATATAGAATCAACGTTTAATAAATTTATACCCTAATGACGACACTATCTCCACACTGAACATATGTTTAAGAAAAATTTTTTAAAAGACAGAAAATACCAACACAGTGCTTGACGCTAAAGTATTTACAGAGAATTTAGTTGTATAAGTTGCTAGAAGTTTAAGTTGCTGTTAAGTCTTTATTACGAAAAACGCGGAAATGGATAACTTAAGGGACGTGTTCTTACTGGATAAGGCTTGTATGACATTGACGACGTTATGTTTTTGAGGAAGGAACAAAGCTCTAAGACCGAGGAAAGGCGTCAAGTTTGGTATTACGATAAAATCATCAGACAAAATCTCGATTGTTAAAATGGACATAAGAGGTGCTGAGAGAAGGGTGATGAAAGACTACGAGTGATTATATCGTACGAAGTGAATAACGATTAAACTTTACGTCAGAGAAGGCGTTGAAGCTTGTCCCAATAACATTAAGAAATAAGGGTTTCATAACTAGGTTCATAACGAAGAAGATTTAATTAAGAGTATGATCAAGACTCTCTTCTTCATACCGTTTCGCTTATGAGGAGGAAGTAAGGACTAAGTGTTTCTGAACTACTCGAGGAGGAAACGTGACAACTTCAAGTACGGGGGAGTATAAAACTGTTCAAAAGAAAATGAGAGGATTAGAGACAAACGACGGGAAAAAGAGAGAATTATAAGCTAACTTATGTTAAGGTTTACTAACAGTAAGAAACTCATTATTGTTGACTGTCGTCTTAGCTATAACTTATAAACTCCTGCCATTCCTCTTTTACTACTTCGAAATGGGTTATGTCCTTCCAAGGGTATAAACTTCACCTTTTCTGTATCTAAAACTAAATCGTCTCTTACGTCTACCGCTTTTCCCTCTACAATACCGTTATTTGTCTGTGCTTTAATTCTTGGTCTTATACCACCGGCTAAGAAAAAATACTGATTCAAAGTCCTCTTTGCATTGCAGTTTTGACTCTATAAGAACTCTCTTAACTACTTGAACTGCAATTATTGTGATCAATTCATTCCCTATTACACTCTCAAGGTATATTTGAGTAAAGCCTATAAGCCAGAATTTCAAATGCAGTGAAAAATACTGAGCAATAGGAGGAAATAGGGGTCAAAGTAAGGCCGAGGCTTCTTCGTTGTTTCGCTGGCAATTTGTCCATAATTAACTCTAATTAAACTTGTTATTGCCGATCCTACTACTAATGGATCCAGAAATATATAGATTATGTTGAATAAAGAGGGAAGAAGGGCGATTCAGGGCTCCTTTGCAAATTGTAATATCTCTGTTGATTTGGACTTATTCAATGGAGGAATTATTGAATATATTTGACCATTTCACGAAGAAATAAGGGTTCTTGTAATATTATT
>Ga0080006_1184295_pt1 | contig 11634 bp, 8 predicted proteins | sample RS3BMetagenome_FD_69209 | JGI IMG/M metagenome (GOLD analysis project Ga0080006, IMG submission 69209) | Ferric oxide microbial mat and aquatic microbial communities from Rainbow Spring, Yellowstone National Park, USA - RS3B (SPADES... ...
GGAACGCCGACCATCTTCAGTCCCCTTCCTCATCCCCATGTGTGTGCACGTACCCCTCCATCTTTTCCTAAAGGAGGTCTTGGGTCTTCGCTATCACCCTACTGCCCATGCACACAAATGCTCAAATCCGAAAATCTATATAAACCTATCTATTTTGAAACTGCAGACTACGGCTCACACAGATGTTTGCGCTCATAATAATAGCCGTGGCAATCTATATGATCTATGTTAACCTCTCGGTTCTCTAGCACCTGACAGACTGTGTGCGTGAAGTAGGGCGAACGTACCGCACGGTGAATCCGCATGCGGTCCTGCAAAGCGCCGGTTTAACGCCGTGAACCATTGAAAGAAGATGGGGTCTTGTGTAAATGGAAGTGAAAAAAGGAAGGAAGCGGATAAAACTGAGGGCAAAAAACGTCTTTGGGTTGTGGCACAGTGTTGTTTTCTCTCAACCGATTGGTGAATGCGCGCTGACAGACGTGGTAAGGCCGAAGGATCCTGGCGAACTTGCGAAGGGTTATCTATAGGAAAGACCCCGACCGCAAGGGCGGGGTAGTTCACGTGTCTGAAATGCAGTTTCTGTGTGCATGAAAGGTCGCAGACGCACACCTGCCTGCGAATATATGAGGTGAAACCCGCAGGAACGCATGTGCGGGAACTAACGTAGGTTTCGAAGCGCCAAGGTGCTAGAGCGTCTTGAGTCCGCTTCCAGTGAGTACAACGACATCCCTTCCTCTTTCCGGGTACCTGAGCGCTGCCGCGTATGCGGTCGCCGAGCTGTACTCAACAAGAAGGCCCTTACGCGCAAGCTCGGTGTGGGCGCTAACTATTTCGTCTTCTGAGACGGTCAGTGCATCACCGCATTCGCTCAGGACTGCGACCATCTCAGGTAGAAACACAGGGTTTGTCGAAACCAGGGCATCAGCACGAGAGGTTATCTTCGCCGGTGCCTCGTAGCGGACACCCTTGAGTGCGGAATAGACAGGTGACACCTGTTCTGACTGAACTGCCACAAGGCGCGGCATCCTTTCTATCTCACCGCTTTCGAGCATGTGGTGAAAGCCGGAATACACGCCAAGTAGAAGCGTCCCCGCTGACGTCGGAAGAAACACATTATCAGGTGCCTTCCAGCCTAGGTCCCTTGAAATTTCATAGGCAAGCGTCCTTATCCCGTCGCGAAACTCAGGTTGCCAGACATGGGACGCAAAGTAAAGCCTTGAGCTTTCGGCGGCTCTTGAGACGTCGCTTCGCGTCCCCTGCACACGTGTCACTCGAGCTCCGTATGATTCGATCTGCCGAAGTTTTGCACCTTTGACCGTGTCAGGAACAAACACCGAAACCTCCATACCAAGAAGGGCCCCGTAGGCCGCTATGCTTGCACCAGCATTTCCGGAGGAGTCTTCGCTTATCCGGCTCACCCCGTTCTCACGAAGAAAGGAGAGAAGTGTCGCTGAGCCTCTGTCCTTGTAGGAGCCGGTTGGGTTCAGGAAGTCGAGTTTGTAGCTGATGCCTCCGGACTCAAGGAATGGGGTGTTGCCCTCGCCGAGCGTGTAGAGGTTCCTTATATAGGGGAAGTTGTCCCTGATGTTTCTTGAAAAGGGTCTGTCCGCTACGCGTGTGAAAGGGCCTCCGCAGTAGGTGCAGTGAACCTCTAGTTCTTTGCGCGGTCTCGAGCATCTTAAACACCTCGCAGTCATGGTTCATAGCAGGCAGCCTTCCTTAAATCGGTTCCCGATTACCCCCGTTAAGGCGAAAGCGACTACCTGTGCTGCCCGGCCGGACCCGGCCCTCCGAGCGTCCTGCAACTGTGCTTTTTCCAAAAAAGTTATATAACATCCACATGTCCGCCTGAAAGAACAGACATGTTCACAATAAGCACAAAAAGGGCGAAATCAAAGAGGGCTATATCTCCAGTGATTGCAACCATCATACTCGTCGCAATCACGATCGTGATCGCCGTCGCAGTGGCTGGCTGGGTGTTCGGTCTCTTCGGCAACTACTCGAAAACTGCAAACGGAGTAACAGTCGTGAGCGGCCTGTCAACATGTAGTCATGCTACCTGTAGCATCGTCTTGTCAAACCAAGGAGCCAATGCGGTGTATGTCGTAGGTGCAAGCGTCAACGGTCCAAGCTTCAGTACAGTAAGTGCATCGGTGGTTGGTTCAACGGTTGTTCCTGCAGGTGGCGCATTAACAGTGGCGATCAGCGTTACTGGAGGAACGTTTCAGGCTGGTGGCACTTACAACATACAGATTGCCCTTAGTAACGGTGGTACAGTGACGACGACAATCGTTGCAAGTTAGTCTCTCTTACCCTTTCCTTTTCTTTATCACAGGGCATGGTTTGAAGCTACCCCGAACGGTTTTTCTTATCCATTGCGAGAGCGGTCAAGTAGCATATCGCAAGTGATACAAACACAGTAACGCTTATCGCTTCACTCCACGCGTTCGGGTTTCTAACCTTGATATACGCAGTCGTGTTTCCGCTCGCCATGAACGATACGTAAAACGATCCCGAGGCGGGGTGCATTTGTACCCTGTCAGTGCCAAGAAGTGTCACTGTTTCGTACGGCGTACCTGGTCCGTACGCTACGAGGATAGAGGGTCCAGTCGTGTCCGTTACTACCTCGCAGGAGAGGAGTCCGCACCGTTCGGTGAAGGGTATAGTACGCTTGAGGCGGTCGAATGCAAACGTCTGATTCCCCCGGCTGAACGGTCCGACAAGCCCTAGTGACGTCAGCGAGGATGTGCTCGGATTTTGTGAAAAGTAGGAAGCCGACAGGTTACTCAGGAAGAGTGCGTCCCCGCGCGAGTATACGTCTGCGGCAAATAACGTGAGCTTGAGTGTGACTTTCTTGCTGTCCGGGTAGACCTCCCAGGTTATGTTACCCTTCTGCGAGAGTGTAAACACTGCAAAGTTTTCCGGTTGAGCGCTCATGACGAGGGTTGAGTTAGGCTGTGCCCTGTAGACCATGCTCAGGTAAAAGGGCAGTGTATAGGGCAGGGTGTAGTTTAGCACGCATGTGCTTCCGACAACGGATGAGGGAAAGACCAAGGATGAGCCTTTTCCGTAGACTTCACAGCCAGAAGAAAAGCCGGCTAAATGTGGCTGAAGTCCGGGCAGCGAGTCGTTTGGCGTGAGACTCTGTGTGCTTGCAAGCAGTACACCGAGCCACTCGACGGGAGTACCTTCCTGCCACTCACCCGCATAACCCTTGACCGCATACACCACGTCCGGACCGAATTTTTCAAGCTGTTCAACTCCCCGGCTCTGGTTCAGAGCTTCCTCAATGAAGCTGATGTTGAATGGGGGCGAGCTCGAATAGAACGGCCCCTGTAGCGTGTCGCCCTGAACCACGACGTAGCCTATTCCCTCAAAAGAAAGGAGTGCTGAGAGGTTCACGTCCTGAACAAGACCCTGTTGCCAGGCGATAAGCGTGTTTACCAGAAAAGTGAATTCGGGAGCTGAGATGTACCCTCCTCCCAGGACAGGCTTGTTGAGCACGCTTGCAAGGTTGTCCACGGATATGTACCAGGTTGAGGCGTGGAAGTTGCCCACTATCGGCAGTGTGAGCACCGCGCCGCGCGCAGGTAGCGAGTTTACGTAGGACACCATTTCGCGGTAGTACGCGGGAATGTTCACGGTTTCGTTAATCATGTAAAACCTGTCGCCTGTCTCGTTAGGCGGAAGGTGTGAGTAAGTGAGCGCCACGCCTCGGGGAAGCCCTGTGGCATAGGGCGACATCACCGCAAGCACGCATATGATGCCAACCTCGAGATACACCACATTTCTACGTACCGTCCTTTCGTCTTTGAGAATCTTCACAGAGCCTGCGATCAGAACGGCGAATGCAAGCTGCTCTGTGTACTGCAGTGAGGTGAACGTGACGCTAATTGCCCTGACCGGCCAGAAGGCATCGAACAGCGCCGCGACCACGCCCCCAAAGGGAAAGTTGGTTCCAGCTCCGAGAAGCACACCTGTGAAAAGAAGTGCATAGAACGGCAGTAGCGCCTTTGCGCGCCCGATCCTTCCGTGTAAAAAGGGATACAGTATGAGTAGTAGCACTCCGAGCCCCCAGAGAGGTGTGTGGAGTACTGGTGGTATGTTTGTGTGCACTGGATACCAGGGCTGAGGCGCCGGGAAGTATGAAAAGGTGAGCTGTGCCAGGTAATCCGTGAGCTGTGACGTGACCGAAAGTACGCCGAGAAGGGAAGGCGAGGAAGTGCCCGCCTGGGCAAGCGATGGCCCGGCGCTGAAGTAGGGTGCTATCACGTAAAGCTGTGAGAGTTCGAGTGCAAAAACTGCGAGCACGAATCCCGCAACGGCGAGAACTTTTTCGCGTATCCCCTTCCTGAAAAGCGCGTACAGAACCACTACAACGAGGATTGACCCAAGACCCGTGATGTGGTAGTAATACGTAAAGCCCGCGCTTCCGTAGAATGCGGAAAGCGCAAGGCCAAGGAGGGAACCTGTGTACTCCTTTATGGAATGTCCGAAGCTTTCAGCCGCCCTGAGACCGAAGAGCATGAGCCAGGGAAAGGCGGCATAGAAGCTCAGTATGACTATCGCCCCATCGCCCGCATAGAACTGGTAGTACGGACCGTAGGCATAAAACGCGGCTGCAAGAAGTGCGGCCCAGCTGTTCAGTCGCGTGTTCATGTGCGTGAACACCCATTTTACAAGCGAATAAACGCCGCACTGAGCGATGAAAAGGGACACGTATACGTAGACGAACTGGCTTGCCCAGAGCGGGAGGACGATGTGGGCGGCGTTGAGTATCACAAGATAGCTCAGCCCTGCTGGGCTTTCGGGAACCCCCGGGTATACGTGGGGGTTTATGCCGTACAGCGTGTACACAATGAGCGCCCAGAGCCCGGCTGGTGTCTGGTGGCCGAGCGTCGTACCGAGGGACATGTCTGCGTAGTCGATGGGCTTGAAGTCGAACCATGTAAGCGAAAAAAGGGAGGTTACAAGAAACACAAAGCGCGCAAGCCAGTCACCCGTTAAAACGTGGCTCTTCAATTCCTTCCCGACCCTTTGGCATCACCTGCTGCCTCTTCTCTTTTCCTGTCGTTACCGGGCGCGTCACTCTTTGTAACTTTCTCGCTGTTTTGGTCTCTTTCGTCCTCTTTGCTTCCCAGAAAGTCCACCTTGGTGGATACGGCTATCGTGATTACGCCTGAAAGCAGAAAAAGGTAGGAGTATCCGGAAACAGCGTTTGAGACGGGCATTATGTCAAGAGAATAGTTCACGGCCGATACAACGAGCGCTACGATGCCAGCAATTACGAGACCACGGCCCGCGTTGTACACCACGCCCATGACACACACCTTCCATGGGTGTGCTTTATCCTTTGCTCTTTTCATGGTATGCAAGAGCGAGCGCGCGTCAGGCATCGCCCGCACACCTGTTGAGAGTTAACCTTCTTGTAACCCCTGGTTTCCGTGTCCGACTACCCCTGATCTCGGGCTCTTGCGTAGACAAAGCGCCGATCAAGCGCTCAGGTTAAGGCCAGAAAATGTGGCCGAAAACGATCCGTTCCCGGTCTGTAATCCCACGACAAGTAACAGGTACAGCGGCTCGCTTGGCATCCACCCGAGATCAAGTAGGTCATAGTACACGCCGGCTAGCTCAACCGAAGTCGAGCTTGAGAGAAAGACGAGGGTGTGCGCGTTTGGCATGTACACTCCGCTTTCAAGCTGCGAGTACAGGTACCATACCTCGTAGGGGCCGGATGCAAACTCAAGACCGACAGCCTGAAGGGGGTTTCCGTCGGCCCCCACGACTGAGCCTTCGCCCGAAAGTGTATAGCCGAGGGTATAGGGTAGAACCGCGGTCAAGTTCACACGCTGTGAAAGTTCGGCGGACACCCAACCCTTCTTCCACTTTGTGACAGAAAGTGTCACGCCCTGTGCGAGCACCTTCTCAGTGGCCCTCCCGCCCTGTGTGTCCGTGACAAACGACCAACCCGGGATGGAGCCGCCGTAAGAGTAAAGGCCCGGGTTTGCGATCGCCGGCACCGGTAGCTCGGGTGAAGTCTGAACCCCGTAATAGGCGTGGTAACTTGCGGTGTACGCCTCAACCTCGAAGTGCGTACCTGCGGGAAGCGCAAGCGAGGGTGTTAGTGGTTCAATCGTGTAGAGCCTCCAGTTACCGGAGCCAGTTACGTTCACGACGCGCCAGACAAGGCCGTTCACCGAGTTCATCATATCACTATCAAATATGCGGAAATTTGTACCGTTTGCGTATGTCACGTTGACACGCATGGATGTGACGAAGCCAGGCATAGCAAGCGGGTCCGCGTACGCTCCAACCGAGTAAACCCTGAGTGGCGGGTCATAGTGCAGGAGTGCGCCGGCTCCTCCTCCCGACACAACCAGCACGATGAGCGCCACGGCCTCAGCGCGTAGTGGGCTCGAACGGCCCTTTTTAACAGACACGCTATCCTTCATCACTTCGGGAAGTTCGACCAGTGCAAGGAGTGGCCAGTATACCACATAATTGAAGAGGAATCTGTAGCCGAAAAAGAACACGAGAATCGGAAACCCGAGAAACGAATGTCTGTACTTTGTATAACTCTTTGTGTATACCGCAAAGAGCACCAGTGCCGCAAGCGCCTCCATGAAAAGAAAATACCACCTAGAAAGTGTCAGGTAGCCGAGAAAGGAAATCTCGCTCAGACCCTGACCGCCCCCAATGAGCGGGGCACCAAGCGGCGAAACGACGTCACCCAGCCACGCCCTTGGTGCGGTCATAATAAAGGGTGCGTTGAGCGCAAGAAAAGAGATCGCGGCGCTACCAAGGAAGCCTGCAAGGCGTTTCGGACCCCCCTTCCTGTAGGCCGAGTACGAAAGAAATGGCAGGATGACCGCTGGTATCTGCTTTGCTGAAAGTGAAACACCGTAGAGCGCCCCCGATACCCGCGTCCTTCTTTTGAAGACGAGCGAGAGGGCAAGTGGAAGCGCCCAGAGCATATCAGGCACCGAGCCTACCGGAAAGTACAGCACGCTTGCGTCTATGAGCACAATGAGTACTGCGACGAGCGCAACCGGCCCGTACGTTTTGTAGCGGGCGTAAACCAGAGTAAGCGAAGCGAGAGTGAACAGGACCAATACCGCCCTTGCCTGCACGCCTAAGGCCACAGCCGGGACTAGTGCAAGGAAGGAGAGCGAAGGATAGGAGAGCCAGTTCACATACCCTCCGCTTGAGAGAGGAGTTTCGTAGTAGGAGGAAAGCCCGTAAAAGCCAAGCGCGTGGCCGAGCGTGGGTTGCGAATAGGGGTTAAGGCCGTGCAGGAATAGGCGCGCGGCATAGGCGTCAATCGCAAATTCGTCGGTGGCGTACGCCGGGATAACCTTCGAAAGGAGGTAGCCAAATAGCGCAGTCTCGGAGATGAGAAGGAGAAAGCACAGGTGAAATCTCTTCCGCCCGACGATTAGGAGCACGCCAAGGAAGGCCGATGCGACAAAAAAGGCTGCATATGTGGCACCAAACCTGAGCGAAAAGAGCGCAAGAACACCCGAAAGCGTGGCAAACCCGACAGCTGCAAATGTGTGAACCGAGCGCGGCCTTGCGAGTAGCTCAGGCCTGAGCGCATTCACACTGACGAGCAACGAAAAGATGAACACAAACCCCTCAACAAGAAGGAACCCGGGTTGCGAGAAGCCCTGCACCCGCGTTATGTAAACTCCGAAGGTAAAACACAGGGCGGCGGTGACGACACCCTTCCAGCCTTCAAACAGGGCGGGTGTCCTGAAGTGCTCCGCCGCAAGCGAGTAGGATATGAGCAGTCCCGCCGCAAGCATCATAATCCACTCGGCCACCATGTAAGGTTCATTGAGATAGCCGCCGATGAGCCATACATAGTAGGAAAGCGTCAAAAGGGCGCTTCCTGCAGCAAGCGTCCCGAGCCGCTTGACAAACTCCTGAGCGGTGTGCACTACAACCACCTACCCTCCGCTCGCCGTGGCATGCGCACGTGCAGGTGGCGTTTGTGTCTTGTTTATTCGCACGCCGATCCCGGTTCGCAAAGAGCGTTTCCGGACCTGTAGCGGAAAAAGCAGCGCCATGGGCGCAGAAAGCAGTGCGACCGAGCCTTTCTCTTGAAGATGAGGCGGGTTCTCGAGTCTGAGAAGAGTCACGCTGACAAGGTAAAGCCTTCCGAGTGTCTTTTGCGCTACTCCCCTGAATTCCACGCCCGTATAGCTACGATTCAGGCTGAAACTGAGGCTGACATTCCCCATGGCATCGAGTGCAGTTGCATTCAGCGTTTGTCTTGCAAGGACGAGCGAGCCCGAGTTGGCTGTCACCTCGAGCGTGAGCCCCTGGCCGGATGAGAGATTGGCACCTTGGAGGCCAAACTCGAGTGTATAATTTCCAGCGCTAAGATCTGTATAAGGACCGTACCAAACGATGCCCCCTGCCCCCGTGAGGTTGAGCCATCCCTCTTTGTTTACGCTCACCGCGGGGGAGTGCATAAGTGCATAGCCTGGATATACCGAGTCTGGAAACCGCGGCAGGGCTTGTGCGACCTGGGCGAGTGTTGCCTCACGGAAAAGAAGGTTTCCGTTCATGTCTGAGCCGAGTGCCCGGAACTCGACCGCGGTATACGCCGAGCGCGCATAGAACACGAAACTCACGCGCCTCCAGCGGCCCTGTAGTACGCTCAGGTTTAGGGGATACTGTGCAAGGAGTACGCGTCCGTAGTCGGCGGTTACCTGCAGCAACACGCTTCCGCGGGATGCGAGCGAATCAAGCTCAAACGACAGGTTGAAAAGCCCGGGCACAAGGTAGGTATAGGGACCGTACCACATAATCTTGGGCGCTTCGTCAGGCTGCGAGACGTTTATCGGCATCCGGCCCTTTCCCGATGGCGTCTCAAAAGAGGAAGACAAAAAGAGTGCGTCCTCGGGTGTGTAATAAGAGACGCCCGCCTCCCCCCTTTTGATGAGCACCAAGCCAGAACCCTCGGCCACAATCGAATAGTTTCCGCTTTTCCAGAGTTCGTCAAACATCTGCTGCATGGTGGCATTTTCAACACCTGGGCTCGTAAACCAGCTACTGTTCAGGTCGGCGAGCACATAGTCAGGCTGCGTTCTGTTCAAGAAGTTTCTTGAAAGATATAGCGTGTCCACGGGTGTTATACCCTCTTTTCCCGGAAATGCTTCTGGTATGTCATTTTCCACAAGTACCACTGACCCTGGCTTTACAAGGGAAAGCTCGGTTTCAAGCGTTCTGTAGCGCGCCCCCGGCTGAGCCGAAAGAGACGCGAAATTGAAGGACACCCTGCGGTTAAGGGGTCCGTAAGGCGCAAAGAAGACGGCTGATGTGCACACAGCAAAAAGCAAAAATAGCGAAAGTGCCATCCTTCTCCTTTGGGTTGAGCCAAGCTTCGCGATCCCTCCCGATGCACCCAGGAACACGAAGCACACAAAGAGCGCGGGGTACTGAAGCCCGAACACAAGCGGATATGCGAAGTAGGGACTGCCGGAAACCACAAGGAGCAGGGTGTAGGGAAGAAGAAAGAGCGACCAGCGTGAAAGAAGGGGGAGGAACAGCACAGGCAACAGGATGAGAAATAGGGTGAGCATGTCCGGAACTAGCTCGCTCTTCGACACACCAGGTACGGTGACCGAACCCGTGGTTGCGCCAGCCACGCCGAGCTCGAAAATGGCGAAAAAAAGTGTAAAGAGTGAAAACGTTATGAGAAGAACCGAGAGTGAAAGTGCACCCCTTACTTTTTTACGCGCGTCGAAAAGGAGTACAAGGCCGAGGAGTCCTGCGAACACGGAATATGGGTAGTGGGAGAGTGCGGACAGCGCAAAGAAAAGGAAAGAAAGGGAGACAGCCTTCCTTATCCTGAAGAAGTACCAGCCGAGAAGAAACAGTGTCGGAAAGAGTGCCTGATAGTGGAAGTCGAACCAGTTCATACCGGATACCGGAAAGTACACGAGGTATGAAAGAGAAAGTAGAAGTGCTGGCCGTTCACCTATTTCACTTCGTGCTACCGAGTAAAGCGGAAAGATCCCGGCGCCAATGAAAGCCGACTGAAACACGAGCACGGCAGGGTAGCCTCCTGCAAGGAAGATCGGCGCAACCAGGTACACAAGGCCGCGCGTTGCGGCAAAGTGCGGAACTGCCTGAGACGAGTGCACTGCCACCCACGCATACTGCATGTTTACGCCAAGGTCGAACACTGTCGCCCTTAGAGTGTATAGCTTTGCTAGCGATACATAGCTCCAGAAAGCGGTGTACGCAAGAAAGCCGCCTCCAAGCGCGGCTCGCATCCTCAATCCTCTTTCATAACCCGGTTATGACTATTTAACCTTTTGAGCGCATGGCGTGTCTCAAGAAGCACAAATGCGGCTATGGCGAACGTGCCGAATGTTTCGACTTCGGCAGACGACTGCCACGGAATCAGGCGGGCGAGCACCGTTGACAGGGTACCGAGCGCGAGGACCATGGCCCCGCTTTGCCTGTTCTCGACCAGGTTTCCGAAGCCGGTTGTGAACACCGAGATGTCTGCCTGTACGAAGAACCAGAGCGAGACAAAGTCATGAGGATACGTGCCTCCGTGGTACACGCCGACAAGCGCAAGAAAGATAGCGGACACCATAAGAAAGGAGGCGCCAACCACCTCTATCCGGTTGTTGAAGAGGTCGACAAGGGAGGCGGCAAACGCAAACAGAAGGACTGATGTAAAGATTAGCCCCAAGTTGTACACCCACGGGTCTGTTGCGCCGGGCGAGCCGAGTGCGCTCAGTGCGTCACGAGTGAACCTGAACCACGGGTTCAGTATAACCGCCGCAAGTATCCAGGAAAGCGCCGAAACCATCGCAAGAACTCCGCACCACACAAGCGTTGAGTCGAGTCTCTCGAGGCGCATGAGATAGGTCACTGGTTGTTCGCTATAAAAGCTACCCTAGGGAAAAACCGGGATTACAGGTATCCCGGAAAAACCGTCCTATCCCTTTACCCACCAGAAGAACAGAGAATCACCTGCTCCCCCTATCATCGGGTTTTCTTCGTAGCTTATCTCTCCGTGGTAGCCTGTCATGTAGGGCTTGACCACCCAGAAGGCGTTGGGCTGTTCAGTGTATATCATCATGTAGAGGTTTATGGCGTATTGTTCGACTTCCTTGTAGAGCTGCTGTGCCTGGACTGGGTTTGTGGCGGCGTTTGCGAGCTGTATGAGCGTGTTAAGCCTCTGGTACATCTGCGCCTCTTCTGTATGGTTGAGACTCTCAAGATAGGTTACGTTCCAGCCATCTGGCGCCGGGAATACACCTCCCACACCGTACAAGGCGTTCACAAAGTCGGAAGGATAGGGGTAGTCTGCAATCCAGAGGCCCCATGAGATCGGTGCAGGGTTCTCGCCCGGAACAAAGAAACCTATGAGGGTTGAGAACGGGACGTACACGCCTGATGCCTGTATGTTCGGGTCCATCTCGTGTAGCGCTTGGGCCCACATCTGTGCCGCCGCGAAGTTTACAGTGTCGCCCGAAGGAACCACAATCGGGATGTTGATGGATGTGTTGTAAAGTCCTGACTGCCTCATGAGCTCCTGTGCATAGCTCAGGTTGAAGTCAGGAACGCCGGTGAACTGAGAGGGCGGTGTATAGTACGGAAGACCGG
>Ga0080006_1149109_pt1 | contig 11628 bp, 13 predicted proteins | sample RS3BMetagenome_FD_69209 | JGI IMG/M metagenome (GOLD analysis project Ga0080006, IMG submission 69209) | Ferric oxide microbial mat and aquatic microbial communities from Rainbow Spring, Yellowstone National Park, USA - RS3B (SPADES... ...
CCGATGAGAGTGTCAGGGTCTATCAAAACCTCAACACCCTCATCGGAGAGCTTGCCCTGGCTAAATCTGGTCAGTTATCTCCAGGAATCCCCTGCCTTTAGGCATGGGGAGGATGTCAATCCCATACGAAACCCAGTGTTTGTTGGAAAAGAATGATTAGGTCAGATCATCAACCTGTTGCAGCCTGTAGCCTTGGACCGGAGTGAGAGCCGGAGCTAAAAGAAACTCATGATGTCTATACAGATGCCACTGATAGAGCAAAAATTGCTTTTCTGCCAGAAACCCATTTCTTTCTGAGGAGATGGGAATGCCAACAGAAACAGACAGTTTGTTGATTCTATCCATTAGTGAGAATGTGCGCATGTCCAATAACTGCCGCCTCCATCCCTTACGTCGACACTAGAAAAACCTGTCCCATGTCTTAATACTATTTCTAGTTCCTCTCTGGCATAGAAATAATGCCAATGGGTTTTTTCCCCAGTAATTTGGTGTTTTATTTCTTTGTACCATTTTTCTTGATTCATTTCTTGAAGCACAAAACTTTGAAAGGAAAAGATCTGAAAAACGACAAAACCTGAAGGCTTAAGAAGGCGTTTGATTTCAAAAAAAAGATTATAAACATACGGTTTTGGAATATGTTGTAGTGCTGCAACACTAAAGATAAGATCGATGCTTTGATCGGGAAGAGGAATGTTGACTCCATCATAGTGAAGGAAGCAAAAGGGTGGTTTTTTCTGAAGTCTTTTTTCTGCCTTAGCAATCATATTTTTAGCAATATCCAGCCCTAGAATAGTTTGGGGCGGAGTGGAGTGGGCTAGCAATGCCCGGTGCAGTGCTTCCATAATATACCCAAGGCCAGATCCAATTTCGAGGACGACACCATTTGTAGGAAACTGGATATAAGGGAAAAGATTGAAAGCAACATTTACATAGCTATCTGCCCGCTCGGTGAGTTTCTCTTTTGGAACTCCATCGTGAATGCGTGCTTCGACACTTTCCATAGACTCATTTGGATCATCCCAAATAGCAGCAGCTTCTCTTAAAAGTTCATTACTCATTCATTACCCCTTCCATGCCATAGCTATGACATTTGCAACTCATTATAAAGCACTGAGGCCAGTTTGCATTCTGCCCTTTAAAGGAGGTGATTTTCCAGCTAGCCTTTCGTAGAAAAAACTGCCCTCGGCGGGACTCGAACCCGCACGAACCTATTCGGTTCACAGGATTTTAAGTCCTGTGCGTCTGCCATTCCGCCACGAGGGCTACGAAGAAGTTCCTCTCTTTCTCTCTGAGGCTATTTATTTTGCTTTTATACCTAATCGATTACAACCAAAATTTCTACAAAAGGCCTTTCCTTTTTCATGGATCAAAATTGGTTTTTTCAAAATCCATCTCTTTCTATTTGATACTCCTTGTATTGAATGTGGCGTAGCGTTGCCAGGACTTGATTAAGGTGATTTTTTCGGGAAGTGTTAGCAAAATCCTTTTTCTTGCCTCCTCAATATCGAGCAAGGGTTCTTTTCTTGCAACCGCAACTTCTTGAGTTGTGTATTTTTGAAAGTTTCTTTTAGTCTGACCAAAATTCAGAATAAGCCAGTTTAACAGCTCTGCAAGTGCATCATCGGGTATTGAAGAAAAAGCAACTCCTGGAACTTGGATTACATATTTTCTGCCTTCAGGACTTAGGAGGAAAAAGTCGATCGTTTGGGCAATCTGAGGAGAGACTCCAGCGATTCCTTCTCCTTTTAAACCATGACAGCCTGCACAGTGAAGGAAATAGAGTGCCTGTTCTCTTGGCATAGCTAACGATAGTCCAGAGGAAATGGAAAAAAGAGCTAAAGCAGATAAAAATACACTAGGCAATAAACTTTTAGCCATATTCCCATGGAAGATTCCATGCCATTTAGCGGGAGACCATCGAAAGGGCAATAAAGCAGACATTTTTCCTATTCATTCTTTATGAGAATCCTGAGCTATTCCTAAGATGGAGGCTCCTGTACAATGATACACCATGTTCGGTGCTCCAAAACACCAGATCGTATCGTTATTCCGGTTGATTTGATAAACAGGCATTTCTGTTTCATTGGTTTGCCGACAGTAGCACCTCCCGCAGAATCCCTTTCCACAGCAGTCCCTATACGAAATCAGATACTGCTTGCCATCCAGTGGATTTCTACAGCTTCCGACCCAGTGGGTTGGAGAAGGGAATGTTCCCGGGGGACACGCCGTGACTCCTCCGCCGCAACAGCTGCAAAGAAACCCATCGATACTGCAATATCTCCAGTAGGAGCAGGAAGACTCATCGTTTGTCCTCTCTGTCAGCTCCTTCTCTTCTGAATGAGTGCTTTGTTTTTGGGTGCGTTCTATAGGAGCTGGTAGGAGTTTGCAGGCTGCTCCCAAAAATAAAGCCAAAGAAGTCAGAAACCCCCGCCTTGAACCACGTAGGGCAAGACGACGAGACCAGTATTCGACAAGCCGATCGATCCAATTCATGCTGGGTGATTGGTGTTTTTAAAGTCTGGGGATCTCGAAAAGTCTTTTTTGGAAAGAGGCAGCTTTAGGCTTTCCTTTGATTCTTCTCTCTGTTGTTGAGTATGATGGAGCAATCCTTCTAACTGCTCTAAATTGTTCACAAGTCCTTTTGCCATGACTTTCCCTTCTGCGTCAAGATAAATCGCGTAGGGAAGGGCACTCACTCCAAAGGCAACCCCAAGTTCTCTTGAAAGGACATAGGGGAAAGGGGATAAGAATGTGGAGGCTCTGTACTGTTGATGCGCGGCAAGATTTTCTCCATCACTGGCAAAGATTATATCTAGATTGTTGAGTGACCGACTCAAAGAAGCTACTCCAGGTATAAGCTTCTTACAAATTGGACAGGAAGGAGAAACAAATAAAAGAAGGCTATTTTTTTTCAAAGGATGTTCCCCTCCGATTCGTACTTGAGGCCGATTCTGATCCACGTCTTTTAATTCGAACAATGGAGACTTTTCCCCAACCTTGATTCCCCACTGAAATGACAAAGCTCCTAGCGGGGCGATCCTTTCGTGAAGGATGCCGATCTGTCGAGCAAGTGCAAGCAAAAGAAGGGCTAGAAAGCCGATCGCCACCCACGACAGAATAAGGGAAGCAATAAGCAGTTCAGTCATAAAGCATCTTTTTTTTCAATAAAGCTTGAGAAGCATTGGTAATGATTTGGTTCCAACCTGAAAAAATGACGAAAAAAATAGTACCAATCCAGAAAGAAAATATTCGTTCCCAGAATGTGGGGAACCGAGGAGTTGAAGGGAGAAAAGAGAGAAGGACCAAGATACCGCACAAAATGATATTTCTAAGAAGAATCATCCATGAGTAGGCCTCTTTTGAATGGCCAAAACAGCCGCAATCGATCGTTTTCTTTCCCCTAAGAAGATTAACTAATATAGCTACTGAGAAGCTTATTAAAAGGAAGAGTGCTAAAAATAGACCAGCTTGGGTGGGGATAGAAAGAAAAGAGCCAGCTACCCCGATTTCAGAGAGGATGATGAAAATCGATAAAGGAACTACAAGGTATCTTGGCAGCAGTTGGTAGCCTTCCACGGATCGAGTAAAAGGAGAAAAATGGAGGATCTTTTGGATGGCAGAATACAGAAAAAGGTCAAAGAAAAAATACTCAATGGTATTTTGGAATATGGGATTGTTCATTTTCTTTAGCCGTCATATCCAATAAGTAGAAGAGCTTCTTCTCCTAATTCTTCTATCGTTGCGGTTTTAGTTCCATTGCGAAGATCATAAATATCCAGATAGGCTTTGCGACAAAGACCGCAGAGTAAAGTTTCTTCTTTGGCTACGATGCGAATGGAATCTACTGGTCTTTCTAAAGCTATTTTTCTTTTGACTACCCCATCGGCTCTTCCAATTTCCCAAACTTCGGTTCCACTGTCCTTATGCTTTCCCTTGGCTGCTTTGTGCATAAGAATGTAAAAATGTCTTTCTTCTGGATCGCAACTCAGAAGCTGCCAGCCACAGGGCCTCCAACCACTACCAGAAGCTATATTCCATTTTTGTTCCCATGCTGCATTTAATCCAGAAAGACTCAAAGACAAAAGCATTCCTTCATAGGAAACGAAATAGTATTGGTTTGTGCTTTTCAGATATATCCCATGCTCGAATATAGGATCTTCCAAGGAAAAACCGGGGGAAATACGCTTTTTTTCTTCTACCTGGCCTTCTTTGTCTAATGAAAGAAGCAATAGGCCTCCATCCTGTCCAATCATTGCAAAACCTCTGGTTTCATAAGGATAAAGCAACACATAACCAGGGGTGGGAATTTCCATAATGAGTTTTTGTTGGTGAAGATCGACAACACTGACCGAACTAGCTGGGCTAATATTGCATACAAGAAGAAACCGGTTATCGCCACTCAATGCTTGAGTGTTTTTTTTCATCACACAAAGGAAGCGTTTTGGGGGGATTTCTATTTCATGGAGGACCGAAAGATTTTTCGTATCATAGACAGTGATTACATCGGTTCGAGTGCCTCTTGTTCCTCTACTAAAAAATGTTTCTATAGCGTAGAGAAACTTACGGTCGGAACTAAGTACAATATTGCCCATATAGCCAAGGTCGATCATTCCAAGAACTTTTTTCTTTGGGACATCGACTAAAAAAGCTTTACGATTGGCTACAGTAAAGAGCTGATCCACTGAAGGTTGAGGAAGAGAAACAGTGGTGAAAGTTTCTATAGCAAAATCCTTTCTCCTGTATAAGGTCCCAAATTTACTCTAAGGCTACGTAATAGCCCCCTTTTCTCGATACCTAGGAATCTCTGAGGTAGGTTTCGTTCTTTAATGCTTTATCTAAAACTAGTAGCTGCCTCCCTGAATTTTGGATGGTTCCAATAGAAGCCATCCTCCATATTCTTAAAACAATTTTTTGTTATGTCAAAAATATCTTATTGGAAAATCAATGACTGCTTTCTTTTCCCTGCGCTAGCTCAGAGCTAGGTGCACATCTTACCCTAGCTTCACTCCAGCTGAGCGAAAAGAAAAAGATTGCTTTCCATTAAAATATTTGGCAAATAATCAAGCCCAGTATGGGTTCTAAATTCTCTGTTTATCTCCTTGTTGGTGCTATCGTTTTTCTTTTTTTCGTTAGAACAGAGCCCCTTTTAGCAAAAGCCTCCAAAGAGCCTTGCAAAAAAATTAAATATCTTACTCCTCCCGGTCCAAATGTCGTCGTTGTGAATAAAAAAGAATTTGAATCGTATTTACCAAAAAGAAGAAAAACATCAGGGGGAATGTGTGCTCGGGTAGTCCGCACATGCATTGAAAAACTTATTGGCAGGCCATTAGATCGAAAGGATTATGCCAAGGAATATGGCGAAGTATTGGTTAAAACTGGATTATATAGAGAGCAGCCTCCAAATTCACAGCCAAGGGATTTCGATGTCCATATTCTTTATCCGAGGAAAAAAAGTCATTACGGACATATGGAGATCTATTACAAGGGAAAATGGTATTCAGACTTTTATCAGAAAGCTTCCCTTTGGCAATTATGGCCAAAGGAATATTCGAAGGTGAAGCTTTATCGGCTTGCCTATGAGAGAGTGGTTCTCACACCACAGAATCCCACCTATCAAAAGAGAAACAAGCCTTCGATGCGACTCGCACAATCTCCTGTGTACTAATTTGTGACTTCAAGCTTTTTCCTTTGACCTACTAAAAGACTATAAACTACTGATTTTTATTATCTTTTGTTTTATTGAAAAAGGGAGGAGTTTGAAAAAAATCTTCTAGATCTTTTAGCAATGCATCAGCTTTGGCTTTTGTAAAATCTGAACTTAATTCTGCTCTTTTCTTTTTCAAATCGTTTAAGCGCCGCTGATCTTCTTTTTTTGTTTCTCCCTCTTCTTTTGAAATTTGAGCTTCAAGCTTGTGGATTGCAGCATCGAGTTCGGAGAGAGCGGCTTGTGCTTCTTCTTTATTTTCTTTTGTCGGATTTTGCTTGTATTCTTCAATTTTATTTTTTGCAAAAGAAGCTTGTTGCTCCCCAGTGCATCCGCCTAAAGAAAGGAATGTCAATACAAGGAACAGATATATTTTCCAAAAGGAGGGCATCGAACTTCTATGGTTTTTTTGGGTTTACTATATCAAGGAAGAAAGAACAAGAGGAAGTAACGATTTTAGAAAAAAAATTAAAAGACACTTTTAATTATAATTTTATTTAATATCATGAAAATAAGGAACAAATTATGAAATCGTTTTTCATTGATTCATATAGCATCGAATTTATTTGTATAGGCATTGTTAGCTGTGCTCTTCTCTTCTTGGGGTGTAGGTGGTATTTGGAACATAGGCTTGAGTCTTTTAAAAAACAAATCGATTTTTTGAATCGAACATGGACTGAAAATCTCAAATCAGACAGTTCTCAGGATGAGATTCAGTATCTTATGAAATTAGTGCTTGAGCGTATTGACCAGCTTGATCAACACCTTAATGAGCGGTTTGATAGAATCGAGCAGAAATTAGAACAGATCGATAGGAAGCTGTCTACTATTCAACTTATTCAAGTAGAAGGAGAAGACGATTTTTTTGAGGAAAATTCCAATACGACAAGCGAAGATTTCGAAAAAGACACAAAAAAGTATCGATTTCGTGGCGAGGATGGACTTTTCCCCTTTGGTCTTTCTTAAAATTCTTTTTTAGGAAAGCAGACTATTGGACAAAAAGTCTATTAGATGAGTTTTTCTCTCTTTGTAACATTTTTTAATGGGAAAGAGGGTTATTTTTTTAAAAGATAGATTTTTGGCTTGAGATATTGCTTTTTGACAACATCCTTCAAAGCAAGCAGCGCTTCAATTTATAGCAGCTGGAAAAAATGAAAAGACCGTGATCATGAAGAAGAATCTCTCTAGCTATTTGCTGGACAGAGCTCTTATTTCTTCTGATGGGAGAAGAAGGATAGTCATCGATCACATTTTCCCAAGGGTAGATTGTGGCGGTTTTCCTCTCAAAAGAATTATTGGAGAGAGGATGACTGTCAGAGCCCATGTTTTTGCTGATGGGCATGAAAAGATTTCAGTTCGTTTTGCTTTCAAACATATCAATGAGGAAAAATGGAATGAAATTCCCATGGTGGAGTGTGGAAATGACGAATGGGAGGCATCATTTCCTCTGAATAAGCTTGGAATTTATGAAGGGAAGGTCATTGGATGGATTGATCATTTGCAAAACTGGCTGGAAAAACTCTATAAACTTCCTGAAGACGATAAGGATCTTGGCGTAGAATTATTGATTGGAGTGCAGCTTTTGGAAAAAAATTTCCTAGAGTTATCTCCCAATGAGGAGTTGGAATGGTGGATCGAAGAGCTTAAGAATGAACGGCTTTCTATTCTGCAGCGAGTACATTTAGCCAAAAATCCTGCTCTCCAGCAACTGGTTCAGAAATATCCAAATAGAAGTTTAAGTTCGGAATCAACGGAACCGTTTTTGATTTTTGTGGAACGCCCAAAAGCTCAATTCAGCAGTTGGTATGAATTTTTCCCTAGGTCTTGGAGCATTGTAGCGGGAAGACATGGGACATTCAAAGAATGCGAAAGGCTACTCCCAGAAATTGCTTCCATGGGTTTTGATGTTGTCTATTTGCCACCCATTCATCCTATTGGGAAAAAAGCAAGAAAAGGCAAAAACAATTCTCTTGAACCTACTCCTGAGGATGTCGGTAGTCCTTGGGCGATTGGATCAGAGGAAGGGGGACATAAAGCGGTTCATCCTGCGCTAGGAACTTTAGAAGACTTCCGGCATTTTGTAGAAAAAGCAGCGCAGTATGGCATAGAGGTTGCATTGGATATTGCATTTCAATGCTCTCCAGACCATCCTTATGTTACCGAACATCCTTCTTGGTTCAAATGGAGGCCGGATGGAACGGTGCAATATGCGGAGAACCCACCAAAAAAATACCAGGACATTATTCCCTTTGATTTCGAAACAAACGATTGGGAAGCTTTATGGGGAGAGCTAAAGAGCATATTCGTTTTCTGGATTAATCAAGGCGTCAAGATCTTCCGAGTGGATAATCCCCATACAAAGCCTTTGGAATTCTGGCGATGGGTCATTTGGGAGCTCAAAAAAGAGTATCCAGAAACAATTTTTCTTTCTGAAGCCTTCACCAGGCCGAAGTTGCTTTATGGACTGGCAAAGAGAGGCTTCTCTCAAAGTTATACTTATTTTACCTGGAGAAATACTCCCGCTGAACTAAGGGCTTATATGGAAGAGTTGATTTCTTATCCTCTTGTCGAATTTTTTCGGCCCAATTTTTGGCCTAATACCCCAGATATTTTACCCTGTTACCTTCAATATGCGCCCCCCTCAGTTTTTAAAATGCGCCATGTTTTAGCTGCCACGTTGAGTTCTAATTATGGCATTTATGGTCCTGCTTATGAGCTTTGTATCAATACTCCTCTTGAACCAGGGAAGGAAGAATATCTAGATTCTGAGAAATACGAGATCAAAAAATGGGATTGGGAGGCTCCTGGGAACATCAAAGATTTTATTAGAAAGGTTAATCATATTCGAAAAAACAATGTGGCTCTCCAGCGAACTAATAATATTCGGTTTGTGCAGACGGATAATCCCAGACTTCTGGCTTATGTGAAAGAGGCCCCCGCCCATGCTGATCCTCTTCTCATTGTTGTTAACATGAGCAGGAATGTGGAGATGGGCTGGGTGAATTTTTCTCCTTCTATGGTTGGATTAGAGGATTCAAAACCTTATGAATTGATGGACCTTCTTGCTGATGTGTCCTATACATGGCATGGGGAGTGGAATTTCGTTAAACTTGATCCTGAAATATGTCCTGCTCATATTTTTCGGCTTTCCCAATATGGGTAGGGGCTTTATTGACACCGAAAACCCACAAGTAAAAAAAAATGGATTTGCTTTTTTGTCAGACTCCTCAACGAAAAAAGGCTGCAATAAAAGCTCTAAAGGACTACTTACCGCATTGTCGTTGGTTTTCTTCAAAATCACAGTCAATTGTCCAGTTGGAATTCGAAGAAGAGATTTTTTTAGATCCTTTTAGGAAAGAATTAAGCCTGCTTTTTTTTAGGGTAATCTATGATAAAGGACCTGAAGCTCAAGATCTTTTTCTTTTGCCTCTCCAAAGAAAAAGTCTTTTAGAAGCTCAGCATAGTGGCAGGGAAATATTGTTTTATTGTGAGGATCTTGGCCTTTGCTGGATTGAAGCGACATCCAATAACGATATTGGCCAGCTGTTTTTGGAATTGATTGTGCAGAAAAAAGAAAGCAAAGGACGTCGTGGCAGTATACGAGGCAGTTGCTTGCAGCTTGTCTTTAACGAAACGGATATTTCCTTTAAAAAGAAAGGACAATTTTTAGGCACAGAACAATCTAATAGCTCCTACATTTTTGATCAAAAATTTTTCTTCAAACTCTACAGGAAGCTGGAAGCAGGAGAGAATCCAGAATCTGAAATCCTTTCTTATCTAACCGAAAAGACCACTTTTGGCAATATTCCTAGCTATCTGGGAAAAATGGAATTGTTCCTCAATGGTAGCAAATATGTCATTGGCTTGTTGACAAAATATGTGCCTAACGAAGGCAATGGTTGGAAAAGAGCGATGAGTTGTTTAGAAAGATACCATAAAGTTGCCCAAGAAAGCCTTAGCAGCAGTGTCTTGTCTCATTTTCCTATGGAAACATTCCCTCATGATTGTTTTGATTTGGATGCCATTTATCTTGGGGAAAGAACTGCCGAGTTACACCTTGCTTTAAGCAGTGCTCAAGGCATCGAGGGATTCGAACCAGAACCACTACAAAAAACCGATTTAATAATGCTTTTTGAAGAAGCCATTGCACAGATCGACAAAAAATGGATCAATGCCTCGGCCAATCCCTGGTTTCAGAGCATCCTCTCTCAACGGAACCTTTCGTTCCAATCCTTAACGGAGAGAATTTGCCAGAAACTGAAAGAAAAAATAACCGATCTTGAAGAGCAGAGCCCTTATAAAATAAGGATCCATGGAGATTTTCATCTCGGGCAAGTCTTGTGGACTGGATCAGATTATTTTATCATCGATTTTGAAGGTGAGCCTAATCGGTCGATTGACAAAAGAAAAATGCTCTGGCCTGCATTAAAAGATGTCGCAGGCATGCTCAGATCTTTCCATTATGCGGCTTACTCTTTTTTTAGTCCAATGGATAACCCTTCTAAGAGGATCTTGGCAGCCTTCTGGTATTCGAAAATCGTTGAAAAATATTTAGACTCTTATAGAAAGAGGGTTGGATCTGCCCCAATATTACCTTCAACGGAGCAAAGTTTCTTTGCCTTACTTGATTTCTTTTTAATTGAAAAAGCAGTATACGAAGTAGGCTATGAGTTGGGTAGTCGACCTTCCTGGGTACCAATTCCTTTGCTTGCTCTTTTGGATCTTATTGAATGAGTTACTTTTTCTTCCTGTCTCCAGACCGAGTCTTCCCTCTTCCTCTGGCTCAAGCTAAGCGGATAAAAATAGAAATCAGACTTCGACCACAGTCTTTCCTATGGGAGCATTAGTAAAAATGGAGTGAAGGGCCTTTGGAGCATTTTCTAGCCCATGAAAGACATTTTCTTTATGCTTTAGTTTCTTTTCTTTGACCCAAGTTTCCAATTTTCTAATGGCTTCAGGCCATCGATCTGTCCGATCTCCCACAATGAATCCTTTGAGAGTAGCCCGTGCGGAATGTAACCGTTCAAAATTTTTTATAGCATATGGAGTTTTTACATTATACTGGGAAATCATCCCACAGATGACTACTCGACTATTTTTTCTAAGAAAAAGAAGCGCCGTATCCAACGTTTCTCCTCCAACATTATCATAATAGAGATCAATACCTTCAGGGACGCATTGCTTAAGTTTTTGCTCTAAATCTTCACTTTTTTCATTAATCGCATAATCGAAATTCAATTCCTCAAGGAGAAACCGACACTTTTCTTCTGAATCAGTTATTCCAACAACTTTACAGCTATGCATCTTTGCAAATTGTCCTGCAGTCATTCCGACCGTTCCAGCGGCGGCAGAAATCAACACGGTTTGTCCAGCTTGCGGCTTTCCGTAATCAAACATGCCAAGGTAAGCCGTTATTCCAGGCATCCCTAGCACTCCTAAAAAAGCTGGTAAAGAGGCAATCGATGGATCAATTGGCCTCAGATCCCTTTCATTCGATAGACCATATTCCTGCCATCCTAGATATCCCAATACGTATTGACCAGATTGAAAAACTGGACTCTTGGATTCCACCACTTCGCCAACAGACCAACTTTCCATGCGGTTTCCTGGTTTTACTCCTCTACTAAAGGTGGTTGGTTCTTCGGTGAGAAGCCTCAAATAAGGGTCAATCGAAACATAGCGATTTTTAACCAAGACCTCGCCCTCTTTAGGAGAGGAGATGTCAGTAAATCCAATTGAAAAATGGGACTCATTGATGAGGCCTTCAGGTTTTTTTACAAGGATTACCTGTTTGTTTTTCATAGTTTGACATCCTCCCCATGCCTAAAGGCAGGGGATTCCTGGAGATAACTGACCAGATTTAGCCAGGGCAAGCTCTCCGATGAGGGTGTTGAGGTTTTGATAGACCCTGACACTCTCATCGG
>Ga0080006_1148853_pt1 | contig 11620 bp, 8 predicted proteins | sample RS3BMetagenome_FD_69209 | JGI IMG/M metagenome (GOLD analysis project Ga0080006, IMG submission 69209) | Ferric oxide microbial mat and aquatic microbial communities from Rainbow Spring, Yellowstone National Park, USA - RS3B (SPADES... ...
TCTTATAAAATTAGAACGCGCGGCAGTTATCCCCGCGGCAAAGGCTACACCCTGACCACTTCAAGGCATTCCGGCGCTTCATCGCAGCAACCGTTCCTGCGATTTTTTTCAGGAGCTTCGGCTTCGATGCCAACGCTCTTCGATCCCACGCCTGCACTGCCCGCAACGGAGCATCGTACGGATTCGTCGAGCAAGCCCAGCGCCGCCAAATCGACAACTTCAACATCCATCACATCGGTCTTCGAGGAACAGTACCGGGAGCTTCGACCACGTGCTCCGATTCCTCCGCTCGACATTCGCTTTCGAAGATTTACTTCGCTGAATACGACCATCCGTCTGCGAGAGGGCCGCTTGCATGTACGACTCTCCGACCTGTTGGAGTCGGCGCCAGAGACGGTTCACCGAGCGATTGCGCACATCCTCCTCGCCAAGCTCTATAAGAAACCCATCTCCGCCGCACATGCGGACCGGTATCGCCGTCACGTGTCTTCTGAACCTGTATCCCGCCAGGCCGAACTGGTCCGGCAAACACGCGGACGTAAGCGGCTCTCCACGTCGGCCGGACGTCATTATGACCTGCACGAGATCTTCGATGCGTTGAACACCCGCTTCTTTCATGGCCTGCTTGGCCGTCCGACGCTCACCTGGTCTGCGCATCACGCGCGCCGGATGCTGGGTCACTACGACGCAGCGCATAACACCATTGTGGTGAGCCAGGTCTTCGACCGGGCCGATACACCGCGTTGCGCGATCGAGTATCTGCTCTATCACGAGATGCTGCATCTGAAACATCCCGTGCGGGTGAAGGCTGGGCGCCGCTGCGTTCACTCTCGGGAGTTCCAGGCGGAGGAGCGACTCTTCCCCGAACTGGACTCAGCGATGGCTTATCTCAAACGTCTGTAGCGTTCCTTTCAACTACACAGAATTTCATTTTGAAGCGGAGTGCTCCGTGCTACTATTTCGCCACCCCTAAAGTGCCTATGGTAAACAGCAGGCGGAGTTCTGCCATTTGTTGCGGTCGGGCCACTGCGAGGTCCGCAAACGGGCTTCACAGATCAAGCAACAAATAATCCAGAAGAAGGAGCAGGTGTCCCCCTATGCATCTCTCGAAACGTGTCGCGGCTGAATTTTTCGGAACCTTCTGGCTGGTGTTTGGGGGCTGCGGAAGCGCAGTTCTGGCCGCTGCCTTTCCCGCACTTGGCATTGGCTTTGCCGGAGTTGCTCTCGCTTTTGGATTGACTGTTTTGACAATGGCCTTTGCCATCGGGCATGTTTCAGGCTGTCATCTCAACCCTGCCGTGTCCGTCGGACTAGTTGTGGGGCGTCGCTTTCCAATAACCGAACTATTGCCATACGTCATCGGACAGGTGCTCGGTGCAATGGCTGGTTCGGGGGTTCTTTACCTCATCGCGAGCGGCAAGCCCGGCTTTTCACTGGCGGGCGGCTTTGCCTCAAACGGGTATGGCGCACACTCGCCGGGCGGCTATTCCCTGCTGGCGTGCTTCGTTGCAGAGGTCGTGCTCACCGCCTTCTTTCTTCTTGTCATTCTTGGCGCGACCGACGAGCGAGCTCCGAAAGGCTTTGCTCCGATAGCGATCGGCCTTTGTCTCACGCTGATCCATCTGATTAGTATTCCTGTAACCAACACCTCAGTGAACCCGGCACGTAGTACAGGCCCTGCAATCTTCGTAGGGGGTTGGGCGATCAGCCAACTGTGGCTCTTCTGGGTGGCTCCTATACTGGGCGCGATCATTGGCGGATTGATTTCGACCGCATTTTTCGCGGTGCCGCAGCAACCTATACGCGAGGAAATGTCCGCCAAGCCATAACGATAGCTCTGCGATCAAGTGAGTGCGCCGCGGAACAAACCGCTCCGTTGAAGCGATGTCTTTAGAGTCAGGGCAGCAAGAGCCATAACGCCGACGCGAGTGCAACGTCGCTGAGTTGAAGTGAAATGCGGTACCAAAGCCTTGACGCAGGGCATGAGCGCCTGCCGCATAAGGCGCCGCGGGCTGGCCAGACGTTCTGGACTGTAGGAGACACCTTGAACCGGTGAGCGCATGCGCGTGTGGGTAGGCGTCGGCGGCTACTGCGGTAAACCCTGACATGAAACCAGCAGCGCGAGTAGCCACGGAGAGCGGAGTTGAGCGAAAATTCCAGCGACACCGCCGCAGCCAGAAGAAAGCTGACGCACACGACCTGCGGCCAAACGCCGTAGCAAAATAACCGAAGCTCACATATCCGAACTACATGCCCACGTATCACGTGGGCGGCTTCCTTAATTCCTGTTCCTCGTAAGTTCTCGATTCTATGGTGGCCCGGGCAGGAGTCCAACCTGCGACCTTCGCGTTAGGAGTGCGCTGCTCTATGCAACTGAGCTACCGGGCCACTTGGGGTAAGTGTATCGCGCGGTCTGCGAGACTCGCGGTGATAAACTTGTGAGTGGAGAGTTTATGCCTGGAATACAGCGTCGACCTGCGGTAGAGGTGAATATCGGTGGAATTCGGGTGGGTTCGGACTCGCCGGTCGTGGTGCAGTCGATGACCAACACAGACACGGCTGACGTCGAGAGCACGGTGCAGCAGGTCGCGGCTTTGGCGAGAGCCGGTTCGGAGATGGTTCGCATCACGGTGAACAACGATGACGCGGCTAAGGCCGTGCCTTATATTGTCGATGGGTTGGCAAAGAAGGGCTGGAGCACACCCATCATCGGAGACTTCCACTACAACGGACATCAGCTGCTTAAGAAATATCCAGACGCGGCGAAGGCCCTGGCGAAGTACAGAATCAATCCCGGAAACTGCTCGATCGGGCGCAAGGACGACGATAACTTCCGGACCATGATTGAGGTTGCAGTGGAGCATCAAAAGCCAGTGCGGATTGGTGTGAACTGGGGTTCGCTCGATCAAGCGCTGCTGACAAAGATGATGGACGAGAACTCTAAGTCTGTCGATCCTCTCCCCGCCCGAGACGTGATGATGGAAGCCATGGTGGTATCGGCTCTTGACAATGCAGCCGCGGCGGAGCGTTATGGGTTGCGACGCGATCAGATTATTTTGAGCGCGAAAGTCTCAGGTGTACGCGACCTGATCGATGTTTACATGGAGCTAGCTCGTCGTTGCCATTACGCGCTACACCTTGGGCTAACAGAGGCCGGGATGGGCATGAAGGGTGTCGTCGCGTCGGCTGCAGGTCTTGCGCCACTTCTGCTCGCGGGCATTGGAGACACGATCCGCGTGAGTTTGACTCCGACACCGGGTGGCGATCGTTCCGAGGAGGTTCGCTGCGGACAGCAAATTCTACAGTCGCTGGGAATTCGCAGCTTCATGCCGCAGGTAACGAGTTGCCCGGGGTGCGGACGCACGACCTCGACTTACTTTCAGGAGCTGGCCGAGCGCATTCAGAGCTACCTTGTGGCCTCAATGCCGGAGTGGAAGAAGCAGTATCCAGGCGTTGAAGAGTTGAAGCTGGCGGTGATGGGCTGCATCGTCAACGGCCCTGGCGAATCGAAACATGCCAATATCGGTATCTCGTTACCGGGAACTTTCGAAGAGCCAAAGGCTCCGGTTTACGTCGACGGAAAGCTGTTCACCACGCTCAAAGGCGATCGGATCGTCGAGGAGTTCCAGGTGATCCTGGATGAGTATGTCGAGAAGCGCTACAGCAAGGTGCTGGTCGAGGCTTGAACGATTGCTGAATCAAAAGATTGGTGCGGCGTGCTTGCGCAGTTCGGCGAGTGGGTAAAACGTACCTCGCCAGGTGACTCCTCCATGCGTCAGCGTAATGAACATGGAACGTAACAGGGTGAAGGCGAAGATCAGTCCGCTTACTGGTAATGCGAGAACGTTCCACGTAGATAGGCCGGATGCCCGTCCCATCAGACGGTAGGCCCATGCAATGGACGCGAGAGCCAAAATCGCAGGGGCGCGAGTAGGTGCCCAAAGGAGTTCCGCAGTTGGAGCGACGCAAAAAACGAGCAGCCAAAGACACGCCAGAAGTGCAAGCCAGACGTAGAAGCGGAAGGCGGAAAAGAGATTTTTCGTCATGACGTTGACGAGCCCGTTTACGCCCGACGCCCAGTGAACACGAACTAGATTCCGACCGAAGGCGACCCGCTGCGCGAGACCGGCTCGCTTAATCCGGCGGCCGAGACCCAGGTCTTCCACAATCTCCATGCGAAGGGCTTCGAAGCCGCCAACCTGGAGGTAGGCTTCCCGAAGAACGAGATTGAAAGCTCCGATTCCGAGGGCGTCGTATTTGGCCCTGGGGTCGGAGACGCGCCACGGACGTGCTCCCCAGATGCCAAAGATCTGAAAGAAAGCGAGGATGGCGGCCTCATCCCAGCGCTTGATGATGGTGGTGGGAATGGTGACGAGGTGGTCGGCTTGTGTGGCGACGGCGTTGGCCAAAGACAGACGGATGGCGTCTGAGCGGAAGAGAACGTCTCCATCGGTGAAGAGGAGGTAGTCGGTGGGCGCCTGGCGGGCAGCGAGTGCCATGGCGTGAGTCTTGCCGAGCCAGCCTTCGGGGAGTTCGGCGATGTGGATGGCTCGAAGCCTGTATGGGTGTTCGCTGGCGAGGGCATTCATGATGGAGCCGGTCTCATCGGTGGAGCGGTCGTTGACGGCGATGATCTGGAGATAGGGGTAGTCCTGCGTGAGCAGGGATTCGAGTGTGGCAGCGATGTTGGCGGCCTCGTCGCGGGCGGGAACTATGACCGTAATGGAAGGCTCACCGGCGGGGCTGAGGTTGTTTGCGGGCAGCAGGAGGTCGGGGATGTGGGGAAGGCCGCGTGCCGCGGCGACGGACTTCCACAACCAGCTGAGAGCGACCAGCCACGAGAGGAGTTTAGCGGCAAGGATCATGCGGGTGCAGTCTGGACGCCAGCCTGCAGCGGCGGGGCGTAGCGCGAGCCGAGAAAGAAGATGCCTGAGGCGAGGAGCATGGTGACCAGGGTCGAGCCGAGCCCGAGGTTCAGAGTCGAGTGGTCGCTGACGGTGCCGATGATGCGCGGGGAGATGGCGTCGCCGAGTGCATGGATGATGAACAGTTGGCCAGCCATCGCGGTGGCGCGGATCTCTGGCCGGACGGCGTTAAGAGTGGCCGCATTCACAGGTCCGGTGCCAAGGAAGATGAGAAAGATGGCGCCGGCGAGGCCGTAGAGCGTTAGGGAGTGCGGGCCGAAGAAGCAGAGCAACGCGGGTGGGACGGCGATAGCGGCGCTGATCGCCGGGACGAGGTAGAGGGCTTTGGGGTTGGTGCGAGACCACTTCTGTGCGATCGTACCGCCGGCGATGGTGCCTCCAAGGCCGGCGACCACGGTAATCGCTCCCATAATGTAGGAGGCTGACGATTCGCTGCGGCCGTCGACGCGCTGGAGAAAAGACGGCATCCACCAGGAGATGCCGCCGAGCGAAAAGGTGACCGCAGCGTAGCCGAGGATTGAGGAAAGATAGGCTTTGTTCTTGAGGAGTGAAAGGACTGTTCCCTTCTCCAGCCTGGCTTTCTCGTTCTGACTGGCTCCGCGGGCTGGCTCCTTCATGAAAAAGGCGATGAGAAGCGCGATGATAGTACCGGGGACAGCGGAGACGATAAACGACATGCGCCAGCCGTAGTGCTCGCCTACGGTGCCACCGACGAGGTAGCCGAGCGCCGCGCCAACCGGGATGGCCACGTTGAATATAGTGAGGACGCGGTTGCGCTGGTCCGCAGGGTAGAAGTCGGCGAGGAGCGACGGGGCGAAGATGCCGAAGCTGGCTTCTCCTACTCCTAACGCAGCGTGGCGGAGGTTGAGCGAGTCATACGAGTGGACCGTGGCAGTGAAGAAGTTGATGCCTGACCAGAAGAGGGCGGCGGCGACGATCATCGGTTTGCGCGGAAACCGGTCGCCGAGCCACCCGGTGATCGGCGAGGTGAACATGTAGGCGAGCATGAACCAGAGGGTGAGCGAGCCGATCTGTGCGTCTGAGAGCCGGAACTCGCCTTTCATCTGCTCCTGGACGCCGGGGAGAATATAACGGTCGATATAGTTGACGAAGTTCAGCGCGGTAAGCAGAATGAGCGCGACGGTGGCTCCGGCGACGGAGGCTTGTCGAGAGGGTTTAGTCGCGGAGGGCATCTGGTTGTACCTGTTACGGGAGAAGCATACCAGCGGATTCTTTCGAGCTGACGATGTCGTCCGCATGTGTACCCCCACCCTCGTCAAAGTCGTGCAAAATCTTCCAAAAAAGAGACTTAGGCTTGGATCTCTTTGTTATGAGCTGTTCGCTTGTGCGATTAAACGCGTAGGCCCGGCTCAGGGCCGGGCCTCATCGACTTCTTGACTTGATTTTAACAGGCGTGTCAATAGACAGGCTGTGGAAAGGACTCTTTATCTGCCGGGCACAGCTCGAAACGTTATGTAGTTGCGGCCGGCATAGAGACGATATCCCTGGTTGGCAGGTGCAGCGGCTACGGTGAGAGGGCGGGGCCGGGAAAGGCTGGCATCGTGGGCAGAGTGGGCGGTGAAAAGATCGTGTCCTCCGATATCCATCACGATGAAGCTGTCATTGGCGATGAATCCGCAGCCGTAGGCTCCCGGAGGCAGGGTATGGCCGTCGATATCGAGAGCGGATTCAGTGATCAGATAGGCCTGATATTTTTGCTGGACCTGGCTGGAGTAGCCGGAGGTATCGACAAGTGAGATCAAGACAAAAGCGTGGTCGGAGAGGCGCACGCCGCCGGAGTTCCGGCCCTGCACCGGAGCGCTCTGGCCGCGGAAGAAGACGGCCGGTGGGAGAATCTTTTGTGTCTCGGCGGCGGTAAGAATTGCGGACTGCTGAACGCTGGCATTGGCTTCGGGCATAGTCCGGCCCGGTTCCTGCGGGTGGATTGCAGTAAAGGCGCCGGCCAGCGCCAGGGCAATGAATCCGCCGTTCCAAATTCTCATGGTGGTGCTCCTAAGACCGGATGATTTGCTTTCGTTTTAAGGATAGCAGCGGGTTGCTTCTAATCGATGACGTCTGTTGCGGGGTATGGGGGCTTCATCATTGCCGCAACTTGCGCAGCATTCGTGAAAAGTGCCCGACAGCTTTGGATAGAAGCTATCGTATGCCAACCATGCCGCGAGTGGAGGCGATAAGCTTAGCCGGGTCGTAGCCGACGCCCTTCTTGAAGACAGTATCGACGTGCTCGACCGCGGAGATATCTTTTGCGGGGTCGCCGGTAACGACGACGAGGTCGGCCTGCTTGCCGACGGCGATGGTGCCGATACGGTCGTCGCGGCCTAAGTACTTCGCGCCGTTCTGGGTGTAGATCTGGATGGCCTGAACGGGAGTGAATCCGGCTTCGACCAGAAGCTCCAGATTGCGCTGGTCGCCGAATCCCGGCAGCACCGCGCCGTCGCCGGTTGGATCGCAGCCGGCCATGAGCAGGCCGCCTGCAGCGACAAAATCCCGCTCGAACTGCATCTCTTTTTTCATCAAGACGGGCCAGGGTGATCTCTCGCCTATCTGACCGGTCTCTGCGCGAGATTCCAGGACACTCGTCCAGGCCTGGGGCATCATCGCTTCCCTTTCGCGATCGAGGAAGGCCATCGGCGGACGATTGGGCAGAGACGTTTCAAAGACCGAGAGCGTGGAAGTGACCGCGACGTGATGTGCGACGAGGTCGTGGATCATGGTCCGGACCTGAGGCCCAGCGTTGTCGAGCGTATCCGCCATCTCGCGCACGGCCGTACGGAATGGACAGACCCCTTCTTTCCTGCCGGAATAGAACTCTGTGTCTACGAAGATGCCATGCTCTAGGTTGTCGATGCCCATGTCGGCTGCTTCGGTGAATCCGATGGAGCATAGGTGCCCGGTGATTTTGAGACCATGCGCATGTACGGCGTCGATTGCCGCTTTGAGCTCGCCGGGCGTGATGAACATGTATGCCTTGAAGGAGGTGACGCCCTCCCCTGCCCAGTAGTCGACGGTTCTGGTCGCATCCGCGGGACCAGAGAGCTGATGCAACTGGGGGATCAAGCTGCCGGCGCCTTCGAGATAGGGGCCAGTGACGTCGAAGTCAGGTCCGGGCATAAGGCCCGCGTCCACTTCACGCTTGACGTTCAGATCGGCATACGGCTCAACGCTGCCGGCGGTGCGGGCGGTGGTGATTCCGGCGGCCAGATACAGACGAGGGCCGCTCTGGAACATCTCCCCGCCGATGACTCCACGTAATGCTTCGCTGCCGGGTTCGACGTAGAACAGATGCTCATGCATTCCGACGAGACCGGGATAGACGGTGTGTCCGTGGAGATCAAGTACCCTTGCCGCGCTGGGAATTTGCGCGGTGGCACTGGGCGCGACGGATGCGATGCTGCCGTGATCAAGCACGATGGTCTGGTCGGCGATCGGGGCCACTCCGGTCCCGTCGATGATCTCGACATGGCTGAGCGCGATGACGGGATCATCGATCGAGATGTAGGGAGCGAGCGGATTGGGCGGAGGGATCTGCGCAAGCCCGAACGCAGATGTGAGAAGAAGAAGAGACAACCGGAACGACTGTCTGAGCATGGCCACAGCATTCGCGTGTATACGCGTAAAGTCAAGAAAAACCGACTAAGCTCTCGGGCCTTTGGAGTCGTGCGGGCGCGGGGAGAAGGCTTCAACGACGGTCGAGATGCCGCCGCGTGGGCGGAAGTCGCCGACGACTTTGGCCCAGACAGGGTTGCAGGCTTTGACGACGTCGTCGAGGACTTGATTGACGATGTTTTCCTGGAAGATGCCGAGGTTGCGGTAGGTGAAGAGATATTCCTTGAGGGACTTGAGTTCAAGGCAGGTTTCGCGGGGCATGTAGCGGATGGTGATACGGCCGAAGTCGGGCAGGCCAGTCTTGGGGCAGACCGAGGTAAACTCGGGGTCGTCGACGAGGATCTCGTAAGCCTGAAACTGGTTCCGCCAGGTTTCGATGCTGGGGAAGGTGGCGTCGAGGCCCGCCTTTGCGTGGTCGTCGGTGTAGCCGGTGGTTTTGGTGGTCATGCTTCTATTTTATCGCCTGTAGACTTTGGACAGGCATACTGTCACCGTCGCGGGTGAGGTGCGCTTGATGAGCTCGCGCGGCCCTGGGGATAGACCCGCGGGGGGCAATCTTTCGACGAGATTGCATCAGATAGTAAGAGTTGAACTGTGGAGGGTTGCAGATTTGAGGATTGGATCGGGAATGGTATCGAACGATGCGGGCGGCTGCAACAGAAGCGATTGCGCCGGGATGTGGGGCAGGTTGCGGCGGGTTGCCGGGGTGGCGATCTTGGTGCTTCTGTCTGGAGTTCCCGCATGCGATTCGCAGCCCACGTCAGCTAGCCGACCCGGACCTGCGCACACGGCGTCACCCCAGAAGGAGCCAACAAGCAAGGCTCCGGCGCGCGCCGCAGAGACGGAGCCTGCACGTGCCGAGCAAGAGAAGAACGCGAAAGATAAGACGCCGACGGCGAAGGCACAGGCGGCGATGCCTAAGCCGGTGCCGCACTTGAATATCGATATTCGACAAGCTGACATTCTGGCGCACCTGAATGCGGTGATCGGGCTTTACCGGTCGTCGATGACGCCGATTCAGAAGGCGGGCGAGCCGAATGACGTGGTGTACTTCGACCAGTCGGTGGAGCTGTCCTCGCAGGCGGCGCTCTATGCGTTCGAGTCGGCCGAGGCGGAGGCGCTGCTGTTGCAGGCGAATACGGGCTCGGAGTCGGGAGGCGAAGAGCAGCGGCTCGAAAACGCGAAGGCGAACGTGGAGCAGCAACTGGCTGGTCTGAAGGCGAGCGCAGAGGCGCTGGACAAGAAGATCGACACGGCGAAAGCGTCGGACCTGCCGGCGCTGCACGCGCAGCGAAAGAACATCGAGGCAGCCATTGCGCTCAGTTCGTCGTTGGATGCAGCGCTTGAAAAGATCACAGGCACCTCGGACGTGCAGGGGGGCAACGGACTCCCGGCTGACATAGCGCGGTTGCAGCGGTCGGTCCCGGAGTTGAACGGCAAGACGAAGCTGGCAAGACCGCAATTGACCACGCTCGAGTCGGCGCGGTCATCGGGAGTGAGCAGTCAGGGCGAGGTGCTGTTTGAACTGCTGGGGACAAGGCGTGAACTGCAGAGCCTGCAGGAGCAGAACGACTCTACGGTAAAGAAGGCGATGGCGGTGAGAGGGCCGATCTCAGCGCTGCTGCGCACTCTGGTGAAGGAGGGCCAGCAGCTTTCTGCGGCCGCTGTGGCTGCCGCGGCAGCTCCCCCGCCTGTTGCCAGTGCGACAAAGAAGACGAGGCAGGCAAAGGGCTCGGCCACGAAGGGGCCGGGGGCGGCTACCGCTGCCGCGACACCCGCGGAAGCTCCGTCGGCTCCTTCTACTGACACGTTGACTTCCATCACAACAAACTTCAAGGCTCTGTCTTCGGCCGCGGTGCCCCTGAGCCAGGAAATGATCGTTCTGGAGCAGAGCAAGGCCAACCTGACGGCGTGGCAGGCGGCGGTGGAGCAGGAGTACAAGCAGATACTTCATGCGCTGCTGGCGCGAGTGATCGTGATTGCGATCGCTCTCGGGATCATCTTCATCGCGGGAGACGTGTGGCGGCGGGCTACCAACAAGTACATTCGCGACTCGCGGAGACGGAGGCAACTGCTGGTAGTGCGCAGAGTGACAATCGGATTTCTCTCAGTGATCGTCGTGCTGTTTGGGTTCGTGACGCAGTTCAACTCGCTGGCCACGTTTGCCGGGTTCATTACGGCGGGCATCGCGGTTGGTCTGCAGACGATTCTGCTGTCGGTGGCCGCGTACTTTTTTATTGTTGGGCGATATGGCGTGAAGGTCGGCGACAGGATCACGATCTCGTCGGTGACTGGAGACGTAATCGATGTGGGTCTGGTGCGGTTCTACATGATGGAGCTGGCGGGTACCGGCGTAGAACTCAACCCCACGGGGCGGGTTGCGGTGTTTTCCAATGCGGTGCTGTTTCAGGCGGGCACGCCACTCTACAAGCAGATCCCTGGAACGCAGTTTGCGTGGCATGAGTTGATTGTGAAGCTGGCGGCGGGGGCAGATTACGAGAAAGTGAGCACGGCCATCATGAAAGAGGTTGCAGCAGTGTACGAGACCTATCGCCCCAGCATCGAGCGGCAGCATCGGGATGTGGAGAGTTGGATGCAGACGCCAATTCCCACGCCGGCGATCGACTCACGACTGCAATTCAACGCTGGAGTGTTGCAACTATGGGCGCGGTTTCCGGTAGAGATCAGCCGGGCGGCGGAGAAGGACGAGCAGTTGACCAAAGCGTTGCTGAAGATGATGGACAGCGAAGAGTTCAAGCAGGCGTTCGCGGCGCCGCCTACAATTCAAGCGTCAGTGAAGGGGTAGAGATACCGCGTGAGAGTCGGGAGTTCTGGTGGCAGTGAGGGACTCGAACCTGACTGGACTGCCCGGCCTTTTCTGTACCAGTTAGGAACGATACAACTGGTAATGAGAGGAGGCTTTGATGGCACGAGGCAAGAAGCATACGGCAGAGCAGATTGTGAACCTGCTGCGGCAGGTTGAGGTTGGCGTGGCGAACGGCAAGACGTTGCCGCAGGCGTGTAAAGAAGCCGAGATCGTGGAACAGACCTACTACCGTTGGCGTCGG
>Ga0080006_1079148_pt1 | contig 11619 bp, 9 predicted proteins | sample RS3BMetagenome_FD_69209 | JGI IMG/M metagenome (GOLD analysis project Ga0080006, IMG submission 69209) | Ferric oxide microbial mat and aquatic microbial communities from Rainbow Spring, Yellowstone National Park, USA - RS3B (SPADES... ...
TAAAAGGCGTAAAAACCGGCTCATTGCGAACCCTCCGAACGCGGCGCGAGCGGCCAAAAGCGCAGACGCGGGAAAGGTGCCATTACCTCTGGGCCGAAACTTGCCAGCCGCCGCGCTCTACTTAACTTCGTCGAACCCTCAACCCCTTTTCACATTAGTATTTGCGTGCCGCATTTTAAAGACACGAGTACTCCACTTGTTCGCCCGCTCAGCTCCGCTGCTGTGTGTGGCGGGCGGCGAGGAAAAGCCCGACCATCGTTCGAAGCGGGAGTTTTGAATGACCGCGTGGGTCGAAAAGGCTTTAGTGCAGAGCGCGACGACAAATCGCCGCCACCCGGCGCCGGCGAAGCTTCGGACGGGATGTCAGAGCGCTGCTCTCGGTTGAAGCCACCTGAACTCTGCTGCGGTCTCGGTTTGCAAGCCGTGCGGCTAGAAGTCACGCCGCGCGTAGGCCTTCGCGCCGACTGCTAGCGGTAGCACCACCCATGCGGTAAGGCAGACGCTGGCAACCCCGAGCCCCAGCGAGCTCCCGAAAAATTGTTTAAAGACGGCGCCGGTATACCCCATCAAAGCCGCAACGTCCAGGCGCAGCAGTATGAGGATTCGCGCCACGTCGAGCGGGTTGAGGGCGATCAGTCCGAGAAGCGGTTTCTCCAAAGGATAGGAGCTGAAGGCCATTATCACCCCCAGCAGCAATCCGTCGTAAACCAGCGCCAAAAAAAGCCACAGAAAGATCGCCGCACCCAAGGCCTTGAGGCGATTTTCGGTGCGCACCGCGATTGCGTAAGCGAAGGCGACGAAAATAAAAGTGAGGAAGATTCCTCCAAGCAACAGGACCGCGAGTGTCCCTGACTGCTCACGCGCGTTCCACCCGTACCAGGCGAATGGAGCGCCAAGGCCGAGAGCAAACGCTGCGGCCAGCGACACCGATGAGCCAAGATATTGACCAAAAAAAACGGTCGCACGCGCGACGGGTTGCGCGAGCAAGAGCTCGGCGAACTCGCGCGAGGTGTAAAACGACAACACACCCATTACGATGCTCACGAAGGGTACCACGAGCAGAACCAGGTCGAGCACGCTCACGACGGCTTGCGCCGGTTCTTCGCCAAAGGCGAAAAGCGCAGATGCAAGCAGCATAAAAAAGAACCCATAACACGCCGTCCACCAACTGCGCATCAGCTCGCGCGCGCTCTGACGCGCAAGCGCTATCATTTGCCGCATCACCAACGCTGCTGCTCCATCATCGCGGCAATCGCACGTTCGAGCGTCGGTTGTCCGGTTAGCCGCGTTGCCTCACCAGGTGCGCCGTCGAAGTATACCCGTCCGTCTAACAAAAAGATTACGCGGTCGGATAACTCCTCGACTTCGGCGATGATGTGCGAGGCAAGCAGGATCGTCTTGCCCCGCGCTCGTTCTCGTTCAAGCCATCGTTTTTGGCGCTGGCTCGAGAGCGGATCCAAGCCCGCGGTAGGTTCATCCATGACCAGAATCTCCGGGTCGAACATAGTTGCCAGTACGATGCTGAGCTTTTGACGGGTACCTCCTGAGAGTTGGCGCACGGGCCGATCGAGCGCCTCTTCGAGGCCAAACAAATCGACCAGTTCCTTGCTGTTGCCGCTGGCAACCCCGCGAATATCGCAAACCAAGGCGAACAGTTCACGCGCGGACAAACCTTCCGGGAAGCGGGCGCTTTGCGGAACGTAACCAAGTTGGCGCCGGCAGCGCCAGTCGCGGCTTATATCGAGTCCGGCGATGCGAATTTCGCCGGAGTCGGGATAAACCAGTCCCACGATACATCTTAAAAACGTGCTCTTGCCTGCGGCGTTCGGACCCACCACGGAAGTGATTTTCCCTGGTTTTATCGCCAGGGTGATCCCATCCAGCGCTGTTATTGAACCGAAGCGTTTTTTAAGGTTTGTGGCTTCGACCACGAAGGCCTCGCGATTAGCGGCTTCTCGTCGGCCAGATTGCGCGGCGTCAGGATAGGGATGGCCTCTTCGGCCGCATCCAGCAGCTCGGCAAACGGGCTGCGCAAAAGGATAATTGCGGCCGGATACTCCTCGAGCAAAAGGCCAAAGAGCTTAACCGGCCAGAAGGGAACGTCGCCGATTCCGTCGTGGTTAAGGTCGTAACCGCGATAATCGTCCCAGTAATTGCCGTTGAACGAGTTCGTCGACGCCGCCGACGAATTAGTAGTCACGTCAAAGGAGTTGGTTTCAAATAGATTTCCCGAGAAGACGTTGTCATTAGCATTCGCCATGATTCGGATAGCAAACCCGTTGTTGTAGAAGCGGTTTTTTACGAGCAAGTTCCGGTTAGCATCTTCGGCATAAAGCGCCACCGAATTGTGATAAAAGAGATTTTTCGCTATTTCGCTATCGTCAAGATCCTTGAGCAGCGCGCCATAGCACGCTGCTCCCCAATTATCCTCATAGCGGTTGTCGATTGCCCGCAGTCGCTTCGAGTACATAAAAACAACGCCTGCCAAATTCGCGCGCAGCAGATTTCCGGCATAATAGTTGTTAGCTGAATACATGGTATGGAGACCGTAACGGACATTTCTCTCGCTGATGTTATCGCGCACAGCGCTGTCCTGCAAAAACTCAAAATAAAGGCCGTCTCGATGCCCGGTCACATGGTTTCGCTCAAGGGTAATGCGGTGTGAGTTCCACAGATGGATTCCATTGCCTGAAAAGGCCTCCGAAGTGGCATTGCCGTGAACCTCGTTGTCGCGAATTAGACAGTCCTCGGTCGAGGCCAAGTAAATGCCGAAGAAGTTGTTGAGTAAGCGATTGCCTTCGACGACGCAATGGTGAGCGGCTTCAACTCTAAGCCCGGCGAGATCGGCGATATAACTTTTCCCCGAATTCCGGATGAGCAGACCGGTGAGGTGAACGCCATCAGCCCGCACCGTTAACACCTGGTTCTTGCCCGTGCCGTCGAACGCCGGCCAGCCCTGTCCGACGATCTCCACCGGCTTATCAACCACAATTTCGCCTTCCACGTAAAGGCCGCTTTGAACGATGATTCTAGCGCCCTCGGGAGCCTGTCGGAGCGCGTCGGTCAAGCGCCTGACCGGGCATCTAGGGCAAACCACCACGGCTGGCCGCTGAGCCTGACCCTTCGACACCGTGAGCTGAGGGTCGGCGGCCGGCTTTGCGATTGCCAACGGCGTTAGCATGGCGACCAAGGCGATCATCCAACCCGCTGTCCATCGGCGCAGACCCATCGGAAGATACCAGGAGGGCAAAAAAGTGTGGAGCCTTATGCTTTTAGCTCGCTCGTAGCGTTGTGTTGGCGCGACTGTGAGTGCGCTGCAGTTGTAGGACTTCTTCCCATGACATTTGAGTCCCACCCAGGGTCGCGAGCGCCTGAGTGCGGTCGGCGGAGTGGGAAAACGCAATGAAATTTCGCCTCATCGGGCTATGTAACCGCGACGCCTTGAGGTAGAAGGCCGACGGCGCCGGGATCAAGTGCTCGGGATGCTGAAAATCGCTCACCCACATCGAATGAACGTCCGCCTGAGGGACTTGTGACTCGGCTACGAAGCTCGCCAAACACTCAATCGAGTCGAAGTAATAGACTCGTCCCTTCTTGGTAACCAGCTCTGCCGCAAACCGAGGGTCGCTCACGACCATGTGGCAGTACGCGCACTCCACGCCGCCGAAGTGAATCGGATAAGGCGGCGCTGGGTTGCAACCCTCGACAACCACCATCGCCATTAACGCCGTGAAACTAAGCCAGAGAACAACCGAAAGGCTGCTCGCTGGGTCTCTTAATAAAGTGTCTCGGTTCATAACGCAGCGCCCGAACCGACGCGCACGGTTGCACTCGTTCCTGCCATGGCGCACCACGGCACCATCATCCGGCAGCCGCGCAGCATTAGGCGCGAGTCGCCGCGCAGCTCGGTGGATCTTGGCGCCGTCTCACCCTTCCACCAAGGGCGCGATACTATCCGGACTGATACTGCGAACGCTCTTGGCGATCAGCGTTCGCGGTCCCTGAAATGCCAAGAGATGCCCGAGCGCTCAAATGAGCTAGCTCCCACACCAGCGCAATACCTCCGAGCACAAACGAAAATACCATCGCAAACGCCCCCCAATCCGGCCAAGCCATGATGTGGAAGTTGAGAAACATGTAAGCGCCGATTAAGTGGGGGGTGAAAGGCGGTATCTTGATCGCCGCGTGGGGATCGAGGTCGTGGCCGTACACGTACAGCCAGTGATAGAAGTCCCCGAGCAGGGCAAGGCCGCTGATCGCGAAAAAGGCCTGCCATGCAAGCAGCGATCGAAGTCCGCCGAAGAGGGCGACCGCTAGGGCGGATACAATGAGGAACGCCAGAAGAACTGGAATTATCTTGAACTCGACAAATCCGCTTTCGACTATATCGTGCATCCCGATGTAATGGTTGAGTTCGTTGATCAGGTCAACTCGACCTGAAATGTGGTTCGCATAGATCCACATCATAAGGCCCTCGGGATACTGCGGCGCACTGAATCCATAACTCCAAAGCGGCGCAGTAAAAGCAGGCACGAGACTAACCGCAGAAAGCACGATCAAAACACGGGAGATTTGCTGTAATTTGCCGTACATTAAAGGTTCTCCACAAGCATGCGCCGAACAGATTCCCAGGAACGGCTGGGTTGATCGCCTGGCCGGACCCGCCGTTTCTGGGAGAGCAGCGAGGCGACCGAGCTGCTCGGTAGTCCTGCCATCCAAAGCGAATCGAGCCCGTGAATTGAGTGAGATGAGCGCCGTTGCCGTCGCTGAAAAACCGAGTGCCATTCCCGCGCGATCGCCGCACTCCCGGCCACGGGCCGGACGCTCAACTCATTAAGCGTCGTTGTCGTTGGTCTCCTGGTTCGGCAGCATCCGTTGTTTTCGCTCTGTAAAACAACTTGCGAGAAGGGTTGACCATAGGCGGTCGAGACCGCCGATTCGCGGCTCGACCGCCTCGCCGAGCTGGCGACGTTCGTGGCTACTTGCCGCCCCCGTGCCACACTAAGGCGACCTTGGCGCCCGGCGGAGAAACCCGCACGTAACCTTGCATTTCCTGGTGCAATGCCGAGCAAAAGTCGGTGCAGTAGAAGGGAAAGACCCCCTCGCGGTCGGGTACCCACTTAAGCGTCCGCGTTTCACCCGGCATGACCAGAAGATCCGAATTCTTTGCACCAAATACTGCAAAGCCATGGGGGATATCCCAGTCTTGTTCGAGATTCGTGACGTGAAAATAGACTGTATCTCCGACGTGAATGCCCTCGATGTTGTCCGGCACGAAATGGCTGCGAATCGCCGTCATATAGACGTGCACCACGTTGCCCTGGCGCTCAACACGAGCAGCACTCTCGCTCCTAGTGGCATAGGGGTTTTTGTTTGAATCGAGTGCGTAGTACTTAAGGCTCTGCGGCATCAGGAGGCTGGCCGGCATCGCCTGGGCGTAGTGCGGCTCGCCCATCGTGGGGAAGTCGAGCAGCAAACGCATCTTATTGCCTGAGATATCGATTAGCTGGCACGACTGCGCGAGCTCGGGTCCGGTCGGCAGGTAGCGGTCTTTCGTGATTTTGTTCAGTGCCACCACGTACTTGCCCCAGGGCTTTTCGGAGTCGCCGCCGGGTATCATCAGGTGGCCGATCGAATAGTAGACCGGGATGCGGTCCACAACCTGCGCATTGTCAAGGCGCCATTTGATGATCTCCGAAGAGATGAAGCAGGATGTGTAGACAAAGCCCTTGCCATCGAATTCGTTGTGCAGCGGCCCGAGGCAGGCGTTTTGGACCTGGTTGGCGACGATCGACTCAAACTTGAGCACGGGTATGCCGTACGAAGGATGATTAGGTTGCGGCGCTTCGTAGTCTTTGTTCTTGATCGCATTCATCATCTTTGTGAACGAGTGATAGGCGATTGTGGAGGAGAGTTTGGCGCCGGGCACGATATATTCGCCTGTCGGGTCGACGTCGATGCCGTGGGGCGATTTGGGAGTGGGCAGAAAGTACACCAGGCCCTCGCACGCTTGAGGGGTGAGCACGGTGGTTTGCGTCAGCTCCTCGGACTTGGCGACATGGGTAACCGGGTCGACGTAGTTATGGAAATATCGCGCGGGCGTCGGTTGCCCTTTGCCCTGCGCAAGACACTCCTCAGCGCGCTTCCAGTTGACGGCAGCGACGAAATCCTTGTCGAACTGCGAGGCGTTAACTTCAAGTAAGGTATGGGCTTCTTCGGTGTTATAGGTTGAGAAAAAGCACCAACCATGAGACGGCCCCTTGCCGCAGTGAGCCAAGTCGTAGTCGAAGCCGGGCATGAGGATTTGGAAGGCGATCTTCATATTGCCGGTCTTGGGATCGGGCTTTATAAAGTTCAGTGTGCCGCGGAAGTGTCCTTTGTAGTCGGCGATCGGCATGTCAGTTTGAGGAATCGGCACGCTGAAGCGCGTTCCGGCGACCACGTACTCGCTGTTCTGGGTTATAAAAGGGGCGGAATGCAAGCCGCCGACGTGGGGAATTTCGAGGGTCTCGACGGTGCGGAACTCATGCAGGTCGAGGCGAGCGATACGCGGCGTATTGTTGCCGTTAACGAACAACCAACGGCCGTCGGGGACGCCGTTGGTCTGAGAAAGCTCCGGATGGTGAGTATCGTCCCAGGGTACGAAACCGTGCGAAGTCATCAGCAGAGCCTTGGTTTCTTCGGAATAGCCGTAGCCATCGTCAGGGTTGACGCCGAAGACCGGTATGATTCGTATGAGGCGCCCCGACGGCAATCCTACTACCTCTATCTGGCCGTTGAACCCGCCCGAAAAGAAGGCGTAGAACTCATCGTACTTGCCCGGCGGGACGTACACCTGCAAAGCAGCTTGCTTTTGGGCCGAGCCCGCCGCTTGCTCTGAAGGCGCGCTGGATGCCGGCTGATTGCACGAAGCGGTGATAGCGCCCAAAGCCAACACCGCAAAAGCAAGCTTAAGCGTCGTAAACCGTCGCCTGTTCATCGCTATCCTCCTTGCTCTGTGAATCGTTCACTCGATTAACTGGAATCACCCGGCGCGCGGCGAGCCGGCGGTAGTATCCTCCGGCTCATTTTTTGGGTCGCTGTTCCGATGCCTGCCGCAAGTATTCCAGCACCGCTCGAGCATCATCTGGAGAAATACCGCTCACCGTCATAATCGACCCATATTTCCCCACGAGGTCGCGAGCCACCGGATCGTTCATGATCATCCCGTTAGTGTTGAGAACCATGTTCATGATCCACTCGGGCGATCTCAGCTTGACGACATTGCCTAACGGAGGCCCTACGTAGCGAGAGTCTAGGCGGTGGCAAACCGAACAGTGCGTTGCAAAAACCTTCTCGCCCTTAGCGGCCAGTGCGGGGTCGACTGCGCCAAGTTTGAGCTCTTTGATCGGTCCAACGCCCTTGTCCTGTAGCGAAGGACTCTCAGGCGGAGTAGGCAGCTGAGCTAACGCCGGAAGCGCAGTTATTGCGCTAATTAAGGTGAAAAGCAGTGTGAAAAATCCCACTCCAATTGGCGCATAACCAACGAGTCGATACCCTTGCTTTAAAGCCATGCTATAAAAGCTCTCCTTGCTAAGTGACGCTCAGCTCATCACGTCCGCTCGCGTTGGCCTGGGGCCGGAAACATTCGGGGTCGCATCGCAAAGACCTCCAGATTCTTTTCCCGAGGTCGCCGGGGTATTAAAAAAGCAAAACATCCAAACAAGTAATATGACAGCAACTTTTAGGCCAAAGCTTCCGGCTCCTACAGCAAAGGCTTAGGCGTGCTTAATTGTGTCCGACTGGGGCGCCGATGGGACACTGCGGGGCATCGACTCCCCAGCCAGCATTCGTCGGCTGTTTCACGTGGGCCAACAAAACTGCAAGACGGATGGGGATTGGCCAGATGGCGCAGCTATCTTGGTCTGAGTGGCCTAAGGCCGCATCAAGGGATCGATTTGGACTTGGCATGTATGACGTGTGACGAAGGCGACCGTACCGGGTGCTCGCGGTTCTTGACCCACAACGGCCTTAAGGCGCCCGATTCATAGCGCCTGTTCTGTGACCAGGAAGCCGGGCAACCCACTATCATGACCTGGCACACTGGGGGGCCGCGATTGCGGTGGCCGAGGTCTGATACCTGGGATGCTTCCGCCTTACACGTGCAAGGGTGTTATTGCGAGCACCGGCACTGACACTTTGCGCGACGTGAATCCTACGGCTGTAAAGCCTTAGGCGGTGAGAGGGGCACGCGCTAGCTCACCCTGAGGGTGTCCGGTACGGGCGCGCCTACGTAGACCGCACGATTTCGAGCAGAAAGGGGCGAGCGCGCTCGAGCGCCGCTTTGCGCTGGCTCACCGATGCCGCCTGGCGGTCGTCGAGTTCGGCATAAAAGCAGCCGCGTTCAGGTAAATACAGGAGCGCGCGGTACGGAAACCCAGCGCGAAACCTGGGGAAGGCGTGGCGTGCGATAACGCCCTCAAGCGCAGCCTCGACAACCTGCTCACGCTCCTTCCCTTGGGCTTTGTAGGCCAGCGCCACGGCAACCTTAAGCCGCGCAGTTCGCCTCTCGTCTTCAACCCCTTCCATCCGGTGCAGCACCTCGGCAATTAATTCATGGTCGCTGGATTCCCGGTCATTAAGCCAGCGGTGCGAGCGCACGCCGGGCTCGCCACCCAGTGCGTCGATCTCGAGTCCGCCGTCGTCAGCCAGAGTTGCACAGCCGCTATGCTGTCGATAGAAGCGCGCTTTGAGCAGCGCATTCTCCGCAAAGCTCGCACCGGTTTCTTGGGGCGCAACCTCAAGCCCGACGTCGGCGAGCGAAACCAAAATTAACGGGTAATCCGCGAGCAAAAGCCGATACTCGTCGAGCTTGGCGCGATTAGTCGTGGCAATTAGCAGGCGCGGCGGGCTCGTCATACAAAAAGGTCTACGGCAAGCTAGCGGCGGCGGTGAGTTGTCGGGTGACTGTCAAGCCGAGGCCCTGGCGCGGTATGTGAAGCTCAACGCCCGGCGCTCGGCGTGCTCTTCGAGCGCGAGCTCGATCAGGCGGTCCACCAGTTTCGGCATCGGCATGCCGGCTGCCGCCCACAGCTTGGGGTACATGCTTATCTCGGTGAAGCCGGGAATAGTATTGACCTCATTGACGACAATCTCGCTTAAATCTTCGCGCGCCAGAAAGTCGACCCGCGCCATCCCACGCAAGTCAAGCGCGATAAAAGCTGCCTGTGCCATTGCGCGAATCCGCTGCGCCGTCGCGGCGGGTAGCGGGGCGGGAATCATAAGCTTAGCGCCCTTGGGATCGACGTATTTAGATTCGTAGCTATAGAACGCATGACCGCGCTCGACCACGATCTCGCCCGGACCGGCGACTTCCGGCCGACGGTTGCCGAGCACGGCGCATTCCAGCTCGCGACCTTCGCACGCGGCCTCGATGAGAACCTTGCGATCGTAGCGCAGGGCGTCGAGAATCGCGGGCTCTAGTTCTTGTGCTCCACAGACGCGACTTACGCCAATAGAAGAGCCAAGACAGCTAGGTTTGACGTAAACCGGATAGCCGAGCTTACTCGCCGCGTGCAAGGCCTGGGAGCGGTCTGCCTCAAAGTCCCACTTGGTCAGCACGGCGAACTTGGTGACCGGAATGCCGGCTTCGCGCATCAGGCGCTTTTGCGCATCTTTGCTCATGCCCAGCGCAGAGCCAAGTACGCCAGAGCCTACGTACGGAACATCGGCCAACTCGAACAGCCCCTGCACGGTGCCATCCTCGCCGTACGTCCCGTGCAAAATCGGAAAGACAACGTCCACGTGCTCGCCCGCGACGAGTTTGAGAATTCGCGAGCGATCCGCACCGTTGGCTTTGCACAACGCTCCCTGCGCCAGCGGATACGGGAGCAGCGCGGCGGGCACGCCGCCGGTGTCGAGTTCGGCCAGATGCTGCGCCGCGACCGCCAAAGCATCAAGGGCGTCGTCGCGCAAAAACCACTGCCCGTTGCGACCGATGCATATGGGTAGGACCTCGTAGCGGGCCGGGTCCATCGCCGACATCACTGCGAGCGCCGAGCGCAGCGAGACCTCGTGCTCGCCGGAACGCCCGCCAAAAAGGACGGCGACTCTAAGTTTTGCCATGAACGTGCACCAATGATTGTTCCAGCGAAATGAAGCAGAATTTGCGCGCCGCCGTCCCGCCGGCCGTCAATGCGCGATGCACAACGACTCACAGCCGATAGTTCGGCGCCTCTTTGGTAATGAATACGTCATGCACATGGCTTTCGCGCTGTCCAGCTTCGCTAACCCGGATGAAGCGGGCGCGCTGGCGCAGCTCGGCCAGGTTGGAAGCGCCGACGTATCCCATTCCCGCGCGCAGACCACCGACGAGCTGTTCAACGTTCGAGGCCAGCGCACCGCGGTACGGGACGCGCCCTTCGATCCCTTCGGGCACCAGTTTCTCGTCGGTGGTATCGTGCTGTCCGTACCGGTCGCGCGTGCGCTCTATCATCGCGCCGAGCGAACCCATTCCCCGGTACATCTTGTACGCGCGGCCCTGATAGATGACGACCTCGCCTGGGCTCTCCTCGGTGCCCGCGAACAGCGAGCCGATCATAGTGCTGTCGGCGCCCGCGGCCAGTGCCTTGGTGATATCGCCGGAAAAGCGGATGCCCCCGTCGGCGATCACCGGTATCCGGCGCGGCGCAGCCACCGGCACGCAATCGAGGATCGCTGTGAGCTGTGGCACGCCGACGCCGGACACCACGCGCGTGGTACAGATCGACCCGGGGCCCATGCCCACGCGTATAGCGTCGGCGCCGGCTTCGATCAGGGCCAGTGTGCCCTCTGCGGTCGCTACGCTGCCGGCGATGATGTCGAGGTCGGGAAATTGTCGCTTGGCGGCCTTGAGAGTTTCGATCACGTTGCGCGAATGCCCGTGCGCGGAGTCGATGCAAAGTACATCAACTCCGGCGCGTTTGAGCGCTGCTGCTCGCTCCTCGGCGTCTGGTCCCACGCCGATCGCGGCGCCGACGCGCAGTCGACCCAGTGCGTCCTTGCACGCATTGGGATAGCGCGAGGCCTTTTCCATGTCTTTGACGGTAATTAGCCCGCAAAGTCGCTGATGCTCATCGACTAGGGGCAGTTTTTCGATGCGATGCGCTTGGAGAATCTCCTTGGCTCGTTCGAGCGTGATGCCCGGGCTCGCCGTCACCACCTTGGTGGTCATCACTTCTCGCACCGGGCGGTCGAGCCGTCCCTCAAAGCGTAGGTCGCGATGGGTCACGATGCCTACCAATCGGCCTTCGACTGCCACCGGCAAACCTGAAATTCTGTACCGACGCATCACCTCCAGCGCGTCTTCGATCTTCTGGTCCGGATGCACCGTGACCGGGTCCACGATCATCCCGCTTTCAAACTTCTTGACCGCGGCCACCTCTGCCGCCTGGGCTTCCACGGAGAGATTGCGGTGGATAAACGCCATGCCACCGCTTTGCGCCATCACGATGGCGGCGCGCGATTCGCTCACCGTATCCATGGGGCTCGCCAGTAGCGGGATGTTAAGACGAATCCTGCGCGTGAGGAAGGTTGAAACGTCGCACTGCGAGGGCAGCAAATCCGACTCTTGCGGGAGCAGGAGCACGTCGTCAAAGGCTA
>Ga0080006_1232547_pt1 | contig 11619 bp, 12 predicted proteins | sample RS3BMetagenome_FD_69209 | JGI IMG/M metagenome (GOLD analysis project Ga0080006, IMG submission 69209) | Ferric oxide microbial mat and aquatic microbial communities from Rainbow Spring, Yellowstone National Park, USA - RS3B (SPADES... ...
CTTGTCGCGTACCCCATGGGCGTCAGCCGTATCACGAAAGTGATCTCTTATCGTCATCATCGGATTGAAGGCGTTCATCGCCATTTGGGACACGACCGCACACTCTTTCCAGCGAAAGCGGCGCAACTCCTCAGGAGACACGTCCAGAAGGTTGATGGTTCGCTCTTTTCCCTGGAACGTGATGGATCCTTCGGTAATCTCCGCCGACCGGGGCAAAAGTCTTGTGAGCGCCGAGCCCAGGGTGGTCTTGCCCGACCCGCTTTCACCAATCAGGGCAAGGGCTCGACCAGGTTTTACGTCAAAACTCACATGGTTCAGCGCATTCACGGATCGCTCGCCCACGTGGTATACAACAGACAGGTTTCGGACCGAAAGCAGCGCCGGTGTATCCGACCGAACGTGTTCTGAGTGAGCATGTATGATTGCCATGGCCTATCCCTCCGTTCTCAAGCGCGGGTTAAAAATTTCCTCCAACGAGCGGTTAAAGGTAATCAGCGCCAGCTGGAACAAGGCAATCGCGAGCACAGGAGATAAGATGTACGACAAGCTACCTGAGAAGAAGGCAGCCCCTTGCGTCCACGCAATAGACAACATGACCCCCCAGTTGGCCTGCGCAAGTGGCACCAGCCCAAGGAAGATCAGACCAACCTGAGCGTACATGGCGTTGGTGATTCCGATGATGAAGTTAATTGCGATGTAGGCGAACATGTTCGGCAAGATCTCGCGAAAGATGATATGGCCGGTACCGAGATCCGAACCTCTGGCCGACTGGACGAAATCTTGCTCCCGCAAGGACAAAACTTCCGCCCGCACAGCCCTCAGCAAAGTTGGCCAGCTGAGAAGGCCTAAGAGCGCTGCCAGTTCGGCAGCATTGGACAAGTGAACGTAGCCGGCCAGCACTGCCAGCAGCGGGAACTGGGGAATCGTCAAGATGATGTCGGTGATGCCCAGAATGATGTGGTCAGTTCGTCCGCCTGCAAAAGCAGCCAGCGCGCCGAACGTAATGGCAATGAACGTTGAAATCGCCGCTGCCAAGAGAGAGACGCTGATGACACCACCACCACCCAAGATGGTCTCCGACAAGATGTCGCGGCCCTCGTTGTCCGTACCAAGGAGGTGGTGCCACGAGGGAGGTTGGTAAATCTGATTCACGTTTTCAGCCATGTTGACCGGCAGAACGAGCGGTCCCACATAGGCTAGCAACAGGAAGAACACGACGGCCCAAAAGCCGATGAAACCAGCACGATTCCGGTTCAAAAGTCTCCACGTGGTTGTCAGCCTACTCCAAAAATTTAGAAAATAACTTTGCAACGTCGTCGACATGGTTTAGTCCTCCTCGCGTTTCCGTCTTGTGGTTTAGTCCTGTGTGCGAATCCGCGGGTCGAGCTTGATGTAAATTAGATCTGCCAGCAGGTTAGCCACGACCACAGATAAGGTGATAATCAGGAACACACCCTGCATCACTGGATAGTCACGCTGGTTGATGGCCTGCCCCAGAACCCAGCCGATTCCCTGGTACACGAAAATCTGCTCGATGAGCACCGAACCGCCAACCACAAACCCTACTGCGATGGTGAACTGAGCAAAGAGAGGGAGGATGCTGTTGCGCCCGACGTAAGCCAGAGCAATCCGCCTGTCGGTCAACCCCCGGCTACGTGCTACGAGCACGTAGTCCTCCCCAAGCGTCCGAATTGTACTAGAACGCATCGTGAGGGCCCATGTCCCTGCCGTCGTGAGAACATACGTGATGATGGGAAGCACGGCGTGGTACAAGGCGTCGCCAACAAACTGCAGGTTGAAGCTAGGCACCACCCCAGATGACAAGTCTCCTCGCATTTGCCCAACTTGGAACCACTTGAGCTGTACACCGAAGAGGACGATGATCATGATGGCCGTCAGGTAATTGGGCACCGAATGAAACACTGACGACAGGGTCGACAGGATGTGGTCGAACCAGGTCTCACGCCGGTAAGCCATGTACATGCCAAGTAGGACGCCAATGATAAAGCTAGCAAACAACGAGATGGTTACAGAAAAGAGAGTCCAAGGCAAGTACTGCAAAATCATGGTTGACACTTTCGTACCCTGGGACAGGAGAGACATACCCAAGTTCCCATGCAAAAGGTCGATCATGTACTGCCCATACTGCACTAATAGCGGTTCCTTCAGATTAATCGTAAACAAAGCAGCAGCCATCTGTACCGCGCGATCGTAGGCAATCCCGTATTGGGCCACCAAATTGTTCACATAAACTTGGATCGGACTCCCCGGCATCAGCCGATCAAGGAAAAACGTCATCGAGGTCACTATGTAGACGATAAAGATTGACCGTACGATCCGTTTGATCACGTAGTTCTGGGCTACGCGACGCCACAGGCTTTCCCTCTGCACAGTTGGCCGGTGGAGAATCTGTTGGATGGTCGAACGCACGACACTCACGATGTTTCACCTCCTCAATGATTTACACGGAACTTAACAACGGATACCAGACGCCAGACCAGCAATATCCAGCGATACCGGTACATACGTCGAGCAAATCCACGGTGACTAAGCCAGATCCTTTCGAACTATTACTACCGAGAACAAGAGAGGCAAATCAGGCTCGGCTAAGTCCGTGTAAGAAACTGCCACACCTCACACTCCTTAACGAGACGTTGGAATTTACTGTTGGCAACCGCGGAGTCGTTCAAGAACATACTATCCACCGGTCATCCCTGGGTACTTCCAGAGCGGTAGAAGACGTTGACCTTTGACCCAACCTATGTCTCGCAACCTGGTCGACATCAGCCATATCCCATCTGGCACGCAACATCCGCATGTAATTTGGTTCCGCCCCCATCCATCCTCAACACATTACGCATGGAAGCCCACATCCTTTCAACTTGGCGTGGAACAAGCTAACTCGCGATAGCTAATCCTTCCGCGAGTTAGAACCCGTAATGAAGAACCTTCATGCGCGATCCCTCTTTTTGATTGGTTCGGGACCGGTCATTTGTGATTTCAATAGCTCCGTATATTGACGAAGCTCTAATCTATCGCCTTTAGCAAAAGTCCCGATTGGCAATTTATTTACAGAAATGAATGTGTGCTTTCCGTCCCCTTCGCGGCTTCGCTTGGCAAGCTCATAGAGAACTCCCATAGGTCATCCCTCCCAGCAACAAAAAATGAAGCAACCTTTCTTACGTCTGAAACCCCGAGGTGATCCGGCAATGCAAAAGCCCTAGCAGAAACGTCTTCGGTCGCCGTGCACGGCTGTCAAAAGGCTTTGCAGGGATCCATTGCCCAAAGCGTGACGTCAGAGTTGACAACACATTTGCAAATTCATGTAATGTTTCCTCACTTACAAATTCATTATATACGGTGATTGAGTCTTTGGCAATAAGTTTATGTTAGATTATATAACATATCCCATTGCATTTGGATCATCCATTCACATACTGGAAACAGCGTGCTTCATACAGCGTAATAAGGAGTTATCCCAAGAAAAAACGCTTTCGTTGATATGAAATGCACCAAATAACGCCAACCTATAAATTACATATTGTGAAATGTTATATAACATTTTCATGTCAAGTGAAAATCAAATGTTAAAGGCTTGTGCGTGTTTTCCTTACGGGGAAGGTTCAAGAATTTTTCATCATTTCTTGATGCTTAGTGTTATTAAGTCCTTATAGCGACCGCCTTCTTCACTTGAGTTCGTGACACTTATCGGCAAAATGCGGAGTTTCGTAGATTGTCCAGCATCTTCGAAGCCTGCGATGGTAGTATGGTAAACAAAGGAGACGTGACACATTGTGGATCACAAAGAGAGGTTACGAAAATCGGTACTTAGGATTTTTTTTACAACTGATGGAAAGCTAAAGCAAATACCATCCCAACGTAAAAAAAAGCTAATTGTATTTGAACATATGCTGAGCGAATTAATGCCTAATCGAAAGTACACTGAGAAGGAAATTAATGAATACATCAAATATTTCAATGATGATTACTGTACTATCAGGAGAGAGTTCATTATCAATCAATTTATGCGTAGGGATAACGGCATCTACGAGTTGAATCCTTGCGAGATGTGGACAGATTGGAGAAAATACTAACGATGAGGGGCAATATATTCAGTATTTTTAATGAATTTTGGGAGTGTCTATAGTTTTGTGTAAACTCTACCAGTCTAAACATTATCGATAGGAATCTTGGTTTGTAATAAAATCCACCTTCAAAAATGGTCACTAACTCGAACCTGACAATGAGCAACGAGCTGAGTACGATCACGTAATCCACATTTTGTAATTAGCGGGGAAAGGTGGCAGCCTAACATCTCCAACGATGAAAACGAGGAGTGAACACAGTGGATCCATTTGAGTTAGAGAGAAGCAGGATGCTGCAGGAGTACTGGCAATCCGAAGAGGGAAAACGTAACTGGCGCAAAACAAACGTACCGTCGTTCCGACCATGACAAGCGCGGATCACGAGAGGTTTCGTGAGTGGGCGGATGATGTGCAGGGGAGGGGTAACCATAGAGACAGGCGTGGCCGACGGCTGCGCTTTTGTATCAATGGGGATTTCGCAGGATTGTCTGATGACGTGCTTACGAGAAATAACCAGAGGTGGACACCGGAGGACAAGAAGTGACGGGCGCGGCGAAATTGGGAATTAAAAAAGCCAGACTCAAAGGCCCGGCAGATTGCGCTTTAGACCAAATCCACCTTTATAATGCGCTCAGTTCAACGAGAAGAAATGGTCAGATTGAAGGTAAACGCCTTGAAATACGTTCGAGTAAAAACCTTGTCTGTACGTCGGTTGTTACAAGCACCCTCTTGATATGAGGATCTGAGGACCGGACGGTGTCATCGATATGCTTAAGAAAGCCTTCGCCAATTACAGAACCTGTATAGTGCGGTCCGAAACTAAAAAGGGAATCACCGCCGCTGATTTTTGCTTGGAAATAATTTAAGGAAATTTTTTCAATATCAGAGCCGAGCTCCATAAACGTTGCACCAGCAGTTTTATGATTGGATACAGGGCCAGACATATATAAAGTCAGCCCAACATACGCAATTTTGTCGTGGACGATCACGATGGCTGAATGAAGGCCTGGCATTCTGCTGATTTCGCGCGCGGCAGTCAGATTCGAGTACATGTTAGAGTGTGCCGGCCGAACGACGCTCGCAGTCCCTGCCATCGTCTGCAAATGTGTGTTGTCGCAGGCCACCAAACCGGCACATAAAAACATACTACTGCCAAGTCCGATGGATAGCCGAACCTTGCTCCGTGTCGACATTCGCCTTCGCCTCCTAGATAACGACGATCGATTGATGCGTATCTTATTATCCGTAGTCGATGGCGAGATATACCTACTTGAATCGCTTTTTTCTTCAGTCTGATTTCAACTCTTTCAAGCGGACTTCATACAAATCCTGCACCGTGATTTTAGTCATGTTGCGAGTAAGGTTAGATTCTTCGAAGTAGCTTTTAGATAAATCGTGATTATCCTTTAACTGCCTCTGTCCTTTCCAGTCGTGGGCGAGTCGTAATCCCGAGATGCTCTGAAGGCAGATAAAGTCGATCGGGTGGTTTTCCAAACACTTGATGACCATACGGCGGTGGTTCGAATTGAGAAAAAGCCGGCATCCGACGATCTCTTCGGGTTTTTACAGGGGAAAGTGTCGCCGGAGTAGCGGAATCGGGACTGGAACGATGTCCGTCAAATCGCGAAACAACAAAAGGCCGACGAATATCTGACAAGGGGACTGGAGTAGGTAGGAAACTGTAGCGACAATAGAATATTCCGGTATTTACTGAATGACTATGATGACCACTCGCCCAAGGCCGATTCCCTAGTAAAAAAGGTGGAACGCGGAAAAATTAAGAGCAAAAGATTGGCACATCAAGGGATACCCCAACACATGGGGGACGGCCTCACTTTCGACATGGATTATCAATCTCGTTCTCACTCAGCAATGTAACTTAGGAACATTGTCGTCTTACCAAAGTTAGCCAATGCTACCTTGCCATTCGGTGCCATTCGGAAGTCTACGCCGTACTCTAGGCCACTAATCTCATCGGATGGATAGAAAGCATTGTTTTTTTCCAACACACCTAAGTTTCCATTTATCAGAATCAGAAGCTTGTTCGACGTTAGTGGAGCGATAATTTCGGGGACCGAAGTATCGTACCATACCCAAACTCGTTTGCCACTGCACGTTGACGATTCGGTCATAGGTTCTATACCGCCATCAAAAGCGCTCCTAGTATTGCTCCTGGCGTAAGCGTGGCGTCGGCCGTGCATCGTCGAGTGTGGACTACACTTATCGACCCCAAACGATCGTTGATCGATCATTTACCTCGAGGTGCCAGAACCATTCCAAAGTCACCCAGACCGATAAGTTGTAAATGTGAACTGACACCTAAACTGCTTGCGAACGTCTAATATGTAAGAGGGAACATTTTTGAATTGCACCAAAAGGGGATAGAAACTTGCTCAAATTACTCTGGTATCTTGTTTTAATTATTCCGCTCACGGCGTGCAACATGTTTCAACCATCGATCATTGTACCAAATCTGTCCCAAGTGAAGTCAGCGGTTTATGATTTTGGCATGCCCGGTGGGGGAGGAAATCCGCCCAAGTTGACGATAAGTAACGCACGAGACAAAGCAGTCATGGCAAAAGTTCTTAACTGGATTTCTCAAGCGAAGTATGACGGTGTTGACACTACCGATTTCGTGCCTCCCATCGGACCTGCGCACTTCGTAATTAATTTACAAGATGGTTCGTGGATCCGAATTGCTCCGGTTCTTAAAGGTACCGTTGTAAGACCAGTCCCAGTAGCACTACGATACATGGGACTCCCGCACCGGATGAAGTGCAATATACGTCCTCTAATTACCAATCAGTTGATCTTCGATCTCGGTCTCTTTACCAATGGATTCTAAAAGGATGGAAACTGGATTTAGAGGAAAAAAATACATTTAAAGGGAATACCTTTCATCAATCAACGCTACCTCACCATTGATATTTTTCTGGGCAAGACTATACTGGCAAAAGAAGGGGTCTTCAGAAGCCGGCTTAACCTACTTTCGTTCTGATCCCCGACGAGTCGCAACCTTGTCGGGGTCAACTTCTCGATGAGTGATTGCAACGATCAAACTCAGGAACGTCAACAATGAAGAACACCGCAGGCATCTGCGGTGTTCACTACCCCCTAAAAACTGTCCCAATAGTTGTGCAGCGACCAGACCGAGAAGATGGTTTATGTATCCTTACCTACGTTTGAAAGGATAACGAATGTGACAGGTCGAAAGTTGTTTATGAGTCAATTTGGAGATTCCCCCAAGCGCGGCGTCAAAATCCACTTTTATGTGAACTTGGTTAGCGAACCTAGACTGTGCTGATCGTATATGGAGCAGGAAGGGAGGGCGGCGTTCGAGAAGCGCAAGCTTTTTCCTGAGAAAATCTCCCCAGATTACACACGGGAGGTCCTTGTCCGATAAATAAAACACCCACTAGTTGGATTACATCGCACTGTGTGGGTGATTGGCTTCGATAGAGGGTCCGCGGATGTGGATCATTTGTTGCTGGCCTCCTGAAATGAGCTAATTATGATCGCATCGTGAACTTCTGATAGCGAAAAGCATGGTCCATGCTTCATCAATCGTTGTTTTTTTCGTGTACCATATACTTGCTCCATGGAGCAGCAATATCAATCGCGTAAGAACCCTCAACACGCGATCGTTCCTATTGGCGGGGACTTTATTTTGATTTTGTTGAATGAAAATAGCGCACTTCCTCGTCAATTACTGCTTTTCAAACGAGAGTGGTGTAGTCTTTCATTGTTTGGCATCCTCACGGGGATTTATTGGAACAAGCATTTTCACGTTATTCAATTCGCCATTTTGGATTTCCGAATGAAAATCAATCTTATTGCCGACACCGCCATTATTTTTACCGGATCGTGAACCTTTTCCCTTCTCGACACGCCTTGTATTCGGGAGGGGAGAAAGATGGTACAGAAGGCCCCGATGCCCGCTGACGACGCCCTGTCGTCCTGGCGCGCGCTTCGCCGAAGTCTCGAGCTTGTGGTACGGCTCGCGCCAACGCAGATCATCCAGAGCGTACTTCTCAACGTCGTCCTTGGCGCGGGGCCGGCACTGACGCTGTATATCGGCATGCTGGTCATCGATCGCGTGAGCACCGACGCGACGCATGGAGGTGGATCGTCGTGGTGGAACGACCAAATCCTTCTGTATGCCGTCGTTGCTTTTCTTGTCAGCAACATCTTGCTTGACGCAATCCAGACATTGCAAGGCTTCGTCTTTGCCACACTCAAAGACAAGCTGACCGGAGGCCTGCAAGAGCGCATCTTTGGCAAATTGGCCGAATTCCCGGATATCTCTCTCTACGAAGATCCGTCGCTTCTCGACACGCTCCGGCTCGCGACCGATAGCATCCCGCGAGTGCAAAATCTGGCAAACCTCATCACCAATCTGTTGACGGGGATTTTCTCGTTCGTTCCTGCCGTTGCCTTGACGGTCGGCTTGGCGTGGTGGGTACCTGTGCTCATCTTTTTGGCCACGGCGCCGTCGGTCTGGGTCCAATTGCACTATGAAGACAAGGCGTGGAGTGTTAATCAGGCACAGGCGGGCCTGGTTCGGCGCATGACGCTGCACGAACAGATGTTGACGCGCGGAGATTATGCGAAGGAAGTGCGTCAATTCCATCTGCAGGACTATTTTCTCGGTGAATGGCGGAAGATGTTTCAAACGGCGTTTGACGAAGTTCGGCGCACCCGGCGTCGTGGTTCGGGCGCCATCTTGTTCTGGTCTGCCGTGAGTGGACTGGGGTCTGGCATACCTTACGTTTACCTGGTATTCCGCGCATTCTCCGGTGATGTGAGCCTCGGTTCCCTAGCGATGTTCGCGGGACTGATCTTTGAGGTTCGGCGGACACTGTTCATCCTCATCGGGAATGTCGCAAATATCAGCGGCGTGGCGATGGCATCCGTTGCCGTGTTCAAACTTCTAAATGCGAAGCCACGTCTTCTGCTCAGTGGATCGACAGGCGATGGCGTCGAACCACACGCCCAACCAGCTCTTGCCTCTCACCCGTCGCCCTCTATCGACACTGTTGGACTTCATGGCGTTACGTTCCGCTATCCCGGAGAGGATCAACCGGCACTTCGCGACATCAACTTGACCGTGAGGCGTGGCGAAATGGTGGTGGTCGTTGGAGAGAACGGAGCAGGCAAGACAACCCTGGCCAAATTGTTGACGAGGCTATACGATCCCAACGAGGGATATGTGACATTTAGCGGCAGGGATTTGCGGGAGTGGAACGTTGATGCCTTGCGCGATCGCGTGGCTGTAGTGAATCAGGACTTTGCCCGATTTCCCGCTACGCTCGCCGACAACATCGGTTATGGACGACTCGCCGGGCTCGCGGATCGCCAAGCCATCTTATCCGTAGCTCGATCCGTAGGACTGGCGGGAGTCCTAGCCCGGTTGCCAGCGGGTATGGATACACCGCTGAGTCGCGAGCTAGAAGGCGGAACGGATCTGTCCGGTGGTCAGTGGCAGCGAATCGCCCTGGCACGAGCTTATTTCCGTCACACGACGTGTGATCTGCTCCTACTTGACGAACCGACATCGGCACTCGATCCGAGAACAGAGGAGGACATCTTTGCCCTGTTTCTTCAGATGGCCCGCGGCCGGGCTGCTGTCGTCATCAGTCATCGGCTGTCCCTGGCCCGCTTGGCAACGCGGGTGGTCGTGCTTGATCACGGACAGATCATGGAGTCGGGTACGCATGAGGAACTGATGGAACGACGGGGGATATATCATACGATGTTTACGCGTCAAGCGAGCCGATACGTCGATGAAGTGGCGCCAGATCAGCAGTGAGGCGCACGAGATCCAGGGCTTTATGGGCAGCCGAGTAGGAATGTAACAGTCAACGATGCAAGGGAGTTGGGGTGCGTGAGGTGTGACGGGAATGGTGAGGCTGACCTGGAGCCAACGGACGAACAACTGGCAAAGGTGGCTGGCACAGGGGACCGCGATGCGTTCACACTGCTAATCAAGCGCTACGAGGCAGCCATTATCGCGTTGATTCGCGCATCCATCAGCGACCCGAATGCGGTGGATGACATATTCCAGGAGACGGTGTGGCAGATGTGGAAGGGTATCGGCGCACTGCGTGAGCCGGGAAAGCTCAAGTTTTGGCTGTATCAAATCGCGCGCAATCGCTGTCGCGATTACGGCCGCCGCTTAGGGCGCGATGTTTCGATTCCAAGCCTGCATCTGGAACAACTCGTCAATCGCTTTGGGCCGCGTGCTCCCGTTGGGCGAGGGAAATTGGATGACATCGACGATGCCCTCGCGGAGTTGCCCGCCGTAGAGCGCGATGTTGTTATCGCGCATTACTTTCGAGGGCAGTCGGTGCGCGTCGTTTCGGAGAAAATCGGCGTGCCGATCGGCACCGTGAAACGACGGCTTCATGTAGCGCGCAGACGGATGCGCGACATACTCGATCGAGGAGGTAGAATTGAATGAATCAACGCGACAACAGAGTTGAACCCGCATTTCCCGGCGATCGGCCGTCCATTGAGATCCAGCCGACCACGGACAGATTGACAGTGGACGCAGTGGATTGCCGGGAGTTGCGCTGGTGGTTCGTTGTGCCGCAAATAGGAGCCTATGCGCGTTGGGCCGTGTACGAAGCGCCAATGTGGAAACTAACCTCAACCGTGAGTGTACAGGGAACTAGGCAGGCACGCATCCACGACATCTCGGGCGTCGAACTGGTAGTAACGGAGACGTCCGCCTCAGGTGAGGTGTCGACGTGGGCGATGTATGGGCGACTCAACGTGGATACGGCTCAGTGGATTGCCACCGTGAGAGTGAACGATGGCATTTGGGTACTAACTACCTTCCTTGACGAGGGGTTTGAGCAGGATTGGGGAACGGTGGAACGCGTCCTTCGTGCTGAACGTCTCACTATGCACGACATTGGCGACGGCGTGGAGCGTTTGGATCTCGCAGATAGGACCGCGATTCACTGCCGCACGATTGGTATCGGATGGTTCCGTGTGAACGTGGGAGGATGCGCCTACGACTGCCTTCGCGTGTTGGATCTGTGCCCAGAGGATGGAGAGGCAGGCACGCTAATCGATGCCTATATCGGGCAGGATGGGCGAACGCGGTTATGCCGCCGATTCAACGGGCGGCTGTGGCGCCAAAACGTGGAAGGTGCTGCCTTTGTGCCATGGGATGAACGGTTTCCGTTCAGTTTACGCATCGTGTTGAATGGGCAAACGTATGTTCATTGGTACGACGATATCCCCGACTGGACGTTGGGGACCGAATTAAATGATTCCCATAGTCTTCTTTGAATGATAGCAGGATGTGGAAACATTCCCGTGGGATATTCCGGAAAAACCAGGCTGAGAGGGAAGGGGAGGACGTATTGCGAATTGCGTTAGCTGTAAATCTCGTTCATGCTGTCTGGAACTAGGGAGACCCCCTACATAATCTGAAGAGAACAGCCTTTGCGTTTCTGGTTCACCTAACGCAAGTAAACGACGGATATATGCCGTGGATGTACTTGTGATGGGTTCGACGCACGCC
>Ga0080006_1141353_pt1 | contig 11617 bp, 15 predicted proteins | sample RS3BMetagenome_FD_69209 | JGI IMG/M metagenome (GOLD analysis project Ga0080006, IMG submission 69209) | Ferric oxide microbial mat and aquatic microbial communities from Rainbow Spring, Yellowstone National Park, USA - RS3B (SPADES... ...
TGTGCGAGTGTGGCCAGGAGATGCGGTACCTGGGGCGTGATCGCGTCTATGTCAAGTACGAGCGGGGTCCCCAGTGCTCCTGCCCGGAGGGTCCCGCCATCACCCGCTGGCGGATCGAGGATGACATCCGCTGGCATCCTCCGCTACCACGGCACACTCTCAAATGGCAGAGGCTGTACCGCGAGCGCACCTCAGTGGAGCGGGTGAATGCTCGCCTCAAAGGCCATCTTCGGCTCGACGGGCTACGACACCGGGGTCTGGACAAGGTGAAGGTGCATGTGGGCCTGAGCCTCATCGTCCAGCTGGCCGGAGCGCTGGCGATGATGGAAGCTGGAAACCTCCGCTGCGCTCGCAGCATCGTCCGCCTGGTCGCCTGACGGGCCGCTCCCGCCGCCGCGATACCCGCTAACCCGGCGTCAGCATGCCCAAAAACACCACCAACTGCCTGGTTTCATGATGCCCAAACCCGTCTAGCGCCCGATCCCATCCTCACTTGCCTTCTGCCCACCTGCCAACCGGGCTGTCCACCTCCCTCCAGGCCCTTTTGTCGCAATTTCGCGGGAGGCTCAGAATGGGTGGCCGATTTGACCCGGATTTCACAGCAAGACTAATGAAATCACCGAGTTCAAGCCCCTACTGGAGCCACTCGACCTGGCCGGCCAGGTGGTGACCGCCGACGCGATGCACACCCAGAAAGATCATGCCCGCTTCCTGGTCGAGGAAAAGGGGGCCGACTACCTGTTCATCGCCAAGGGCAACCAGCCCGGCCTGGAGGAGGCGCTGCAGGCGCTGGACCAGGGCTCTTTTTCCCCCTCCGGCGATCCAGGTGGAGAAGGCCCACGGCCGGATTGAGAAGCGAGTAGTCCAGACCAGCACTGTCCTCAACGACTACGTCGACTTCCCTCACGTTCACCAGGTCTTCCGGATCGAACGCTCGGTGACCATGGTGAAGAGCGAGAAGCGACGGCACGAGGTCGTCTTTGGGGTAACCAGCTGCTCGCCGGAGCGGGCAAACCCCGCCCGGATCGGCGAGCTGGCGCGTGGCCAATGGGGCATAGAAAATAAGCTGCACTGGGTCCGGGACGTGGTCTACGACGAAGATCGCTCGCAAATACGCACAGGTAGAGGAGCGCAGGCCATGGCCGGCTTGCGCAACTTCAGCATCAGCTGTCTGCGCCTCGCCGGGTGGGAGAACATCGCAAGGGCGTTGCGTTTCTTCGCCTCCGACTGGCGCTACCCCCTGACCCTGCTGGGCATCTGAGCGCCCCTTCCCCCGCTTGAGCGGCCCCGACAAGGGCCGTTGGCGAAGCATGCCCTGAGATGGGGACCAACCTGGTCCTCCAGCGCCTTGTCGGCCTCCCCCTGCCTTCACCTCAGCACCGGAACTTCCTCACGCCTCACCTCCTACCCCCAAGACCTGCCCTCAGCAGCGGACTTTGACGTGGACCTGGGACATGGAAAACTGGACAGTGGCGGCCAACAAGGTCATTCCGGGCTGTGGAAACGTAGTCGTAGTAGGAATGGGAGGAGGGGTCCGGGGAGGCGGGGTGGACATCGTGGAAGTTGGGGAGATGCCGTTCAAGGGTGGCGGATGTCCTGGGCCTCCCCGTGAGCCCTGATGGCAAGCATGAGCGGCTCCGAGTCGTGGGAGTGGTCATCGGCTCACCTCTCCCAGCAGCTCCGCGGCCACGACGAGTTCGTCGCAATGCGGGCAGGGGCCGCCAGGGCCCAGCCCACGGCAGAATGGATTGCAGTCAGGGCAGCGCCACTCGCCAAGGTAGCGCTGCTCGCACTCGGGGCACTCGTAGACCTTTGGCCGGAGTGGTGGCAGCTTGACGGACTCGACCGATGGTGCCGCGTGGCGCCGTCGCCACGCAGCCTGACGGCAGGTTCCGGAGCAGAACCTGGCTCTCGAGGAGAGGATCTGGGAGGCACAGATCGCGCAACGGCGGCCTCCTGGGCTGTCTGAGCCGTCACGCGAGTCGTCACAAATGGGATTGGAGGGCTGCTGGTTCGCTGAAGGTTGCTCAGCTGCGGTGAGCATTGGTCGCGAAGGCCCAGCAGTCGCTTCCCACTCTTGGCGATAGGCGGCAAGAGCAGCTTCGACCGGCCGGTTGGTGGCCTGCGGTCCACACTAGAGGCGTTCGCCACATTGGGGCTGCATCGTCGAACAGTACCGCGATGGGCCCGAAAGTATCGGCCGGGCGGGCGGAGGCCACTGGTTGCTAAGCCACTCTTTTGCCTACCTACTAATGGGAGCGTTAGTAGCCCGACGCAGTAACGCAGCGCAGCCCAAGGGCCACCTTCGGAGAGGTCCCTTGACAGGCATGTCGGCTTACCATGGCTCGCCTTAGTACTAAGCTGAGCGACAAGTCACGGCCGAAGCTTCGGAGGACAGTGGCCGATAAGAATCCGACCCAGATGACGTCCCCGTTCTCCCTGCGGCCCCGAAACCTGATCGGAAAGCTGATCTAGGACCGCTACGGTATCAGTCTCTCACGGAGCGAAGTCGGCCGCTTGCTGCACCGGATGGAGCTGAGCGCGCAGAAGCAGAGCGCGGAGATCTACTTCCAGGATGAGGCGAGAGCACACTTCGGCTACCACTCCCAAACCACGTGGGCAGCGAGGGGCCATACCCCTATGATTCAGACCACAGGGGCTAGGTTCAGTCGGCGCATGACCCCGGCGATCTCGCCCTGGGCCCACCTGCCGTTCGTGTGCACGAAGTCAACCGTCCGGGGTCCTGAGTTCACCGAATTTTCCCCTTTGTTGATGGCATCAGGCCCACAAGGCGAAGCTTCCTTGTTCAACCCTACTCTTAGCAGCTGAATCCGGACGAGTCGGTCTGGCGCGAGGTCAAAGCCCATGGGGCAGGCAAGGGCTCCATCTCAAGACAGGACCACCGGCCACGGTTCGTGGTCTCGAAGCTTCACCAGCGGCACAGGTGACCCGTCGTGCCGCGCGGTATCCTCCCCACCCCAGATCTCGCCGACATCGCCCGTGCTAAGTAGGCCTTGCTAACGCGCCCATTTGCAAGTCCCTCAGCCGCTGAGCTCACCGGCCCTACCCCGAACTCAGCCGGCACGCATAGCTCCGGAAGCTCGCACTAGACCATCAGCGGCAATGCCCTGCCAACTATCGGTTCGCGACGGGGGTGAGTGGGCGCCAGATGGACCAGGGTCGGGTACGTGATCAAGGCGATCGCCAAGTGCATCAGCATAAGGACGCCCACGGCCTTGATCGGTTCCCCATGGATCAGGATCCACAGGTCAGGCAGCCACAACACCAGGGTGACCACGATCGCCAGCCGGAAGAAAAACCAGCGGGGCACGGACGAAATGTGGCTCACGATCGGCCAGGCGGTACAGGCCAGTACAACTCCGATAACGGTCAGCTTTCCGTAGTCGGAGAACTCGAAATGAACAAAGCCCTTAGTAGAAGGAAACACCGCCGTTCCTATAGCCACCAAAATTGCGTCGGCGAGAAGCGATCCAGCCACGGCCATCGCGGTGGCCAAAATCCAGCGGAACCAGCCCGGATGTTCATGTTCGGGCTTGAAGTCGATGCCAAATGCTGCCAGCAGTTGCCACACCTCAGTTGGCACCTGCGGAAGCAGCGTTTCCGGAGATCGAAGCGATGCGGACATCTCCTGAGGATATCGAATTTGTGCCAGGACCATCCCGTCAGGGAAGGCTCCGCCGTCCCTGGCCCCTTGTGGTCGCCGATCCAGACCACCCCCACCGCGGCGCTGTCGACAGTCCCGAGTCGGGTGGTGCCCCCGCTCCCACCGCTCTAAGGCTGGTCCCCAGCGGGGTCTGGGTGTGGCCGCATCCGCAGGGTGGCCACTAGAGCCAGGACCCCCAAGACCGCTCCCGCCGCCGGGCGCCACCCACCCACACCGGCCGCCAGGTGCGCCGGCACCAGGGCCACGCTCCCCAAAGCGACAAGCCACGCGACCCACATCAGCGCTGGTACACGCCAGGGTGAGCCGACCAGGCCAATGATCGCCCCTGCCAACAGCCCAATCCAGAGGATGAGGCCCAGGACTGACCCCACCAGCCGACCGGGATGCGCCAGAAGGCCGGCCAGCTGGACAAGTCGAACTTCGCCAACTCTCCAGCACCGGCAAGGGAGATGGCCAGCAACGTCCAAACCCAACCCCGAGCGGTCCTGTAGGACGACCGCCGAACGGTAGGCAGCACCGACCTACCGGGAGAGTTCCCCGGCGCGCCCGCTTGTCCCACGCGTCAGACGGTGAGAGGCCAGAACGGCCTCAGGACACGCGAGAGCCGCATAACGTCAAGGGGAGCAGACCGCCCCCCCAGGCATTCACCGCGCTCCATCTACTTGTCCCCCGGCCCTGCTTCCAACTTGGCCTCCAGCTCCAAGGTCCTCCGGTACGACGCCCAGACCGCGTCAGAGATGACGCTCCGGAACCCGCCGCGCTCAAGCTCCGATAGGGCAGCGGCCGAAGTCCCGCCTGGAGACGTGACCATATCGCGCAGTTCGGCCACATGCCTCTCGCTGCGGGCGGCGAACTCAGCAGACCCGGCCACCGTCGCCAGCACCAGCCGTCTGGCGAGATGGCGGGGGAAGCCAAGGTGAACGGCCGCGTCGATCAGGGATTCAAGGAACATGAATGTGTAGGTGGGACCGGTCCCGCTGACGGCCGTCGCCATCGTCACCAGCGCCTCATCCTGCACCTGCAGCTCGTCGCCCAGGGCAGAAAGCAGGATCCTGGTTGTGGCAATGGCTTTCGGGTTGAGAGTCGGGCTCCCGTACCAGACTGTGATCCCAGATCCGATCTGAGCCGGGGTGTTGGGCATGGCTCGCACCACAGCCTCATGGCGCATGCCTTTGCTCAGGACGGAGCTGCTGGCCCCAGCCACGATGCTGATCACCAATGCTTCAGCCGGCAAAGCACCTCCCAGCTGCAACATCACCGCGGGCAGCACCTGAGGTTTGACGGCGATGAGAACCACGTTCGAGCCGCTGACTGCCGCCGCGTTGTCAGCGGTGGTCGAAACCTGAAGAGCGGACTCCAGCACTTCCCTTCGGGCGGCTCGAGGATGGCTGCACACGACGTTCCCCGCCGCCACCAAGCCCCGATCGAGCAGGCCCACCACAATGGCCTCGGCCATGGTGCCGGCGCCGACCACCCCGAGTCTCTTACCCCGCAGATCAGCGGCCGAAAGAGGGGTATCGGACTCACCCATGGGAACTGCGATCACCCCATCAACTGGTTTTGGGAGCGGGGTCGCCACACAGGACTTCGGTCGCGCCGGACATCGTCATCTGACGCTTGCAGTCTCCTCTGACTCCCGGCGTCCCCGGCGCCGCTGCCGGGCACGCATTGACTGTTCCAGGGTCACCTTGCGCAGCCGGATTGACTTGGGCGTGACCTCGACACACTCGTCTTCGCCGATGAACTCCAGTGCCTGCTCCAACGACAGCTGCCGATAGGGGCTCAGCCGTTCCAGCTCATCCGAGGTCGAGGAGCGCATGTTGGTCAGCTTCTTCTCTCTGGTGGGGTTGACATCCATGTCGTCGCTACGGGCGTTCTCACCGACGACCATGCCCTCGTAGACCTCCGTCCCCGGGCCGATCAGGAGAGTTCCTCGCTCCTCCAAGGAGAGCAGGGCCTCCGTCGTCGACATCCCTCGACGGTCTGAGATCATCGAACCGTTTCTCCTCGTCCGCAATTCCCCCTGCCAGGGCTCCCACCCATCGAACACACTGTGCAGAACCCCGGTGCCTCTGGTCTCCACCACGAACTCACTGCGGAACCCGACCAGGCCGCGGGCGGGTACTCGGTAGTCCATTCGGACCCAGCCGGTGCCATGGTTGACAATCTCCTCCAACCGACCCTTGCGCAGGGACAGCAGCTGGGTAACCACTCCCAAATAGTCCTCGGGCACGTCCACCGCCACCCTCTCCATCGGCTCATGCAGGATTCCGTCAATCTCTCTGGTGACCACCTGTGGCTTGCCTGCGGTCAGCTCAAAGCCCTCTCGTCGCATGGTTTCGACCAAGACCGCCAATTGCAGTTCTCCGCGCCCCAGGACCTCCCAGGTGTCGGGACGGGGCAGTGGCAGCACTCGCAAGGAAACGTTACCCACCAGCTCCTGGTCGAGACGGTTCTTCACCATTCGGGCGGTCAGCCGCGTCCCCTCGCTGCCAGCCAGCGGGGAGGTGTTGATTCCGAGAGTCATCGACAAGCTGGGCTCGTCCACCAGGATCGCTGCCAAGGGACGGGGATCATCGGGATCGGCCAGCGTATCCCCGATCGAGATGTCGGCGAATCCGGCCACCGCCACTATCTCTCCCGGGCCGGCAGCGTCCACATCGACCCGCTCAAGGGCCCGGGTCGCGTAGAGCTCGGTGATCTTCGCCTTCACAACGCTCCCGTCGACCTTGCACCACGCCACCTGATCCCCCTTGCGCAGGGTGCCGTGATGGACCCTGCAGATGGCCAGCCGCCCCACATAAGAGGAGGCATCGAGGTTGGTGACCAGCGCCTGCAAAGGATGTTCGGGATCGTAGGCCGGGGAGGGGATGGTGCGCAAAATGGCGTTAAAGAGAGGCACCAGATCCTCCCCGGGCGAATTGGCGTCCAAGCTGGCCCACCCCTGACGCGCACTGGAGTAAAGGATCGGGAATTCCAACTGGTCCTCGGCGGCATCGAGGTCCAAGAAGAGGTCCTCGACTTCACGGACCACCTCGGTCACCCTAGCGTCGGGACGATCAACCTTATTTATGACCACGATAACTCGAAGGCCCGCTTCCAAGGTCTTGCGAAGCACAAACCTCGTCTGCGGCAGCGGGCCCTCGGAGGCGTCCACGAGGAGGAGGACCCCGTCGACCATGGCCAAGGCGCGCTCAACCTCGCCTCCGAAATCGGCGTGCCCCGGCGTATCAACGATGGTGATCTTGGTCCCGAGATAGTTAATGCCTGTGTGTTTGGCGAGGATCGTGATGCCCTTCTCACGTTCCAGGTCACCTGAGTCCAAGATCCGGTCGGCTACCGCCATGTTGGCCCGAAACGCGCCGGTCTGGCGCAGCATGGCATCGACCAGGGTGGTCTTTCCGTGGTCAACATGGGCGATGATGGCCACATTGCGGAGATCTTCTCGCAGTTCCATTTGGCTACCAGCATAGCCCGCCGCAACCGCGCCTCCCCAATTTGACTGAGCTCTTGCCCAAAGACCTCACCCGACACGTCAGGAGCCAGGTGTCGGTGTCGGCCCTAGGGTCTCGGCCACACCGCTCCTAAAACTCTGCCAAGTGGGACAGGGAGCTGAGGATCCCGATCGAGCAGGGGGCTCCTGAGCGATCCCGGTTACTGCCTCACAGCTGGCTGCCGGGCCGAGCCCAAAGCTACGATCGGCCCCCCAAGTCACTCGGCGTCTCCGCCGCACTGGCGGTGATGGTTGTGCGCGCCCATCCTGGGAGGTTGATCGCGGCGCTGAGGGCTCGGTCCAAGACCAGGCCACGGTTCGGCCCGCGGTGGGTCCGCCACTCGCGCGACAGATCCTCCGGGACAAGTCATCCCGGTGGGAGGTCTTGTCCCGGAGGTTTCCCTTCACGATCCGGCCCTGGGTCTCGGCGGGGCTCAGTTTGTGGAGGTGGGCGCGCCGCAGGGAAACTGACCAGACACTAGGTTGCGCCAGTCGGCGAGCTGCGCTGACCCGGTGGCCCGAACCGCGGGTCTTACCGGAGAAGGATCGAGAGATGGCGAAGCCGGCGCAGGCCATTGCCCAGCGCGCTGGGACCGGGTCCCGCGGTGCCGTCGGAGACGGTGGCCAGGGCGAGCAGGTCGCAGATTGCCTCCTGAGAGGCGCACTTCGAAGCCTCGGTCCCCGAGGAACTCCATCCAGCCCCTTCCTCAAGTTGTTCCACTACTTGTGTACTCGTGCTGGGTGGTCGCCGACGAAATGGGGACGGTGGTGTGGCCCGCCAGGTAGGCAAGGAGGGCAGCCGCCTTCTGCTCCGCCCCCCAGCCGTAGGGATGGCGGGCCAGCGAGATCAGCTGCCGACCGTTGGGATTTAAGGGTGAAACTTGACGTCTGACCCACCGCGCCCACTTAGGAAGCCTCCACTGTCTGCTTCCCACAGCCGGGCGCAGAGGGTGGTGATCACCTCGGTCCTCGCCCGGGCCAGGGCGTCACCGTCCCCCATTCGACCGACCCGCCCGGCTCTAGCTCCGAGTCAGAGTGCGGTCATGCGGCGAGAACCGGGGTACAGCGCCGGCTTGCAGGCACGCCTCCTCAACCAGAGGGGCACCAGAAGTCAGACGGCGCGCGGGGGCCTGAAGGCTGCCCCCCGAACCGCCTCTTGGCGGTGCGGGGTAGATCTGCTGCTGGCCGTGGCCCAACGCTGATCTTCAACCGGGCACCATACCGGTTGCGAGCCTCCGTGGGTACTTCAATTTTGTGCCGTCCGTGAACAGGTCATTAACCCCTGGCCAGAAGCAGAGCCGCACTCCACATCCCGTGGCCAGGAATCCGCTCGGTTGTGGGATGGCCATTCCCGTCCTAACTGAACACAGGCGCACCTCTGCCCCCCAATAGCTGCCGCCAGCGACCGCACCGTCGTCCTCCAACTCCCTACCGAGCTCGTTTACCCCTCAGCACCATTCTGTCTTCCGCCTCCGCCAGTCGCTCGGAGGCTTACCCACGGATTTGAGACCCTCAACATGCGGAGAGCATTTGTCTTGCACTAATGGCCGTGGAGTGCCCCGCGCCGCCTGCCCCCATTCCGCTCGCGCAGCAGGCCCTGTCTGTCTTGCGCTCTACCGGACTTGCCGAGCTCGTCTGTGCCAAGCCGGCAGTGCTGCTCCACGGCGCGCCCGATCCCGCTGAAGTCCATGGTCTCGCAATGACCCTCAGCGAATTCTTTGCTGTCGACCGCAAACCTTTGTAGTCAACACCTCGATCGACAAGCCAGCGGCTGAGCTTGTCACCGCACGCCGGGTCCGTCCGCAGGACCGGTCCTGTGCTGCTCCTCGGACCGTCGACGCTCCATGGCGGCATGCGATAACGTGGAGAACGCCTGAACAGTGCTGCCGTCCACTGTCATCGAAGCAGCCGGCAGCGTACGCGAAGGCGTGCCCAGCCTTATCGCCTCGCTCCCCCATCCCGAACTGGTCGTTGTCACCGGATCGCTGTATGTCGTTACCGAAGCCCGCGACTTGTTCCACGATCTCGTCGATCCGAGGGTCTGTTGACGAACCCACCAAGGCTCGGCGCTCCGGCTGCCTGGCGCCCACGCCACCCGGCGACGCATGGCAAGGGGCGTAACTTCCTCGCGGTCGGACGCTCTCACCAAGCACCACGCTGCCGGGGTTGGCGGTGGCGGCCAAAGGTCTCGGTGAAAGCTCCCGGGAAGAACCGCCTTGACCCGGCGACCCGGCAGACCCTGGTCCCAGAACTCGCACACGGGCCACAACTCATGTGCTATAGTTCGCGTATTAGAGAATACATGCGCTGCCAAATTTCGAGGACCTCAGTAGCCAAGTGAGCGACGTTCGGTGCCTGCGTCGGGGAGTGTTGGGAAGCGACCTATCGGTGGTACGGCCCTACGACCACCGACAAGTCGTCGCTGACGTCCATGCGCTGGCGACAACCACTCATCTGTGTGTTGTCGCTGCGAGCGTGGACGAGCCCGCCAAGGGGCGGTATGCGTCGGAGCAGATCACGCTCTGCGACTGCGGTTGCTCACCAGGCGCGCCGGCGTGCACCTGGCTGAAGAAACCGATTGCGATCTCTTTGGCATGCATCCCTGGTCGGCTGCGGTTGGCCAGCTTGGAAAAGTTCGACAGCGTTCCTGGCTTTCTCTCGCCACCAGGGTGCTGACAATCACAGGTAATCTTGCAGCCGACTACGAGCAAGGAAGAGAAGATGAGCATTGACACCGGCGGACCCACTTCGATCACCGTAGCGTACGGCGACGGAATCGGCCCGGAGATCATGGACGCCACGCTTCGCATCATCACCGCGGGAGGCGCTCGCCTCGATGTGGAGACGATTCGAATCGGCGAGGCGGTCTATAACCAGGGCAACACGGCTGGTATCGACCCGGGAGCCTGGGAGTCCTTACGGAGGACCAAGGTGTTCTTGAAAGCTCCCATCACCACCCCTCAGGGAGGCGGCTTCAAGAGCCTGAACGTGACCGTCCGCAAGGCATTCGGCCTGTTCGCGAATGTGAGGCCCTGCCCGTCGTACTCCCCGTTCGTCGCGACTAAGCATCCCGGCATGGACGTCGTGATCGTCCGCGAGAATGAGGAGGACCTCTATGGCGGTATCGAGCACCGCCAGACCGAAGACGTCATCCAGTGCCTGAAACTCATCACCCGGCCTGGAACCGAACGTGTGGTCAGGTACGCCTTCGAGTACGCGCGCCGCTACCGCCGTGCCAAGGTCACCTGCTTCACCAAGGACAACATCATGAAGATGACCGATGGACTGTTCCACCGGGTCTTCGACGAGGTGGCTTCGGAGTACCCGGATCTGGAGTCCGAGCATTTGATCGTGGACATCGGCGCTGCCAAGCTTGCCGACACCCCGGAGGCCTTCGACGTGATCGTCCTGCCGAACCTCTACGGCGACATCCTGTCCGACGTCGCAGCGGAGATCGCTGGCTCGGTCGGGCTGGCAGGCAGCGCCAACATCGGCAGCGAGGTCGCGATGTTTGAGGCCATACACGGCTCTGCACCTCGAATCGCCGGCCAAGACGTAGCCAACCCCTCAGGGTTGCTGCTCGGTGCGGTCCAGATGCTTGCCCACATCGGCCAGATTGAGATAGCTGAGCGGGTGCACAACGCCTGGCTGCGCACCATCGAGGACGGTGTGCACACCGACGACATCTACGACCCAGAGGTCTCCAAAGTGAGGGTCGGCACGGCCGGCTTCGCGGACGCGGTCATCGCTCGGTTGGGAGAGACGCCGAAGACGCTCAAGGCCGCCAGCTACCCGACCACCTCGGAGCGGATCACCGTCTCGATCTCGGAGCGCCCACGTGAACGCAAGGAGCTGGTGGGGGTCGACGTCTTCGTTGATTCGCGCCAGCCGGTCGAATTGCTCGCCAAGGCTCTCGAAGACATCGCGGAGCCCCTTGAGCTGGTCATGATCACCAACAGAGGCCAGAAGGTGTACCCAGGCGGGGTGCCTGAGACCTTCTGCGTGGATCACTGGCGATGCCGATTCCAGGGCCGCCGACCTGAGTACCCCGTGCCGTACGAAGAAGTCATCGCTTTGCTGAGTCGCCTCGTCACCGCAGGAGTTTTCTTCATCAAGACCGAAGGGCTGTTCAGCTTCGACGGCCAGGCCGGCTTCTCCCTCGGACAAGGGCAATGATTATGGCTCCGGACCTGAATCAGCGGGTACCAAGGGGTGCGTAAGTAGGGCTTGCCCTGGGACGATGGCTTGGTGAAGACGGACGGGCGCTCGCTCGACCACCGAACACTGGAACGATTGCGGAAGCGCACTGCGCGGCAGCTTGTGGAGGGCGAGCAGTCCACGGTAGAGGTGGCCGCTGCTTTGGGGCTGCATCTGCGAACGGTACAGAGATGGGCCCGAGAGTACCGGCGTGGCGGGGAGAAGGCCCTGGTAGCCAAGCC
>Ga0080006_1223217_pt1 | contig 11615 bp, 12 predicted proteins | sample RS3BMetagenome_FD_69209 | JGI IMG/M metagenome (GOLD analysis project Ga0080006, IMG submission 69209) | Ferric oxide microbial mat and aquatic microbial communities from Rainbow Spring, Yellowstone National Park, USA - RS3B (SPADES... ...
GCAACCGGGCGACATGCCGGCCTTCAACCCGACCTTGCAGATGGCCGCCTCGGGCCTGATGAAGGTTCAGGATGCGATGACCCGGCACATCATCCTGATCTCCGACGGCGACCCCGCGCCGCCGACCCCTCAGGTGATCCAGCAACTGATCAACAACAAAATCACCTGCACGACCGTCATCGTCGCCGCTCACGGCAACGACCCCGGCTCGATCACCACGATGCGCGACATCGCGGTCAAGACCAAGGGACGGTTCTACCAGGTCACCAATCCCAAGGCCCTCCCCCGGATCTATCAGAAGGAAGCGCGGATCATCTCGCGCCCCCTGATCTTCGAGCAGCAGAACAAACCCTGGCTGCCAATCGTCAAATACACCAGCGAGCCCGTGACCGGGCTTTCGGGAACGGTCCCGCAGATCACCGGACTGGTCCAGACCAGCCCCAAGGAGTCGGAACTGGTCGAGGTCCCGATCATCTCCCCCCTGCCCGCCGAGCAGCCGCCGCCCCTCCTGGCGCACTGGACCTACGGACTCGGCCGGTCGGTCGCCTTCACCTCCGACGCGGGCCGGAAGTGGGCCACCGCCTGGCCGAGCTGGGAAGGGTACGCGGCGTTCTGGTCGCAGGTCGTCCGGTGGTCGATGCGGCCGGTCGACAACCGGAACCTCACTCTCAACGTCCGCCGCGAGGAAGGGAAGATCAAGGTCGTCGTCGATGCCCTCGACAAGAACAGCCAGTTTCTCAACTTCTTGCAGATCCAGGGGTTCGTCGTCAGCCCCGACCTGAAGCAGGAGCGGATCGACCTGGTCCAGACCTCGCCCGGTCGGTACGAGGGGACGGTCGAGAACGCCGAGGCGAGCGGCAACTACTTCGTGACCCTCGGCTACAATGGCGCCGATAACGTCAAGGGGGTGGTCTCGACGGGCGTCTCGGTCCCGTACTCGGATGAGTACCGCGAGCTGAAGTCGAACGCCGCCAACCTGGAGACGATCGCCAGCCTGACCAACGGCGAGGTCCTGACCTGGAAGCGTCGGGCCGACGGCTCGCTCGACCTCCCCCGGACCCTGGCCGAGTCGAAGCCTTTCCGCCGCGACCAGTACACCGTGACCCCTCGGGGTCTCTCGCCGCTCTGGCCGCTCCTCCTGTTCTTCGCGGCGACGATGTTCCTGGGTGACGTGGCGATCCGCCGAGTCTCCCCCGACTTCGAGCGAATCTGGAAGAAGGTGAATGAGCAGGTCGAGAAACTTCGAGGCCGCGAGGTCGCCCCGCAGGCCGAGTACATGGAGAAGCTCAAGAGCCGCAAGGCCGAGGTCAACGACCAGCTCGACCGCTCGCGGGCCGCGACCCGGTTCGAGGCCCCGACCCCGGCCGAAGGCGGGACGCCCTTTGTCGTCGACGAGCCCCTGCTCGGTGGCACCCCCGGTCCCCGACCGGCCGAGCGTCGCCCGCAACCTCGCACGCCCGGCCTCGCCGCCGAAGGTCCCAAGCCCGAGGCCGAGAGTTATACGAACCGGCTTCTCAAGGCCAAGAACAAGGTCTGGGAGGATCGCGAGAAGGACGGGAAGAGTGGGGGAAACTCGTGATGTCGGCGAAACAATCCCGATTCTCGGTCCTGATATGGATGGCCTTGATCGCCGTCTTTGGAGTCGGTCATGGCTTGCTCACGCTGCTGATCGCCACCCCCGGTGCCATTCTGGGCCGGTTACTTTCGACTCGATCGAGCACAATCGCCCCGTCGCTCGTGGCCGAATCCGCCAACTCGGCCGCCTGACCGATGAAGGAGATCGCCATGTCCACCGTCCTGGAGCCATCGCCGGTCGATATCCCTTCGTCACCAATCGAGACGCCTTATCTGTTCAATGTGGACGAATTCTATCGGATGCTCGACCTCGAATTTTTCCCCGATGAAGCGCGGGTTGGACTTTGGGAAGGGCGAGTCTACCAGGAGATGGCCAAGAATCATCCTCACTCGTTTTCGTGGGCCAGGCTCAATGCGGCTCTCTTCCCGCTGCTGCCTGCCGGGTGGTCGCTCTGGGCGGAATGCTCGGTGACCATCAGCCCGGATAAGGCGCCCCTCCCCGACATGCTCGTTCTCCGGGGAGGCCTGGAAGTTTACCGCGGTCACCGTCCCGAGGCCGACGACGTCGCCCTCCTTATCGAAGTGGCCGACACCAGTTTGAAGATCGACACCGGAACCAAGCTCAAGGCTTACGCCAGGGCAGCCATCCCGGTCTACTGGGTGGTCAACCTCAAGGATGGCCTGATCCACGTCTATTCCGAGCCCATCCCGCCCGAGGAACGGTACGCTTCCATGTTGACTATAGACCTGGACGGGACGATTCCGTTCATCCTCGATGGCCAGCACGTTGCCATGATCCCAGCCGCCTCCATCCTTTGAATTCGCCTGATACCGAATCGACAACCACCCAGGACACGTTGAACCATGTCCACCGCCGACCCCGCCTCGATGGAAGCCCGAGCCGCCGAGTTCCGCGACGCCTATGCCCGCGTCAAGGCCGAGATTTCCAAGGTCATCGTCGGCAACGACGACACCATCCACGGCGTCCTGACCTGCCTCTTCGTCGGCGGCCATGCCCTGCTCGAAGGCGTGCCGGGGCTGGGCAAGACTCTTTTGATCCGGACCCTGGCCGACACCCTTTCGCTCGACTTCAACCGGATCCAGTTCACCCCGGATTTGATGCCCGCCGACATCATCGGCACGAACATCGTCATGGAAGCCCCGGACGGCAAGCGGTCGTTCCAGTTCCAACGCGGGCCGATCTTCTCGCAGATCGTCCTGGCCGACGAGATCAACCGGGCCACCCCCAAGACCCAGTCGGCCATGCTCGAAGCCATGCAGGAGCACTCGGTCACCGTCGGCGGGACGATCCACACGCTCAAGGAGCCGTTCTTCGTCATGGCGACGCAGAACCCGATCGAGCAGGAAGGGACGTATCCGCTCCCCGAAGCCCAGCTCGACCGGTTCATGTTCAAGCTCGTTGTTGGCTATTCCACCCGAGAGGAGCTGACCACCGTTCTCGACCGGACCACCCGTAACGAGAAGCCCCGGGCCAGCCAGGTCATCAACGGCGAGCAACTTCTCGTCATGCAGAAGCTCGTCCGGGAAGTCATCGTCGCCCCTCATGTCCAGGACTACGCCATCCGACTGGCCCTGGCCACGCACCCCGAGGGTCCCTTCGCCGTGCCGATTACCAATCAATACGTTCGTTGGGGTTCGAGCCCCCGGGGTGCCCAGACCCTCGTTCTCGCGGCCAAGGTCCGGGCCTTGCTTGACGGCCGGTTCAATGTCTCGTTTGAGGACCTTCGCCGGGTCTACCTGCCGGCGCTCCGGCACCGGACCTTGCTCAACTTCGAGGCACAGGCCGAAGGCATCAACACGGATGACGTCCTGCTCAAGATCCTCGACGCCGTGCCCGAAAAGGCCGAGGATCGACCCACCGCCAAGGCCGGCTGATCGACAGGAATCACTCTGATGAGCACCATGCACGACATCTATGATCCGCCCCCCGCTCCGATTCCGTGGGCACCGCCCGAGCCCGATCCCCTCCAGTGGACGGCCGGCGATCTCACGGTCCTGGCCTCGTTCTCGACCCTGATCGTCGCCGCCGCCGCGATGGCCTGGCAGGTCGAGCCAACCTTGACCTTCCTGATCCTGCTCGGCGGGGCCCTCGTGATCGCCGAGAGCTGGTTCACGGCGCTGGGATTTCTCCACCGTCGGCCGATCGACCTGGGCGGTCGCTGGAAAATCTTTCTGGCCGCGCTGGTGCCCTGGGTTTTTGGACTCGGACTGGCGGCGGCGTTGATGCTGGGACTGTTCTACCTCTCGGACCGGGCGGGGTGAGCCTACAGTTCTGTTGCCGATGCTATGGTGGGGCTCGCCCGAGGCTCGACCCACCCTACGTTGATGCCTCACTCTCGATTTTTGGACCGAACTCCGATGCCCGAGACCGCAACGACTACTCTGCTCGAACCCGAATTCCTCAACAAGCTCGAACAGCTCGAGCTGGTGAGTAAGAAGATCTTCGTCGGCCGGATGAAGGGGGAGCGCAAGAGCAAGCGTCGCGGGTCTTCGGTCGAGTTCGCCGACCACCGGCAATACTCGGTCGGTGACGACCTCCGGCATATCGACTGGAACGTCTACGGTCGGCTCGACAAGCTTTTTCTCAAGCTTTTCCTCGAAGAAGAAGACCTCCACTTCTACACGTTGCTCGACACCAGCCTGTCGATGGACTTCGGCGAGCCGACCAAGCTCCATTACGGCAAGCAGGTCGCCGCCGCTCTCGCGTTCATCGGGCTCGTGAACCACGACCGGGTCGTGCTTGACACCTTCAGCAGTGGGCTCGAAGCCGGGATGAGCAGCGTCCGAGGGCGGTCACAGATGTACCGGATCGTCGGTTATCTCGACAAGCTCGAGGCCTCCGGTGCCAGTGATCTCACGGCGGCCGTCAAGAGCTTCGCGATCAAGCACGCGGGCAAAGGGGTGGTCGTGATCATCTCCGACTTCCTCGACAAGCGCGGCTATGAGCCGGCCCTCCGCTATCTTCTGGCCCGCAACATGGACATCTACGTCGTCCACGTCCTCAGCCAGGAAGAAGTTGAACCCGAGATCGTCGGCGACCTCAAGCTCGTCGACGCCGAGGACGACGACATCGCCGAGATCACCGTCAGCGCGCCCCTGCTCCGTCGCTACAAGGAAAACCTCAACGCCTTCGTCGGCGGGATGAAGGAGTGGTGCACCAAGCGCGGGATCACCTATATCTTCACGACGAATCAGAATCCGTTTGACAAGCTGATCCTTAACTATCTCCGGGAGCGAGGGCTGGTCCGATGAAGAAGACCGGAGGCGAGTCCGACTCCGACCCGGTGGAACTCTCGAACTTCGAGAAATCCGTCGGCATCATGAGCGGACTGGCGGGAACGTCTCTCCTCTGGTTCCGATGGTTTTCCCGAGTCCATTCGATGGGTGAGGTCGACATGTGGTCGATCCTCTTCGCCGTCGCGTTGGTCCTGGCCGCGGTCGGGCTGACCCGGCTGGGCATAGACCACCTCCGCAATCGGAAGTCGCAATACCGCGCCCAGACCCGGGCCGAGGAGCAGGTCCTGAAAGCCGACCCGCTCTGGGATCGCGACCAGGATCTTTGAATCGGGCTGCAATACCTGGGGGCTGGCGAGTGACGATCAAGAATCTCTACGTCTTCATCGGGGTCTCGGCGCTGCTGGTCTCCTACATCCTCTACACGATGATCCGGACGCGGAAGGGCGAGCGGCCGGGCTCCGAGGACCGCGAAGCCGATCTCTGAACGATTCCGCCCGACCGATGGGCCGCTTCCGCAAGAAAAGGACAGGGGTGACGCGATGGGTCTCGGGCCGATCCAGTTCAACAATCCGCTGGGTAGCCCCATGCTCTGGGCGATCCTGGCCGGGGTTCCGGTGGGGATCATCGCTCTCTATTTCCTCAAGCTTCGCCGGAGACCGGTGCAGGTGCCCAGCACCTTGCTCTGGCGGCGGAGCATGGAAGACCTTCACGTCAACAGCCTGTTTCAGCGACTCCGGAAAAACCTCCTCCTGTTCCTCCAGTTGCTGACCGTTCTTCTGGTCATGCTGGCCTTGACCGGGCCGAGAATCCGGGGGTCGTCGAGCCTGGGCGAGCGGTACGTCCTGGCGATCGACAACTCGGCCAGCATGAACGCCTCCGACATCCTGCCGACCCGGCTCGACAAGGCCAAGGCGGAGGCGAGGAAGATCGTCGACTCGATGAAGGCGACCGACCTCGCCATGGTCGTCAGCTTCTCCGACCGGGCGCGGGTCGTCTCGAACTACACGAGCGACCGGGGCCTGCTGACCCGGCGGATCAACGACATCACTCCGACCGAAGCGACGACCTCGCTCCGCGAGGCGCTCCAGGTCGCCGCCGGGCTGGCAAACCCATCGAAGCAGGCCGAGGGTGTCGCGGCCAATAACCTCGTCCCGCCCAAGCTGAAGATCTACACCGATGGCGGATTCCCCGACGTCGAGGGGTTCAGCCTGGGGAACCTTGAACCCGAAGTGATCGTCATCGGCGAGGCCCCCCCTCCCCCCTCCCCCGACGCCGACTCGAAGGCGAAGGCCGAAGCCAAAACGAAACCCGCATCAAACAACGTGGCGATCCTGGCGCTCCAGACCCGTCGGAACGAGGAACGCCCCGACGTTTACCAGGTCTTTGGCCGGGCTCACAACTACAAGGCCGAGGACGTCGAGACCAAGGCCCAGCTCTTCAAGCTCGATCCCACCAAGCCCGGCTCGACCGGCACCTTGATCGACGCGATTTCCCTGAAGATCGCCAAACAAGGAGACCAGTCGTTCAACTTCGACCTGCCCGACACAGGCGCCGCCGAGCTGGAAGTCCGCCTCGACATCAAGGACGACCTGCCGCTTGATAACCGGGCCTTCACTCTCATCGGCGCCCCCCGGAAAGCCCAGATCCTCGTTGTCACCGCCGGCAACCGTTACCTGGTCGATACCCTGCGGACCCCTCTGGCGACCGACCGCGCCGACGTGATCGTCGTCAGCCCCGACGACTACAAGACCGACGCCTACAAGCGAGATGCCGCCTCCGGCCGGTTCGATCTGATCATCTACGACCGCTTCAGCCCCGAGGCTTCTCCCGAGGCCAACGCCCTTTACTTTGGCGCGCTCCCTCCCGGACCGGCCTACGAGAAATCCCGGACCGTCGAGAGCCCCGCGATCCTCGACGTCAACGCCTCGCATCCCTTGATGCAGTTCATCCGCGAGTTGTCGGTCGTCCGGGTCCTCAAGGCCACGATCGTCGACCCGCCTCCGGGTTCGACCGTCCTCTTCGAGGGGGATTCGGGGCCGCTGGCTTTTGTCGCCCCTCGGAACGGGTTTTCCGACGCCGTGGTGAGCTTCGCCCTCGTGGACGGGCGGACGTTCAACACCGACTGGGTGACCAAGTACAGTTTCCCGCTCTTCCTGTTCAACGCACTTCAGGCGCTGGGGAACGCCCGGGAGTCGGCGGGCGAGGAGGTCCACGTCCCCGGCCAGGCGGTTGTTCTTCGGGCCGAGAACGCCCCGACAACGATCACGATCACCAACCCCAAAAGCACCACCTCGGCGCCGATCGGAAAAACGCCTCAGGGGACGTTCCTTTACAACGACGCCAACCTGACCGGGATCTATCACGCGAAGTGGGAGCCCAAGGGGTCGCAGTCATTCGCCGTGAACCAGTTCGACGTCCGGGAAAGCGATCTCGCCCCCCGGGGACTGGTCCCCGAAGGAACACCTCCCGACCAGGCTGATTCCTACAAGATCAAGATCGGCTACAACCCGGTTGCCGGGACCCAGCGGACGGTCGTCGCTCCTCGTGAGTGGTGGAAGGTCCTGGCCGTGCTCGCGCTCGGGTTCGTGTGCCTCGAATGGTACATCTACAACCGCCGGGTTTACATCTGACCTGGTGGCCCTCTCGGCAATTTCTACCCGGATCTTGAAAAAATAAGGTGGGCGACGGTCGATCACGATCGGAAAGAGGAAAGCGAGCCAGTAATTCCCGAGGACTCGGTTGGCGTTCGATCCTCCAAGGGTGGCCGACCATCCATGGGTCGTTGAGCGGACCTGTTTCAAGATCGTGTTGACGACTCGCTCGATCGGATGGGCGACAGCCTCCCATTCCTTCCCATGTCGTAAAGTTCTTGTCCGGACTGAAGATCGAACGCGATCCCGTGCGGGTTGACCTTTGTGGGGCTGGAATTCCGATCGATCCACGAGACCAGAGTGCGGTCCAGTTCCCAGAAAAATAGACATTGTCCCGTGGATGGGAACTCAAGATAACGGTCGGATAAGTCGCCTTCACGATTTCCGCGGAAATCGTCCGTTTCGACTCATGGCACGGGAGATGCTTTCTCAGGGTCCCATCGCCCTCGATGCTCCCCCCGCTCCACTCCCTTTTGACTGACGGCCGTCGAACCTCGGACCCCTTTCCCAAGGAGGCTGGAATGTTCTATAGCGTCGCGAGCCCGGAATGGAAACCTGGCCAGCCGTTGACCCCGAGTGGCGCCTTGCTTTTCCGGACGAGAGCCGAGGCCGAGCTGTTCGCGCCGGGGGCTCCCGCCGTCGCGGTCGCCGTCCGTTTCGATCCCAGACGGTGCGAGGTCCGGCCTCAAGGTCCGGTCGCCCTGGCCACCGCCGGCCCCTGGTCGGCTCCCGCTGTGGCTAACTCGCTGGGCGGGCTCAACGTCTTTGGAGCGATTCCCGGCTCGCTCGTCCGCCCGTCTGTGGAGGTCGAGACCCTGGTCCAGTGGCGGCCAGGCTCCGAGGAAGACGCGACCGTCGGCCAGTGGGAAAGTCTGACTTACGCTCTGATGGCCTGACGAGGGATGGGTCGGTTCCTGGTCATCCCTTCCAGACCAGATCCACCAGGCCGACCGCCAGCAAGCCCATGCTGATCCCGACATTGACCTGAAAGAACGCCACGTTGACACGGGTCAAGTCATCGGCCCGGACGATTGCATGCTCATAACTGAGCAGCAACGCCACCACGCCGACGCCGCCAAAATAGATCGGGCCCATCGGGAAGACGACGCCGGCCCCGACCAGCGCCAGGCCGTTCAGGGCATCCCAGCCCGCCGCCAGTCGCAAGGCTCCCCGGACCCCGAGCCGGGCCGGGACGCTGTGCAGTCCCTGCGTCTGGTCGAAGTCGGCATCCTGGCAGGCGTAGATGATGTCGAATCCGGCCACCCAGAGCAAAACCGCCAGCCCCAACCAGACGGGCGGCCAGGCCAGGTCGCCCCGGAACGCGATCCAGGCGGCCATCGGTGCCATCGCCAGCGCGAACCCGAGCCAGAAGTGCGCCAGGCTCGTGAACCGCTTCGCGTAAGAATAGCCGAGCAACCAGAGCAGGACCGGACCGGACAGGATCAAGGGCCATCGGTTCGGCCAGAAAAGCAAGGTCGCCGCCACGAACCCCAACGAGGTGACGACCGTGAACAGGGCCACCATCGAGGTCGACAGCCGCCCACTCGGCAGGTGCCGGGTCGCCGTCCGGGGATTGAGCCCATCAATCCGCCGATCCGCCAGGCGGTTGAAGGCCATCGCCGCCGACCGCGCCATCGCCATGCAGATCAGGATTCCCAGCCAGTCCTGCCAGCGACCTCGCCAGCCGCCCGGCTCCCGGGCCGCCAGGGCCGCGCCGAGCAAGGCAAACGGCAAGGCGAACAGCGTATGGCTGAACTTGATCATCCCGAGCAATTCGCGGGTCGCGGCGTAAACCATCGTCGTCTCTCGATCCACTCTCTCAGGGAGGGGCGACCCCCGCCGAGCCCCACCGATTCATCAAATCCACTTCAACGCCCAGCTGGTCGCAGATCCTCGCGACCACGAAGTCGACGAGATCTTCCAGAGACTTCGGTTGATGATACCATCCCGGCATTCCCGGCAGAACGATCGCGCCGGCCCGGGTGACGGTCGCCATGTTCTCGATGTGAACGAGACTCAGAGGCATTTCGCGGGGGACCAGGATCAGCTTCCGGCGCTCTTTCAAATGAACATCGGCCGCCCGGGTGACGAGATTCCCGGTGATTCCGTGGGCAATGCTCGCCAGGGTGCTCATGCTGCAAGGCGAGACCACCATTCCGGCCGTCCGAAACGAACCGCTGGCAATCCCGGCGTTGAAGTCGGCCTGATGATGATAGATCAAACGACCAGGGGCGAGGTCGCCGAAGACAGTCAGGTCGAACCGGTTCAGGGCGACCGAGAGGCCGACTTCCTCCCGGATCACCTGGGCGCCGCTGGTGCTGATCGTGAGGTGAACGGTCCGACCGGCCTGGCAAAGAACCCGCAAGAGCTTGACCGCGTAAGGGGCACCGCTGGCCCCGGTCATCGCCAGGACGAGCGGGAGGTCGGAGGTCATGCCGGAGCCCCGACCGGCTTGGTGCCGACGTAAAGCGTGGCGATCCCGAACGTCAAGGGGGGCTCGACCAGATCAGTCAGTCCGCGCGATCGGAGCAGGTCGAGCATTGCCTGGCCGTCAGGAAACTGAAGGACGCTGGCGGGCAGGTAGCTGTAAGCGTCGTACGAGTTGGGGGCGATCGTCTGGCCGACCTTCGGCAAAATATGCTTGAAGAACGTGAAGTAGAGCCCGCCGAGGATCTTGCCTCTCGGCCTGGAAAATTCCAGGATCGCCACCTTGCCGCCGGGTCGGGCGACCCGGATCATCTCGTCGATCCCCTGGACGGTATCCGCCACGTTCCGCAGGCCGAAGGCGACCGTGACCACGCCGAAATGGTCGTCCGGCAGAGGAAGCTTCTGGGTATCCCCTTCGATCAGGACCACGGAGTCCTCAGCCCTGGCCCTGGCGATCTTCTGGTTGCCGATGACCAGCATCTCGTGGCAAAAATCGGTCCCGACGACCGGCGACTTCCCGGCACCCGCCTTGTGGTATTCCAGGGCGAGGTCGGCCGTGCCGGTGCAGCAGTCGAGGACCGGGACCCCGGGCTCGGGCGGAACCGTCCGGGTGGTGAAGGTCCGCCACGACTTATCGATATTCAGACTCAAGAGGTGGTTGAGGAGGTCATACTTTCCGGCGATCGACGCGAACATCGACCGGACCCTTCGACCCGACTTGTCGACCGTCTTCGGACCGGATTCCGGAGGTTTTTCAGCGACGACCATGCCATCCCACCCGACATTGACGACCCGGTTCTGGTCGGGCTCTCGCGGCCCGATCTCTATGGAGAGTATAGTCACCCCCGGTGGAATGTCTATGATCGGAGACGATCGGTGTGGTCGGTCGTCGGCCGGATGCCTACGCTGATGTCGGTGGATGGTCGGGGTTTCTCTGTCGGGGTCGCGGAAACGTCATGGGCTATCGCAGGCTGATCGATTGCGTCGAGGATCTGAAGCGGACCGGTCGACTGATCACGATCGACCGCGAGGTCGACCCAAAACTCGAAGCCGCCGCGATCCAGCGCAGGGTCTACGAGGCGGGCGGTCCGGCCTTGCTCTTCCCCCGGGTCAAGGGCACCGCCTTCCCGATGGTCGCTAACCTGTTCGGCTCGATGGAGCGGACCCACTACATCTTCCGTGACACCCTCGAAGCGGTCCGTCACCTCGTCGAACTCAAGGTCAAGCCTCCCGCCGCGATGGCAAATCCCTGGCGCTACCGCGATGTTCCTTCCACGGCCTTGCACCTCTTGCCCTGGAAGGTAAGCCGGGGGCCGATCCTGGCCCATCAAACGACCTTGCGGCAGCTTCCGCAGCTTCAGTCGTGGCCCGACGACGGCGGGGCGTTCGTGACCTTGCCCCAGGTTTATTCCGAGGACCCCGACCATCCCGGCCTGGCGAAGTCGAACCTGGGGATGTACCGGGTCCAGTACTCGGGGAATCAGTACGAGCCCGACCGCGAGGTCGGCCTGCACTACCAGATTCACCGGGGGATCGGCGTGCATCACTCGGCGGCGATCCGTCGAGGGGAACCGCTCCGGGCGAGCGTCTTTCTCGGCGGGCCGCCCAGCTTGACCGTCGCCGCCGTGATGCCCTTGCCCGCAGGCTTGCCCGAGCTGAGCTTTTCGGGGGCCCCGGGCGGGCATCGAGGCAAGATGGTCCGCG
>Ga0080006_1149849_pt1 | contig 11614 bp, 9 predicted proteins | sample RS3BMetagenome_FD_69209 | JGI IMG/M metagenome (GOLD analysis project Ga0080006, IMG submission 69209) | Ferric oxide microbial mat and aquatic microbial communities from Rainbow Spring, Yellowstone National Park, USA - RS3B (SPADES... ...
GGGAAGACTGAATGAATTGAAATCCCAGAAGTCCAAGATCGCTCCGTAAACTCGAACGGAGTGCGAACGTAACCAAGGAGTACCCTGGGTACCCGGCTTGATCGACGGCGTAGGATGTTTAGAAACCCGACCACGAGATCATAGGTGTCTTCATGACACCGTGCGAGCAATCGCTCGAGAGCGGATCGGTTCAAGACTTCGGAACATGGGGGATCCGTTATAGCTCAGCCGTTGACCCGCGCAGCGGTTCCCGCGGACGACGTTTTTACTTTGCGTGTTTTTTTCGTTTCGGGCTCACTGGACTCGTTGGAATCCGGGATCGGGTGGAATTCGCCCGAGGAGGACGAAGAACTTGGATTCAAATACGTTTCCAGGATCTGCGGTAAGGAGGAAAGGTGTTCGGATTTGCTAATGTAATCCGAAACTCCCATCTGGTAGAAGACCACGGCTTGATCTTCTCGGTAGCGATCCGTGACCACCACGACAGGAGTGTGTCTCGCCAGTTTCGAGGACGCCCAGAGCAAACGATCCATCGACTCGAAGCCGTTCTGTCTCCTCTTCCAGTCCGCAATGATGAGCCGAGGCTGAATTTTGCTGAGCAGTTCGCAGGCGTCCTGCACGGAAGCCACAAGATCGATCCTGCTCACACCGCCTAAAGTCTTGAGGTCATGCCGGACCGACTCCAGCAGGGTCGGGTCGCCAGAGATCATCAAGATCGTTGAGTTGACCATGGCCAACGAACTCCATTTTTTTGAAAAGAGTAGGCTATCCTAGCGGTCTATCAATTCAAACCCGGCCGTACCTTCGACGCAAGAGACACCCATCAAGGCCAAAGACCTCGGGAGACCCGTCTAGAGGGACCGTGTTAGTTGAACTTCGGCGACAGAACAAAATCGAGATGCACGTAGAACCATTCGTAGAGCCTTGGCTTACGTAATCTGAATATACTCGACCTCGCAGAAAATGAGAGGCCGAAAGCAGGAATTTTTTTTGCAATTTCGACAAACAAGTTGATCAAAGTAAACATGTTGCAATGCACGCACGACAGGGCGTGCGCGAGCACGCGTCTTGGACTCTTGACGCCTCTGAAATGGGCCGACGATTTGAAACGAAGGGAATGCCGCAACCTATTTCCCGGTGTGCTAAATCGGTGAAAAGGGGGATCAGCCGGTCGAGGGTATCTTGCGTCATTGACCTTGATGAGCGACGATCGCCCGATCCCGGGTCCTTCCGCGATCGAGCGTCTCGTGCTCTCAAGCAACTTCCCCGGAGATGCAATGGGAACCAATTGTAGCACTTTCATCAGAGGCGATCATGAGACTTCGGCTTGTCATCTTCACTCTCTTGGCTCTATGCACTCCCATCCTGGGTTCGATCGGTCGCGCCGCGGATGACCCCCAGGCGTCGCCCGGTAACCTCGACATTTATTTCATCGACGTGATGGGGGGAGCGGCCACTCTGATTGTCACGCCGGAGCGAGAGTCGGTCCTGATCGATTCCGGATGGCCAGGGTTGGAAGATCGTGATCCCAAACGGATTACGTACGTCCTCAAAAATGTCGCCAAACTTAACCTTCTTAATCATGCCGTGACCACCCATTGGCATACCGACCATTATGGCGGGATCGAGGGTCTAAAGAGACTCGTTGCAATCGATCAGTTCTGGGATCGTGGATTGCCGGAGGACCAGAACCCTTCGCTCGATTTTCCGGATGGTCCCAAGACGGATGATCCGCTGGGGGTGGCGTATCGTAAAGCCTCCCTGGGCAAACGCCGCGTGTTGAAACCCGGCGACCCTCTTCCTCTCAAGGGTGAGGTGAAAGCCACGGTGCTGGCGTCGGGCGGCAAGGTGACTCCTGTTGCGAACAAGAGTCTGAATCCCGAATGCAACAACTGCCCGCCCGACCAGCCGACCGATGACAGTGACAACGCCCGCAGCCTGACGATCCGCTTCTCGCTCGGCAACTTTGGTTTTCTCGACTGCGGCGACCTGACATGGAACGTTGAAAAGTCGCTTGTTTGTCCTGTGAATCGGATTGGCCAGATCGACGTATTTCAGGTCACTCATCATGGCTCGAACCAATCGAATCACCCGACCCTGGTTCGGAGCATCGCGCCAACCGTCGCGATCATGGATAACGGCCCTCGAAAAGGGGGATCGCCCGAGACGGTGAAAATGCTGCGGACGATCCCCTCGATCCAGGCCGCCTACCAACTCCATCGCAATATTGCGACTTCCGCCCAGGAGAATACCGACCCATCCTTGATCGCGAACAGCGACCCGGCAGGTGGCCAATTCATCCACGTGAGCGTTGCGGCGGACGGATCCAAATACAGCGTCCAGATCGGCGAAGATGGGCCGATCAAGCATTTCCTGACTAAGTAACCCTCAATTGAAGTCCAGGTGGTGGGGCCAGCAATGGGTCCCTCAGCGATGATCCCACACCGAGAACTGACCGCGACGACGGAGAAGGATGAACGATGGTGTTGAAAAGGATGTTCGGAAATCTGCTCATCGGAATCGGGTTGATGATTCCCACCGCCGCGCGGTCCGAGAATTCCGAGCCCGTCTTTCCTTACCCTATTGAGAAGACGGTTCTCGACAATGGGCTGACCTTGATGTCGATCCCGTTCGACTCACCCGGAATCATCTCCTACTACACGATCGTCCGAACCGGTTCCCGCAACGAAGTTGAAAAGGGGCTTTCGGGCTTCGCTCACTTCTTCGAGCACATGATGTTTCGCGGCACCGAGAAATATTCGCAGGAGGCTTACAACAACCTCCTCAAGTCCATGGGGGCCGACTCGAACGCCTCGACGAGCGACGATTGGACGATCTACTACATGACAATACCGGCCTCGGCGCTCGGAAAGGCTGTCGAGATCGAGGCGGATCGATTCCAGAACTTGAAGTACGACGAAGCATCATTCCAGAAGGAAGCAAGAGCCGTTCTGGGCGAGTACAACAAGAGTGCGTCGTCCCCTTTCCTGAAACTCTATGAGGCGCTCCAGGACAACGCCTACTCGACGCATACCTACAAGCACACGACGATCGGGTTCCTGGCCGATATCAAGGACATGCCGAATCAGTATGCTTATAGCAAAGTCTTCTTCGATCGGTGGTATCGACCCGAGAATTGCACGGTTATCGTTGCCGGCGACGTGAAGCACGCCGAACTCGTGGAGTTGGCCAAAAAGTCTTACGGAAGCTGGAAGCGGGGATCGGCTCAGGTCGAGATCCCGACCGAGCCTCCCCAGACCGAACGTCGAACCGCCAAATTGACCTGGCCGGTCCCGACTCTCAACACCTTGCTGATCGGCTACCACATCCCCGCGACCGATCCCAAGAACCCGGATACCGCTGCGCTCGACGCGCTTGCCCAGGCTGTCTTCGGTGAAACCAGTCCACTCCACCAGGAGCTTGTGCTCAAGGAACAGAAGGCGGTCATGCTCGCCGCCGAGCCCGAACCCAAGCGAGATCCCGGTCTCTTCACCATTCTCGCCCGTGCGCGTAACGCCGTTGACCTCGCCTACGTGCGGAAACGGATCGCCGAGGCACTCGACAAAGCGGCAAAAACACCGATCGACGAGGAGCGCCTTCGGGACATCAAGTCTCATCTGAGATACGAATTCGCAACGACTCTCACGAACCCGAACAACGTGGCCAGAGTCGTCGGCCTGACGGTTGCCGTCGCGGGACGAGCGGAAGCCATCAACGAGCTCTACGCGGCTTACGATCGCCTCACCCCCGCCGACCTTCAGCGAGTGGCCGCGAAATACTTCGTATCAGCCAACGAAACCGAGGTGACGCTCGAATCGGAGGCGAAGAAATGACTCAGACTCTTCGCGGACTTCGAGTTCAAACCAGCCAGGCGACTTTCGGAAATTGGAACGCTATGAGCATCTCACGTAACTGCTTGCTCTTTATCCTCGGTCTGCTCGTCATCCCGCCGCCGGCAAAGTGTAACGAGAAGCCGACGGTCACGCTCCCTTCCCCATCGAGCCCGCTCGTGGCGCTGCGGCTCGTTTTCCGGGTCGGCTCGCAAAACGATCCCAAAGGAAAGGAAGGGCTTGCCGCGTTGACCGCCTCGATGATCGCCCAGGGGGGCTCCAAGTCGCTCAGCTACGAGGAGATTCTCCGGAAGTTCTATCCGATCTCGGCCTCGGTCGACTCCGATTGCCTCAAGGAAATCACCGTCTTCTCCGGCCTGATCCATCGCGACAATCTCGGCAAATATGCTCCGATCCTGGCCGAGATGATTGCCGAGCCACGCTTCGCGCCCGACGATTTCGAGCGGCTTCGCAATGACGCCGTCGACGAGGTGACGAAGTATCTTCGAGGCAACAATGATGAAGAACTCGGCAAGTGGACACTCCAGACCTCACTCTACAAAAACCTTGCCTACGGCCATCCCGACCGCGGCACCGAGAAGGGTTTGAAGGCGATCACGCTCGATGATGTGAAACAGTTTCATCGCAAGCACTACAGCCGAGAAGCACTGACGTTGGGACTCGCCGGTGGATACTCCCCGGGCGATCCCGCCAAGCTCGAGACCTATTTCGCCTTGCTACCGGGCAAGGGACTTTCGATTCCTGTCTCGGAAGTTCCCAGGCAGCCGCGAGGGCTCGACGTGACGATCGTTCAAAAGCCGGCTGATGCCTCCGCGATTTCAATCGGCTTCCCGATCGATGTGACCCGCGCCGATGACGACTTCTACGCCCTCGCCGTCGCCAACTCTTATCTCGGCGAGCATCGCACCTTCAATGGCAAGCTCATGAAAGACCTGCGAGGCAAACGGGGGCTCAATTACGGCGACTATTCGTACATTGAGGACTTCATCCAGGAGGGTCAAAGCACCTTCGCCATCCCCAATAATCCGCGACGACAGCAATACTTCTCAATCTGGCAGCGTCCAGTCCCGAAGGACAAGACCGTCTTCGCGCTTCGAGGGGCCCTTTGGGAACTCGATCGACTCGTGGAGAAGGGAATGAGCCCGGAAGATTTCGAGGCAACCCGAACCTTCCTCCTGAACTACAGCAAGCTCTGGGGCCAAACTCTCTCGCGGCGCCTGGGCTACGCGATCGACGGCTCATTTTACGGCCGGAAAGATCTCCTCACGGAGTTGGCCGAACGTCTGCCGAAACTGACCGTGGATCAGGTCAACGCCGCGATCAAGAAACATCTCAAATCTGAGGGCTTGAAAGTTGCGATCGTCGCGGAGAACGCGGACGAGCTCAAGGAGATCCTGACCTCGGGCCGGCCGACGCCGATCAGCTACGATACCCAGGGGACCCCCGACGATGTCCTGGCGGAAGACAAGCAGATCTCGGTTTATCCTCTCAAGGATGTCTCGGTGACGATCGTCCCGGTCGCCCGGATGTTTGAGGAGTAGGATCCAGGCTTCAAACGAGCCGTTCACGGAAGCGCACGGGTTCAAGGTCTTGTTCTTCAGAGAGGGGTCGAGTCCTTCGTTAACTCTCGGCGGCCACGAGAGCCTGTGCCTGTTTTCGCTTCTTGGGTGCCGGCTGGTGCTTCCATCGCCTGTGGAGCCAGAGATACTGGGTTGGGTCCTGACGGATCAAACGCTCCAGGGCCGAAGTGTATCGCTGGGTGAGAAGTCGAACGTCGTCATTCGAACCGCTCAACTCCGACGGCTCGATGATCTCCTCGCAGCGAATCTCGTAAGTGAAATCGTGACCGATCCGCCGAGCCACACCGACGACGATCGGGGTCTTGTGCTCGATGGCCAGAAGGGCGATCGCCTTGTGAGTCGACGCGGGGCGGCCGAAGAAGTCGACAAAAAGGCCGCGAGGGCCGGCATCCTGATCGGCGAGCATCGACAGGACCCGGCCGCTCTGGAGAACCTCGAGCATCTGGTCGTATCCCCCCTTTTTGGGGATCATGTGCTGGCCCGTCCGCTCTCGAAATTTGCGTAGATAATCCTCGATATAAGGATTGTCGAGGGTTCGAGCCACCGAGAATGTCGGATACCCATAGAGCCCGAAAAGATAGCCCGCCATCTCCCAGTTGCCGTAATGGCCCGTGAGAAAAATCATGGCCTCGCCGTTCATCAAGCGTTCGAGAATTTCCCCCTGACCGGCGAGCTTGACGTGATTTCTCCAGTTTTCCAGATGAATTTTGCGAGGAAGGTGGAGCATCTCCATGATCATGCGGCAGAAATGCAAGTAGACACCACGCACGATCGCGTCGCGCTGATTTTCGTCAAGCTGCTCGCCGAATGCGAAGCCGAGATTTTCGATGCCAACTTGCCGGTGCCGCTTGTCGACCGTGTAGAGAATCCATGCGAGCACTTTCGCCAGCGCATACGACTGCCGGATCGTGAGCATCTGAGATAACGCGACGAGCGTCCTGACTGCCAGGTACGCCGTGTAGTCCAGCCAGGGGCGCTTCTTCTTGATGCGGGGCATGGGCTCACTCCGTTGAGCTCAGAAAGATGAAAACCGCGGTTGAAGGAATCAACGCGGATTAATCGTCCCTTAACGGCAGCTTAACCAGGGTGCCGGTTTGCGCCGAGCGGTAAATGGCCCGGATGATCTCCACCGACTTCCGCCCTTCACGGCCGTCCACCTTCGGGGCGGAGTGGGTATCAATCGCCTGGAGGAAATCGGCCAACTGGTCGCGATGTCCAACGTGCGTGATCCCTCTCGGGTCGCTGGCTCCCGCTTTGAATCCCGATTGACCCGCGATATCCGCGAGAACTTCGTTATCGCTGGGCACTTTCTCCTGAAAGTCCCAGAGCGTGATATCATCCTGTTCGACCCGAGCCGAGCCGCGATCGCCGTGGATCTCGGTTCGCTTCAACAGCCCGGGATAGGCGCTTGTCGCGGCTTCGATCACTCCCAGCGCCCCGCTTTGAAATTGAAGACAGGCCACCGCCGTATCCTCAACCTCGATTCGCTCGTGAGCCAAAGTCGCTGTCTGGGCGATCACGGATGCGACATCTCCCATCAGCCACGAGATAAGGTCAACGTTGTGAATTGCCTGATTCATCAAGGCGCCGCCTCCGTCAAGTGCCCAGGTCCCGCGCCACCCCCCTGAATCGTAATACTGCTGGGTTCGCCACCATTTCACGTAGGTATCACCGAGGGTCAGACGACCAAATCTTCCCAAATCGATCGCTTCCTTAAGGCGAAGATTGGCCGCGCCGAACCTCGACGGAAAAATCGTGCAGAGCCGAACGCCTGCTTTGTCGCAGGCGTCGATGATGGCGTCGCATCGAGGAAGCGTGATTTCGAGTGGCTTCTCGACTACCACATGCTTTCCCGCACTCGCCGCCTTGAGCGCCGGCTCCATGTGGGCCCCGCTCGGCGTGCAGATGCAGACGACATCGAGCCCGGGATGCTTGAGCATGGCGTCGAGGTCGTCGTAGATCGCGCAGGAGTGTCCCGCCATGCCGGCGATCTTCTCGACATTCGCCTTGGATCGACTGAAAGCGGCCACAACCTCGGCGTTTTCAAGGTCGTTGATTGCCTGGGTGTGAAATTCGGCGATCATCCCACAGCCGATGATCCCGAAACCGTGTTTGGCCATGGTTACCGCCGCTCCATCGGGTCGCTGAGTTAGATGGGATCTCAATCTGTCAGGAAAAACGAACGCGGGCGATCTTGCGCTTGCCGACTCTCACGATCAGCCCGTCCTTCGCATAGATCAAGGCCTTGGGGTCGTCGATCACTTCTCGGTCGGGGCCAATATTGAATCCCCCCTGCTCGATCAAACGACGGGCGTTGGATCCGCTCGTCTCGAAGCCGAGCGCAACGATCAACTTGGGGGCGGCAATTCGACCTTCTGGATCAACCAGGCCGGCATTGATGGCAATCTCCGGGATCTCATCGGGATCGAGCCTTGCGGCCCTTCGACGAAACTCGGCGGCTGCGCGCTCCGCGGACTCTTCACCGTGGTACTGGGCTACGATCTGTCGACCGAGCACTTCTTTCGACTCTCGCGGATTGACCTCGGGAGCCAGCAGCCGATCGACTTCCGCAAGCTCCAGATCCGTCAGCAACGTAAAGTACTGGCGCATCGGCGAATCCGGAATACTCATCACCTTCCCAAACTGATTTTCGGCGGATTCCGCCACGCCGATGTAGTTTCCCAAGCTTTTCCCCATCCGACGGACCCCGTCCGTCCCGACCAGAATCGGCAAGGTCATCGCAACTTGCGGGTCTTGCCCCTGTGATTGTTGGAGATCGCGCGCGACCAGGAGGCTGAAAAGCTGTTCGGTACCCCCCAGCTCGACATCGGCCTTGATTTCGACGGAATCCCATCCTTGCATCAATGGGTAGAGGCATTCGTGAAGATAAACCGGCTTTTCCGCGGCGATCCGTTTGGCGAAGTCGTCGCGCGCCGTCATTTGCCCGATCGTCATCCGACGAGTCAGATCAAGGACATCAAGGAAACGCCATTTCGCGAACCAGTCGCCGTTGCGATGCACCTCGGCCTTACTGAGATCGATGATTTTTCCGACCTGGGTGAGATAATCGACCGCATTCACTTCGACCTGCTCCTGTGTCAGCGCGGAGCGGGTTTCATCTCGGCCAGAAGGATCGCCAACGAGCGCGGTGTAGTTGCCGATAATAATGACCGCCGTATGACCGAGGTCCTGGAACTGTCTCAACTTGCGTAACGGGACCGTGTGGCCGAGGTGAACGTCGATTCCCGTGGGGTCGATTCCGTATTTGACTCTGAGCGGTCGGTTCTCGCGGACGGAGCGAGACAACTTCTTGATGAATTCGTCTTCCGGCACGATTTGCTCGACGCCACGCCTGAGGATTTGAAGCTGTTCGGTCACGTCGAGCATGGGGGTCACCGGGCATCGGGAACAAACGGTTGCCGACCGTGAATATCGGTCGGGCTCAAAGGTCCAAACGGCGATCAGACCGCCGATTTTAGGATCCTCTTCAGAATTGAACAAGGTAGCCGACGGCCGCGAGGGAGCGTAGGATCGGTTTGGAGCAACGGATCACGCTTCACGGCCGTTTTTTTGGATCGATTGCCTGATGACACCTTCTCTCGCCTCCATCCTGTTCATGGCGCTGCTCGTTTACCTGGCGGGAATGATCCAAGTCTGGGTTTGGACGATCGGTCGATTCGTCCGTCGAAGCTCCTTCGATCTTCCGGTTTTCATCCCCCGGCCAGGTAAAACGCCCTGGGGCATTGGGACAATGATCGTGGTTCTCGCAGCCTACCTAGGGGTCAATCTGGGGGCGTTGGAGCTGTATCTCGTTGCGACAGGCCGCGACCGCCATGTCGAAATTCCCGCAAAAGCCGACGCGCGTCCGGTTGCGAAAGCGAAGGAGTTGGCAAAATCAATCGAGGACGCCGAGACCCGAGACAATCCGGAGGACACGGCTGATCAGCCCTCTCCGATGGTCGAAAATTCTCAAACATCAAAGAAAGCAGAACCGCTACTCCCGGTCACGGAGGGAATGTTTCTGCTCACGCTCATCAACGAATTTCTGATCCTGGCCATCCCGTGCTTGGTTCGACTCACCTCCGGCGGGACCTTGCGAGACTTGGGGCTGACTTTCGAAAATTGGCCCGCGCAGATCAAGATTGGCGCGGCGACCGCACTTTTCATCGCTCCCGTGGTCTACCTCATCCAATTTGTCGCGACTCAGGTTTGGTCCTCGAATGAACATCCTGTTCAGGACATGATCCGAACTCAGTTTTCTCCCAGTGTCGCATATCTTGCCACGCTTTCGGCTGTCGTGGTCGCGCCGATCGTCGAGGAGATCATTTTTCGAGGTCTCGTTCAGACATGGCTATTCAAATTGGCGAGGCGACAAATCGCCCGGAATCCGAGTCCCCTCGATCCGGTGGGAGGCGACCCGGCGACCGATCAAATCACGCAAGTTACGCATCTGGAAGAGATCAAGCCGCGACGCGCGGCTCAACAGGCGATCGTGATGACGTCCTTCTTTTTTGCGATCGTTCATTATCAGCAGTGGCCGGCGCCAATCCCGATTTTTCTGCTCTCGCTCGGACTTGGAACGCTTTACCAACTGACCGGTAGCCTACTCGCCTCGATTTCCATGCATGCAACTTTCAATAGCATTAGTACCTTACTGCTGCTGCTTTCCATGACGGTTGATTCCAAGGATCTGCCGCCGAAAAATCCGTTGCCTCAAAGTCTGAATTCGTGGTCTTCGAGGTAATTTTCCGACTCGATTCTCGAGAATTTTTCGTGAGAACCAAGAAAAAGAATGACGAGTCGATGAAAGCGAGCTTTTTTTCTGGACTTTGATCCACGCGGTTGCTAGAGTTCCGTCAGGGTTTCTGGCGAGGTTTTTAGTCCCATAAAATGCAAAGTTTCGGGTCGTCTCGGTCCGATCAGTAGGGATCTGGCTTCATCGTTCCGGCAATATTCTCCAGTTTGTCGCGAGCGACTTTCCGAAGTGCCGGCAATGGGTCGTGGCCGGGTTCCTTACGAATAAGTTTTGCGGAACGTTCCGTCCTCCGAGGTTTTGCGAACTCGGTGTATCGTCGTCCCGCCGCCAGAATACTCGATGCCGGGCTGGACGCGTAATCCGCCCGGCCCAGAGGAGTGGGCGAACACTAACCTTCCGTTTAGGTTGGGTTTTTCCACCTTAAGGATTTCATTCCGATGAACGAGTCGAAGTCGAAAAAAGTTGCACCTACGCATGCGGGATTCGAGTGGGCTGGAGCAATGGCCCGCGTCCGACGGGGTGGAGTGTCGAATCGGGCCGGTCGCCGAGGGGCCCTTTTGACCATGCTCACCTCTGCCTATGTGAACGCAAGCCGAAACGGCCGAGCCAACGAGAGAGCCGCGGGCGAGCGCTGAATTTTTCGATCCGAGATGAATCGCTTCGCCGCTTCATGATCCTCGACCGACCATCGCGACATTTCTCTCCATCGCTATCGTCGAGCTTCTTCATCCAAGCGGTATTTCGCGATTCATCAACGTCGGACTTCAACGCCGAACACTCCTACGACACAGTTCGTGAGGAGAGGTTCGGCGTTTTCGCATTGGCCCTGCCGGAACGACAAAGAGTGGCCCGCCATTGCCTCGATAGGGTCGTTCTGACATGGTCTACTTTCCAGGATTTCCCCTGGGTTGCATCCTGGGGTGCCGTCGAGCGTGCCGGAGCATGACATGTGCGAGTTGATGGGGTTGTCATTCGTCCGTACCGTCTCTGCGAGCATGTCGGTTCGTACGTTTTCCGTTCGAGGCGAGGAAAATGCCGATGGTTGGGGGCTCGCCTGGTACCCTGATCGAGCGGTCGCGATCGTCAAGGAACCGGTGAAGTGGGGACAAAGCCCGTTCGCTCGATTCCTGGAAGGATATCCCTCGCTCCGGTCTGAGATCTACATCGCCCACGTTCGGTACAAGACGACCGGCGACTCCCCCTGCTACGCCGACACCCACCCCTTTGTCAGAGAGCTCCGAGGGCGCGAGTATTGCTTCGCGCATAATGGCACTCTCGAGGGTGAGATCGCGTCACGAACGACCGGCAGGTTCATGGCGATTGGTGCAACCGATTCGGAACGGGCTTTTTGCAACCTGCTCTCAGAACTCGACCGCCGAGGCGGTCATCTCGACCGACAGCACGACTGGGAATGGCTGCACGAAAAG
>Ga0080006_1215955_pt1 | contig 11602 bp, 12 predicted proteins | sample RS3BMetagenome_FD_69209 | JGI IMG/M metagenome (GOLD analysis project Ga0080006, IMG submission 69209) | Ferric oxide microbial mat and aquatic microbial communities from Rainbow Spring, Yellowstone National Park, USA - RS3B (SPADES... ...
GAATGTCATAGAACGCGTGCAGGCCCGCGTCGGAGCAACCGATGTTTTCGCTGGCGAATCGAGCGCTAAGGCCCGGTTTCGAATCGAACATGGCAGTCTTATTCCGCCAAATTACCTGGAAAGGCTGGCCGCTTGCGGGGCATGGGTGGTTAGTAATCCGGGATTTCTTTATTTCCGTGGTCGCAAGTACGTTCACGAGCCCGGATTGTTTCCCTACCTGTTCGCACTACGCGCCCTTATCGATGCCGGGATACCGGTAGCAGGTGCGAGCGACGCGCCCGTGACACCCGCTCGGCCTTTGGCGGCGGTATGCGCGGCGGTGAGGCGGCGCAGCCTCGAGGGGGACGAGTTTTGTCCGAAGCAAGCGTTGAGCGTCCACGAGGCGCTCTCGCTTTTCACCGACCGCGCTGCGCAATTAGATGGCGACGACGGCGGCAGGCTCGCGGTGGGAGCGTTTGCCGACCTCGTTGTGCTCTCTCCTAATCCCTCTGAGATATCGCTGAGCGCGCTCGAGGAGCTTAGCGTTAGGATGACGATTATCGGCGGCGAAGTCGTTTACGAATAGCGCGAACAAGACGATGTCCGATGTCGGAGCCGTTATCGCCGTGCTTGATCCGAGCGCGTTGAACGATTTCACCGCGGGTGTCTGATTTGGGGGCTGCTCGTAATTTGGAGGCAGAGCTAAGCGCAACAGCGCGGCCCTCGCGTCTTAGAAAGGCCTTGTTGGGGTGAGATAATTGTTTGGCCGTGGACGACCGCAGCCATCGCGAATTTTCCACCGTACGATATGAGAAGCGGGGCGCCGTGGCCTGGGTTACTCTCAATCGTCCGCAACGGCTCAACGCCTACAATATGGCGATGCGGGATGAGCTGTTCGAGATTTTGCTCGCGTTGCACGAAGATGAAGAGGTTGGCGCAGTGGTGTTAAACGGTGCGGGGCGCGCCTTTTCAACTGGTGGGGACGTGAGCGAATTTGGAACGGCGCCGTCGCCGATAGTAGCTCGCTGGGTGCGTTTTCGGCGCGACGTGTGGGGTCTTTTGCGCTCCTTGCCGATGCCCACGCTGGCCGCAGTTCACGGAATGGCAGTGGGCGGCGGGCTTGAGATGGCTTTGCTGTGCGACCTTATCCTCGCCGCCGAGGATACACGCATCTGCCTTCCCGAGACCGCTCTCGCTATGATACCGGGTGTGGGCGGAACTCAGACCGTCGCGCGGCGCGCTCGCCTAGGCGTCGGCTTGGATCTATGCATCACTGGACGCTGGATTGACGCCCGGGAAGCCCAGCGTGTAGGTTTAGTGGCCGAAGTGACGCCCGCGGCAACGTTGATAACGCGGGCGGCGCGGTTGGCCGCCCGGTTGGCCCAAAAGCCCAGGGTCGCTGTGGCGGCGGCTAAGGCGGCGATCTGGGAAGGGCTTGACATGCCACTAAGCCAAGGGCTGGCGCTTGAACGCCGGCTCGCCGCTCGTTTGCGGTTGCACTCAAGCCGTGGCCAGGATCTCAAGCAACTCTCGCGGCTGAGGACCGAAGGCGCGTGGCGAATTGAAGGTCGCCGGGCCACTTGGCGGGGGTGAGGGCATAAAGCCATCTGACAAGCAAAGGCGAGCACTCAAGTTAAGGAGGGCAGGGGCTTCGTGAACACGGTGAATTTCGTGAGTATTCCGGCATCGATTTTGCCCGATCAGGAGATTCTGGTATTCCGCGACAAGCGTTTTACCTACGCTCAACTGCACGACCGCGTTTGCCGCACAAGCGCGGTGTTCAGAGAGCTCGGACTAGCTCGCAACGACGTTCTGGCGGTAATGGATACCAACTCCGACCTATACATTGCAGCCTATTACGCATCCGCCAAATGCGGTCTGACCTTTCTGCCGCTTAACTACCGCGCCAAGGACCCTGAGCTCGAGTATATGATTAACACGGCGAGAGTTAAGGTGCTCCTGGTGGGCGAGCGCTATCACGAGCAACTAAGGCGGATTCGGCCGAAGTTGACCACGCTTACCGCCCTGCTCTCAACCGGCGGGTCGGCGGCCGACTTCCCGGCCTTACGGGAGCGCATCGAGCGCGCGGCTCCGGATGAGACCGACACGGAAGTCGACGATGACGACGTGTCGGTGCTGATGTATACCAGCGGTACTACCGCCTTGCCTAAGGGCGTGATGCTGAGCTTTCATGATTTCACCGCTTATGTAACGGCCAATGTCGAGATGGCCGACGGCAGTGATCGCGGCGCGGCATTGGTCTGCGTGCCCTTCTACCATATCGCCGGTATGGTCGCGATGATGACCAATATCTGGACCGGCCGCAGATTGGTGTTGATGCCACAATTTGACGCGCGTGAATGGCTAAGCCTGGTTCAGCGCGAACGTATCACTCATGCCTTCGTCGTACCGACAATGATGAAACAGTTGCTCGACGAACCAAGCTTCTCAAAGACCGACTTTTCCACCCTTACCAACCTGGCCTATGGCGGCGCTGCGATGCCCTTGCCGGTCATCAGGCGCGCCATCCAGGCGTTCCCCAAGCATGTCGGTTTTGTCAACGCCTACGGACAGACCGAAACCACCTCGTCGCTCACTGTACTTGGTCCCGACGACCATCGCCTCGAAGGCACGCCGGCCGAGGTCGAGATCAAACTTAAGCGGCTGACCTCGATAGGACGACCCTTGCCCGACGTAGAAGTCAAGATTATTGGCGAAAATGGTGAGACACTAAAGCCAGGGCAAGTGGGAGAAATTTGCATCCGCACGCCGCGAGTGATGAAAGGCTATGCCGGGCGCCCCGACGACGCCCTCATGGCAGACGGGTTTCGCGCCACAGGGGATCTCGGCTGGATGGACGAGGAGAATTACATTTACTTTGCCGGACGCAAAGACGACATGGTGATCCGCGGCGGTGAGAACATAGCGCCCGCCGAAATCGAAACCGTGCTGGTAAGCCATCCGGCGATCGAAGAGGCCGCGGTTATCGGAGTGCCATCGGAGGAATGGGGCCAGACGGTTAAAGCCTTCGTTGTGTTGCAGCCGGGCAAGCAGGTCAGCGCGAAGGAACTCGACGCGTTTTGCCGGGCGCGGCTGGCCAGCTTCAAATGTCCCGAGAGCTACGAAATAGTCGACTCGCTGCCGAAGAATCCGCTGGGGAAAATCCTGCGCAATGAACTGCGCGCCCGCGTATCCAGCGCCATAGGATGACCATCCTATGGCGTCCGGCTTTCGCTGCGGGCGTACATTGTCGTTACCTCAGCTCCCGGTCGGCGCTCAAGTGAAGATTGCCGCCGGACGCAGGGAGTCAACTGCCTCGCGATGAAGGTTCGCCGCACAACGCGTAGCTGCGGGCGCGAACCGAAACTCGAGTTCGAACGGCGCTCGGGTTGTGTAATAGTCACGATGCGATGGTTTGAGCACAGGGCTAGGCTTACGGCCTCGATGGCCTCTGAGCTGATGGAGCGCGCGCAGGAACTGGAAGATGACGACGAGGTCCGACTGCTTGCGCTCAGGGGTTCTGGCGCAGAGTTTTGCGTGGGTTTTGAGCCGGACGTCGACCCGCGGCTAGTCGAAACACTAGCCGCCGTGTCGAAGCCGACGATAGGAGTTATCAACGGCGCTGCACTCGATGAAGGTCTTGAGCTAGCCCTGGCGCTGGATATCCGCGTCGCTTCGCCGACCGGTCGCTTCGCGCTGACTCAGGTTGAACGCGGTTTGATTCCAAGCTTCGGCGGTACTCAGCGCTTGCCCCGGATAATCGGTCAAACCGCCGCCTTGAAAATGATTTTGAGCGGCGAAGAAATCGGCGCCCGCGAGGCGTCGCGCCTGGGCTTGGTTACGCGTCTTGCGCCGCGCTCGGGCGCGCTCGATGGGGTAGTTCGGGAAATTGTCGACGGCCTTTTGACGCGTGGGCCGATCGCTCTAAAACTGGCCAAGGAGGCGGTGCTCAAAGGCGCGGACATGACGCTGTCCCAAGGAATCCACCTCGAAGAAGACCTTTACGCCCTGTTGCAAACTACCGCCGACCGCGCCGAGGGAGTGAGCGCGTTTCTGGCAAAGCGCAAACCTCTTTTCAAAGGGGAATGACCTCGACTCAACACTTTGAATACTGTTAAGGAGGTTCGGACGACGCATCTCATGGCTAACCAGCTTGGCAAAGTTTATGTCTGCACCAAGTGCGGTTCGCAGTTGATTGTAACGAAGGCGGGCAACGGCACGCTTAAATGCTGTGGCGAGGTTATGGAGCAGAAGCGATAGCGGGCGTTCGGATCGGAGAGGCGGGTCTATATGGCGTTGAAACCGTCCTGACCCAGCAGCACACGATGCGCGCCTAGTCGCGCCTTCATTGCGGCGACCAGCGCCGTCTCGGCGCCCGCGCGAAGAGCGCCGCCGCAACCCAGCTTGCGCTGGTAAATCTCTTCGATCCCGAGCTTTCGCGAACGCTCACCCCCGGCGCCGTCGCCCGCGTAGGTGTCGACGATTACCCGGTCTGCCACTTCAGCGGCGAGGGATGCGAAACGCTCGGCGTTGTTCGGCATCATCGGCGCGATTGCGAGTTGCACATAGAGCCCCGCCTCGCGCAAACGACGCGCTGTGCGCAGCCGGCGTGTGACCGAGGGCGAGCTGGGCGTCAGCGCCCGGCGCACGTCCTCGTCATCGGTCTCGAGCGTGATCGATACGATCACGCGCTCGCCCAGCACGCCTAACAGATCAATGTCGCGCTCTACCAGCGGACTTCGCGTCTGCACCACGACCCGGCGCGGCGGACGCAGCGCGAATTGCTCGAGCGCGGCGCGAGCAAGCCGAAGCCTGCGTTCATATCCCTGGTAAGGATCGGTGGCGCTTGACATGAAGACAGAAGCGTTTTGAAGTTTCCCTGCGGCTGCTAGCGCCCTAAGCTCTGACTCTAAAAGCTCGGGTAAATTGAGTTTCGCGATCACCCACGCTCCCCAGGCCCCAGCATGGGCGCGGGCAACGGGCAGCGCTCTTACGTAGCAGAAGGGGCACCCGCCGTTATCGCCGAAAGCGCACCCCACGTACGGGTTGAGCGAATAGGCGAAGTTGTTGAGAAAACCTCCCGTCGGGGTAAGCGCGCGTGTTGCGCGACGCTCAAGATATAATCGCGTCGATTTCATCTCGGAAAGCGGCTCTCCACATATAAACCTATTATCTCAGTGAACTGTCAATTTGATAAAGCGCAACAAAGCTCTGCGGGAAGCTGGTTTGGGTGCGATTTGGGCCGGTGCAAAGAAAGGCGGCCGCGGGGCGAAGCGCAAAATCGGCCTGTTCAGCAGCTTTTCTATCAGGCCGCCGGTCGCGATTAGGCGCGGCGGACAGTCGCGAATAGCTTGCCCTAAGGAGCGGTCAAAGGGCTTGCGCCGGCTGCGGTTGAAAAGAGTCCACTTCCACTGCGGCCATTCGTGCGAGCGTGGCCTCGATCTTCGACTTCCCCGCCGCACACTGGAAGCATCTGCGCACCACCAACGCGATTGAGTCGCCGTTCGCCACCGTGCGGCTGCGTGAGCGTGCGACCAGGGGCGCGGACTCGCGCACCAAGGGCCTGCTGATGGCGTTCAAGCTGCTCGACATGGCCGAGAAGCGTTGGCGTCGCCTCGATGGCCGTCACTTCTTGCCGCTGGTCCGCGCCGGCGTGAGCTTCGTCCACGGAGTGCGTTCACCCGAAGAGAAACCGCTTACTCAGCCAACTGACACTCAACCAAGGGAAGCCGCCTGATCATGACCGGCGATCCACAACATTTGACAATTACTCAGTCAAGACGTGACTTTTGTGAGCAACGGAAACGGTAGTACAATAACTATCACTCTTGGTACGGGGAGCCCGAATACCCTTTCCGGCCCGGTAGTCTTTGGCACCGCCACTGGGAATCCTGGCTACACGTTTAGTAGTACCGCCACTCTCACTGGAACGTTCGTCTCCGGCAACTTTAACCTATCCCCCGCCACCGGCGTCAGCACCTTTACCTATGTGGACAACAACGGAGACAAGTTCTCCGCCAATGTCACCTGGACAACACTTTCAGACAACAGCCCAAACCCAACGTTCCACGGCACCCTGACGATTACGAGCGCGACGGCCGGCAGTGGCGCACTGGGCGCCGAGTTTGCAAACCTCTACCCAAAGAACGCGACCGTAGGCTTCGATTTCACCATGAACACTCTCGGCACAACTCTGTCAAACCTGGTCTTAGAAGCTGCAGGTACGACCGAGTCCCAAACCATCGAGTCGGGTTCTATTACGCCAGCTCCAGAACCTGGCACGCTGGCACTTTTTGGAATGGCCTTGCTGGCCGTGATCGTCTTCACGACGCGCCGGACCTTTTACGCCGACGCCGCTTAATTGAAGTTCTTGCGCCGCCTTGCCCGGCGATGCTGGCGGTACAACCCGAGGGGATCGCCGGGCAGACGAGCAAATATCGGGGCGGAAAACCCCACTTGCAACCGACCTGCGCTCTGCTAGCGTCGCGGCTGTGCAGTGGGGTTTGCGAGAAGGGACAAGCCGTCTGTTCGAATAGCACCTGTTCTGTGTCTCACCCGCCGACACCGTCGTGGACAGATTGGCAGGGCCTGTCTTCTCGCGGCCCCGACAGCGGTGTGCGGTTAGACGGCGGACTAACCTTCGCTAGCCGCTCTGAGGTTAGAATGCGGGGCAGCTTGCTGCCGCGCCTCGCGTCCATGCGCCAGCCGAGGCCTAGCTTTACTTGCCGAGTAATTGTCGCGGCATCGCGCGCTGAGGCTAAGATGAGAGCTTCGCGCCTAAATCAGCACTGAAATTCCAGCAGATTTCTGCGTGGCCTATCCAGCGCTTGCAGAAAACAGCCGTCCCTTCGCGGCCCACACAGCGGGGCTTAACCACGCATGGTGCGAGAGGGGGGACTTGAACCCCCACGAGGTTGCCCTCACAAGGTCCTGAGCCTTGCGCGTCTGCCATTCCGCCACTCTCGCATCGCGTCCCGTCATGCGTATGCTTTAACTAACCGGCCCTGCTATACAATTCAAGCCAACGAGTTGCGCGCAAAGTAGGCCAAACCGGCTCGTCGCCCGACATTTACCTCGTCTCGCGCGCGGCTACGGCGGAAATCTGTGCGAGCCGAAAGTGCTTTGCCGCTAGCTTGCCGCCAACCCAGCGAGTTCGCTTGAGAAATCGCATCGCGCGGATATTGCGCTTGTGAGTTTAGCACAATCTCCATCTCGGTCCCCACAATAGCGCCGAAAAGGAGCCGCGCGCTATGCTCTAAGGCTATGGAGCTTTCGGTCATCATCAGCACCCACAAGCGTCCCAAAGGTCTGCACCGCCTTCTTACCAGTTTGCGGCCGCAGTTGCGCGCGGACAAGCATTTCTTGTTTATCGCCGAGAACGGTACACCCGCGCCGGCAAGCTTACCTCAGGGGCTGGTTAACCTGGTTCATTTGCACGATCCGCGACCCGGGAAGTGTCGAGCTCAAAACCGCGCTATTGCGCAAGCTCGCGGCGAGATTTTCGTCTTTTTAGATGACGACGTTGTCGCAGCTCCAGGACACCTGGTCGCGGTGGAAAGATTTTTTGCCGAGCATCCGGAGTTCGCTGCGATGAAAGGCCGCATACTTCCTGAAGAAGACCCGGTGCTCAAGCTCGGCGCGGCGGCGTGCTACGCGGCGCTGCCACTGGTTGACCACGGCGACAGGGTAATCGAAGTTAAAGGGGTCGTCGGCGCAAATATGGCGTTTCGGGCGCGCGCGCTTGCCGAGATAGGCGGGTTCGACGAGCGTCTCGGCCCCGGCGCCGCTGGAGATGAGGAAGAGAGCGAAATGTCGGCGCGGCTTAGAAGCGCAAAAATGAAAATCGGCTACGCGCCCGAAGCGATCGTTTACCACGAGGTAGACCCCGAACGCGCGCAGCGTCTGCGCTTCCTTGAGTGCGCGTACCGCCGCGGTTTCTCTCGCGCGCTCCATGAACGCCACTCTCTAGCCAGGTTAGCGCTCGACAATGCGATCGCGAGCCTACGACTAACGCTAGCTCGTCGCTTGCCTGTTACCCCAGAGCGACTGGCGCGTGAAGAATACCGCACGGCGACCGCTCGTGGCATGTTGAAAGCAACCCTGGGCGGCCGAAGCTATCCGCGCAACGATGAATCGGACTCGAGCCGAGCTAAAACAGGTCCGAAGCGATAGGCCGTGTCCGTCTGGGCTCTTACCCGTTACAGGCTTTGCGGCTCGGGTTCGAAACCGGCGCGCTCGATAAGCGCCACGGTCTGCGCGTAACCAAGCCCCGGAGTCGTAAGGTAGCCGTTGACGAAAATCGAATTGACGGCGTTGAAAAGCTCTCCCTGACGAGACCCAAGGTTGAGTTCCCGCCCTCCTGCTGCACGAATCTCGCTCGTCGGGTTCAACAGCCGGAATACGCAGGCCGCCTTGAGACACTTCTGCGGCGTCAACGCCGACATTTTTTCGAGCGGCGTACCGGCGATTGGGTGCAGAAAATTGATCGGCACGGAGTCCACGGCGAGTCTACGCGTCGCGTATGCAAGGTCAAGAACATCGTCGTCGTCCTCGCCCATCCCCAGGATGCCACCACAGCAGGTTGAAAGCCCGGCTTTGCGCACATTTTCTACCGTTCGCACGCGGTCATCATACGTGTGCGTGGTGCAAATTTTGGGGTAAAAGCGCCGACTCGTGTTTAGGTTATGGTTAACCCAGCCGGCACCAGCGCGCTTCAAGGCGCGCGCTTGGTCCTCGGTCATCAGACCCAGCGAGAGGCAGATTTCAAGCCCCGGGAACTGCGCCCGCACGCGCTCGCAAGCTTCCCCCAGATGTTCGATGACCGCGTCGCTTGGGCCCCGCATGCTGCACACAATGCAATAACGGCGGGCACCGTTGGCAGCGGCTTGATGCGCGCCTTCGACCAACGCGCTGACGCTTTTGAGCTTATAAACCGGGATGTCTGCGCGCGAAATTTTCGACTGCGAACAGTAGCCGCAGTCTTCGGGGCAAATCCCGCTCTGCGCGTTGTTCAGCATGCAAATTTTCACCCCTCGGCCAAAGCTCCGCTCGCGCACCTTTAGCGTTGCGCGGAGCAGGTCTTGAAGTCCTTCGTCGGGGTAGTTCAGCAGCGTGCGCGCGACGTCTCGTTCGAGCTCTTTGCCCGCGATTACGTCGTGCGCGATGCGCTCGAGGTCTAGGTGTACTTCTCGCGTCTTCATTGCCAGCGCTCCTTACCGGCTGCCAGCGGTAACCGTGGCAGATGTCGGCTGGCGCGTCAAGGCGTTAGCACCAGCGAACGGATTTTGCCCGCGGCTAGGCCAAGGCTTGACATCGCGCGCTCACACAGATTTACTTGCGGAGGAAACTTACAGAACTACTGAAAGTTATCTAGCATGGTATTGGACAAGCCCGAACCACGATGATCGGCCATCGCGCGACGAGCAATTCAATCAGCACGGTCGCCAAAGCAAGCGGCGTGAGCCCCTCTACGCTGCGTCTATGGGAACGGCACGGGCTTTTGTCGCCGAACAAGACCGCCCGTGGTCATCGGCGCTACGGTTTGGGCGATCTTATGCGCATCCGCGATATTCGCCGCCTGCGCGAGGTCCGCGGGTTCAATTTAGCCGCGATTCAGACATTAATCGGGCCCGAAGCAGACGCCGCAGCTCATAATGACGTTGGCGCCCGTTCGCTCGGGCAGCGGCTGCTAAGCCTGCGGCAACGACAGGGGTTCACGCTGCGCGAGGTGCGCCGCCGTACGGGGCTTGCGCCGTCTTTCGTGAGCTCGATCGAACGCGGCGTCAGTCAGCCGACAGTGGCGACGCTCAAGAAACTCACCCAGTGCTACGGCACTACCGTAGCCGCCCTGACCGCACGCAACGTCACGCGGGACGACAGGGTTATCCGCGCCGGCGAGTACCGCTTGCTGCCACCGCTCGGACCCGGGATTCAAGTAGAGCAACTCGCCGAGGGCGCACTCATGATGGATTGCCAGCGCTGGACCCTCGATCCTAACTCCGCGAGCCAAGGGCCATACGCGCACGAGGGAGAGGAATTCATTCACGTGCTTGTGGGGCAGTTTTCGATAACTCTGGACGGACGCGAACGCTACGAGCTGCGCGCCGGCGACAGCATGTATTTCAAGAGCACGATTTTGCATTCTTGGACCAATCCTGGACCCGGCCGGACGGTAGTTTTGTGGATCAACACACCACCTACTTTCTGAGCAGAGGTTTGGGCAACAGGAGTTTTCTGGCTATGACTTTCAAGCTTGTACTGCGAGAGTTGCGATGAGTTTGCCGACCGCGCCCACAGAGTCGACGCGTGCCGACAGCCACCTCACAGCGGCGTTGATTACTCGGCGCCGAGCCGCGGTTGCGCGCGGCGTCGCTCAAGGTCTGCCAGTAGTTGTAAGCGAAGCCCGCGGCGCGGTGCTCAAAGACGTCGACGGAAGGCGTTTGCTCGACTTTACCGGCGGAATCGGTGTGATGAACGTCGGCCACAGCCATCCAAAGGTGGTCGAAGCTATCAAGGCGCAGGCGGAGCGCTTAACGCATTGCTGCTTTCAGGTCGCCGCCTACGAGCCCTACGTCACGCTGGCCGAAAGGCTTAATCAAATCGTTCCAGGCCCGTGGCCGAAGAAGACGCTGTTGCTCAACAGCGGTGCCGAAGCGGTGGAAAACGCAGTGAAAATCGCGCGCGCTGCAACCGGCAGACCGGCGGTCCTGGTTTTCGAGCATGCCTTTCACGGCCGCACGCTTTTTGGCTTGACCCTTACCGGCAAGGTTAATCCGTACAAAATCGGCTTCGGGCCGTTTGCGCCGGAGGTTTACCGCTTGCCCTACCCGTACTGTTTCCGCTGCAGCGAGCAGCGTTCGAACGGCGATTGTTGTCAGGCAAGCGAATAGTATTTCTCGTCGAGACTAGCGACTCTGGTCGCTCCTGAAACGCTGGCCGCGGTGATAATCGAGCCCGTTGCCGGCGAGGGCGGCTTCATTCCCGCTCCACGTGATTTTCTGCGCGCGCTGGCGGCCTGGTGCCGGCGCCACGGGGTTTTGCTCATAGCCGACGAGGTGCAAACCGGCTTCGGACGCACCGGCAAGATGTTCGCGATGGAACATTGTGAGGTAGCGGCCGACCTCACGGCGCTCGCGAAATCGCTCGGCGCGGGCCTACCGATTAGTGCGGTGACCGGCCGCCAAGAGGTGATGGACGCACCCTCGCCGGGTGGCCTCGGAGGAACCTTTGCGGGCAACCCTGTAGCCTGCGCCGCAGCGCTGGCGGTGCTTGACATATTCGAGGAGGAGCACCTGGTCGAGCGCGCGGCAGCTATCGGCGACAAGCTTCGCGAGCGTTTTTCACTATGGCAAGCGGCGTATCCGTGGATCGGGGATGTGCGCGGCTTGGGAGCGATGCAGGCGCTGGAACTGGTCGAGGACCGTCGGTCGAAACGGCCTGACTCGCGGCGCACCGCGTCGCTTCAGAAAGCAGCCTTCGACCGGGGGTTGCTGGTCTTGACCGCGGGCACTTGGGGCAACGTGATTCGCACGCTGATGCCGCTCGTGATTTCGGACGCGGAGCTCGCCGAAGGATTGGACATCCTGGGTTCGGCTTTGGAGGCCGTGCAGTGAAGTATGTAGCG
>Ga0080006_1160631_pt1 | contig 11598 bp, 8 predicted proteins | sample RS3BMetagenome_FD_69209 | JGI IMG/M metagenome (GOLD analysis project Ga0080006, IMG submission 69209) | Ferric oxide microbial mat and aquatic microbial communities from Rainbow Spring, Yellowstone National Park, USA - RS3B (SPADES... ...
TCCTTCGACTGTTGAGAATAGAGGCGGGCGGACTGGCGCGACCGGCGTCGTCAAAACCGGTGATGCGCAATACAGGAACAGGAAGCAGTCGCGGACATAGTTTCCAGATGCTGGTGTTCATGGCAGTGAGTAGAAAATTGAAGTCTAGAGTCTACATCAGAGAATACTGCTTGGAACGGTCTCTTTCTAGTCGGACATGGGTGCAACGGAATCTCCAGTAAGCGCTCGAGCGACGCCAACGCAGTTCGTGCCAGAAAATGTGCACGCGTTGGCGACAATGCTGCACCAGGAGTGATACGGCGACGAGCTGCACAGTTTAGGGAGTCGTCTTGGAAATGCAGTAAAACAGCGGGCAGCCTATGAGACTCCCTATCTTACATGAGCAGCTGCGGTGCTTCGAGATGGGTTCTGTAAGGGTCACTCGGCCGAATGGCAGTCTATGATGCGCAGAGTGCAGGGAACTGCGGATGTTCGTGGAGAACCAGCCATGGGCGCATCATTGGCTACATGGAGACGTTTCAGGAGATTTCTGCCGCCAACTTGTAGGCACGACCGCTGCCGCATCCAGTCAAAAAATGGGGATGCTGTGTTTCCACAGATCTTTCTCAGTGCAATGGCAGGTTGAACGCATTTCTGGTCGTTGCAAGTATTCAATATACATTGACGGAACCTTGTCTGATGCGTAAACGTTGCATTCGTATAGGTCTATTCCGGGATGCTGGAATCGCACGACATCGAAGCGGAAGCTGCGTCTCTGCCATACCAATTGCATGCAGCGGGTGGAAAGATTGCGGAAGCACCGAAACATCTGGCCTGTACCAACCCGAAATGTAGCCATTGGGGACTGCAGCGCTTTCGTCGATGAGTACGGCGCTCGTGGAGTCGGTACGGTGCGACCAAGAGATCAGTATATTGCACGAGCCTGGATCGCCAGGCCTTTTCTGTATTTTCCTCTGCCAGCTTCTCTCTAATGCGTCCTTGGCCACGTCATGTCAGCAGACTAGGAAAGATCAAGGCCGCAATCTGTACTTGCAATTCTACATTCAAAATGAAATGAAAGCGAGATCGGAAAGTAAGCTACATATTTTGGTACGCTTCCCAAGGCCTCTACCTGCGAATCCGGATGTTTCCTAAAGGTGATCCATGCGGGCAGCGCGCGGCAGGGCATCGCAGCGACCGTATTCAGAAAGCGTACCTGCTTCTGGCATATCTGCTGTGGAGCGCACTTCGAGCACAATAGGAACTCGCGCTGGGGGGGCCTAGACCCTGGCTAAAACCGGACAGGTTGTGCCTCTTTGTAAGTGCCTAGGTCGATCAATATGATGATTGACTCGGCTCACGAGCGGTTGCTTCCTTGTTTCAACAGTGAAGACAGTGCTATGGCGCATGCAACTCGTTCACTGAGTAGTCACTCGCGTCGGTTTTATCTGCTTTTCGTCCAGTTCAGCGGCATCCAGCGGCTATTTTTGCCGACAGGAACGTCGCTTGGGGCGCATTGCGAGCTTGGACGTCGACTTTATCAAGAGCGACCGTACAGTCAGTCAGGTCTAGGCAACTGTCACCGAAGAGTCTACAATTCGCGTCGACTGTATATGATTGCAACGGAACGCGCGAGCGTAGCAGGGCCCACATCCCCAGGTGCAGGCAGTTCGAGCTCCAACCACGTGCCCGAGCACAACGCAGACACGGTGCCTACTGGCTCCTGGCGCCTGTTGGAGGCGCAGCGTGCCCTCCAGTTCGTGCGTGAAACCGCGAGACAGTCGAGCACCGCCTCGACAGGCAGGGCGTCTGTTGCGGCTCCTCTTCAGACGGCGGATTTTGAGCGGTCTATCATAAAACGTGTCGAAGAGCGGGCCAGCATGCATATGGACGCTCGTGGGAACGACGCAAGCGCCTGGAACTACGAGACCATCGTCAAGTCAGCGGCGCCTGCGGTTCGATACGACCCAGAGCGGTTGCGCGAGAAGTATGCTCGGCAGACGTTGCTTGTCCGCACGAGGCAGGCGCGAATCGCGGCACCACTTTTCGTGTTCATAGGCCGAGTGGTTCTAGACATCCAGATGGGAAAAGAACAGGAGAGAAGAAAGATTCGTGCTGCGGAATTTTTGCAGATTTTTTCAAACTTGGGACCTGCGTTCATCAAGGCCGGACAAGCGCTGGCATCCCGCCCCGATCTCCTGCCTCCCGAATATCTCGATGAGATGCAAAAGTTGCAAGATCGCCTGCCACCTTTCAAGAATGAGGATGCATATCGAATCATAGAGGAAGAGTTGCAGGCACCTGTTCATGAGATATTTTCTCGAATCGAACCTGAACCGGTTGCTGCGGCATCCATAGGACAGGTGTACAAGGCATATCTACGAGATGGAAAGGATACGCCGGTTGCGGTGAAAGTCCAGAGACCGGATTGTGAGAAAATCATATCGCTGGATATCTACATTCTCCGCGAATTGAGCGGCATCCTAAGTCGTATGCTGACATTCCTGCGGCGAGATATCAATCTCGTCTCCATCATCGACGAACTGGGCAAGTTGATTTTCGAAGAGATCGATTACCTGAACGAAGCACGGAATGCGGAACGTTTCCGGGAATTATACGGCTCGCTCCCGGATGTTGTCGTGCCCAAGATCTACTGGCAGTACACCCGTCGCCGCGTCGTAACCCTGTCTTGGGTGGACGGAGTTCGCCTGAACTCGCCCTGTTTGAGCGACGCCCAAGCGCAGAAACTCGTAGAGATCATGGTTCAGTGTTCTCTGCGCCAGATGCTTGAGAACGGTTTCTTTCACGCCGATCCGCACGGGGGTAATTTACTCGCCACGAGAGATGGCAAGCTGTGCTGGCTTGACTTTGGCATGGTCAGTGAAGTAGAACCAGCGCAACGCTATGGCATCATTGAGGCCGTGATGCATATGGTGAATCGAGATTTCGAATCACTCGCCCGATTGTACGTGAGATTAGGCTTCATTCCACCTGATACTGATCTTGCACCACTGGTAGCTGCCCTGAATCGGGCTCTACCGGACGTACTGGATGCCTCGGTATCCGAATTGAACTTCAAGTCGGTAATCAACAAGCTTGGTTCAGTGATGTACAAGTTTCCATTCCGCCTTCCTCCGTATTACACAGCAATTATTCGTTGCCTCGGCGTTTTGGAGGGACTCGCTATCCAAGTCCGCCGAGATTTCAAGATCATCAACAATGCGTATCCGTATATTGCATCGCGACTGCTGACGGATCCCGCACCAGAGCTTCAGAACGCTCTGTCCGTGCTTCTTTTCAAGGACGGCCGTATTCGATGGAGTCGCCTCGAGAGCCTGCTGGATTCAGCATCGCTGACCTCTGAATACGACTTCAGCGTTGTTGCAAGCCAACTTCTCGAATTCATCCTGAGTCCGCGCGGTGATATTATCCGTCGACATTTGGCCGAAGACCTGGTCAACGAGTTTGATCAGCTTATTTTAGACACCGTCAGCTACAACACGCAGTTACTGCAAGGCAAACGACCGGTACCGACCAAGTCGATGATATATTTTCAAAAGGCGCTTTCGCTGGCGCTTGCGAATTCGGCTCTGGCACGCAGCATTCGCGGTGTCTCAGAGACCCCGAGCATCCAATCGCTCCTCCTGCCCTATGCAGTAGACAGTCGCAAATTCCTTCCCATTCTGCAATTGATTGGATCCAAACGAGAGGGCAAGCGCTTGCTCATGGACATTGTCACGAATCTGATGGAACGCGCTACGCTGCGAGGCATTAGAGCCATCTTTGGGATCGAACAAGACAGGGTTTCTGCGCCGCGCTAGCGCATGAGGCGGATTGCTTGTGGCAGAGCTCGTCGAACGACTTGGCTGAAAGCGGTTGCGTGCGGCCCTCTGGGGATCGAGCATCGACGGCATCTCCAGCATTGGGCAATCGACGTTCTGTGGCCAAGCTCTGGCGGCGCCTCAGAGTTTCAGGTGATACCGGCTGCGACTCGTAAGCTGATCGTTGCTTTGTTTTTCGATCGCATGCAGGGCCATATGCATAGATGGCGATTCTGATACACGAATCGCACTCTGTATCGATCGTAGCATCAGACCGACAAGGATCGTTGCTTTTCCGGATTGCTGCAAAGGTCGCCGGCTCGCGGATCGCATTCCGGGTACTCGGATCGCACTTTGTATCGATCGTCGCACCTGATCAGCGGTGCAGATCGAGACATGATTCTTTTTGCGTAGATGCGAATACCTTCCATGAACCTGATTGCATTGTTGTGTTGCTGCACAATCATGTACGAGTGCGGGAAACGCCTGTTTGGACATGCTTGTTTTCGAATGGTGGACATTCATTCAGTTGCTATCGCACAGAGCGTGAAGCGTAAAGCTGAGTATTCGATGTCGACAAGGGTCCGTTACTCGAAGCCAGCGCTTGCGACAAAGAAATTTTACGATATACGCTCTGCGTTCGAGTCGTGCTCAGTGAAACGTTGGCGCCGTTGCGAAAGCATTGTTCTGTGGCGAATGCCCGAGCGCATCGCGTCCGCGGGCGGATTTCCATCAGCCTTTTCCGCCTGTTTTCGAACGCATTAGAGCTTTTCATACGACTCCGGGACTGATGTGCGTCATACTCAAAATATAGCGCACAGATCGCCCTGAATAGAGTACGCTTTCCAGTCTGTGGCACCCGTCCATGTATTCGGAACGTGATCCAGCCCTATACGCACAGGAACAGAAATGCATTCGGACGAGCATCGAGCTTGCATCCGCGGTGACATCGAGCCCAGCTGTTGTCGCGGACACATCACCAATAGGTGCACATGGGCGACAGCGTCTGCTGCACGAGGTTCGGGCTCACGGGCGCGCTTGCAGTATGAGTACGGGGTTCTGACGGAAAGCATCCGGCATGTGGGGGCATCCAAGTCTGCCCAATGATCCATGGGTCCGAAAGGGGCTCGCGGGCGGCACCCAGGCATGCAACGTGCCGCTTCGCATCGCTGCGCAGCGGCTGCGGGGAAGCGCAGCACTTTCGATCGTGCAAAGTAGATGTGTCGGGGCATTCGACGTCGCACTGAGCTTCAAGCTTGCATCACTATCAAAGCCATGCAGGAACATTGCATGAAAAAGACGGGGGCGGCTTCGACGACTGCCGCTCCCGCAGACCGGGGGTTCGCGCAAAGCAGACGTGTCGGGGCATTCGACGTCGCACTGAGCTTCAAGCTTGCATCACTATCAACGCCATGCAGGAGCATTGCATGAAAAAGACGGGGGCGGCTTCGACGACTGGCGCTCCCGAAGACCGGGGGTCGGAGCGCGCTCTCCACTGCAGGCCTTGAAACGACGTGCTTTGGCCCTGGTTACGGGGCCGACGCATGGCCTCGTTCAGGTAAGCACGTTTCCGACAACCTCGATCGAACTGGCGCCCACGGAGGAAATCGGATCTCTTCCCTGGTCATCGCTTGAATGGACACTTGTTGTCAAGTCTTTGCTTATTTCATGGTCCTGGGTCAGAACTTCACCCGCCGGCATATTGCAACTCGTCTAACATGGAATTGATGCGTAGGATTGGAGCTCCCCCTCGGCGCAAGTACGCCCGCAAATGCTGAGCAGTTCAACTACGTTCCATCCGCTCAGACGGGGGATCGTAAGTACACCTGGATAAAAATCCAAGCCATTTTCCGCGAATTCCGTCCCTCTCAGGTCAGCACAACGGTTGTCGTCAACGTGCTCCATACAATTCTATGAAAACGTATTCCTGCATAGCTTACACGATACAAGTCTTCGCTAAAAAATGGATTCTTGACCCCAAGCAACAGATGTGATCATTCAAACGAATCACGTTTCACGATCGTAGAGGGTAAATATGTACATCCTCTCGTGAACGCCTCCCTAACTTTTCGGACTGGCTGCCTGCTATAAGCTTCAGTTTCGGCCTATATACTTCGATCCTGAAAGGCTGTCCACGAGGTTCGATCGCGTCAGCTCCTCGGGTCTTTTCTTCCGCACCACGCGTCGTCCGGTGTTGATGGCGGGGTTGTGGTCTCGCTTTCCAACTCCATGCGTCTATTGCCTCTGGTTGCACTCACCAACGCGAGGATTCCTAGAGCTCGTGCCCACATTGTCACTACTGCCTCCAAATCGTCCCGTCGGGCAAACTCTTTTTCTCTCATATCTCCGTTCTGCTTGTTCTTCCGTTGCATCGCTCGATAGTCGGCGAGCGTAGGAATTTTTGCGTGTTTTTCCTGCAGCCGGCGTTACCGGGTCCCAGGATCTCCGATTTTCATGTCCATCGTTTTCCCTTGGATTTTTTAGGTCTTCACATGAACGAACATCGAACACGTTTGCTATAAACAGCGAAAGAGCATCTGATAACACACACCGGCGGGTGGAACGCAATGGAATTGAAAAACGAGAAACAGCGCATGCAGATCCGAATGCTCATTGGAGCGCGCGCTGGGCATCCACGGGCGTATCGACGCTGCCGAAACGCCGCCGTCGCCCTAGATCGTCCGGCACATCATTCGCAACACAACGGCGCAATTGCGACAAATGAGACTCGCTGCTGTGGTAGACGCCAGTGGCCTCATCGCGCAGCCAACCGTTGGTCATGGGAAACCTTCTGTTGAGAACAGTTCGTTCAGACTCGCCGCTGACAGACTGAAGCGGTACTTCAGGAGTTTGGTTTCCGATCTGTGGTCTGATGCAAACGATCAACTGCAGCAGTGCCCGTAAGAACCGCTTCTTGTTCGTTGTTCCGGGAGAAGCGGATGGAAAGCGGGCGCCTCCCTCGCAACGGTCGGTGGCCTTTGTGCAACACCAAACCGGTGTCGTATCCATAGACAGAAGGGCCGCAACGGCTCACGGGCGATGCGGGTCAGCTTCCAGAAAAGCGAGGCCCACGGGTCAAAGGGGAAGGCGCCTCTATGTCGCAGCACCGGGCGCTACAAGTTTCAGCGGCGAGAACTTGTTCTTCGGAGCCTCTACGTTTGCACCGGTGCCGCAATTCAAAAAACGCTCACGAGCCGGTCCCACTGGTTCATACGGGTTGCGCATGGAGGGTGTCGATGGTGACAAACGCTGGATGAACGTCGGACCTCCAACACCGCCGTGGTTGGACGTCCTCCCTCCGAAAGACAGAGAACGGGACTTTGACAAAGTGCTTGTCATTGGTTCTGGAGCGATCCGTATAGGGCAAGCATGCGAGTTTGATTACTCAGGGACGCAAGCATGCAAGGCGCTGCGTTCTCTTGGATACGAAGTTGTGCTCGTGAACAGCAATCCGGCGTCGATTATGACTGATCCGGAAACCGCTGACCGAACTTACATCGAGCCGATCACGGTGGAGGCTTTGGAAATGATCATCGAGCGAGAGCGCCCGCAGGTGCTTCTCCCAACCATGGGTGGCCAAACCGGCCTCAATATGGCGATGCAACTTGCCAAAAAAGGCATCCTCGAGAAGTACAATGTGCGTCTAATCGGTGCGAATCTGGAGGCGATCCGGAAAGGCGAAGATCGCTTAGCATTTCGTGAAGCCATGGAACGGATCGATGTACCGTGCTGCCCCAGTGGCATCGCAAACAACATGGAGGAGGCCAGGGCTGTTGCTGCACAGATAGGTCGTTTCCCGCTTATCATCCGACCAGCGTACACACTGGGCGGCACTGGCGGTGGCATCGCCTACAATCGCGAGGAGTTCGAGGAAATTGCCGCTGGCGGTCTCGAGGCCTCTCCCGTCTCGCAGATATTAGTCGAACAGTCTCTCTTGGGTTGGAAAGAATTCGAGCTTGAAGTTGTTCGGGATAAGATGGATAATGTCGTTATAATCTGCAGCATTGAGAACGTCGATCCCATGGGTATTCACACGGGGGATAGCTTCACGGTGGCGCCAACGATGACGCTCACCGACAAGGAGTATCAGCGCCTGCGCGACATGTCAATCGCAATCATTCGCGAGATTGGTGTCGAGACCGGCGGCAGCAACATCCAGTTTGCGGTCTGTCCGCGTACCACGAATGTAATCGTGATCGAAATGAATCCTCGAGTGAGCCGCTCCTCGGCCCTAGCATCCAAAGCAACCGGGTATCCGATTGCGAAGGTCGCTGCAAAGTTGGCAACTGGCCTCTCTTTACCGGAAATCAAAAATGACATAACGCGAGACACCGTTGCAGCTTTTGAACCAGCTCTGGATTACATAGTGTGCAAATTTCCGCGCTTTGCGTTCGAAAAGTTCCCCGGAACGAGCGACGTCCTGACAACGCAGATGAAATCCGTTGGGGAAGCCATGTCGATCGGGCGTAGCTTTAAGGAGTCATTTCAGAAAGGTCTTCGCTCCCTCGAGATTGGGCGACACGGCTGGGGCCTTGACGCCAAAGACGAAGAGGTTCTATCTCGAACTGAGCTCGAGGCAGCGCTGCGCATACCGCGGCCGAATCGCATCTTTCGAGTTCGGCAGGCCTTCCAGGCTGGCATGACCGTAGACGAGATCAACGCGCTTTCCAGCTACGATCACTGGTTCCTGCAGAACATGAAGGAACTCTTTGATTTGGGCGAATCGCTGCGCAGCAAAAAATCGCTTCAAGATATCGATCGGCTCACCATGTTCACGTTGAAGCGGAACGGCTTCAGTGATCGACAAATAGCCTTTGCACTTCGCAAGCTGGGCGTTACAGAGACTGAGGTCCGTCGCTATCGCAAATCTCTGGGTATCCGCCCTGTCTACAAACGGGTCGATACCTGCAGTGCAGAGTTTGAGGCCTACACGCCGTACCTGTACTCAACGTACGAGTCCTGCAACGCCTGGGACGATGACGCTGTCGGGGGCAATGGCGATGGCAGTACCACCGGGGGCAGTGTCCTCGATCTGCGCAGCGACGGCACCACAGGCGATGGATCCAGCTTCCATGGAAGTTTTATCGCTGCTGGGATGGAATCCGAGGTTCCACCCTCGGACCCGAGCAAGCCGAAAATCATAATCCTCGGAGGTGGTCCGAATCACATCGGGCAAGGCATCGAGTTCGATTATGTGTGTTGTCAGGCTTGCTTTGCGCTCCGCGATGCAGGTTTTGAAACCATTATGGTGAACTCGAATCCCGAGACCGTATCGACCGACTACGATACCAGCGATCGCCTCTACTTTGAGCCGCTCACACTGGAGGATGTTATCTCGATCCTTGAAGCGGAGAAGCCCGATGGCATCATTCTTACGTTCGGCGGGCAGACTCCACTGAGGCTCGCTGTTCCTCTGCAAGAATACCTGAACAGCGACGAAGCGAAAGCTGCAGGTGTGTACACGCGGGTTCTGGGCACCAGTCCGGACTCGATCGACGCAGCCGAGGATCGGGATCGGTTCCAGGCGATACTGCGCGAGCTGCGCATTCGCCAGCCAGAGAATGGCATTGCCCGCAGCTACCAGGATGCCAAGCGCGTTGCTGAGGAAATCGGGTACCCGGTTGTGGTGCGGCCTTCCTATGTTCTCGGCGGTCGAGGAATGGAGATCGTTTATTCCGCAAGTGAGCTCGAACGGTACATGGCCGAAGAGGTCGTCGTGGAATCCGAGCATCCTGTCCTGATCGACAAATTCCTCCTTAATGCGACAGAGGTGGATGTCGATGCGCTCGCAGACTCCACCGGACGCGTGGTTATCGGCGGTATCATGGAGCACATTGAGCAGGCGGGAATCCACAGTGGGGACAGCGCGTGCAGCATACCCACCGTGTCCCTGCCGTATGAGGTGCTGGTGCAGATTCGTCAGTGGACTGCAGCGCTCGCTCGTCGCCTCCAGGTCGTGGGTTTGATCAATATCCAGTGGGCAGTCCAGGGCAGCGACGTCTATATTTTGGAGGCGAATCCCCGGGCCTCGCGCACCGTACCCTTCGTGAGCAAAGCGATCGGCGTACCGATTGCCAAGATCGCCAGTATGCTGATGGCGGGTGCGAACCTCGCCGAACTCGGGTACACGACGGAGATTCTCCCGCGAGCGATATCTGTGAAAGAGAGCGTGCTACCATTCGACAAATTTGCTGGCGCCGATACCCTTCTGAGTCCAGAGATGCGCTCGACTGGTGAAGTCATGGGCACCGACTACTCTTTTGGAGCGGCTTATGCAAAGTCCCAGGCTGCTGCCGGAACGCCGCTACCCAAGTCTGGCACGGTGCTGCTATCGTTGAAGGACGCAGACAAAGCAGCAGCTCCGGCGCTCGTTCGCGACTTGCTGGATATGGGCTTTCGAGTTCTGGCCACCCGAGGCACACACGCTGCGCTAGTCGCTGCTGGTATCGATGACGCTCGAGTAGAGATGATTCACAAGGCCGGCGAAGGGCGTCCCGATGTTCTCGACGCCATCAAGAACGGCGATATCGATCTGTTCATCATCACGCCGTCGGTGCCTGCGGACTCTGCTCGGAACGTTCGTCGCGCGGCGCTGATGACCAAGGTACCCATCATCACAACCATCGCAGCGGCACGAGCGGCAGCTGCGGCAATTCGCACCATGCAGAGTCAGACGCTGGAAGTGAAATCCCTCCAAGAGTACCATCCCAAGTACAAGGAGATCTCGGAGCAAATCCGTCGAGGCATGGAACGTGCTGCCAATAAACTGCGTCGCGTTGCACCGGCCGCGAGTCGAGATGTCAAAGAACCGATCTCGTCTTAAGGTTCTGATAATCGTTTGTAAACAATGGATATGGTGACAGCAATGGACCCGCATTCGAGATTGGCTTCACAGCGGATGACCGGTCATGGAGATGAGCGGGAGCGCTGGGCGTCGCACCAGTGCGTCTTCACCAGCATCAGATGATATGCGAGAGTGCAATGGTTAGGCTCTTTCTGGATTTCGCTTTTTCCGAACCTGTGTTTTTTTTGGAGGCATTCGGCATCGGCATTCAACACGCAATGCTAAGGGCGTATAGATTCATAGGTTTTAGAAGGAGTCTCGGTCGTCTCGTCGAAATGACTGTGTTTTGTCTCTGCCACTGGAATTCCCGACTTCATCAGAATCGAGATGATTTCGCAACGCACTCGAACAGCGCTTCGTAACCTAAACGATATCATTATCAAATGCATACGTACCAGTATAGACGCTTCGCCCTTTGCTGGCATGTGGCATGCTGAAATGGCGCATTTCTCAGGTTCTCGATATTTCGGTTTCAAGGCAACTTGTGGGTGCAGCAAATCGTTCCGCTGGATGGACGACAGAAACAAAAAATCGACGTCGTCCGTTGGCGCCTCGTTCACAAGCTCATGCTGAACGGTCTCTATGCTCGTCTCGCCAAATTATCGAGTCCACTCGAATGACATATCCTCCGATTGATGTGACCATCAACGAAACGGCAAGCGGAAGCAGCAGCAGCAGCAGCAGCAGCAGCAGCAGCTTCGTAGCTCCCAGGGGATACGCTGCCCCCTCGAGGATCCCGTCGCGTGCGTTTGCGCGGAAAAAGGGCCCTGGGCTCGGACGTGAGCCATCCTTGCGACTCATTCCAGTGAAACGTCCGTCACCGTGATCCACAGAAGGACTATAGACCGATCAAGACGTGTCGACTTGTTCTCCAGTCTGGACTGGATTTCCGATCACCTCTTTGATCATGGACAATATCGCAGTACACGAATTGTCTATCGAATCGAACACCGT
>Ga0080006_1078751_pt1 | contig 11591 bp, 12 predicted proteins | sample RS3BMetagenome_FD_69209 | JGI IMG/M metagenome (GOLD analysis project Ga0080006, IMG submission 69209) | Ferric oxide microbial mat and aquatic microbial communities from Rainbow Spring, Yellowstone National Park, USA - RS3B (SPADES... ...
ACCGGATTGGGTGGCCGGGATTTACCGGATTCAGTGGCTGATATTTAGCGGAATGGGTGGCTGCAATTTACCGGAATCGGTGGCTGTTTTGCTCCGGAATACGCACTCTTACGAAAAAACGTAAACTTGCATGCTGGGTATATCGATGTTATCCGTTCCAAAGGGTACAAAGACCGCAGAGTGTTCCTCCCGGCAGACCTTCAAATGTTGTACTTAAAATATGATGCGGTTGTAAACGACGTCTATCCGGACCGACCCTATTTTTTTCCGACAAAAGACGACCGGTGCTATGAATGTTCAGCCATCAGTCAGAACTTCCGGAAGGTCTGGAAGGCCGCTGGGTTTCGTATTCACGCAAGAGCATATGATTTTCGTTACCCACACCTAAATAAAATCCGAACCTTACAGGAGTTCAGCTGAGACAGAGGCCATTACGACGCAAAAAGGTACGGATTTTATTTCCATGCTGTAGACTCCCTACAAGGAGGTGTGCACATGGATGTGCAAAATCTAAGGGACAATTGCACCAAACTCATTGCGTACATGGAAGGATCCGGCTATAACGCGCGCTATATCAAAAGTGTTAAGCGCGAGGTCGACCGAATTCTTTCTGAGGCAGATTCAAAAGGCTGGGCATCGTACACGGCTATTTATGTGGAGTGTACCGAGAAATCAAGCTCACCGTCATATCTACGCAACAAGTTGACATACCTCGGCATTATCGAGGGTTTTGACGAGCACAGTCATTACCCCGATGGTCGGCGACGCCAAAAAGTCGTCGAACGCGGTAAATACGGCCGCTTAACGCCAGAGTTCAAGGCGGTGATTGATATGTACCGCGCAGTCGAGAGGATCCGGGGGAAGAAAGAGACCACGATTTACTGCGAGTCTCACAGCGCGACAAGTTTTTTGCTCGCGTTACAGCAAAGCGGTTTTGACACGCTTGAGAAGATTACGGAAGAAGCCGTGCTCTCGGTGTTTATGACGAGAGAGGGTGTTCTGCGTCGCAGTTGCACCTATAAGAAAAATATAGCAGCGGTTTTCAAGGCATGCGCAGCCGAAAATCCGGGGGTTTACAACGGTATTTTGGCATTGCTTCCGGAGCTGCGTGAAACGAGGAAGAATATTCAATACTTGACGCCGGAGGAAACCGTCCTGATTAAGCAGGCCTTGAAACTCAAGAACTCGGGGCTTTCTCTTAGGGATAGAGCTGTTGGGACGCTGGCGCTGTATACCGGACTGCGCTGCTGTGACATTGCCGGACTGACAACAAGGGATATTGACTGGGAAAATGAGACCATCCGCGTCCGGCAACAGAAGACGGATGTTCCCCTTGAATTGCCGCTTTCTGTTACGGTAGGCAATGCCGTTTATGATTACCTTACATCCGAGAGACCAGAAACCGACTGTGACTACGTATTCATATCGCAGTGCCGCCCATACGGACGCTTGACGAACGGAAGTCTTGGGAATATTTCCAATAAGATGATGAAGGCTGCGAACATCAGGCAAAACGTCGGCGAGCGCAGGGGGTTCCACATTTTCCGTCACCGCATCGCGACGGAACTTTTGGGCAATGGCGTGCCACAACCGATCATCAGTCGGGCGCTCGGGCATACGTCGCCCGGCTCCCTGGAAGCGTACTTGAGCGCTGATTTTACACATCTCAAGGAATGCGCGCTCAGCGTTGAACGATTTCCACTGCCGAAAGGGGTGTTCGGCGATGAGTGAGTTCACCTCTTTCCTCGCTCCCCTCATGCGGTCGTTTGTTTTTTATCGAAAGGCCTCCGGGCGCTGGAACGAAGTTTCGTACGAAATGAATCTGAGGTTGTTCGACAAGCACTGCGAAAAGCATTATCCGAGCGCGCTCGAACTGGAGCGGGATATGGTGGATTCCTGGTGCACCCAACGCGAGACGGAGACCAACAATTCTTGCCGTTCCAGAATCTATCCCATCGTCAGTTTCCTACGCTATCTGCGCAAACGCGGAATGACAACCGTTTCGGAACCCATAGTCCCACGAATAGAGCCGAGGGCATACATCCCCCATGCGTTCACGAAAACGGAGCTTGCGAACTTCTTTACGGCTTGTGACTCCATCCCCGCCGCGCCAGCAACAAGAGAACAGTTGTCGCGGCGGATCACCATCCCCGTATTCTTCCGGCTGCTTTACAGTAGCGGACTACGCACAAATGAGGCGCGGATGCTGAGACGAGAAGACGTGACCCTGAACAGCGGCGTCTTGAACATCCACTATTCCAAGGGTCACGCCCAACACTATGTTGTGCTGCATGATTCCATGTTATCACTGATGAGGCAGTACGACGATCTCATTGACAGGCAGTATCCGAACCGAGCCTACTTCTTCCCCGCTAAAAGCGGTGGCTTCCACAAAGCGGCGTGGGTGCAGTGGAATTTTAACGAAATGTGGAGCCGGTATAACCGGGGGCGCGCCGTCCCCTACGAACTCCGGCATAATTACGCCGTTGAAAACATCAACGGCTGGACCGATGAAGGGTTCGATTTCAACGCGAAGCTGCTTTACCTTAGCAAAAGCATGGGGCACAGCGTCCTAGAGAGCACGAAATATTACTATTCGCTGGTGCCGGGACTGGCTGACATAATGGAAGCCCAAACCGACGAAGGCGCGGTCATTCCGGAGGTGGACTATGCGAGCCACTAACGAATCCGTCGCGCTGGCAAGGCACATCAACGCTTTCTTAAACGAATATGCGCCTTCGCAAAAGACGAGAAGCGCGCACACATTGAAAGCGTACGATGACACCCTGAGTCTATATATCGGTTTCCTTGAAGCAGAAAAGGGGATACACTCGGGCAATCTTAGCGGGGACTGCTTTGGTGTCACAAACATTGAGGATTGGCTCGTTTGGCTGATGGAGAGCCGCTCCTGCGGACCAGCAACCTGCAACAACCGGCTGGCTTCGCTGAGATCTTTCCTCAAATACCTTGGCGGTAGAGATATTTCGTACCTTCACTTGTCGCAAGCCGCGTCACGGATCGAGCGAAGAAAGGTGTATGCCGGGAAAGTAACCGGGATGAGCAAAAAAGCGGTAAACGCCCTGCTTACTTCCCCAGATCCGTCAACTAAGGCCGGGCGCAGGGACATCGCGCTGATGGTCGTGATGTACAGTACCGCCGCTCGGATCAACGAAATATTGTCCCTGAAGGTTGAACAACTGCACTTGGACACGGACAAGCCAAACATCACGGTCATCGGCAAGAGGGGCAAAATCCGAACCTTATATTTACTGCCGAAAGCGATCGCCCACCTTCGGGCGTACCTCAAGGATTTCCACGGGGCCACGCCGGGCCCGTCATCCTACGTGTTTTATTCGAGGAACACAGGCTCTTCAGGGAAGATGAGCCAGAATGCCGTTAATAAGCAGCTTCGCAAACATGAGCAAACGGCGCGGGTTCTATGCGGCGAAGTTCCCACCGACATTCATGCGCATCAGCTTCGCCACGCCAAGGCATCCCACTGGCTGGAAGATGGCATGAACATTGTCCAAATATCCTTCCTGCTGGGTCACGCCCAGCTTCAGACGACGATGGTCTATTTGGACATAACCACCGAGCAGGAGGCCAAGGCTTTGGCTACACTCGAAGATGAAAACGATAAGTCCGCGCCCAAGAAATGGCGTGGTACGGATGGCGGCTTGTCCTCGCTCTGCGGCGTTCGCCCCATGAAGAAATAATTTTTATCCGAACCTTTCTCTTGGAACTTCCCGTGACTACTGTGTTCTCTGGGGAAGGTTCGGATTTTATTTAGGTGTGGGTAACGAAAAAAATCCGAACGTTCGGATTTTTTTCGCCACCACTTTGCCTGTGCGACCCTGAATCGTTGGATCGAGGAAGGCTCCGACGTCCATTCCATGCTCCCCTATTTGACACGGTACATGGGGCATGCCAGTTTGGACAGCACGTTTTATTATCTTCATCTTGTACCTGAGTTTTTTCCGACATTCTCCGAAAAAACCAAGTCGCTGGAGCAGTTACTACCGGAGGTGGATGATGATGATGAAGAATAGAGTTCATGTCGAACCCGACTTTTGGCAATATGCTCGTAGCTTTCTTCGCGTCTATCTGCCAAAGGTGAGAGGTGTCAGTCCACACACCATCGCATCCTACAAGCAGTCCATGACCTGCTATCTCAACTATTTGGAAACACTGCAGGGCGTGGAGCGTCAGGATGTTTCGTTTGATGACTTCAGCAGAAAACATGTCAAGGCCTATCTCGTCTGGATGAGTGAGGTGCAGCAGTTAGCAGCCAAAACCTGCAACTTGCGGTTGACCGCATTGAAATCATTCATGGAATATAGCGCCGACGAAGACATTACATTGGTTGCAAATTACAACGAAGTGTGTAGCGTTCGCGGAATAAAAGAAAGCAAAAAATGCATATTGTACATGACCCATGCAGCGATTGCGGCTCTTTTGAAAGCGCCCTTAACTGATACAAAAAAGGGGAGACGGAATCGCATGATGTTCATCCTGTTATACGATACAGCCGCTCGAGCGCAGGAACTTGTCAATATTACGCTTCGTGACATGCACATCGTCCAAGACAAAACACCCTTCATCACGCTAACCGGAAAGGGTAATAAAAGTCGCAATGTACCCCTGATGGAAAAAACGGTAGCCCACCTTCATCACTATCTTCGGGAATTCCATCCCGATCCAGACACGACCAGGGATGCGCCGTTGTCTTACTCGACAAGAGACAGTGAGCCTCACGCTTTATCTACAGATGCCCTGAATCTTCTTCTTGGTCAATATGCAGACCGAGCCCGCACCGTTTGCTCTGACATTCCGGATCATGTTCATTGCCACTTGATTAGGAAAACCAGAGCGATGACGTTATACCAACAGGGCATGCCTCTGACAGTCATTATGAACATGCTGGGTCACGAAGACCTATCTACCACATCAAACTTCTATGCATTTGCAACCACCGAGATGATTTTTGAAGCGATGAAGAAAACAAATCCAGAGGCAGCTGCTGAACCGCCTATATGGAAAACGGAGGAATTCAAGAAACTCATGTATACTCTGGACTAAGAGCAAATACTATGCCGAGAAAACTCCCGTCACTGCCTCATGTAAGCGGGAAAGATGAGTTTCTCGGCATAGTATTTTTCTCGGTATAGTCGAAGTACACTGCCTCCGGCTTACCATATTTCTGAATCGCCTGGCGAAAGCAGTCCTCGACAATCGACTGATCCAGTGTGGGATAAAACTCGCCGTGCAGTGCGTACCGGGTGGCGTCATCCAACATGAGGACGAGGTAGACCTGCTTCTTCGCCCCCTTCGGTCCAATGGGGAGATACGGCCCGTATTTTATATCGGACTGCCATAACTGGTTGCGGTGCCGCTTCTGGAAACGGCGCGCGGCGACGCCGGTGTCTGCGTACAGGCGCATCTGACGAGAGCTGTAGCCTCTTGCAGCCAGCTGTTCCTGCAACGTACTACGTTTCAACTGCCCTGGTGCCGCTTTGCCTTCCCACTCGAGGATCTGAATGATCTGGGAAACGCTGCGTCCCGGCACCTCCCTGCGCAGAACAATGGCTTGCTCGACGAGCGAGACATCGATTCCTGCACGAGGTGCCCCTTGTTTCCCTTTGGGCTTGAGTCCCGCAAACCCTTGCTCCCGGTATTGTGCCAGGTAGCGACGCAGGGTTCGCTCCGAGAACCCTGTCTGTTCACAGATCTGCGCTTTGAGCTGCCGTATCTTGGCAGCATCCAGCCCCTCCGCCAGAAGCGGCGAAAGGCATTGAAACCGTGCGGCAGCGGTATCCTCTGCTTTCTTCCAATCTTTCATGCTGAATCCCTCCATGGATAGGTCTCAGCATGAATAGTAGACGAGCGCAGCTAGGACAGACATGCCGAACGGGTATGTACCCACAAATTTTCATTGGAAAGGGGGCGGACAATTCTCGCCAGCCATCCCGTGGCGTTGCCAACAAAGCGTCCCAACGCTTGGAATGAGGATTGTGGAGGGCGGGACATCTCCTTCACAGGGAATCGAAACCGGTGCGCCATAGCAGACAGGCAACCGACCGCATAGTTGGACCACACGGAAAACCACGCTTGCCAACGACGAAACGTCGATTCATCCGCTGCCACGTCAGCTGTCACGCTGGGTTCGCCCACAACCTGCTCGATGCTCGCTGCTTCGTAGCGTTTATAGGGAACCAACAGATCCGGCAATTCATGATGAATCCGGGCACACTGTTCGCAACGCATCCTGCGGATAATGAGCACGATGACTTCACCGGAAGCCTTTCGACACTTGCGCTTTCGATTCCCGACCACACGCAAAAGCTCCTGGCAACAGGGACTGGGAATGGTCTCCTCACTCCGAACAAAAAACACTGGGGGACTGCTCAATGAGACGAAAAACTGATACAATGACCATGGTCCTTTTGGTTTGAGACGCTTCCAGTGACACTGATGGGCAGTGACACGCTTTAGGAGGCGTCTTTTCCTTTGCTCGGGATGTGGACAGTATATCCGGCAGATTGTGGACAGGCAACTACGTCAGCACGGGGTCATTATGCGGGGGCAGAAACAAAGTAAGGAGCATGAAGGATGTGCTCGATGAAAATGTAGACCGCTAATATTACAGGAACAAGAAATATATTGGAATAGTTTTTCGAATTTCTAATAACCATTGTAAGACCCGCGCCATACAGTAGATATACCAAGGGTTGTTTGTCATACATTAAATTTATAAGGGAACATTTAGGAATACCCCTGGTTATGGAGTGAAGCATTCTAATGCTGTTCATCTCGCACTGTCGAGCGTAAGTAAATCTGCGAGCGGCGTGAGCAACGTATAGCCCCGAAATGCAAGTACAGAAAACCTGTACTGTCGTACCCCATAGCAAGTATGTAGTATCGTGATAGCGACTATGGAGTCTGGCTGTTATGGCCAGGTGGGTTCCAACAATACTAACTTGTCTGACATAGTGCACGAAAATCATATTGTATATAAAGTATAAAATAGATATAACGAGGATCGCAATATCGAATACGCGATCTAAATAACTCATCAGACTGATGCTTGATATTTGAAAATTCCTATATATTACGCAAATCGAGGTTGCATACAATAAATTCGATATAGACGCGACAAAAGAATAAAATATAGCATAAAAGTAAAATCCTACAGTAGGAGCAGTCTCCAGCCCATTATTAACAAACAAAGTTAGTATCACTATAAATACCAATGCACAAACTCTCAACGAACGAAATAAGCATGCCAACATGAACTGCTGTCCGCTTACTGGCCAAGTCTCAATTACACCCCAAAACCCAATCGACATCATGCGAGAAAATGAGCGTACTTGTAGGACCCACATTAAAATCTGGATAACAGTTAAGATATAAGTAAAATGAATATGGTATAGGTTTAGTAGCGTTAGCGCAACACTTGATAGCGCTATGTATGTGCTCACAAAGGATAAAAGCAAAAGACTTGCCTGTTTTTTTGGAGTAAATTTACTTATTACAATAAATGAGTACACCGTCTTCGACCTCAGGGAATTGATCACACGAACTCAGCTCCCTCATATCCGTATAAATTACTGGCTGATATCTCGCCGTTGACCATTACCAAAGTTCGATCAGATATAGTCCGAGTAAACTCTACTGAATGAGTAGCTACCAATATGCTCACGCCTTCGCCTTTGAGATTCGCTAGCAAGTCGAAAAAAACTGTGAGAGAACTATTGTCTAGCCCGTTAGTTGGCTCATCCATTACGAGTAGCGATGGACGATGCAGTATTGCGGACAATATAGATAGTTTCCTCCTCTCTCCCAACGAGTAAGTTTTGATGAGCTTCCTTAACCCATCACCTAACCCAATGCTGCAAGCTTCCCTAAAGAGAGCCTGCTTATACGCATGGAGGTCTATGCCATATATCCTTCCGACGAGTAGGAGAAATTCGCCCCCTGTGAGAAACTCAGGGAGTTGCGATGTGTCGGGAACATATCCCAAGTTTCTCTTTGCCCTCATTTCTTGAGATTCAATATCCCATCCAGAAATCCGGATCGTGCCTCGAGATGGTTTTAAGATGCCACATATGATTTTTAATAGTGTCGTCTTACCAGCTCCGTTAATTCCGACGATGGATACGCACTCACCGTGGTCGATGTTCAAACTAACGTTATGAATAATCTTCCTCTCGCGCGTATTGAATGTGACATCAGATACCGTCAACACCAGTGTCGCACCCCCAAAAAATTCCTCATACGCTAAAATCTCTTCTGACGAATAGCCAATAAGCCAAGAGACCACAGGGGACGCAGAACCCAATGAGGGTCATCAAAGATGCAAAGAGTCCAATACTGCCGGCACCAGAGGCCCCCGTGACCTGCGCCACTAAGTCGAGATTTGACATAGGGAAATATTTGAGTCCATCCCAAGGGATCCATTGATCTAAAAGTCCTCCAACCAAAAAGGTAATCACGCAGGTGCTGACCGCCATGGCCGGACTCTTGATGACCGTCGAGATCAGCATGATCACGCAAGACACGCTGAACATCGTCACGGCATTAAGCGCATAACCGAGAAGAATAAAGGCCCAGTAAGGCCAGACGTGAAGTCCGGCGATGTTCACCATGCCATTTACGATATCGTCCCCCATGAGTACAGGCGTCGAAAATGACAGCCATCCTCCGACAAGGCAATGTGAAATAAGATAGCCCAGCATATCCGTGTAGGTCCTTATCAAAAGTGCGATGACCAGGACAGCAAGGAACTTTGAAACAAAGATCTTGCGTCGTCCGAGTGGACGGAGCAAGATTCCTTTTATCGTTCCGTCGGATAGCTCCGAGCTAATGATGTCACCTCCGAGTATGATCAGTACCAGAGGGAACACCAAGGTCATGCTGATTCCGGTCGCGTCAGAGGCTGCCGGTCCAGTTGACTGGGATGAAACGTTATGGGCTAATTGGTATCGGAGAACTTGAATTTGGTTCTGCGCCTGCCGAATCTGGGATGATGGGACGAGAGGTAACATGTGTTCGTCAGAATTAAGTTGCAACTGTATGGACGGTCTCCAGTTTTCTGATTGCTTGATCAAGGCTGCGTGCGAATAAGCGAAAATGCCCAAGCCCAAGGAGAGGATGGTGGGGAGCAGAAACGCCACCAACAACCTCCTTCTATAAACTAGCTTCAGCACTTCATTGACAAAGGCATTCATAAGTATCGTCAAGTAAGGGCCTCCTGTGTGGAAGTAATAAAATAGTCTTCCAGCGCAGAACCCTGACGCGCGAGTTCGTAAACGTCAATGTCTGCTAATAGCAGGCTCTTCAGCATAAAAGGAATTCTCGTCCTTTCGATCTGAATGAGAATTCTTCCGTGATCCAGCAACCCATCCATACCGATCTGTTGGAGGACAGTCAACGCGGATCCGGTATGCTCATTTGCCACTGTGAGTTCGACCCGTAGGCTACTCACTCTATCTGATATTTCGGATCTTGACTTGATGGACACAATCGAACCTTGGTCAATAATAGCGACGCGGTCGCAGACCGCTTGCGCCTCAAGGAGTAGGTGTGTGGAGATAAAGACCGAGATACCGCGATCGCGAGCGAGGTGGAGGAGAAGGTCTCGGATTTCACGCACACCCCGCGGATCCATACCATTCGTAGGCTCATCGAGGATCAGTGCGCTTGGAGATGATAAGATGGCACCGGCCAGGCCTAGTCGCTGTTTCATTCCAAGTGAATATCCTTGTACCTTCTCGTGAATTCGACCCGATAACCCGACCGTGTCAACGCAATTGCGAATCTGATCATCTGAGATTGCGCTGGGACTTACGCGAGCACACTGTTTGAGGTTTTGCCAGCCCGTCAAGAAACGAAAGGCTTCCGGAGTTTCAACAATCGCTCCGACGGACGACATCGCAAGTGTAAAGTCCTTCATAATATCGTAGCCACATACCTGGACAGAACCTGAAGTTGGTTTCATCAGCCCTGTGAGAATCCGTATAGTGGTAGTCTTTCCGGCACCATTGGGTCCAAGAAAGCCAAATATCTCACCTGAGTACACTTCGAACGAGATATCGTGCAATATCTCCCGGCGTCCGATTCGTTTCACCAAATTTCGCACGCTGATTGTTGAGGTTACTTGCATGTCTGCCTCCTTCCCGCCTATTCGGGACATGTCGACCCTGTAAGCCGGACCCTCCACCGTGCCATGTCGGTTAGAGGGCCAGCGCGACAGGACCGTGGTCGTCAACCCACTGGCAACACGGTCACACCCATTCCATTACCCATTTTTCAACGGGCTTCAGCACGTATTTCCAAACCCACTGCTCAATCCAGCCTAGTATAGCGCTGAATATACTTGCTAGTACTTGCTCCCACACCCACTCCATTACAGTAACAAGGACTCTAATCCACACGAATTACCCACCTCCTTCTCGATTGTTAATATCTCTTAGCAGATGCACTATAACATATTGATTTAAAGTCTACTATATCCCAAAATGGGGATATAGTAGACTTTTGCGTATTCCGGAGCAAAACAGCCACCGAATCTGGTAAATCGCAGCCACCCATTCCGCTAAGTATCAGCCACTGAATCTGGTAAATCCCGGCCACCCATTCCGGTTAATTCTGGCCACTCGCACTCCCCTAAAATGGATTAAAAAGGAATTGTCCGTTCTCAGAGGGAAATGGACAGCGTTGTTCATCCTTGAGGGGAGGCATACCTGTTTGGCCAATCGCAGGGTTCCTATGCATGCCATCTTGGACACCCTGCGGCTTCGTCACGAAGCCGCACTCAGCGAACGCGCCATTGCGCGCAGTTTGCGTGTATCACGCAGTGCCGTTTCAGACGTCTTGACGCGAGCGCAGCTCGCCAACCTGACGTGGCCCCTCTCAGCGGAGGTCGACGAGGATTAGCTTGAGGCGTTGCTGTACACCAAGCCTCAGGGGTGGCCCACCGAGCGCGCCGAGCCCTCTTGGAGCGTGGTTCACCAGGAATTGCGCCGCAAGGGCGTGACCCTGAACCTCTTATGGATGGAATACAAGGAACAACATCCGCAAGGACTGCAGTACAGTCAATTTTGCCATCGGTATCGGGAATGGGCCAAGCGGCTGCAGATTTCGATGCGCCAAACCAATCACGCGGGGGACAAGTTGTTTGTCGACTATGCCGGGCCTACGATGCGGGTGGTCGACCCGGTAACTGGAGAGGCAAAACCCGCACAATTGTTTGTCGCGGTCCTCGGGGCCAGCAACTACACGTATGCGGAGGCGCAGCCTTCGCAGTCTCTGGAATCCTTTGTCGGAGGGCACACGCGGGCTCTGGCGTTTTTCGGCGGGGCACCCGCTTTGCTCGTTCCCGACAATCTCAAGGCGGCCGTGCTCAAAGCGGAGCGGTCATGCCCGCACGCCCCAGGCGGCCCCGAGACAAACCCAAAGCCGAAGTTGGCGTACAGATCGTCGAGCGCTGGATCCTCGCGGTGTTGCGTCACCGCATCTTCTTTTCGTTGGATGAACTCAATGAGGCCATCCGTGAACTGCGGGCGCGCCTCAACAACAAGCCGTTTCAAAAC